>Ga0209573_1002826_pt1 | contig 20752 bp, 15 predicted proteins | sample TNRBio252014_DNA_FD_185870 | JGI IMG/M metagenome (GOLD analysis project Ga0209573, IMG submission 185870) | Wastewater treatment Type I Accumulibacter community from EBPR Bioreactor in Madison, WI, USA - TNR Reactor_6/25/2014_ DNA (SPAdes)... | ecosystem: Engineered > Bioreactor > EBPR >...
GTTGAATTCTCCCGCACCTTGAAGCCACTCGCCACCATCAATAGTTACCACCTCGCCATTAATGTATGAAGCATAATCAGAAACAAGATACGCTGCCAAATTGGCCAACTCTTGATGCTCGCCCGACCTTTTTAATGGCACTTCTTTTTCCATGCTAAATCGTTCGCGAAAAGGCTCAGGCACCAATCTATCCCACGCGCCTTTGGTTGGAAATGGGCCCGGTGCAATTGCATTCATTCTAATACCATATTTTGCCCACTCTACAGCAAGCGACTGTGTAAGTGCCAACACTCCTGCTTTTGCAGTTGCAGATGGAACAACAAAGGCACTTCCCGTCCAAGCATAAGTGGTTACAATGTTTAACACAGCACGGTTTGTTTGATTATTTTTTATCCAATGTTTGCCAAGTGCAAGGGTATTATTGATGCTGCCTTCCAACACTATGCCAATAACAGATTTAAACGCGTTGGCGCTTAACCTTTCGGTTGGCGACACAAAGTTACCCGCAGCATTATTTACCAAAGCATGTACTTCGCCAAAAGTTTCGTTGGCTTTTTGAATCATAGCTTCCACTTGAGCATAATCGCGCACATCGCAAGCTACGGCAAGCACCCTTCCGCCTGTTTCTGTTTCCAACTCTTTGGCCGTTTGTTCCAACACTTCTATTCTACGGCTTGTAATAACAGCGTTGGCTCCTAACTGCAAAAAATATCGCGTCATAGATTTACCAAGTCCTGTACCACCTCCTGTGATAATTATTGTTTTTCCTTTCAGCGCGTTATCGCGCAACATTGGTTCGTTATACATGTTTTTCTATTGATGATGATTGAATTACTGTTGATGCTTTTACTCTTTTTTTAATACTGCCCTGTGTTCAACAACACTAATGTACAGGCATTTTCAGTTTTAATACCGGCATTCTCTGCCAATCGTTTCAACTCTTCGTTTTCTGTGCCCGGGTTGAAAATAATGCGCAATGGTTTCAATGATAATATGCTATCGTAATATTGCTTTTGTAGCGTTGGGTTCAAATACATTGTTAGTGTGTGTACTCTTTCGCCAATAGGAAATTTTGTTTCGATGCGCACATCTTCAACTTGCCCTACCGCAGCCCCCACAGCGAGCACATCGTGCTGAAAGCTGCGCAACAAACGAACGGCTTTATTGCTATATCTATCCGGCTTTTCTGAGGCTCCCAACACAATAGTTTTTTTATTCATAAAACTCACATGCAATTTTTAAAAATAGTTCACGAAGTAATACATATTTCCGCTTTCGCCCACACAAGGTGGATAAATAGAATAGCAGAACAAATCTTCGTGATACACATTCGCACCGTTCATAGTGCAACCACCCGTGAAAGAAGTAACAAATATTACAACATCAACAGTAGCTTACAAGTTTGCCAAAGAGGAGGTATTGGAAAATGCCTACCACCGAGAATTGCGCAAAGACACTTTGTACTTAGCAATGGTTTTAGGCAACAATTATGGCAAAAAAGTACAGATGCAAACTGTTACAGAAGATGGAACAGTTGAACTACACGGGGTAATTCTTGCATTGACAGAAGAATTGATTTTACTCAAGGGCGGAGCCAAAATTCCGGTGTGCGCAGTGTTGGAGGTAAAAGTTTATTAGCCGTTCGTTTTCAATTTTAATTATTAGCTACAAATAAAAAGCCCGTTGATTCTAATCAACGGGCTTTTAAATATCTATACATGAAATTAGGCTTATCCTAACTCTTCACGTTTAATTTTTTCGTGATAAGCAGCGCGAATAACCTGATTTCTACGGGTAACGCTTTTCTTTGTAAAAACCTGACGGTCGCGCAATTCGCGCAAGATGCCTGCTTTTTCAAACTTCTTTTTGTACTTTTTGAGAGCGCGGTCAATACTTTCAGATTCGCGAGCGTCAACTATTAGCATATTCTTTTATTTGTTTTTGGAGGCGCGAATATAGTTATTCTGAACTAATACCAAAATATTTTTTGCGAAAGAGTTTTTCTCCATTTAAGCGAAAAGTTCTGTTAAAGTTGCTCTATGCAGCTTTTTGCACACCCTCTATGCGTTTGATAATTTTTTGCTCGGCAAGCTCCTTGCGTATGATATTGCTGATTTCTTTGGCTCGATTTACTACCATCCAGTGAGTTCCTCCTTTAATAATATGAGCCTCTTTGCTAATATATATATGCGGAAAAATGGTATCCTTAGTTCCATGAATTTGCACCAAGTTATCGGGCTCGTGCTCGTTTTGCCACGATATTGCCTGATGTGCCGCCCATTCATTGAATGCAATATCAATATCTTCAATCATTTCAGAAATCATTTGCTTGTCTTTGCGGGTTAAATCGCCCAATGCCCAACTCCACCAAAAATTTACTTTAGCTACAACCGTGCCCGGTATAAAACGGTGAAGCGGAAAACGCCTGAGAAGAGAAAACTTTAAGGGTCGTTCAGTTTTATTTCTAATGCTAGAAATTAAAATCGTTTTGGCCGGTTTGATTAGCTTAGAAAGTTCAATAGCAATAATACCACCAAAACTCATGCCTATCAACACAGGAATTGTATCTTTCTTTATTTGAGGCAACAAACGCTTTGCATAAGATTGAACACTTTCTCCTTGTTTATTTTCTACCCACTTTAAGTGTACTACTTCACAATTTTCGGAAAAATGCAAGTTTTTGAAAATCCGAAAGTCTGCTCCAACACCGGGTATCAGATATATGGTTTTCTCCATTTTTCGTTTGCTTTCTGTATTCTTATCGAAGCTATCTATTCGTTTCACTGTTTCAAATATTTAATTAAAAAATATGACCAGTTTATTAACACTATGTTTGTTCAATCGTACATTCACAACATCATTTCACAAAATATGAGCACCAAGAAAAAAACCACATCGTTAAAGAAATTTGATTTTACGCCCCCTTCAAAACGCTTGGCGCAAAACTTTATTCGACCCTTCAAACTTTGGTTTGCTCCAGAGTTTTACGGTTTAGAAAAGTTAGATGTTTCAAAGCCGGCATTGTTTGTAAGCAACCACACAATTTTGGGAGTTTTAGACGGCTATCCATTTGGTGTTGAACTGTACTTAAAAAAAGGGATTTTTTTGCGCTCATTAGCAGATAACAATCATTACAAGATTCCTTTTTGGCGCGATTTTATCAGCCAGCGTTTAGGTGTAGTGCGTGCTAGCCGCGAAAATTGCGCTGCCATAATGATGCGTAAAGAAAACCTGCTAGTGTATCCTGGCGGCACCAAAGAGATATGCAAAAAAAAGGGGGAACAATATGTATTGAAATGGAGCGACCGAAGTGGTTTTGTGCGCATGGCAATGCAATATGGTTACGACATTATTCCCGTAGCAGCGGTGGGTGCCGAAGAAGCTTATACTATTACAAAAGATGCCAACGAAATTTTGCAGGAAACCAACTTGGGTAAATTTTTAAAATTTACTGGCTTGAGTGATAGTATTTTTAAAGGGGGCGACTTGTTGCCTCCGCTGATAAAAGGTTTAGGACCCACTATTATTCCCAAACCGGTAAAATTGTACTTCAGCTTTGGCAAAAGAATTTCTACTAAAAAATTCAAAACCAAATTTGATGACCCCGAAACACAGTTAATGATGAAAAACAAGGTAGAAACAGCTTTGCAAAAGCAGTTTGAAGCATTGTTTCGCTTGCGCGAAAAAGATTACAGCGGCAGTGCACTTTTACGCAAAGTGTTGGTGCGCTAATTTTCATTCCTCGGCAGAGTAGAAGTAATCTCGTATCACATTTGCTTTGGCGTTGCCTACAATGGCAGCAATTTCATCGGCAGCGGCCTCGCGAACTTTTTTTACCGATTTAAAATGCCGCAAAAGTGCATCGGCAGTTTTTTTGCCCACGCCTTCTATATTTTCCAACTCGGTTTTGGTAAACGATTTGCTGCGTTTGTTGCGGTGATGTGTGATACCAAAGCGGTGAGCTTCATCGCGCATCCGCTGAATCAGCTTCAGGCTTTCGCTTTTTTTATTGATGTGTAGCGGTAACGAATCTTCAGGAAAATAAATTTCTTCGAGTTTTTTTGCAATACCAACAATAGGTACTTTGCCATACAAACCCAACTTTTCAAGACTATTTACCGCACTGCTTAATTGCCCTTTTCCTCCATCAACAATTATCAACTGCGGCAATGTTTGCGCCTCGTCCATCATCCGCCTGTAACGTCTAAAAATCACCTCTTCCATAGAAGCAAAATCGTTGGGACCCTCCACAGTTTTTACATTAAAAATGCGATAGTCCTTTTTACATGGTTTGGCATCTCTAAACACCACACAGGCACTTACCGGAAAAGTTCCCATTATGTTGGAGTTATCAAAACACTCAATATGGCGCGGTAGCTCTTTCAGTTTCAAATCTTCTTTCAGTTGCTTCATAATACGAAACGAAGGATTTTTTTCTTCGGCAGTAAGCATACTTTTCACCTTCTCTTCGCGCGCATACAAAGCATTGCGCATTGCAAACTCCAGCAATTTCTTTTTATCGCCAGCCTGCGGCACAGTTTGCACACAGGCAAATGGCAAGCCCAACTCAAAGGGCAAAATGATTTCAAAATCATTCTCTCTTTCAACTGCTTGTTCTTGGCTGAAACTTATATCGGCAATAGCTCGACTCAAAATTTCTTCGTGTGTTTCATCGAGTACTTTTTTTACTTCAAGCGCACGTGTCATTATTATAGTGCCGTTGCTTACTTTAAAAAAACTGATGAAAGCAAATGCCTCTGTTTGCGAATAGCCATATACATCAATATTATTCAAACGTTGGTTTACAACAGTGCTCTTACTTTGCCATGCATTAAGCAAATCAATTTTTTCTTTGAACTCTTGGGCGCGTTCAAAATTCAACTCGGCCGCAAAAGCACTCATCTTCTTTTTTAAATAACTCAGTACTGAAGGAAAATTACTCTTCAACACATTTCGTATTTCGCGAATGCCTTCATCATAATCTTCTTGCGATTGATATGCTTGGCAAGGCCCTAAACAGTTTTTTATATGATACTCCAAGCATACTTTAAACTTCCCTGCCTCGATGTTTTTAGCAGAAAGCGCAAGTGTGCAAGTGCGGATAGGAAAAATTGCTTTAAGCATATCTAACACATTGTGTACATTACTTACCGATGTGTAAGGCCCTAAGTATTCGCTGCCATCTTTAATCACTCTACGCGTTACAAATACTCGCGGAAAAGGCTCATTTTTTATAACAATGTAAGGATAACTCTTATCATCTTTTAGCTGAATATTATAGGGAGGTTGGTATTGTTTTATAAATGCACTTTCGAGTAAAAAAGCATCTTGTTCGGTGCTTACTATAGTAAACTCTATGCGGGCAATTTGATGCACCATAGACTTGATACGAAAACTCATATCTGTTTTAGAAAAGTAACTAGAAACGCGCTTGCGCAAATCCTTTGCTTTGCCGATGTAAAGAATTTCATCATTGCTATTGTAATAGCGATACACTCCCGGCTGCAACGGAATCGTGTGTTGATACTTTTCTTTGAATTCTTCTGGACTCACGTGGCGAAAATGAGAAAATTTATCTCCAAAAATTCACATAGGTTTGGCGCATACTTTTAACCTTTCGCTCAAATCATTATCTATCAGCCCAATAAAATTTAAAGCTAATGTGGAATAAGTGTTGTATTGCATTGTTATGTTGGTTTGTCGGCATAAGTTCATTTGCACAAATAGAAATTAAAAGTGGGGTGGCGAACGAACGCACACTAAAACAATATGAAAAACGCGAGAGTACTTCGTTAAAAGAAATATTAGAGCGTTCGGGCGCAATGAAAGTATCATCGCTTGCTCAACAAAAAAACAACTACAACATATCGCTTCTACTGCCATTTTGCGGAGCTGCAACCGAAGGTAAAATTGACGCATTTTTAAACGCGAGAGAAACAGGCTTAAAACCACAGCTTATCTCGGAAGAAGCAAAAACAGCATTTGATTTTTACGATGGTGTTTTACTTGCATTAAAAGACACACAAGATTCGCCCTTAGCAATAAGCCTGCACGTGTTTGATACTTGGAACAACGACTCGGTTACAAAAGAACTATTAAAACAAAAAACCATTCAAACATCCGATATAATTATCGGCCCTGCTACAAACAGCAATTCTAAGTTAGTAGCCGATTTTTGCAAGCAGCGCAATATTGTAAATGTGCAACCTTTCTCGCCTTCTAAATCACTAACTACCGCCAATCCATTGCATATTAAATTTGCACCAACTATGGATGCACACATTGATATTATGGCGCGTTCGTTGGCAGATTCTTTTCTAAAAGAAAACATTGTTGTTTATTGCACCAATCGCGAAACCAGTTTACAGGCAGCAAAGAGGTTGGATTCTATACTTAAAAATTTTGATGGCCCCGGAAAAACAAGATTCACTTCCACGCTATTCAATTTTTCGAACCCAATTGTAAAAGGCGAAAAGAAAACATTGACCGACTTACTAAGTACTACAAAGCGAAATGCGGTGGTGGTGTGTGTGTTTGAAGAATCGAATGCGCAAATGGTAGTAAAACAACTTGCAGAAAAAAAAATAAACACAGTGGTTTATGGCATGCCAACATGGCTAAACTCTGAGGTGCTGCGTTTAGATTATTTGAATAAACTTTCTACACGTTTCACAGAGCAATATGTATTTGATACCACCACCGAAAAATCTTTAACCTTTTATCAAACCTTTTTTACCGAGTATGGCATCTACCCTGCTCGCTACGCTTGGCTGGGTTACGACATTACAAAATGGTTAGCAAAAAGCCTGCAAGCCGAGGGTGAGTTTCCATCAAATATTGCTGGAACATTCTACTCGGGCGTGGGTCATAAATTTCAATTTAGAGCAGTTACAAATAGCAAGCCCGAAGAAAAGCCACACACCGATTATATTGAAAACAGTTACTTGCATTTGCTGCGTTTAGAAAACTATGAATTGCAAAAGGAATGGTAGGTTTCGCTTTTTAAACAACTGAGGCAAAATGAAAATCGCAACATGGAATGTTGAAAGAGTAAGCAATCCGTCAAAACGCCACAAAAGCATTGTTGAAAAACTTGAAAATATACAAGCAGATATTTTGGTGCTTACCGAAACGATTGAAAACATAGAGCTAAAAACTTCATACCATCAAATTCACACTTCCAATCTTTGCGATAGTGCATACAAACCATTTGAAAAAAAGGTAAGTGTTTTTACAAAGTATGAAATCATTCAGCAAATCAACACCTATCAACACAATACAGCAGTGTGCGCAACCGTCAAAGCTCCAATTGGAGCTTTGACGGTTTACGGCACTATAATTGGCATTCACGGAAATAGACGACAGAGTTTTAAAGCAGACCTGGAGTTGCAAATTGAAGATTACATAAAGATTGCACAAAGCAACAACTTGTGCATTATTGGCGACTTGAACATGTCGTTTGCAGACAACTACTATTTTACTAATGAAGGCAGGCAAAAACTTGAATCAACTTTTGAAAAACTACAATTAAAAAATCTCACCAAAGATATTCCTGAAAATATTGACCACATTGTTCTTGCAAGCGCACTTGTAAAAGATAAAAAAGTGGTGATTGATGTGTGGAACAGAGATAAAAAACTGAGCGACCACATTGGTGTTGCAGTTACAATCAGCGATTAAAACCTCACCCGCATTTGCACTTTAATTTCACTCTTTTTGTTGCCGTTAATTTCATCTAAACCGCTACCAAAAACTTTAACATCGCTACGGTAAGTTTGCGCCCAACGCACCCAAAAATCTAACCAGCGTGTTGCGCTGTAACGAAGTGTTAAGTAATAGCGAATGCCATTGCCGTAATATGCAGGAATAGAAAATGAATACAACACATCATTTTCGTAAGCATATATTCTGGTATTATAAGATGGCGTTCTAAAAACTGCAAATCGAGCATCGGCAGAAAGCGGAAAGCCTAATTTCTTAAAACCAATATCTTGATAAATCACAAAACCAGTTTCAGGCTTGTTGCCTTCTAAATTATAAAAACTCAACTCTACACGATTGCCGATTGTAATTTCATCTGTTACCCGAAAACGATGTTGGTATCGAACTCCCTGCCGCGTTTGATTTACGGTATAATCCAACGGCAAATCATTTAAAGGTGAATTGCGTTTTTTAGTTTCAAAGCGGTAGCGCACATAAATTTCGGAACGCCTGTTGGGCTTAATGGTTGCCTGCAAAAAATTTTCATTTCCCCACGATGGTGCATCAATTAAATATTTCATCCACGGGTGCATATACAAATCGGCAAAAGCATCCAACTGTAAATACTTTATAGGGCGCACAGTTAAGCCAAGGTAAACACCATGTTCATTTTGCGGACGACTACTTTCGGCAAAAGCATTACCATAAACTGTTTGAAATTCTTTAGAATAATAGCGATGAACAACACTCAAATCAACCCTTCTGTCCAAGCTCACCAACATACCATTCAGCAAACCAAAACCACCATTTTGGCTAATAGCATTTTCGCCAAACAGATGTATATTTCTAAAAGCTGCGTGATAATCAACACTTACATTTAGTAATTGATTGCTCGAAAAATCGAATGCAGAATAGGTTTGAAGGTTCCTTTGATAATTTGAAAAATAACGTGTGTAAACTGCATTTGCGCCAATGTGCCAATTGCGTTTGTTGTATGAAAAATTTCCACCGGCAATCAACTGCGCAACGCGTTCACGACCCTTTATTTCGTTTTGTGTACGATGGTAACCGGTAGCCAATAGCGATGAAAAATATTCTTCTTCGTCAATGGTAGTATCGGTTGCAACAGCGCTTACCACATTGGCATCTATCATTTTATACGATGCAAAAGCAGTAACTTCAAACCCTTTTGCGCCAACCGTAAAGCCACCTCCGCGCAAAAAATTCATTTCATTTACCGATGTGTATGGTCGCAATTTCAAGCCTTCGCGTTTTACCGACATTACCGAAGGGCTTTTGCGAAAACCAAACCCTGTCCACATTATTACACCTTGCCCCAAACGCACTTCAAAATCGCCCAATGCAAGCGCTTTCAAAGCCTTTACATCGCGGATGTAAAAATGCCCCGAATAAAAATCGAACCCGCGCTTGTTGCTGCCTTTAAAAAACTCCTCACCGGCATCTTTATCAACGGTTATTCCATAGCTCATTTTTGTTCCATACGAATAGCGAAAACGAGCAAACAAACGAAACGGACTGCCTTGGTAATACTGCTTTGCAGTATCGGCTGGCACAGTATATCCATTGCTTTTTTCAATAACTTGCTGATAGCGCGAAATGAATTGATACACACCTTTAGAAAACAAATCTTTGATTGATGTATATGCCTCAGAAATATCAGTGTTTACTTTTACAAATGGCAGCACAGACTTAATGGTTGCTACATCCCAATAAGGCACTGCTTGCACTTCGTAAATAGAAATAAAGTTGCCGTGCTTTTCGCGATACTGTAACAATGCTTGGATTTGTTGTGTACTCAACAAAACAATTTCACTCAAATCTTCGCGGGTAGCTCTGTTTAAATTCACTTGCCGCTTACGCAAATTTTCTAAATCATCGATAGAACCATCGTACTGAAATTCCTCTGAATCTTCGCCACGCGCAACGTTTTCAATCACTTCCTGCAAATCGGTTTCATCGGGTTGCTGAGCAAGAAGAACAGAAGGAAGCAACAACAAAACACACAAGCATGCAACCCTCACAATCTTGCTTAAAAAACAAAACCATAATGAAATATTTTCAATTTGCATTAGCTGTTTTTTTCTTCTTTGGCACAAAACCATACATCAAACTAAACTGAGGTGTGAAGCCCAACACAGGATGATAGCTGCTACCTGCATCAATGCGAAATCCTTTGATGTTTGTACCCAATCCAAATGAAAAACTGAAAGGTGTTGTTTGCGCGCCAGTACGCAAATGCAAATATTTTATTGGGCGATATTCTACGCCACCTTTAAACTGAGGTTTGTGGTTAATATCTTGCTGGTACTCTACTGCCAACAAAACCTTTGGCGATGGCTCGTAACCAATACCAAGCTTAACAATAGTGGGCAAGCGTTCATTAAAAACCTTATCCATTTTATATGGAATAGGATTGTAAATGTGTGCAGCAAAAGTTACCACTTTCCACGGCTTGTATTGAAAACCAGCTTCGAGCGTAAAGAGATTTTTTTGCCCGTTTTCTGCAATAAAAAACCGCAGATAATCGAATTGAATACCAATAGAAAATTTTGTTCCGAATTTGCGAGCATAGGCCAAACCAACTTTTGTTTCGTTGTATAAATTATAGCCGTAATAATTTACACTCAAACCAAAAGTTCCTATTTTGCTGTTGAAAGGAACAGCCACCGCAGCATTGAAATTATTTGTTTTGGCAGAAACAAATTTGCGGTCGGTGTAAATGCCGAAAGCAACTTCATTCATAAACGCCAAACCAGCTTGATTGGTAGTTGTGCTAAATACATCGCTAAATGTAGAAGAAGCATCGCCCATTGAAGTTGCCCGCGCTCCCGCTGCAAAATTATCGCCACCCGCAAAGGCAACCGAGGAATACAAAAGAATAAGTTGGAGCAGAATTTTTCTCATGCAAGCCGAAAGATAAAAGAACTTGTGTTAAAAGATTGTTACACAATAAAAAACAAGGTTCAAAATTCAGACTTTCGGATTCTACCATGAAGAATTTTCTCGTACTGTTCGTTGCTTTAACATTTACATTATCATCTTGCTCGCTGCAAAAAAAGATTGATAAGAGAAATGCAAAAAGCGTTGCAAAAATGCCATTTGATGCAATCATTATTCCCGGTTATCCATACAAAGCCGAAAGCCATGCCGAGCTATTCAACATAAGAATTTACTGGGCAAAAGCGTTGTATGAAAGAGGTATAACCAAGAATATTATTTTTTCGGGCGCTGCGGTTCACACACCATTTATTGAAGGAAAACTAATGAAGCAATTTGCCGATAGCTTAGGCATTCCATCGGCAAATACTTTTGAAGAAAATGAAGCTCGGCACAGCAATCAAAACTTAGTAAATGGCAAAAAGTTGGCTAAAAAATTAGGGTTTAAAAAAATTGCCGTTGCCACCGATCCATTTCAGTTTGCATATATGACGTTACTTGTTGATTTATACACGCCCGGAATGTCATTGCTTACTTTCTCTACCGATTCGATGAAACATTTTAACCAGCCCCTTCCCGAAATAAACAATAGCAAATAGCAAGTTTTACTTTCGTTTTACAACAACAGTACCACTACCATGGTATGAATGATATTCACCTGCATACATGGCATCGGCACTTAGCACACCTTGCTTATAAACGCCTGGTGAAACTGCGCGCACAGCATAATAATATGTTTGCTTAGTGTTACTTGCATTTACAAACAAATTGATTCTATCATCGCGCACATCTATATGTTGCGCGGTGCTTTCGTTCTTTATCCAATTCATACCCGGAATTTCTTTAGTGCGCGGATTTTCAATTTCAAAACCTGCAGGCAGCATATCGGTAACAACAACATTTTCTATAGTTCGCGAAAAAGAATTTTCGAGTGTAATACCAACAATCACTAAATCGTTTTGCTCAAAAGTGTTTCCGGCAATAACACGACCGTATCTATCATAGAATGTTCTGCGCACACGCAAATAATTGTCTTCTTCTTTTACGCCACCACTTGCCGGAACACCCTCGGCTTGCCAAAAATAATATAGCTTACCGATGCCGCTTGCGGCAATTTCAACTTTAGCTTCCTTTAATTGCTTGGGCGATAATTTTAGTGTGTTGTTGTTTACTTCGCCCAATAGTTTTCCGTTCATTTTTACTTGCGCTTTTACATTGTTATGCTTGTTTGCTCGCGCTATTTTACCCAATGCTAACAAACTGAAAACATTTTCTTGCGTACTGAAATATTTGCGGGTTTTAAGGTTCTCGGCAACGTGTTTTGCCATCTCAGCAACTTGTGCATGGTTAGGTTCTACTTCCAACAAAACATTTAGCGCAAGTGCTTCATCGCGGGCATCGCTATAAAAACTATTTTCAACATCTTTTTCGGCAACTTCTCCACTAAATGCAGTAGGCAGCAGTTCCGCAAACTTGCCTTTATCGCCACTCAATGCATACGCGCAAGCCAACAAATATTTTCCATCTAAGGCAAGCAAATGCGTATTTGCTTTGTAGTAATTCATGGTGCTGCGCTGAGGTTTATCTGCCAATGCCAACACATACAAACTATATGGAATTTCTTTTGCAGCAATCATTTTGCTATCAGCACGATTATAGAAGTATTTAAAAACCTTTTTGTCGCGCAATTTGGCTACTAAGTAGCCAAACAACGGCTCCATCAATTTTTCGTCCACTTCGTATCCAGCTTTCTCAGCTTCAAGCAAAAAATGTGCTGCATACACGCTGCTCCACCAATGCTCATCACCACTATCCCAAAGTGCAACAGCGCCATTGTATAACTGGCGCATTTTAATAGTGCGAATGGCTTCCTGAATATTGTAAGAAGCCGACTTTGCCAAGGTGTTATCTGCACCAAGCGCTTGGCTTAAATCGGCAAAATACATTTGTGGAAATGCAGCAGAAATAGTTTGCTCGGTGCAACCATGCGGATAACGCACCAACTCAGAAAGGTTTTTGCCAAATTCAACCATTGGTGAATTGCTTACAACTAAACTATATGAAGTAGTGCCTGCAATAAATTTATTTACATCAAAATTTACAGTTTGTTGTGTGCCTGCATTAACAATGCCACTGCCGCTTGCCTTTTGTAATGATGCGGCAGGCCGCACAGTAATGGAGGTTTTATCTGTAAATGTTTCGCCTGTGGCATTTACCTGAACCGCAACATTGGCTTCGCCAATGTTTTGCAATGCTTGCAATTTGTAAAAAACTTTACTTTCGGCATTTGCCTTTAGTGTAGTAGTTGCAACACTTTCGCCAACAATTTTTAATGGTCCATCTATTTTTATGCTTGCACTTGCCGAAGTGTTTTTTGCAGTTGTGTTTACTAAAGTTACAGGCACATCAATTTCATCGCCAGGGCTTAAAAACCGCGGCAATGCAACACTTACAACCACCGGGTCGGCAACTTTCATCGCAGCATCTACCGCGCCAAACTTATCATTTACATAGTTTACTGCCATCAATCGCAGCTCGCCATTAAACTGTGGCACATCGAACTCGAAAGTAGCAGTGCCACTACCATTTGTTTGTTGAATACCACTCCAATACCGCATCAATTTCACTCGCTTATTGGTAAGCGGATTAGTTCTTTTACTCAAGTTAAAACCATCGCCACCTACACTGCTTATCGCGCCTTTCAGTTCCGGAAAAAGCAATGGATACATATCAAAAGAGTTTACCTCTAAAGCCCGCTTTTCGTAAAAGAACGGATATGGATTAGGGGTTTCATAATTAGTTATCTGCAACACTCCTTCATCAACAACAGCAAGTGTAACGGGCGAATTGGGTGCACCACTTACAGTAACTTTTTGATGTGTATTGCTACGCACTTTTTCCGGTGCATTTATTTTCAACGCAATATTGCGCGATGGCATTTCAATAGTAATATTTTTAAAACCATGCGCCACCGTTAATGGCAAATCGCTTTGTTCGTGCGGCTTTATGAGTGTTGCAGTAACATACACATTGGGCAAATGATTTTCTTTCAATGAAACACTTGCAGATGCAGTTCTATTGGTAACATTCAAGTAAAATTTATCGAACACATTATCGCGCTCTACTGTAACTAACAATTTACCATTGAACGGAGTTTTGAAAAGCAACTTTGCCGACTCGCCAACTTGATACTTTTCTTTATCTACCGAAATATCAATGTTACCTTCTTTGTTTACTTCAAAATTTGATGAGCTGTTGCCCCAAGTGCCATAGCTGTAAAAACTCTTTTGAATGTATGTTTTTGCGCCAGGCAAACTCACTCGCAGTTCATAGTCGCCCGAAGTGCGAGGCACAAAATTAAACACTGTATTATCGCCCGAAACATTAACCGTTTGCTCTGCTACAACTTTATCATCGGCCTGACTTTCGTAACGAAAATAATTCCAGCTTTTTGATAGCACAGTTTTGTACTCATGCTTAACAACTTGAACATTTACTTTAGAAGAAACAAGCTGCTCGGAAGCATTGACGGCAAGTAAATTGAAGCGAATATTTTGATTCAACGGGTAGTAGTAATAATCGTTATCTTGAACACCAACAAACGTATTTTGCGTAGCAATATCGGCACTCGAAAATCTGTTCACCGGCCGACCGGTTTCATCAAAAACGGTAGTAAAAAAACTTGCCTTTATCACTCCATTGTTTACAAGATTTGGCACTGGCGAGAATCGTTCAACAAAGCTACCATCTTCACTTGTAGTGCCTTCGCGAACAATACTTTCAAAATAGGTTTCGCGATTAGAAAGAGTAAAATCGAACTTGTTGAATTTTTTAGGCAAAAATTGCGTGGCACTGTATTGCAACTCTACTTCGTAGCTTCTACCCGCTGCTGGCGGTCCAAAGTTATTGAAGGCTGCGCCTTTCAACACAATAGAATCGGTATGTTTTAAGTGTTCAGAATTTAAGGTTGCCGACACCTTTATTCTATCGGGCATAAACTCTTCAACAAGAATACTTTTTGTTGAAAGCAAAATATCATTTGAAGTGTATAATTCAAACAAATAACTTCCGGTAACTGCACTTGGCGAAAGCTCGAAAGCGGTTTCAAAAGCGCCTTGTTTGTTTAACATTTTGCGGAGCGATTTTAGTTCTTGTCCGTTGGGTAACAAAAACTTGATTTTAACCGGAATCTCGCCAGGAACTTTCCAGTTGGCAGTTCTAACAATTGCTGAAATATTTACTCTATCGCCCGGGCGATACATATCGCGTTCTCCATAAATAAAAGCATCCAAACCTGTTGAGTTGATGCGCTTTCCGCCCACATCAAAACGCGATGTTTCTACACGGCTTTCGCTCAAATACATAAAATTGAAATCGTTGCCGTGTCTGGCGGTAACTAATGCAGGTTTAAAACCACTATAATCGCGCTGCTTTAGAGCTACGTAGGCTATGCCATTGCCATCGGTTGTGCCTGTGCCAATAACTTGGTTGTTGCTTCCGTAAACTTTTATCTCGGCATTACCTATTGCAGATGCTGCTTTTATACCATTGGCAAACACCAATACATTTTCGGGAGTTTGCCTTGCTATTAACCCAATATCACTCACCGAAACCATTCGCCTGTCGTTTACCCAATAGTCGGTAGTGGAGCGGAGTTCAACATGATAAACACCTTTGTAATCACCTAATTTATCTTGAATATTAAAATTGAAAAGTCGCGCATCATTTCGCTTTTGCAGCTTCGATGTTTCAATTTCTTTTTCGTAAATCACATCACCTAAAGTAGCTTCGGCAGCATAGCCGTCTTGCTCGTAATTTTCATACTCGTCATAATAATATCTCGATTCAACTCCATAGCGATTTGCAGCAAGTAAATTGTTTTCATACACCTTTGTAACAACTACTTTTACTTTAGGCACGTTTACAATTTTCACTTCTATATTTCTGCTTCCTTTTGAGTCGAGATACTTTGCAGTTTTATCCGATATACTAATAGACGGCTCTAACTCGCCAAAGCCAATTGTGTTTACATACGAATCTTTCAACACACCGCCAATAGAGCCTTTCAACCCTTTGCCAATGGTTACTTCGTAGGTTTTATCTACATTGAATTCGCTGCTTGTAATAAGCAATCCATCGCTGCTAATCGCAGTATTAAATTTCACTGCTGGCGAAATTTTTATCTCCTTAAAATCTTGGGTCATCAATTGTTGCGAAGTGAAAATTTTCACAACTCCTTCGCTGCCATCATGCGTGGCTTCAAGATTACTTATACTTAAAATATATGGCGAAACTACTTCGATGTTTCTAACAATTTTTTCTTTTGAAGGCAGTTGCCCAGCTACAGGCAAAAGCCCTTTATCTATTTCAATTTTAAGGCTGTAGTTTTTATCTTCAGGCTGAAGATTTTGGATGGTAAAAACCAATCTATCCGTTGCGCCACTCGATTGAAAACTGATGCTTTTCTCTACTCCATTCACGCTTACTTTCATAAGTTTTTGCAAGGCTGCAAGTTCTTGTATAAAACGAAACTCCAACTCCACTTGCAATACAATTTCGCGCGTGCTTTCATTTTTAATAACCCATTGTGCCGCGGCATTTTCAAGATGTTGTAAGGGAGTATTAAATGTCAATTTTTCAATGTTTCCCAATTTAAACTTTCCATACTTCACTACTTCATTTGTAATATTTGCCGTATAAGCAGTTGCAGGAGGCAGCTCATACTCGGGCGAAAAGACAAGTGTATTGCCGCTTTCCCATCTAAAACGACCAGCAATTTCGGGGCTAAACTTTACATAACCATCCGTTTGCCAACCTCCGCTTTGCAACATGCTATCGGGCACTACATCTTTATTGAAAGTAAAGTGCAGATTTGTTCTGGATGGCACTTCACCTGTGCAATTGGTTGCAACTAATTTTACCTTATCGGCATTACCACATGCTGCCAACAAAAAAAGCACAACTGCAAAAATTGCAGATTGAATCGTAGTGTGTCTCATAAACAAAGTGATTGAAATTGGAAGGTAGATATTTTGAGAGGTATAACGAAGAGAAAAGAAAAAAGTATTCGCTACCGCTCTGAATAAAAACAGATACAGTCGCAAACAAATTTTTGCGGCATAAAATCTTTCTAAAAAAGTGAATTACAGATTCCCTCTCAGCTCCTGCTCGCGTTCAATAGATTCAAACAAAGCTTTAAAATTGCCTTTGCCAAAGCTTTTTGCTCCGCAGCGCTGAATAATTTCGTAGAATACCGTAGGGCGATCTTGTACCGGTTTTGTAAAGAGTTGCAGCAAGTAACCTTCGTCATCTCTATCCACTAATATATTTAGCTTGCGAACCGCATCTACGTCTTCATTTATGGCTCCTACCCTATCCCACACTTCGTCATAATAGGTATCTGGAACATGTAAAAACTCTACACCGCGAGCACGCAACTCTGTTACTGTAGCAATAATATCATCTGTAGCAATGGCAACGTGCTGCAAGCCTGCACCACGATAAAAATCTATGTATTCTTCAATCTGCGATTTTTTCTTGCCGGCAGCGGGTTCGTTAATCGGAAATTTCACATAGCCACTTCCATTACTCACAACCTTACTCATCAATGCCGAGTATTCGGTAGAAATGTCTTTATCATCAAAAGTAAGCAGCAGTTTAAAGCCCATTACTTCTTCGTAAAATTTCACCCACTCATTCATTTTACCCAGTTCAACATTGCCTACACAGTGGTCAATATGCTTTAAGCCTACAGACTTTGTGGGCACGGTACTTTTCTTGGCTACATAACCGGGCAAAAATGCTCCTGAGTAGTTTTTGCGCTCAATGAACTTATGAATTGTTTCGCCATAAGTGGCAATGGCAGATACCACCACTTCGCCAAACTCATCGTTATACACTGTTGGTTCTTGCACCGGCTTAGCTCCGCGCTTGGTAGTTTCTTCAAAACTTTTGCGAGCATCATCTACCCAAAGCGCAATAATTTTTACGCCATCGCCATGCAGTAAATGATGTTTTGAAATTTCATGCTCGGGCGAGAGTGCACTGGTAAGCACCAGTCGAATTTTTTGTTGCTGCAAAACATAGCTTGCACGATCGCGCACACCGGTTTCGGGCCCAGCGTATGCCACTAACTCATACCCCCAAGCCGATTGATAATAATATGCACTCTGCTTTGCATTGCCCCCATAAAACTCAATATGGTCAGTACCATTAAGTGGCAAAAAATCTTCGGCTTTATTCGTGGTTATTTTTTCTTCTGTCAGTAAATTCATATATCAATATTTTATGTAATGGTATTTTCGTTCGATGGCAAACATAGTATATCCATGCCTTTCGTAAAATGAAAAAAATCACATCAAAACTCTGATAGCCAATTTCTATAACCAAAATTGGCTTAGTATCGCATCATAATTTTCAATAGATGATTCGTGCTTTAAGTAAACAACTCAACCAAAAATTCTATGAATTTATCAGCCACCAGCAGTCGGCAGGTATTTTAATTATTGGAGCAACAGTAGTTTCGCTTATTGTTGCCAATCTTCCTTTTCATGAGGCAGTAGAATCGTTTTGGCACACCAATGCAGGCATCCATGTGGGTAGTTTTAAATTTGAGTTATCGCTACATGCCTGGGTAAATGATGGGCTGATGGCCATTTTTTTCTTTTTAGTTGGTTTAGAAATAAAACGAGAAATTCTTGGTGGCGAATTAGCGTCATTCAAGCAAGCATCGTTGCCGGTAGCTGCTGCATTAGGCGGCATGTTGGTACCAGCCTGCATTTATGTGCTTTTTAACTACAACAATCCCGAAACCGCCCACGGCTGGGGAATTCCAATGGCAACAGATATTGCTTTTGCACTGGCAGTATTGATGTTTGCTGGCGATAAAGTTCCATTTGCATTAAAGATATTACTTACCTCGCTTGCCGTAGTGGATGACCTTGGTGCTATTTTAGTTATTGCCATTTTTTATGCCCAAGATTTACATCTGAATTACTTGTTGGCTGCAGGTGGCATCACACTTTGGTTGTTTTTAATGAATTATGCAGGCGTTAAGCGCTTCGCTTGGTATTTGTTGCCCGGCATTATTCTTTGGTATGTAATTTTTGAATCGGGTATTCACGCAACAATTGCAGGTGTAATTCATGCCATGATGATTCCATTTGACCCTAACAACAAAAAAGAATCTACACTGGAAAAAGTAGAGCATGAATTGCATGTGCCGGTAAACTTTCTAATTCTTCCACTTTTTGCGTTAAGCAACACGCTCATCACCTTCACACCAGCTATGCTGCACGACATTGGTTCTTCTATGAGTTTGGGTATCTTTTTTGGACTATTAATTGGCAAACCAATTGGCATCACTTTGTTTGTGTGGATTGCAGTTAAAACAGGGCTTTCTACATTAAACAGCTCTAAAGTTTCTATTACCCAAGTTTTATCGGTGAGTGTTTTGGGCGGTATTGGTTTTACCATGTCAATTTTTGTATCAATGCTGGCATTCGATAGCCCCGCTATGATTAGCACTGCCAAACTTAGCATTCTAATCACTTCCATAGTGGCATCGGCAGTTGGGCTATTCTTGATAAAAAGATCGGTTAGAACTCAAGAGCAATAAACACGCTACAAAATAAAAAAGCCTCTGACTTCTCAGAGACCTTTTGTTGCGGGGACAGGACTCGAACCTGTGTCCGCCTTTGGCGGATATGAGCCTATCGATTCTATTATTGTCGTATCTTTTGTTTGATGAACGCGCGACCAACACCTGATTTAAACCACTTCTCTCTTTGCATTGCTTCCTGCTTCGATGCGTATTCTTCTTTGTAAAGTATCTTCCATGGCCTAAACTTAACCGTCCACCCTTTTGTAGCTAACCCATTGTGAGATTTCATCCTCTCTTCAAGGTTGGAAGTGAAGCCAACATAAGTTTTGCTGAATTTTTCAGATTGCAATATGTAAACCGTAAACACGCTACAAAATAAAAAAGCCTCTGACTTTTCAGAGGCTTCTTGTTGCGGGGACAGGACTCGAACCTATGTCCGCCTTTGGCGGATATGAGCCTATCGATTCTATTATTGTCGGATCTCTTGTTTGATGTAAACTCTATAAAATAAAAAAGCCTCTGACTTCTCAGAGGCTTTTGGTTGCGGGGACAGGACTCGAACCTGTGACCTTTGGGTTATGAGCCCAACGAGCTACCAACTGCTCCACCCCGCGATGTTTACCAGCTTATTTTCTAAGCGGCTGCAAATATAGTTTTTTATTGCTCTCATCCAATTAATATATTGAAACTGATTGCAGAGATTAACCAATATTATGCTAATTCTTTGACTTAATATTTCGCCATTGAAGTATCAACTTCGTCAGCCCATGCAAGAATCCCCCCTTTTAAATTGTAGAGATTATCGAAACCATGAGTTTCTTCTAAAAACTCAATAATACGCCCACTACGTGCACCACTGCGGCAGTACACTACAACAGTTTTATCGCGAGAAATTTTATCAATATGATTAGGAACTTCATTCATAGGTATCAACTCTGCATTCAAATTGCATATATCAAACTCGTATTGTTCGCGTACATCAATCAACTGAAAATCTTCTTTCGCATCAAGCATTTGCTTTAGCTCAAGTACTGTTTTTTCTTTCATCGCTACTTAATTTTATAATCGTTTATAAGAATTGTTTTTACTCCTTTTTTCACTTTCAAGTTTTTAGTATTAAAGCGCATATCGTTTGCCACAAGCGCTTTACACATGTCGTTGTTAGATTCGTGTACTAAATAAAGCTGAAGTGTTTCTTTGGATGACTGTACCGGGCGAACAAGTTGAAAACGATGCATTTTACAACCACCACCATACTTAACGGTTACTGCAATTTCTTTATTCTTTTTGCCGGCAAAAGCAGCCTTTGAAATTTGAAAAGCAAGATCTTCTTTTTGCGGATGCCATGTGCCGCTACTAATAGGAACTATTTTTTTTTGGTACTGAATTTTTTGAGTGCTATCTACTACCCAATCTTTACCGGCAAATGATTGTGCACGAACAGTACAAAATCCACATACCAGCAAAACTACAACTACTACTACAAAACGA
>Ga0209573_1002827_pt1 | contig 20751 bp, 19 predicted proteins | sample TNRBio252014_DNA_FD_185870 | JGI IMG/M metagenome (GOLD analysis project Ga0209573, IMG submission 185870) | Wastewater treatment Type I Accumulibacter community from EBPR Bioreactor in Madison, WI, USA - TNR Reactor_6/25/2014_ DNA (SPAdes)... | ecosystem: Engineered > Bioreactor > EBPR >...
CGCCTGGCGCTTGGTGCCGACAAACAGCACCACGCCGCGCTTGCTCACCGTGTCGCGGATCAGGTTGTAGGCCGCCTCCAACGCACCGACCGTCTGCTGCAGGTCGATGATGTGGATCCCGTTGCGCTCGGTGAAGATGTAGGGCTTCATCTTCGGATGCCACTTCTGGGTTCGATGCCCAAAGTGAACACCCGTCTCCAGAAGCGACTTCATGGAGATCAAAGACATATCGTATTCTCCTGGCGTTTGCCTAAGCCGCCTCTCACACCCACAAGCCGGGTGCACGCGGGTCGCCGGCGGCCTGAATAGTCTCCCCGGCAAGATCGCCGGGCAGCCAATCAAGAATTCTACCAAAGAGCGCCACGGCTGGAAAGGGCGTCTTTTTCGTGGGCCGTGCTACAGTGCCCCCATGCCCACCTTGCACATCGCCGTCTGCACCGTCACCGATCATCAGGGAATCACCGAGGTCGTGAGGCGTGAGCCGGATCGGATCATGATCCAGCAGGGACGCGCGCTGAAGCCGGACCCGAAGACCGGCCTCATCCCGCCGGCCCCGCCGCTGACCTGGGTCGAGACGGCGCTCGACGAGGCCACGGCCAGGCTGAACCCAAAGGCGCTGCAGGGCGTCTTTCACTATCTGCGTCAATCCGACGCCACGCTCATCCCGCTGCCTCCTGAGCACCCGGAGGCCGGGCACAAACTGGTCGCATGGAAACTGGCCGAGCTGGGGGTCGCTCAAAACGGGGCGCTCGAGCTGGCTCTGCGGCCCGGAGATGCCTATGTGGCCGTGACGCCCGGCGCTGCCCGGCTGGCCGAGGGCACGGCGATCGCGCGCTTCATCCACCTGCGCGATTACTTCAACGCCGAGCGGATGGCCCAGGCCCTGGCCGACGAGATCTGCTCCGGGCGCGCCCGCCCGGACGAGATCCCGGCTGCTTTCACGACCCTTGTGATCGAGGCGCGGTAAGCAATCAGCGCGCCGACACAAGCACCCGGGTGCGCGCCAACGCCGATCTGAGGCCGTGACACCCGATCTTCCCGGCGATACGCTTGCCGAATGCCTACACTTCCCGTTCCCGGCAGGCGCCCAACCCGACGGTCGTTTCTGCGCGCTGCCCTCAAAACGGCGGTCGCCGGCGCCGCCCTGACGATCGGCGGCGCGGCCTACACACTCAAGATCGAGCCCCGCTGGCTCCGGGTCGAGCGCCGGGTCATGCGGCTGCGGAACCTGCCCGCGACCTTCGACGGCTTCACCCTGGCCCAGATCAGCGACCTGCACTTTGGGCGCGCTGTGGACCCGGACTATCTGCTGGCTGCGTGCGAGCGCACCACGGCGTTGCGCCCCGACGCGATCGCGGTGACCGGCGACTTCGTCAGCCGGCTGGATGGCGGCGAGGCCGAGCGCGTGCGCGAGGCCGTGGGCCGGCTGCAGGCGCCGGCCGGCGTCTATGCGGTGCTGGGCAATCACGACTGGTGGACGACCCCGACCGTCGTCGCCCGGGCTGTCGAAGACGGCGGCGCAACCCTGTTGCGCAACACCAGCCATGCCATCGAGCGCGGCGGCGCGCGGTTACGGATCGCGGGCGTCGATGACATCTGGGAGTTACAGCATGATCTCGAGGCCGCGCTACGGGATACATCGAGCGACGAGGTCGTTGTCTTGCTGGCCCACGAGCCCGACTTCGCCGACACCGTAGCGGCCGATGGCCGTGTAGCGCTCATGCTCTCGGGGCACTCGCACGGCGGCCAGGTCAACGTGCCATTTCGCGGCGCGCCGATCCTGCCGCGGCTGGGTCGCAAGTACCCGGCCGGGTGGTATCAGATCGGCGGGCTGCAGCTCTACACCAATCGCGGCCTCGGCACCTCCGAGATCGCCGTGCGATTCAACTGCCCGCCCGAGATCACGCTGTTCACGCTGCGCTCAGACACCGTCTGAGTCGGGTGCCAGGAGGTTTCCGTACGGCCGGTCGGGTTTCCATCAGTCTTCACGCGGACCACCGGCCTCGTGGCCGGTTTCCGCGCCAGCCCGGTTCGACAGCCCGCTGCCAAGCGGTCGGGCCGTGCGCCGCGCCTGCATCCGGGGCGCCCGTCAGCTTTGCGCCACCGTGTCCGGCGGTTATCATGGCGCTATGCAGAGCCTGAGACGGATCGTGGCGCGCTGGCTGCCGCTGGTTGGGGTCATCGTGGCCCTCGGGACCCTGAACGCTTTGACGGCCCAGCAACTGCTGCGTGGCTCGGCCGATGAGCCCCAGGTTCAACTGGCGCGCGACGCTGCCCGGGCGCTCGCATCGGGCGACGCCGCTCAGGTGCCCTTGGGAGGCGCCGTGGTCGACGTTGCCCACAGCCTGGCGCCGTTCATCATCGTCTACGACGGCGCCGGCAGGGTGCAACTGTCCACGGCGCAACTGGATGGTCACACGCCCGATCTGCCCGGCGGCGTGTTGGCCGACGTCACGCGTGCCGGCGAGGAGCGGTTCACCTGGCAACCGGCGCCGACGGTGCGGCTGGCGGCCGTAGTCGTGCCGATCGGCGATGGCGCCTCCGGCTACGTGCTTGTCGGGCGCTCGTTGGTCGAGGTCGAGGCGCGCAGCGCCGATCTGTGGGCGTTCAGCCTGCTCGGTGGCGCCGCCGCCGCGGCCCTGGCGCTTGCCCTGGCCGTCGCGGCCGAGTTCCTGATGCCACGGGCGTCGACCTGAAGCCAATGCCTACTGAGTGACTTGCCCGAGATCCTGGTCGTTCACGCGCACCTGGTAGGTTCCGGGCGCCAGCCCTTCGAGCGGCACGCTGACTTCGAACGGAACCAGCACCTGGGCGCACATCAGATCCTCGTTGAGCACGACGCTGTAAACCTCGATCGAGAGACCGTTCTGCGCATCCGGCGCGCCGACGACCACCCGCAGTTGATGGCAGGGGTCGGGCAGCGAACCGATCAGATGCAGACGAAGCTGGACGGGAAAGCTCTCCAACACCAATATCTCGGACGAATCCAAGAAGACCGGCCCGTGAGCGATCGCTTCCTCACCGGGTTGAGGCGCCACCTGGGCCGAATCGATCTGGCGCAGATCCGGGCCAACGGCAGATGAATCCGATCCATCCGACGAGCTCGATGTGTCGCCGTCGGGCACAGGCGATGCGGTGGGCGCGGGCATCAGGGACGGCGCTTCGGTTGGCACCGGCGACGGCTCGACAATCGACGTGAACGTTGGCTCGGGCTCGGGCAAGGCAGCCGGTGCGCAGGCGGTGGCCAGGAGCGCGATGCTCAGGGTTAGCGACGGCCAGATGGTACGCATAGTGGATCCTCTTAACGCCGGCGGATGAGGCCGGACGCGCTTCTGTCAGTGGGACGCAGTCGGCGGGACCCAGGTTCCCGCGTGATCGATTTCCCAGCGACGACCTGGGATAGCTTCCCACAAAATCGGCCGCTTTGAGCGAAATCAGGGCCGAAGGTTCAACGCCCGATCTGCAACCTGCGCAGGCCGGGGCGCGTACACCTCCTTGAACCATCTTGCATTCAATTCAGAGGAGCATGACCTATGAACCGCGTATTGGCAGGGCTGATGGCCCTGAGCCTGGTGACCCTGGCCTGCAGCGTCAATGTGGATATGGGCTCTCAAGCCACCCCGGCGATCGGGCCTACCGAAACCGAGACCATCGACGTCGCGGCTCCCGACTCCGAGTCGGCGCAACTGACGCTCGCGATGGGCGCCGGTTCGTTGACCCTGACGGGCGGTGGCGAGGCGTTGGTGAGCGGCACAGTTGACTACAACGTCACCGAATGGAAGCCGGTGGTCGAGGTTGATGGCGACGCCGTGACGGTGCGCCAGGGCGGTGACACGAACGGCAACTTCAACACCTGGCCGGGGAGCAGCGTGGTCAACGACTGGCAACTCGCGGTTGGCGACACGCCGTTGGATCTGACCATTAATGCCGGGGCGTACCACGGGAACCTCAAGCTTGGCGCCGTGCCGCTGCGCCGGTTGGAGATCAACGATGGCGCCGCGACTGCCAACGTGCGCTTCGACGAGCTCAACCCCGAGGAAATGACCGAACTGATCTACAAGACTGGCGCGTCCACCGTGACGCTGACGGGGTTGGCCAACGCCAACTTCGAGACCCTGCGCTTCGATAGCGGCGCGGGCTCGTATACGCTTGATTTCTCAGGCGACCTGCAGCGAGATGCGACCGTGGAGATCTCGTCGGGCGTCAGCACCCTGACCCTGATCATCCCCGAGGGCACGCACGCCATCGTGACAAGCGACTCGGCGCTTTCATCGATCACGACGACGGGCGAATGGTCGACCAGCGGCTCCACCTACACAGCCGCTGGCGAGGGCCCGACCCTGACGATCACGGTCGACACGGGCGTGTCGACGCTGAACCTGATCCGGAAGTGACGTGGAGCATGGGGCGTAGTGCGGAGAGCGGGGAGCGAAGAGCCATTACGCCCCACGCACTACGCACCCCGCTCTTCATATAGCTTCCGATACACCGGGCTCAGCGCCCGCACCTGCTTATCGGCGTGGTACGAGCTGCGCACGAGCGGGCCGCACTCGGCCCACTTGAAGCCAATGCCAAGCGCGAAGTCACGGATATCGGCGAATTCTTCCGGGGTGTAATAGCGTTCGATCGGCAGGTGTTTGCGCGAAGGCTGCAGATACTGGCCGACTGTGAGGATGTCGACGCCCCAGCTGCGCAGGTCCGCGATCGTGGCCTTGACCTCTTCCATCGTCTCGCCCAGGCCGAGCATCAGGCCGCTCTTGGTGAGCACATCCGGCTCCATCTCCTTGGCATTGCGCAGTGTCGCCTCGGTCCAGGCGTAGTTGTCTTGCGGCTGGACCTTTTTGAACAGGCTGGGCACGGTCTCGACGTTGTGATTCAGGATCTCGGGCCGGGCGTCCATCACGATCTTGAGCGCCTCGCGCGAGCCCTTGAAGTCGGGGATCAGCACCTCGATCGAGCAGCCCGGGTGGATCTCGCGGATGCGGTTGATCACCATGGCGAAGATCGGAGCGCCGCCGTCTTTGCGCTCGTCGCGGTTGACGCTCGTGATCACGGCGTGGCGCAGGTTCATCGACTTGACGGCCTGGGCCACGCGCTCGGGCTCGCCGAAGTCGAGCGCCTCGGGGCGGCCGTGCTTGACGTCACAGAACGCGCAGCTCCGCGTGCAGATGTTGCCCATCATCAAGAAGGTGCCGGTGCCGGCGCCCCAGCACTCGCCGATGTTGGGGCACATCGCCTCCTCACAGACCGTGTTCAACGCCTTCGAGCGCATCAACTGCTGCAGTCGCTCATAGTTCTCGCCGGCCGGCGCGCGGACGCGGATCCACTCAGGGCGGCGCGTGGGGCGCGGGGCGGTCTCGATCTGGTCGGGGCGGATGATGCGGTCGCGGGTCGGCTCGGTGATAGGCATAGGGGAAATTGTACGCCAAAAGCCGAGTACAAAACGGAGCCGCGTGGTCTGTTTTGCGACCCCGTGTCAAGCCAACCGTCGCTGCGGGTCTTTGCGGTTCGTTTCGGCGAGTCGGTTGTCGGTTGCGTCGTCGTGCGCTATCCTCTACAGATCACCCGCCGTGGTCAACGTTCCGCGCCAAGACAGTCGGCGCGTTTTTTTGGGAGGATACATGGAATACCGTCGTCTGGGATCAGCCGGCCTGAAGGTCAGTGTGTTGTCTTTCGGCTCGTGGGTCTCGTTCAAGAACCAGCTTGCCGATGAGACGGCCGCGGCCTGTATGCAGGCCGCCTATGAAGCCGGCTGCAATTTCTTCGACAATGCCGAGATCTACGCCAACGGCGAGTCTGAGAGCATCATGGGCCGCGTGATCAAGAAGCTCGGCTGGGCGCGCGAGACCTATGTGATCTCGACCAAGGTGTTCTGGGGGCTGGCCGATAAGCCGAACCTCAAGAACACGCTCAACCGAAAATACCTGATGCAGGCCGTCGACGGCTCGCTCAAGCGCCTCGACCTCGACTTCGTCGACCTGCTGTTCTGCCATCGCCCCGACCCCGAGACCCCGGTCGAGGAAGTCGCGCACGCGATGCACGACCTCATCACACAGGGCAAGGCCCTGTATTGGGGCACGAGCGAGTGGAGCGCGGATCAGATCCGCCAGGCCTGGCACATCGCCGACCGCTATGGCTGGCACAAACCGCAGATGGAGCAGCCGCAATACAACCTGCTGTGGCGCGACCGCGTCGAGAAGGAATACGCCCGGCTGTATGGCGAGATCGGTCTGGGCACCACGATCTGGAGCCCGTTGGCTTCAGGTCTGTTGACCGGCAAGTACAACAACGGCGTCCCGGCCGACAGCCGCGCCAACCTGCCCGGCTATGAATGGCTCAAGGACCAGATCTCGCCGGCGCGGCTCGAGAAGGTGCGCAAACTGGGCCTCATCGCGCAGGATCTTGGGCTCTCGCTGGCGCACCTGTCCCTGGCCTGGTGCGCCAAGAACCCGAACGTCAGCACCGTGATCACCGGCGCCAGCCGGGTCGAGCAGGTGCACGACAATTTCAAGGCACTGGCCGCGCTCGATAAACTCACGCCCGACGTGATGAGGGCGATCGACTCTGCTGTTGCCTGAACGACGTAAAGGCCGGGTGGATGGGGCCAGCGACCCATCCACCCGGCTTGCATGTCGGGAACCATCCAGCGCGCCGGGACGTCATCGTCCCCATGCGCACTTTACTCCTCTCCCTCACCGTACTCTCGCTGGCTCTTGCGGCCTGCACGCCGATCGACCCGCCTGACCCAGGCGCCCCTGGCCAGGGCGGCCCGGCTGAAACGCCTGATCTCGTTGGCTCCCGCTGGGATCTCGTACAGTACGGCGACCTGGCTGCGCCGCAGACGCCCGTGGCCGATAGCCACCCCATCCTCTCCTTCGAGCAACCGGGCCAACTCGGCCATACCACAGGCTGCAACGGCCTTGGCGGCGAGTACACCCTCGAGGGCACGACCCTGACCGTCGGGAACCTGATGGCGACGATGATGGCCTGCGAAGAGCCGCTGATGACGCAGGAGTTCGCCATCTCGCAGGCGCTGCAGTCGGCCACCACGCTCACCCAGAACGGCGACACGCTTGTCATCAGCTATCCCGAAGGTGAGCTGCGCTACACGCGCTTCGTCGAGCCCGAACCGGCCAGCCTTGTGGGCCCGGAATGGCAGCTCGACACGCTGATCACGGGCGACGCGGCACAGTCGTTGATCGCGGGCAGCGCGATCACGCTCACGTTGACCGACACTGAGTTGAGCGGCAACGCCGGCTGCAACAACTACCACGCGTCGTGGTCCGGCTCGCCTGAGGCGTTGTCGATCGCGCCGATCGGCGCGACCAAGATGGCCTGTGCGGACCCCGCCGTGACGGAGCAGGAGGCGCGCTACGTCGCGTTGCTCCAGACGGCGACGTCTTACGCCATCGAGGGCAATCGCCTCACCCTGACCGGCCCGGAGGGCGCCCTGATGTTCGTGACCGGGCCCTGAGCGCGTCGCTGGGTATCCGGGCATTCAAGGGCGCCGGGGTCGACCACCCTGGCGCCCTTGTTTCTTGTCCAGCGACTCGAGGCGCGCGATCACCTGGTCGAGCCACCGGATCCCGGCTGCCTCGGCGGCGCGCGCATGGGCGCGGGTGAGCGCACGCAAGCCAACCGGGTCAGTCGGCCCAGGCTGGTTTTCGATGGACTTGAGCCGGGCCAGCCGTGCCCTTCGCGCTGAGCGTAAGCGGCGCAACTCCGGCAACAGATCCCGCGCGGGCTGAGCCCCCGCGAAGTAGATACGCGCGAAGGCGAGATCCTTGGCAGGCTCGGGCGTGATCGATCGGCCACGCCAGTCGTCGAGCGCATCGCGCCCGGCCGCCGTGAGCGTATAGACCCTGCGCTCCTGCAACCCGCGCGCCGTCTGCGTTCGTGAGCGCGCCAGGCCCCGCCGCTCCAGCCGCCGTAGAGTCGTGTAGATCTGGCTGTGGTGCGCATGCCAGAAATGCGCACCGTCATTCTCGAGTTGAAGTTTCAGATCGTAGCCGCTGCGCGGCCCATCAGCGAGAAAACCGAGGAGGACGAAATCGAGCATGGACCGATGCTAACCGTCGATCTTGTATATGTCAATCGTTACATATCTGCTATGATGACACCCAAGACATGTCAGCCTCCGAACCGCTCTACGACCGAATCCGTCAGCGCTACCTCGAACGCAACGTGCCGTGGGATCACGCGCTGCCGCCGCCTGAGGTGCTGGCCTTCGCCGAGGCTCATCAGCCCGGGCGGATGCTCGACCTTGGCTGTGGCTATGGGCGCGCCGGTTTGTATCTGGCCAACCACGGCTGGCGTTGTGAGGGCGTCGATTTCGTGCCCGAGGCCGTCCAGGGCGCGCAGGCGCGCGCCGTCGCAGCCGGGTTGAGCGGTCGTGTCCGCTTCTTCCACGCCGACATCGTTGCGCTGGATTTCCTGAAGGACACCTACGATCTGGTGCTGGATGTCGGTTGTCTTCATTCGCAGCCGCAAGCGGTCTGTGAGCGTTATGCCGAACAGGTTCGGCGTCTGACGCGGCCGGGCGGGGTCTTCTTGCTGTTCGCGCATCTCGGCGATGACCAGGCCCCCGATCAACGGCGCTGGATCACGCAACCTGTGCTCGAAGGTCTGTTCGCGGATGGGTTCACGCTCGAGCGCCATGAGCTTGGCACCACGACGGTCGGCGAGGATACCTGGCCCTCGGGCTGGTTCTGGCTAAGACGCTCAGCTGACGGGCTGTGATTCGGGCGTCTCGGCCGAGATCAGTGGGAGGCGCACGATGAAGGTGCTGCCTGCCCCAAGCGCGCTATCGACCGTGATCTGCCCCTCCATCAAATCGACCAACTGGCGCACGATCGTCAAACCCAGCCCGTAGCCGCCATGGATACGCGTCAGGCTGCTGTCAGCCTGCCAGAATGGGTCGAAGATCCGGTTCTGGGCCTCGGGCGACAACCCTTTGCCTGTATCTTGAACGATCAATTGCCAGGTTTGATCGCCGACGACGTTGGCGCGCACCTGCACGCCGCCGCGGTCGGTGAATTTGAGCGCGTTATGCGCCAGGTTGAGAAGCACCTGTTGCAGCCGATCCGGGTCGATCTCGATCCAGGCCGGGAGCCGGGTGTCGATCTCGAATGCCAGCGTGAGCGCCCGAGACCTCGCCAGCGGCAACAGGGCCTCCTGGACGTCCTCGATGATCGTCTCGATGGCTGTCGCGCGAGGCGCGAGCCGCAGGCGACCGCTTTCGAGCTGCGCCTGATCGAGCAACTCCCCCACCAAGCGCCCCAGCGACTTGCTGTTTTGGATCATGCGCTCGGCAGCGGCCATCTGTTGTTCGGTGATCGGGCCATACGCGCCCGATTGCAAGAGCTCAGCGTAGCCGAGCAGCGCGCCGATCGGCGTTCGTAACTCGTGACTGACCTTGGCCAGAATCTGGCTCTTCAGTTCGCTGGCCTCGACCGCGCGATCGCGGGCGAGCGCCATCGCCGCTTCGGCCCGTTTGCGAGGCGTGATATCGCGCAGCACCACGACGCGGCCGACGCGTTGCTCGTGATCGGCGGTCAGGTCTTGGAGTCGGGCCTCGATCCAGGTCGATTCCTCGGCTTGCCCGGAGAGCCGCACATCACGGCTCTGAGGACCCGGATGGGCGTAGAGATCGAGCAGATCTGGCCAGTCGACCAGGGCCGCGCGGGCCGGTGTGCCGGGGGCTGCCGCCGGAAAGCGGCGACGCGCGGCCGGGTTGAGGTCGACCAGGTGATCGCTCTCGTTGAAGACCAGCACTTCATCGCCGAGCCCTTCGACCACGAAACGATGTGCGATCGGCATCAGGTCAAGCAGCCGATAACGAAAAACGGCCCAGGCGATGAGCAGAGCCGAGGCGCTGAAGCCCTGTGGGGTGAAGTCGAGGCGCGGCGGTGGCGTGAGCCCGAGGATGTAAACCAGGTTGGCGCCTAGCGGCACAAGCGGGGCCAGTGCCAACAGGCCCGCCTGCCAGCGATACAGTCCGCGCTCGCTCAGCATCCGCGGGATCAGAAAGGCCGTGCCAGAGAGGATCAACACATACGAATACACGGTGTGGATCCAGAACCACGGCCCGATGTCGCTATCCAGCAGCAACAGGGGCGGCGATTCCATGACGCGCAGGTTCGGGAAGAGCCACGGGTGTGCTTCAACGGTCCAGGTCAGCGTGATCGTGATTGCCGGCACGACGAGCAGCGCTGCGAAGCGTGGCCACGTGAACCAGAACGCCCGCTGGCGCAGTTCTACCCCGAGCACGGCCCAGACCACGGGGATCAGAGGCACGACTGTGAAGTAGACCTTGAACGCCACGATCTTGGCGTCGAGGTCGGAGTTCAAGAGCTGGATGGAATATGCGAGCGACCAGATCCCGCTGAGCGCCAACACGGCCGCCATCGGCCGGGTGCCCGGTGCCCGGCGCTGGCGCCAGGCATACACGCCGAGGCCAAGGGTGGCCAGGCCGGTTAGCAGCAACAGCACGAGCGTCCAGGTCGATAACATACCTGATCTATTGTCAAATAACAGACCCCGGCCGTGCGTAAAGAGTGCGTGAAGATCTAGGCGATGACCTCGCGGTCCAGGATCTGAGCGAACTCCTGCACTGCGGCTGCGCGTACGGTGATCGGGTCAGGCGGCGCCCCGAGCAAATCGGCCATCGAGATCGGCGCGTGCTCACGCAGCCCACAGCCGATGATGCCCTCGAAGTACGCCATCTCCGGCGCGACGTTGAGCGCGAAACCGTGCTGCGAGACGCCCCGCGCGTCGACCTTGACCCCGATCTGTGCAATTTTCGAAGGAGCAAGCCGCGCCGCTGGCGGGCAATGTGGACAGCGCGAGGCCACATCCGGCTGCACGAACACGCCCGTGATCCCGTTCAGCTGGCCGGCGACAAGCCCACAGCGCAGAAGCACGCGGATGAGCATCTCCTCGAGGCGGCGCATATAGCCGACGTAGTCGGTCTGCGGGAGCCGGCCGTTTGCGGCGTCGGGTGTGCCAAGCTTGAGGATCGGGTAGCCCACCAGCTGGCCGGGGCCGTGATAGGTGATATCGCCGCCGCGGTCGACCCAGTGCAGCTCGATCCCGCGCGCCGCGCACTCGGCCTCGCTCCACAGCAGGTTGGCGCGCTGGCCGCTTCGGCCGAAGGTGTAGGTATGCGGATGTTCGAGCAGCAGTAAGGTGTCGGGGATGCGGTCGGCAGCGCGGTCAGTCGCGAGCCGCTTTTGCAGCTCCCAGGCCTCCAGATAAGGCACAACACCCAGTTCACGCACGTGCAGCGGGGTCATGGCTGAAATTGTATTACGGACCTGCACGTCTGTGTCCGTCTCAACCCACCCAGTACCAGTTGGCGAAGAGCGCCATGCACAGACCGAGGCCGAGCGCGAACAGCGTGACGATCGCGCGGTCGACACCTGGGCGCGCCCCCCAGCGCGCCAGGAGCACGAAGGCCGGGAACAGGATCCACATGTAGCGACGCTGGCTCATCAGCAGCCCGGAACTCAACGGCAGCAGCGCGCCGAGTGTGACATAGAGCCCGGGGCCCCACTGCCGTTGCCCGAGCAAGATCAATCCCAGCCCGAGGAAGAAAGCAACCGAGAGTGCGTCGATCCAGTTGTCGAGCGGAAGGCGGCCGGCCGCGATCGCGGTCGGCCAGCCTTCGGGCGGCGCCTGCACCAGGAGCCCAAGCGTCTGGAGCGGCGAGGCCGCGACGCGGCCCCAGGCCGCCGAGGCTTGGGCGAAGGCCAATGGGTCGCCAAAGGCCGCGCCAAGGTAACTCATGTAGCTCAACAAACCGAGCGGCGCGGCAACGATCGCAAGCGCCACGAGGATGCGGGTCTTTAAGCCCGGGCCGTGCCAATCGCGCCAGGCCTGCGCGATCAACAGGACAGCGACGAGCACGCCCAGCAAGCGGGTCAGGCCTGCGCCGTACGCCAGCACCGCCGCGATCCCCCATCGCCCCCGTCCGGCGGCGTACACCGCGCCGATGCCAAGCAGGAGGAAGAGCGACTCGCTGTAAATCGCCGAGCCGAAAAGCGACGCCGGGAACAACAGAAGATACCAGACCGATCGCCCGGCAGTCTCCGCCCCCCAGGAGTCGTCGACCCAACTGTAGAACAGCACAGAAGCGCCAAGGAGCGCGACGTTCGAGACGATCAGGCCGCTGAAGAGCATGTCGCGCGTCACGATCGTCAACGCGCCCATCAAGATGGGTAACAAAGGAAAGAACGCCGTCGACGGCAGTGGCACGGCTTCGTGACGGTAGCCTTCCGTGGCGATGCTCAGATAGAACCCCGTATCCCACCGACTGCCAAAGATGTCGAGCAGGATCTGATCGGGCCGGATGTGATACGGCGGCGGCGCCAGGTTATCGGCCATCAGCGGCTCGGCCACGTAACCGACGAGCGCGATGCCAAGGCGCGTCACGAGGAAGGCCGTGAAGGGAACCCAGATCCGTGGCGTCAACGCCCAGTGCTTGGTCATGGCGGTCACCTGAATCAAACCGAAATCGGCCGACTGCTCAGGCAGTCGGCCGAATGCCGAGGCGTCACAGGCGCTAGCGACCGATGACGGTCAGGTGTAGCACCGCGTTCGGCGCCACGGCGGACGTGACGTCGAAAACGGGCGCGCTGCCGCTCCTGGCGTGTTGCGGCGCCGCGCCCGACACGCGATAGAGCGTCGTCACGGTCGGGTTGACGCTGACCACCACCATGTAGTACCCGTCTGAGGACGACACGGCGCGAAGCGTGAAGTCGACGTTGCCCAGGGCGTCGGTCGTGATCGTGCCGATGTTCTGGCCGTTCACGGCGATTGTGCCGTTCGTGTTGGCGGGCAGGCCGCTGCCGCGCAGGTTGAAGTAGCTGCCCGGCGCGCCCGTGTCGAAATTGATCGTCAACGCCGGTTGATAGGCGTTGGCGAAGATCTGCCAGGCGAAGGCCTGAGTCGGTAGGCCGATGACTGGCGCGGCGATCAGGCCCGAGAGCAATGCAGCAAGCGCGGTCCATGTCTTGAGGGATCGTGGCATAGGGTTCTCCTTGTATCGATCCTGGTGCGGACGTTTAGGGTCGAGCGCGAGGTCTGAGCCGAACGAGCGGGCCGGACGCCTCGGCAGAGAGGGTGTCTAGCAACTCGGGCGGCGCCGTGTCGATGTAAACGGGGCGCACCTGCGCCTCGCGCTCGATCCAGATCAGCAAAGCGTCGTAGGGGACCAGGAAGCGATTGACCACCCGGACATCCGGGCGCTGCCCCTCGACGAGCTGCAAGTAGCTCACAACCGGCGCCGTGTCCCACCAGCCAAAGACGAGCGCACCGGGCTCCGCGTGTCTGAGGATGGACTCGCCGCGCTCGCGGGTCGACCAATCGTGGGATTGATCGGCGAGGCGCCAGTTCCAGGCAACCGACGTCAGGATGATCAGCGCCAGCGTCGCGCGCAAGGCTTTTCCGCCTCGCGCCGTCGGCCAGGCGGCGTTGACGATCCACTCGAGCCCGATGGCGAGCCAATACGCCCAAATCACATAGGTCGGCAGGAACATCGTGATCTTGTCGATGACCCGGTAGCCGATGAAGAACCAGGCGTTCAGCCCAAACATGAGGGCCAACGCGCCAGCCAGGGCGCGATCGCGCCGCCACAGGATCCAGAAGCCCAGCAGGGCCGGACCCAACCCGATCCCGAGAAATGAGCGCCACAGTTGAACGAGATACGCTCCTGTTTCGCGCCAGAGCCCCGCGGCGTCGTACCCCTGCATCTGACCGGCGAACGACCGCCCCGTGACGAGCCACACAAGGCCTTCGAGCGTGGTCAGATCGACGGCGCGAAAGACCCCGGCCGAGTCATATAGGCCGGCGTAATTGAAGACGGGCGTCTGCGTGTACCGCCAGACCAGGTCGAGATAGGGCGCCAGTCCGACCGCCAGGCCAGACGCCGCGGCAAGCCCGATGCGAGGGTTGAGGGCCGGTCGGTTTGGTTGGAGCAACGCGAGCAGGGCCACGCCAGGGAGCAGCAGGACCGTCGACGCGTGGTGGCTGAACCCAAGGCCGATGAGGAGCCCCACGACGAATGTCCGTGGCGGCGTGGGTCGCTCGCGCCAGTTGAGCAAGGCCAACACAAGGCCCGCCAGCAGCGCGGTCTGAAGCGTGTACACCTCGGCCACGAGCGACAGCGCCCAGAAGAACTGGCCGGTGCCCAGCAACCCGAGCGCGCCAAACGCGGCCCAGCTCCCGACCCGCAAGCGCTGCAGACAACGATCGGCCAAGGCCACGGTCAGCGCCCCGGCGACTGCCGAAAGCAGGTTGAAGCGATAACCGACGTCGCCGACCGGGAGCAACGCCCAGAGACGTCCGATCAACAGGTAGAGCGGGTAACCTGTGGCGCGCATCAAGCCGCCGGTCGCGGCCGCCGTCGTCAGTTCGGCGCTATCGAGGTTGTAGATCGTTGGGGCTGCAGTCAGCACGTATAGGCCCAACGTCACCCCAAAGGCGATGGCCGTACGCACAAGGGTGGCGCGTTCGCGGGCCACGGCGTGAACCGTCTCGCCGAGCTGCCGCAGCTGATGCCCGATGCGTCGGGGCGTTTTCGCGGACAAAGGTGCGGGTGACAGACCGAACGACATGGTGCCTAACAGTCGTTCGAGCGCCCGAAAGGTTATGCGTGAGCGCCGCTCAGACGCGGCTTCTTAACGAACACTCATCCGGCCACAGAGGCTGACGAAGCGGAACCTGATGATGAGAAAGATAAGGGCGGTCACACGGTACGGAAAAGGCACCGCAGGCGGGAGGGCTTCGGGCGAGTGACCTACGACAGCCCGAGCGCCGCGAAATCGAGGTTGAGGAAGGCCTCGACCATCTCGGGGTCGAACTGGGCGTTGGCGCCTTTGCGGATCTCGCTCAAAGCGCGCTCGAGCCCGAGCGCGCGCCGGTAGGGGCGGTCGCTGGTCATGGCATCGAACGAGTCGACGATCCCGAGCAGACGACCTTCGCGCGGCACGGTGCGCCCGATCAGGCGCGCAGGGTAGCCGTTGCCGTCCCAGCGCTCGTGGTGGCAGAGGACATAGGGGATCGCGTCGTGCAGGTGATCGATGCCCTGGAGCATCCGCGCCCCGAGATCGGGGTGACGGCGGAGCAGGACCCACTCGCTGTGCGTCAGGGGCCGGCGCTTGTTGAGGATGCGCCGCGGCACCTGGATCTTGCCGATGTCGTGGAGGATGGCGCCGAAGGCGCAGATCGACAGCCCCTCGGCGCTCCAGCCCAGGGCGCGGGCGAGCGCCAGGGCGTAGGTCTGCACGCGTTCGACGTGCCCGCGCGTGTAGGCCTCGCGGGCCTCGATCGTGTTCGCCAGCATCGTCACGGTCTGTAGATGCGCCGAGCGTGTGTCAAAGAGCTGCAGGGTCCGCCGACGATCGAGCTTGGCGCGGACCGCGACCAGCAGGTCCTCGGGCGCGAAGGGCTTGAACAGGAACTCGTCGGCGCCGAGGGCGCGCGCCCGGGTGGTGATCGCGGTCTCGGTCCGGGCGCTGAGAAACAAGAAGGGGACCCCGGCGCCGCTGGCCTGGGCGCGCACCGCGGCCAGCAGTCCGAAGCCGTCGAGGCGCGGCATCATCAGGTCCGAGATGATCAGGTCTGGTACCTCGTGCGTGAAGGCCTCGATGCCCTCGATTCCGTTGCAGGCCAACGAGACGCGATAGCCGTCGCCTTCGAGCAAATCGCGCATGACCTCAAGGATATCGGGGTTATCTTCGACGACGAGGATGTGATGCATGATCGCGTAAGCGAGCATTGTAGCATGGGGCACCCGGTTGCCCCGAACAACGCCCTGGGCTCAGTAGCGTGGTGGTGGTGGTATGATCTTTTTTCCGTCGCCGCGCTCCCGGCGACATAGAGTTTGCATGACTCCACCCATTTTGACCTGGGGACGATTGACGTTGGTTGCCGCTTTGCTGACGGCCTGTGGGAACCCGGCGGCCACCACGCCGACCGCGGATACGCTGCCGCCGCCCGTGATCTCGACGCCGACGGTCCCTCCTGCGACGCCAACCCCGGCAGAGCTCTCCACGCCTGAGTTGGCCCTGGCCGCGTACCTGGAGGCCTTCACAACCCGCGACCTCACGCGCCTGACAGGGCTTGTGACGCCCGACAGCCAGGGGGGCTCAGCCGAGGCCTTTGAGCAATCCGTGACGCAGCTGCTCGGCAATACGCTCACAGCGACCGAAATCGAAGCGCGGCCCGGCGCAATCACGGTCGATGGCGCCAACGCGACAGCCACGGTTGATCTGCGCTATCAGACCGCGCTTGTAGGCGAGCTGAACACCACGGTCAGCATTCCGTTGCGGCAGGACGCAGGTTCCTGGCGCGTGGTCTACAGCCCGGCCGTGATCTGGCCGGATCTGGTCAACGGGCAACAGTTGCTCATGGTCGTGCTGACCCCGGATCGGGGATCGATCCTCGACCGCAACGGCGTGCCGCTGGTCGAATACACGTCGGCCTATGCTGTCGGATTTGTGCCCGGCGAACTCGAGGAGGAGAGCGCGGGTGTGGGTGGCGTGGCGCGATTGTTCGGGATCTCGACCGAGGTGCTCAACGCGCGGCTCGCCAACGCCGTTCCTGAACAATACCTGATGATCGGCGAGGCGCCTGCGGCGCTGGTCGAGGGGCGCTACGGGTATTTGTTCAACACGCCGGGCGTCTATCTCTACGGGTACGAGGGCCGTTTTTACTACGGCGACGGCGCTGCCGCGCACGTCACCGGTTACACGAGCTACATCCAGCCCGATGAGGTCCAGACGTATCGCGAGCAGGGATACTTCGGCACCGAGCGCATCGGCTCGGCCGGGCTCGAGGCCTGGGGCGAGGTCGCGCTGGCGGGGAAGTCGGGCGGGCAGCTGCAGTTGCGCGATGCAAACAGCCAGTTCCTGCGCATGATCGCGCAGACTCAACCCGTTGACTCGCAGACGATCACGTCCACGGTCGATCTCGACTTGCAAGAGGCCGTGCAGTTCGCGCTCGGCAACTTCTCGGCCGCGGCCGTGGTCCTCGATCTGAACACGGGCGCCGTCCTGGCGATGGCGTCGGCGCCGACCTTCAGCCCGAACCTGTTCGACCCTGGCAACCGCAACAACAACTCGGCCGGCACGATCCTGAGCGATCCACGCCGACCAGGCATCAATCACGCCACGCAGTCGGCGTACCCGGCGGGCTCGATCTTCAAGATCGTGACGATGGCGGCCGGCCTGACCTCGGGGCTGTTCACGCCCGAAAGCCGCTACAACTGCACCGGCGTGTGGGAAGAGATGGATAACTTCCCGCGCCCAGACTGGCTCGAGGGCGGGCATGGCGACATCACCCTGGTCGAGGGGTTGTCGGGCTCGTGCAACCCGTGGTTCTGGCACATCGGCCTGAACGTCCACAACCACGATCCCGAATGGCTGGGTGAGACGGCTCGCGCCTTTGGCCTCGGCGCCGTGACGGGCATTGCCCAGGTCGATGAGACCCCGGGTCAGATCCCGGATCCCGAATGGAAGCAACAGACGCGCGGCGAAGCCTGGACGGCGTTTGACGACGTCAATATGTCGATCGGCCAGGGCGATGTGCTTGTCACGCCGTTGCAGTTCGCTCGGTTGACGGCGGCGATCGCCAACGGCGGCACGCTCTATCAGCCGCAGCTGGCGCTCAGCGTCGCCGGCGCTGATGGACTGCCGACCTTTACCTTCGCGCCGATCGAGCAGGGCAACCTGCCGTTGACCGAGGATCAACTGGCCGCGATCCAGACCGGCATGCGCAACGTCACCAAGGATCCGATCGGCACGGCCCGCAACCGCTTTCGCAATTTCTCGATCCCTGTGGCTGGCAAAACCGGCACGGCCGAAGACCCGGGCGTGAGCGGCATCCAGGAGCCGGACGCGTGGTTCACGGGCTACACCTACGCCGGGCGGAGCGACCGGCCCGATATCGCCTTTGCGGTGGTGGTGCAGAACCAGGGCCAGGGCTCCGACTTCGCGGCGCCGATCGCGCGGCGCATCATCGAGGCCTACTTCGGCCTGAACTACGCCCGCTACCCCTGGGAGGCCTCGGTCGGCGTCCCGGCCGACATCGTTGCCACCCCGACACCGGACCCGAGCGTTGTGGATACGCCCGTCCCGTAAAGACAATTGCTGATTGATGATTTCTGAATGCTGATTGTGGCTGAAGAGCCAATCAGCAATCAGAAATCATCAATCAGCAATTCATTGAGCGGGTGATGGGATTCGAACCCACGAATATCAGCTTGGAAGGCTGACGCCTTACCACTTGGCGACACCCGCATCGACTCATCATTCTACCAAACAACCTGTCGCCACATCCGCGCAATCCGCGGCAAACAAGCACTGACAACCCGTGCTTGTCCACGCTCCCGCGGTCGGCACAGATCGAAACGGCAATCGGCGAGTGGCACGTTGCGCCGAAATCGATTACAACATACGCGTTCGGCAGCGATACTGTTGTGGCGCCCATCCTCAAGCACGTGTGAAGAAAACGACGGGAGTGTTCCCCTGGTCATTTGCGGGGTGTTCCCCTTGTCGCATAGATACTCGAACGGGTGCCCGAAAAAACTTGGAGATCATGCGGGACCTATGGGTGGTTGTCCGCAGCCCGCGATGCCGCAATACTGATGGTGACGCCGTTGAATCGCCAGTGGTCGTTCAGGAGGAGAACGATGCTTTGGCTGCTCGCCGGCTTGAGTATCGTCCTGGTGTTGGGCCTTTTTGTGGCCCTGAGCGTGGTGGCCTTTGTCGGGCCCATGCCCACCGAGGGTGATACTCAGCCTCCCATCTAAACCGACCCGATAAAAGACTGGGTTCGGTAATCGTTTCAGACGTCAGGACGTCCCGGCCGTGTGGGTATAATGGCTGACGGCCTGGCCGCCTCGAGTGGCTGTCGCGTGCCTGCCGGCCGCCGGGCGAGCCTGGACCATTCACCTTGACCACCGGTTCTCGACTCATTGACCTGAACAGCGCCTCGATCGACGAACTCGACCTTTTGCCAGGAGTCGATCGCGAGGTGGCTGCGCGCCTGGTCGCCGCCCGGCCGTATCGTGGCCTGCTTGACCTCAACCACGTCCCCGGTTTGACGCCCGAACTGATCGCCGGGATACTGCCCCACGTCACCGTGTCGCGGCCGGCCGCGCGTGGGCTGACACCCACCTCCCCGTCGCCCGAGCTGCGTCAGGAGTCGATCCAGCCGTTGGTGCGCCCCAACCAACCCGAGTCTGACAAGGACTCGCCCGGCCAATCCGCCTGGACCGACCCCTATGGCGATCGCAGCCGCGTGATCCGGCGAATGCGCGGTTTGCCGCGGAAGACGCGCTGGCGCATGACCTTGATCGCGTTTTATTCGGTTGTGGCCCTGCTGATCCTCGTGCCGTTGGGGTTCGGCGTCTACTGGTGGCTCACGCCGCGTGAAACGCCAGCACCGCCCGCGCCGACCGCGACCCGTGCGCTGGCCGGCATCGACGAGCCGACGCTGGCCAGCGGCGAGACTTTCGCGCCACCAACAGTGACCGACAGCGCGTCGACGTCGGATATGACCGAGGCCGGTCTGACGCTGACTGAAACCGGCGTGCCACCGACCGAGACCGCCGACGCCAGCGCCTTCGGCACGGCCACCGAATCGGCAGCCCTCACCGCCTTTGCGCCGCGTTTCTCGCCCACGCCGGCGCTGACCGCGACGCCGACGGCCTCGCCCACGCCCGCGATCTCACCGACGCCGTCTCGTACGCCAACCCGCACCACGACACCAACGCCCACGGCCACGTCGACGCCGCGCGCAACGGCAACACCCACGATCACGCGCACACCCACGCGAACGGCAACGGCGACCGTCACCCCGACCGCCTCGCCGACCCTGCCGGCCCTGACCCCGCCGCCCGGCGCGGGGACGTTGCTGGCCGCCGAGTCGTTCGACCCGCCGCGTTACACCTGGGTCATCCGCCAGTTCGGCGAGATCTCGAGCCAAATCGAGGATGGCGCGCTCAACATCGTGGTCGCGCGCGGCAATGTCGGGTACTCCTATAGCAGCACCATGGCCGATGCCGGAGATGTACTGTATGTGGCGCATGCCACAGTCGGCCCCACCTGTGCTCCCGAGGACCACTATGGCTTGATGCTACGCCTGGCGGACGAGTCGAACTTCTATCTGTTCGGTGTCTCGTGCGATGGCCGGGCGCGCATCCAGGTGCTCGAGGGAGGACGCTACCGCGCCTTGCTCACCGGCGAGCCCGACAGCGCGGTGAACACCGGCGCCGGCGCCGAGAACATCCTCGCCGTGCGCGCTGTCGGCGATCGTTTCGAGTTCCTGGCCAACGGCGAGACGATCGCGACGATCACCGATGCGACCATCGCGTCTGGGCGCTTTGGCGCCTATGCACGGCCGATCGTGACGACAGGCTTTCAGGTGTCGTTCGACGATTTCGAGTTGTGGTCAACCCGTTGAATCACCAAACAGCAGCGGGTCAGCCGATCGGCTGACCCGCTGCTGTTTGGTTAAAAGGAAGACCAGCGGGGTTGGCTGGGGGGGGTGCCAAGTTCCCGCTGGCCGGGGTTAGTTGACCGTAGTCTAGGACAAGCAGCGCCAAATGACAGATGGCGTTGGAGAGAGAGAGTTGTGGTGCGCCAACCGCCGGGCCGCGCCTGCTCACGGTCGCCCTCCAGGTATGCAGGTTGTGTGCCAGCTCCTCAACCCATTAGTCCGGCGAGCACCCGCTCGGGTGTGAAGGGC
>Ga0209573_1002828_pt1 | contig 20747 bp, 22 predicted proteins | sample TNRBio252014_DNA_FD_185870 | JGI IMG/M metagenome (GOLD analysis project Ga0209573, IMG submission 185870) | Wastewater treatment Type I Accumulibacter community from EBPR Bioreactor in Madison, WI, USA - TNR Reactor_6/25/2014_ DNA (SPAdes)... | ecosystem: Engineered > Bioreactor > EBPR >...
CCCTCCATCATTGGAGCCACCAACTCTCTGTATCGAGTGCCCCTTACTCCGGAAAAGTAACTCGATGGCTGCCTCAAACTGAGAACCGGATAGTTCGAACCACCACTCTCGCGTCTCTTTACGTTTTTTCTCTTCGCAGGCCTTAAGGTAGTTCTGATGCGCCTTCTGAGCGGCCTCATATTCATGAGTTTTCGAAATGAAGGCTGGCTTTGGATGTGCCTTTTTAAAGAACAAATCAAAGATCAGCCAAAACACGAGAAGAGAAATCGGAAATAGAATCCATCCCACTTTGCTCAACAGCGGGTAAAAGGATTTCAATAAGCCAGAAAAGATCAGGGCCAGAATAAGTACGAGATATGTGACGAAATACCACGTTCTCTTTTGAGATTCGTACTTCCTTTCCTCCGATCCAGCGGTGCCTATCTGTTCCTGCGTTAATGCGAACTCTTCCAAGGTCGGGGGCACTGATCTCAGCGGGGTACGATCAATGATCTTTAGTATTCTGGCTTCTACTAGAGTCCGGGAATCCACGATCTTTTCGACAATCTCTACAACTGCCTCAAATTGGGTGTGGATTGCGTATTGGTCGGACCGCCGCCCTTTACGGAGTCTCTTGATGTTTAGATTCTCATCAAGTTCAGCAATGAGCGCCGGATTCGGGGGATCCCACGGTCTTATGACGACAAAATGCCTGCGCTGATCCCTATAAACTGGGAGAGACGTTTCGCGCTTCTTCTCAGAGCTGAGATCATCCATTGCCAGTCTTCCGGTAGGCAAAGGTCTCGAGAAGGTCGGATATTTTCAGGAACTTATCGTGGCTCATTTCCTGAACTGATTGGGGCTGCCCCTCCAAGACACGGTCTCTTTTTAAGCTAGAGAGAGTCAGGCCCGCCTCTAAATTTGTAATCCACCTGAAGATGATAATTAGAACCTCTTTAGAGGCTAGTGCTTCAATCTCATCGAGATTGTAAACAGAGCGTTTCCCGACTACTCGGACAGCTTCCTCGGAATTTGAGGTCCGATAGCAGCTTTCAACTATTCCCAAGGAGACAATTTCACTTTTATCTTTTGATCGATAAAACATGATAATTGATCCGGCCGGTAGCGCCCGAATCTTGGCATTGCACAAGTAAGCCTTCTTCAGCGTATTCCCTGGGGCCATCTTAGTAGTGCCACGTAGTCCTAGAGACATTTGCGTCGAAAACTCCGGGAATAAAACGTCATGATATTGAGGCTGGATGGGCACGACAAACTTTCTAATTTCTTCAGAATGCTGAAATGCTGGCCAGTAGGTAACGGCGAAATCGACTGGCGGCATGGGAACGAGGTCTTTGGGAACTACGAAAGTTTTGTAGAGACCAATTTCTAATCCGTCTTTACTTTGCTTGGGAGTCGGATGCGCCTTGAAGCCAAAGTCTCCCAAAAACTCGACTAGATATTGTTGTTTGGGCTTGGTCGTCAGGTAGCAGGTAGAAAATCTATTTTTTACACAGTAGATGAACGCTTCTTTAAGCAACAGTTCACCTAGCTTCGTCCCTCGATAAGAATCGGCAACTTTGAAAGTACACAGCTTTAAGGGTTTGCTCCCTAGGCCGGGAAAGTCCGCAGTTGCTTCAGTCTCGGGATTGTAGATACAAATGGCCTGTAGCCTGTCTCCATCTTTGACTGTCCAAGCTCTTCGTCCCTCTGGGATGCATTTGTTTTTAATCCAAGCATCAAAGCCCTTGTAATCCTCGCGCAAAGACACAAATAGGGGATCGGAAAGGTTCAGTGCATGTACCGGCTCATCAACAACATGAGGTAGCTGAACAAGCTGTGGCTCAAACCATTGCCGTAGTTGAGAGGAAAACTCTTTTACCGAGAAAACCCGAGGATTCAGGCCAGCCTGTCGAGCCCTTTTGTGGACGCCTTCGTCTTCCGAGATGAGGAAATCGACGATGTTGAGCGAAAGAGTATAAAGTAAACAGCAGTCCACAAAGTCATTGGGTTTGTGGATGCCTCCAAATAGCTTGGCTAGCTCGTCGCTGGACAGCTGGGGAACCTTTTCTAAAACGGGATATTTTGCAAAGCGCGATAAGGTTGATTGCTTTCGCGTCTCATTTCGATCTCTTTGGATGTCTTCAATCGATGCTGGATGACAATACAGAGCGACGCCGTGTCGCTGGCACGATGAAGCAAATTCACCAAAGGCTTTTCCAATGATCTCATTCTCGGCCTGCCCTTCAACACCGATGAGAATGTTTGTGTCTATTAGGCACTTGATCCGAGGTTGAGACATAGATTCCTAGCAGTTTACATAGCAATACGATTGCGGAGCCATCTTGGGAGAGCGGTACCCCACCTTTGATTTTAGCGCGTCGAGGGGAATGAGAGAGCTATACCGTTTTGCGCTACCCATCTTGATGGCATAGCCATAGTCGACCCCTTGATAATATTGCTTGAAATCTTGCCATGCGATCATGGCTTGCTTTCCTGCCGTTCCCCATAGCTCAGCAATAGACAGATGCAAGACATCTTCAATAACGCATTCCCCGATAACACCCTTTGTCGGGCTAGACGCGTAGATGAAAACTCTTGTTCCTTTTTCAAGATTCATTGGGAAGCGGCGTCTGAGTTCATAGCGCTTTGCGCCGATCGTTAGAAGTTCTGCGTAAACAGGTTTCACACTTAACAAGACGGCCTTGGGAGCAGTCTGTTTCAACGGCTTGCGGGTAATGACAGTAGTTGAGCTGCGAGGGGATTTCATTTCGAGGACTCCTGCTTTTTTAGCCAGTTTGAATAGGTCACGATGGCGTATTCGTAGATTTTCGCGGGAGGTCGTCCCGATTTCTTGGCCTGGTCTTCTAGGTGCTTCACCACATCTTTGGGGACCCTGGTTGATACAGGAACGCGTTCCTCGGAAACTTGGATTTTTTCCGGACGGACAAATTCAGGAGCACTCTTGGCCATGTCCTTATAGTAAACGTATTGAAAACGTATACAATACGAAAGCATTACGAAATTATGACAATAATGCACGATGTCGCATGCAGGTTGGAAGGCGAGTGTTTGAAGTGAAGCGTTAGTTTTACGAGTCTCGGGATTGGGGCTCACTTCAGGCGAAGCCATTCAGCCAATAACGACGACTCAGGGGCTCTCAGGGCATTTGCTGGCCCACTTTTCCTGTCCCCAGATTTGAGAATATCTTCCGCAATCAGACTTCTGCTTTTTCTTAAGGGAGCACCGATAGCAGAGTAGCTCCATGTCATCGGACTCAGCGCCGCGCTCAAAACTCGCAAATACATTTCTATCTGTCGTGGACGGCACAAGCTTAAGCAAGGAGACGTCTCCACTGAAGCTTTTTGTCCGACAGATCGCTTCGACTTCTCGACTGTGAGGCTCCAGACAAACACTTGCCGGTAGAAGAACAAACTTAGTATTGCTCACTGTCTGAGCCTCTACGGAAAAAGATGCTAGTAATGCAAAGAGAATGAGAATGGGCATTCGTCCTCCAAAACTTGAGGCCCGGAAAGTACTAAAGTCACAGTATATGGATCGCCGCTAACGAACCTGTGCCGATAGCTGATTGCCTTGGCTATATGGGGGTCTCGGTCATACAGAGAAGTTATAGCCGTGGGTCCGTTGGTCGATGCTTGCACGGAGAAAATGGACCACCCTGGGAGAGTCTGTAGGTCAACCGAGTAGAACATTGATGGATGTATCAACGGCAACAGCGAGTAAATCGGCCGCTTGAAGTTCACAGAAACTTCAGTCTGTAGGCCTGAGCCTTCTCGGATTCCTGCTTTGGACTCGCACGAATATCGAGGCTTCAAAACTGGACTAAGTACGCCCGAATTTATTCCCACGCCAAATACACACAGGTCGATAAATGCGAGAAATGCCGGTGCCCCCATTGCTAGGCCCCAAACAAACTTTGCTGGCTTAACCAGTCGTAACGCCATTGCGCGAATAAGCGGTTTTATTTGCATGATAGGCGCATGCAGTCAGCAGCGGAGTACCCGGGCTTCAAGCTACCTTCTCGTTCTAGGCGAGCGCACGAGTCCGCACACGACTCGGAAGGAGTCGAGGATTCTGCAAGAGATCGAGAAAGGTTGCCACTACAGGCATAACTCATTTCTCTCCAGTAACTAGTTCCCACCTGAGTAGTCGGGACATACGCAGTGTATGAGTCATTCTGCTGGTACTGATACTGATTTCCACTCCAGGCGTTACGCACAGTGCCAGAAGAGGTTCCCTGAACATTAACCGGCTGATTGTAAGTGTATGTGTATTGAGAAGACCTCAACTCATCGTTAACAACTTGGTATGAGTCCGGGCATTGGATCAACTTGCTGATGGCTTTGGTTGCGCTCTCAGTAGAGGAATAACCTCGGTATCCAATAGTCCCACCGTCGGGTCCCTGTCTTACAACCCATGCCGATGCACAGCCAGAGAGAGCTACGAGTAAGAAAACCGATGGGATTGAACGCAGAGCGAGTTTCATCTCTAGGCTTATCGACCACAAACAAGAAATCTTTAGTGGTCGAAGGGTTTAAGTAATTGAATTGCATGTGTGACTGGAGGCCCTGCTCAGATCAGCCCACCCTTGAGACTGAGACCCAGTACTGAGACCAAAGTCTCACGGGCACTCGAAGTGACGGCGGAGCACCGCCATTTTGGAGGGATTCAACCGCGAGTGTCTCAAAAGTGTCTTGAGACAAAAGTGAGAATTCGTGAGACATGAGACACTTTTTGAAATGCCCTAAAACTCAAGAAAACGTTTTGATCTTAAGACGTTGAGGCACATTTCGGCTTCCTGACCCCCGATTGGCATGGGCTTGCAACCATATAAGGGGAAAGGAGGCACACGAAGTGCCACAACAACCACACAAACAAAACCAAGTTCTATTCATGATCGCCAAATATGGCGTGATGAGTTCCCGTACGGTCTGGGAGCTTCTCGACAAGAAGATCAGCTATGGGGCCGTTCGCAAGCTACTCAACAAGCTCGAAGAGCGCGGCTTGATCGTCAGGCCTACGGAGCTTTTCGGAGGGCAACCCGTTCACTATTGGATGCTCTCTCGGGAGAAGAAATCCATAGCCGAGACCGTGCGCCTGACGGGGCTTCCTGAGAGCCAAATCGTGCAGAGCAAAATGCGCTATACGCACTTCGCTCATGAGGATCTTTGCACGCTCTTTCAGCTGTCGATGGAACGCGGCGATCCTCGCATCAAAGTGCTGCGAAACAAGCGCGGACTCAATCCCGAGCTACCTGCACACTTGATGATGAAAAGAATCGTGGATCAGGGCTATTGCCCCGATCTCTGCCTTGGCATTCCTCAGTATAGCGATACGGATTGGTCCAAGCCCTCTCGCTACGTATGGATTGCCGTGGAGATAGACCGCTCTTACAGAACGGCGACACGGCTCGCGCGACGCATGAACGTTTACACCAAGCACACGCTCTTCAGTGGTGTCTTGTACTTCATGCCAAGCTCAGGAACGGCGAAAGACTTGCAAAACCTCTATGCTCGCCGAGGAGGAAAAGACTCTCTCCGTCTCCTCGGAACTAAGACGGCATTTCTAGCTTCAGCTCAGCTTGAGAAGTCTCGTTTTTCGCACTGGAATCTGAAAGTTTTCGTTGGCGGGCATGAGATCTCGCTCAAGGACTGGTTACTCATCTTTTCTGCGGTGCCACGGGAGCGGCGCGATAAGTTTCTCGAAGAGATGCTGAACAAGGGTGTCCCTTATCCAAGTGCCCCAGCGGAGCGGCAAGTCTCTTAAACAATTAGGGTTCTAAACTCGAGGCACGCCACCAACCTACTCCTGACCTCCCTCTCTCTACGATGTGACGAGAGGGAGGTCAGGAGTAGGTTGGTGGTTAAGAGGATATTACGAGAAGAAATTTGAGAAGTGTCTGGATTGGGGGACATTGGAATGAGTAAAAAAGGAACGGATAGGTTCTTTGAAAATCTGGTCTTGAACGATTGTTGGTTGGATTCAGACGAGGCGGCTGAATACTTGAGGTTGTCGGTGAATGCGTTGCGGATAGCGGTGCATCGCGAACAAATCAAAACTTATAGGCTCGGGCGTCGACTTCGATTCAAATTGGCAGATTTAGAAAAGCTCCCCATTTCAAGCGGCCGCGCTTAGCGGTCCGGAAAGCAAGGAAGCTATGTCGATCAAAGAAGTACCCTTACCGAACGGTAAGACTGTTTACGAAGTTTATGTCCATGTCGCAGTTGGAAACGGAAAGCGTTTGCAAAAACGCCGCCGAAAAATCCCAACTCTAAAAGCTGCAAAAGATGCTGAGGCTCTAATGATGGCTGAGCTCCTACTTGAAAAGGGGCGACCCGGCCGCGTCCCCTGGAATCTTTGGTTTGAGAAGTGTATGGAGCAAATGCAAGTCACGCATCGGCCCACGACGATAGAGAACTATCGCTTCATGATGAGCCGCTGGGTGACTCCTCAGTTCGGAGACAGGTTTCTCGACGAAATCACTCCGGCTGAAATCCATCGACTTCTCTACAACCAGAGACCGAAGGCTTCGATGAGCACACGGCGCACGATTCTCGATGTGGTTCGCAGATTCTTCGGTCGAGCGGTTGAAGAGGGAATTCTCACAAGGAATCCCGCCCTACCCATCAAAGTGAAAGTGCCGCAGCCGATCCAAAGCGTGTTGAACGCGACCGAAGTGCAAACGCTACTTAGAGAAGCGAAGCTCACCGGGCATCGCTTCTACTCAATCTGGGCGGCGGCTCTGTTTACGGGGATGCGCTCAGGTGAACTGTATGCGTTGAGATGGTCCGATGTGGATATCGAAAACCGACGGATCTATGTGACCCGAGCCTGGAACAGTAAATCCGGCTACGGGCCCACAAAGAGCCAGCGAAATCGAGTCGTGCCCATTTCGGAAACTCTCGTGAAGCTACTGGCCGAGCTGAGACTCGCTAGAAGCTCGCAGGAGGTTGCAGAAGACTTTGTCCTGCCTCACTTGCAGGAATGGACCGATGGCGAACAAGCGGCGGTCCTACGGCGTTTCTGTAAGGTCATTGGAATCACCTCGGTGAAGTTCCATGACCTTCGAGCGACCTTCATCACACAACTGCTTCTCAAGGGAGTTTCTCTGGCGCAGGTGATGGCGATTGCGGGTCATACGGAGATTGGGACGACGAACGGGTACCTACGCGTATCCGGCAGCGACCTGGAAGGCACTACGAACAAACTCAGCTATTCGCTCCCCGAAGAGCGGCTGGCTCAGGTTATTGAACTCAGATCCTAACAACCACGGCGACCCTCTGATTAAAAGTCAGAGGGTCGCTACTTCTTGCTACCAACAATCGTTAAGGACGAAAGATTTTCATGCTTTAGGGCGATCCCGCCTTCAGGCACCACTTCCCCCTCCCCCTCCGAAATTTCGCCCCAGCTGCGTTGTTCGCTAGCTGCGCTGCTCACAGGCTTTGGGGCCTGCTAGATGCTCGGGCTTCAAGACTTGCCCCAAAGGGCAACTCTTGCCGCTCCGGCACCTGCTCGCTTCGCTCTCGCCTTGCTGGGACGAAATTTGGGAGGGGGAGCCCTTGGGGGACTTGGGTTGTTTGGAAATGCTGGGAGATTAGTACGCTCGCTTCGCGCGTCTGGCATTGGTTTCGTAGACGGCTTAAATGCCCCATGATAACTGAAATTAAAATAGGAGATCGTTATGAGTATTGGCCAGGTTATGATCTTCGCTAGCACGCTTGAGAAAGCAACATCATTCTACGTAGATTTGCTTGGCTTAGTAATTGAATATGACATGAGTAACGACGGTATGCTCATTTTGAAGAATGAAGGAGCTTACCTAACTATTCATGAGGGATTTCTGCCAAATCCCGTCCCTAAGGACCAGTGTCGGATCGTGCCAATCTTTAAAGTTAAAGACATTCGTAAAGCCGCCGAAGATCTAAAATCTAAAGGGGTCGAACTGCATGGGCAAATCACTGAAACTCCAGTACACACATATCAAACACTCAAAGATTTCGACGGGAATTGGATCGAGATCGCGCAGTTCAAAAACGACCGCTAACTTCTAATCTTTGAGCTGAGCGCGGATTCGAATAGCTCCGAAAAACGAAACAAAAACCGCCGATATGATTTTTTCCAGATCGGCGTTATCTATTTCTGGGATCTGAAGGACGGAGGCTTTAGCTGACAAGGCTCGATTGAAGTAGGCCAGCCATGGCTAGGAGCACCCGCCCAACTAGCCACCAACGCCGGATGCGTTATTGGAGGACAAAACTTCCTGGTCCGCTAGTGAGGAAGTCGGACTTTACACTCATACGCCGGGTGCAGTGCGCACTGTCCGTGATCAGCGCCTCTTTGAGCGCAAACCGAGTTCCTCGAGCGAAATTGTCCACGAGGACTGGTGCCCGCGACTCGAAACTCAACACGGAGATCTCACGGGATTCCGTGTTGAGCTTAAGAGACTCCGCAGCAATATTTTCTTCAACAACTTCACTCACCCCTGCTGGAGCCGAGCTCTCGCGTCGTTCCACCAGCCATCGCAAGCGCACGTCGCGAATTCCTGCACTTGTTTGAACCCTTTGGCGAAGCTTCCACACTTCCGCAAGATCCCAGTGCAGCAGCTCATCGAAGGCTCTCCAAGCTCCTCTGCTCCAAACCTGAAACGAGCCAACTCGGAGATCGCTCAAACGAAAAACGCGATCGGGTTGTTCAAAGCTCAATGTTTTCTCGAGGGTCAAACGCTCGTCGTTATCCAAAATCAGTCCAAAGACTTCGATCACAGGCAAACAGCTCATGCGTGGCCGTTGGAATCGAAAATCCAACGTATAAAGATCTCCTTCGCGGGATGAGACAATTCCCGAGATCAAAAACGAGTTGTTCCATTCACCAGCCTGAAGTGCGACTCTGCGAGGGACCCGGCCGAGTAGAGCCTTGACTCGAATGACGATTTCTTTGTCATCCTCGCTCATAACACGAGTCTCCAGAACGTCGTTGAGCAGTGACGACGGCCTGTAGTCCAAAGCAGGTCTCATCAATCTAAAATTGGTGTCCGATAAGACAATGGTTTCGAGAGATCGACCACTCCCATCGCTCACGTACTCCGTAAACCCCGGAAGCGTCACCTGATCAGAAAAAGACATCTTTGATGCCGCGGTCTCGACCAAAAAATTCAGAAGAATATTCATCCCACCATTGAGCCACGCTCCATCGAGACGATTGAGGAACCATCGGGCATCGCAGGTGCTACAGGGTTTCAAGGCCTGCGACCAGCCTGAAGCCGCGAAATCGATCTTCTGGACGCGGCCCTGGTGAACAAGAAAAGCCAGTGGATTCTGCCCAAGAACCGAAGGACGTCGTGAGTATTCAATCCATGAAGCGAGGTCTGCGCGCCTCTCCACCGCCATCCCAAAGGTCACAACCCCCTCTGAAAAGTGCGTCGAAAGACGTGTCGCAAGTTTTGCCGCGAGGCTATCGACAGCAGCTTGGATTTTGTGAGGCCCAAGCTTGTGGCCAACCTCGTGAATCATAAGACGATAGACATCGACGAACTTGAGGCGCGTTGAGAGATCATTGATGATCTTGAGGTTCACATAAATAGGTGAGGACGCATCAGACGTTGTCTTTGCCGTACGCGCAGGCTCTCCTGGGCTCAGAACAAAATCTTGGCTGCGACTGCTAAAAAGAACTTTGAGACCTTGCGACTCCGAGGAATCCAAATAGATGCTCAGCCTGTGGAGCTGATCAGCTTCAGAGGACAGAAGCTGGCTCATGAAAGCCGCGCTTCCCTGGGCCTCCTTGATCTCGATGCGAATCACCGGCAAGCTCTCGCGGAAGTACGCACTACGATCGGGTACGGTGGAAGCCATAACTCCAAAAGAAAGAATCGAGGCGATACCCTTGATGAGACACCTCATCGAAGCCTCCGCAGTCCCGACACTCGAAGCCAGGAGGCCGTGAGATCCACTGCTTCGATAAACGGAACACGCACGGTTAAGGTCGCTTCAAACTCAGAGTGCTCGTCCGAGTTGCACTGATACGTTAGCAGGCCGCGGAAGACAACGTAGCCTGACTCCGATGCCGCCGGCTCAAGCTCCATTTTTAACTGCTGGAGATTGCCGCGATCACACGAGACGGCCGTCCGAAAATTCTCACTTAAGTCGCGTGCAGCATCTTTCGACTCTAAAGACAAAAGACTATAAATCGGCACCGCATAACAAGCCAGCGAGAGGCTTCGTAGCGCAATATAGTCCCCCCCTCCTTCGATATCCCAGAAGGCTCCTCTTTCTTGAGCCACAAGGCAACTCAGGTCTCGCAGCACTTCTTGGTGAATTCTGGTGGCATCTGATGCCGGATAACGTTCGACGTAGCGAGCGGTGACTAAGAGCGCAAGAAGTTTACCAACATCTTTTGAACGATGCGTTTCGCGCTCATAGAGCAGGCAGGATGGCACAGCCAGACTGTCGGGCTTTGACCATAAAAATGTGTCATCGCAATCTTGTGAGAACGTCAGAGGTCGACGTCGTGAATAGCCCTGCAAAACTTCCAGCAAATCGGCACGCACTTGCTTACCCGGGGTCGGCGAAGCTTCAAGAGCTCGAAAAATTTCCGGAAGTTTTTGGTCGAGAGAAACCATGAGCATTTCGGCGTAACCTCCGCCGTTGTCCACGACACCCGTCCCGCCGCCAGCTGCATAACCCGACAACGCAAAGAATACTGCCAACAAAAAGATTGGAAATTTCATGCAACAGGACCTTTCAAACAATAGAGCTGAGTTGCGAAGCAGTAGACTTCCTCGAGTTTCACAGACGAGGGCACCAGAACTTGATTCATGTCGGCGTGAAATTTTTTGATGAGCTGCTTAGCCTCATCTAGTTTCGTGGGATCAATCGCGAGAATGCTTGTCATGTAGTCACGGGTTTCGAAACTCTGCTCGAGGTAAGCGTGCTGCGCACGCTCGAGCAACTGCAGGTGATGCAATCTTTTGGCGTGCAGAGGAATCCCACGCGGAGCAAAAGTGACTTTTTCGTTACTGCGGAGGAACTTCTTTCCCGTCACAAGGCCCAGGATCTTCAGGCGCTCAAGAGCTTCCGACAGCGTGCCAACAGGAAGTTTGAAATATCTGGCAGCGCCGTTGAGAGAAAAGTTCTTTCCCTGTGCTGCGATGTAGGCTCGCAGCGCAAAATGATGCCAGTCCTTGATGATCTCGAACGCCATGCGATCGAGTTCCTGGCGGCTATGAGCATCATGCCGACTGACTCGCGCCTGCGCGCGCTGCCTCACGACAGCACTTCGAGCATCTTGGGATTCAACTAAATCTAGAAACTCCGTTCGATCCTCACGATTCATGCGAAGTCGGGTGGCGATACGTCTCGCCACAAGCAAGGAAAGGCCCTTCTTTTGCGTGAGCATTTCGCTCAAATGCGAAGGCTGAATTTTGAGGTCACGCGCAAAGGCGCGCAGCGAGTACGCCGCATTGATCGCCCTTCGCTCGTTGAAAAATCTCCAAAGAATTTCTTGGTAGGTGCGCTCCATGAATGCGCGCATCCTATTCGTGCAGAATCTCCAGTCGAACATTAAATTGGGTCCCGGAAAAAACCTCTTATTAACAAATGTTTAGACACTTCTCCGTAAAACTCAGTGAACGCTTTGATCTTCGAACACTCGCCAAATCGAGGGGCTTGCCGATAGCTTTGCGCACAAATCTTAGGAGGTCCTTTATGAATAAAAAAATCATCTGCCACTCTGTTTTTGGAGCCCTGCTCTTTGGTGCCACGGGAGCCTGTTCCGTAGAAACCTCGGTACGCCCTGTGACCGAAGACGTGCTCACTAAAGAAGGCCCCTCGTCTGACCGCCCGACTCCGACGAGCCCGACGCGCCCGAACACATCACCATTTGATTTTCCTGTGCGGGGACGCAGCTCAAGTGGAGTCGTTCAGTATCCCAACGTCGAAATTTTTTCGCTCACGCCCCAGGAAGGGAAAAAGCGCATCGAGCTTCGTTTCCTAAGCTCCGACCCCTCCTCGGCGTGCAATGTCTCAACTTTCACCAACACGTGGGAACGAAACTTTTCTTATCTGCGCGTGGTCCTTGAAGAGACCGAAGGCAGAAAAGACCTTTCTCTCGGAGGCATCAACTACGCCGTTCGAGGAACCCATGGAGAGAACGGACTGAATCCCATCGGTGCTCGCTTGCAAGGCGAGGTCTTCGTGGAAAGCGTCCGTGACGCGCGCTACGAGGGCTGGCTCAAAATCGTGAGCAGCGACGGCACCACTTTCGAGGGAAACTTTTCTGCGTCGAACTGCGACGAAAGCCTAAAACTCACACAAAGACTTGATCTTGAGTATTTCTCAGAGAAAGTCTCCTTTGTTTCAAGAAGCAACGGGCAGCGTTTCGACGGGTGGGTTAGCGTCAGAGTCCACGCCGGATCGGGCCGTCTTAGTTACCGTGAGTACCTCTACCGCCAGGATATGATCACACTGTCTTTTGAGGCAGATGGTAGCGCTTATGACTTTCTCAACTTCAGTTTGGCCGCGTCAAATGCGGGTGACTACTGGACCGCAACGAACAGCACCTGTCGCCCTTCCTCTCGAGGACAAGCGCTTGCTGAAATTGTCGGCAACAAGCTCTACATCAACTCAGGACGAGGACCCTCTCCACGCCGCCGGTTCTGCAGCGTCTTTGATCCGAGCGCCGACTTCCGCACTTCTGCTGTGATCGAGTACAACGCCACATCAAAAAAACACATCATCACACTCGAGAACGGCGGCCACGTTTACTCGGGCGAATTCTAAAATTTTGAGCAAAAGGAAGATGACCATGAAAACTACGAACACACTCACGTCCCTCGGACTTCTTTTGACCCTCGGGGCATGCGCGAACATGTCAGCCCTCCAAACCGGCGAGACTCTGCCTGAGGGCCAGAGCGAAACCGCGATCGGCTTTGGTTACGTCAACCACAAGGCTATTGTTAGCCAAGATTCTGAGTCAGAAGCGAGCGCTCCCTATATGGAACTTCAGTACCGTCGTGGATTTCTCAAAAACTTCGACGCCGGCCTCAAGGTCACACTCATTGGGACAGGTGGCATTGATGGAAAATACCAATTTTACGACGGAGAAAAATTGGATATGGCTGCGGGCGCAGCCCTGGCCTACCTTAGCATCGAAAGTGGCAACTCGAAGTCCACCATCATCGACCTAAGCGTACCCCTCTACATAAGCTCTCCCGTTTCGGAGAAGGTGAGCCTCTACACATCGCCCAAATATATGCTGCGCACATCCACAGGCAACTCGGACTCCCTGCACATAATAGGCGCAACAGCCGGCGTGAAGTGGGGCAAAGACTCGGGCATTATGGTCGAAAGCAGCTACGGGATGGCCTTAGGAGACAGTTCCTTTAAGTCACTTCAGTACAACGCCGCCTTCTTCTTGAAGGGAGACTTTCTGTTCTGATATTTCTAGTTTTTTGCAGGGGGCCATTCGGCCCCCGCTCTTATCGCAAATACACGCGGGTTTCATAGGGCGCGAGTTCAAGCGAGGATTCTGCTTTTGTCTGGTTAAGGTCTTTCGTGTTGCCCAAGACCAGCTTCGCGCCGTTCATTTGAGCCTCGGCGATGTCGCAGCTTGCTGGGCGGCCCGTGAGGTTAGAGACGACAAACGCACGATTTGTCCCGTCGTCGCGCGTGTACGCAAGGATCTGCGCGTGTTCGCGGAGCTGCAGCTCAAAATGTCCGTAGACGAAAACAGGATTTTCTCGTCGGAGGCGCGTGAGGCGTCGGTAGAAATTTAAGACCGAATGAGGGTCCTTGCTTTGAGCTTCGACGTTGATCTGGGGGTAGTTGGGGTTCACTTTCATCCACGACTTGCCCGTGGTAAATCCCGCCTGCGGAGCGCTTGACCACTGCATCGGAGTACGAGCGTTGTCGCGTGTGGTGGGGGCAAGTTCTTGTGTGATGAGCGCGTCGCTGGCGCCTTCTGCGCGTCGTTTTTTGAAATAGTTCTTGGCTGAGACATCATCGAAGTCCTCAAAGCCGTTAAAGACCGTGTTCGTCATGCCGATCTCTTGGCCCTGATAGATGAAAGGCGCTCCCTGCATGAGAAAGTACATCGCGGCAATTGAGGTGGCACTTTCGCGCCAGAAGCGCTCGGTGTCTCCCCACTTCGAGACCACGCGGGTGATGTCGTGGTTTTCGACAAAGAGCGCGTTCCAGCCCTGATGCTCAAGCGCGGCTTGCCAACGCGTGAAAACGTCTTTGAGCTTCGGAAGATCGATGCGGTTTTCAGGGTCCGAGCTCCACAGAGACAGATACTCAAACTGGATCACCATGTTGAGGCGCCCGTCGCCCACCCACTGTCCGACATCTTTTGATGAGACCCCATTGGCCTCCCCCACCGTAAAGACGTCGCGCGTGTTGAATGTCTTGTCGCAGAGATCATAGACATAATCGAGAATGCCCGGCACGTTCATGTGCTTGTCGAAGGACGAAACGTAGGGGAGCTTGTCGGGGTTGGGCATATCGCCAAGACCCGGTTCCTTGCGCATATGACTGATGGCATCTAAGCGGAAGCCATCGATCCCCTTGTCCATCCACCAGTGAATCATCTTGTAGACGGCCTCGCGCATATCGAGGTTTTCCCAGTTCAGATCGGGCTGACGCGCAGAAAACACATGCATGAAGTACTGCTGGGTGCGCTCGTCAAAGCGCCATGCCGAGCCTCCAAAGATACTTTCCCAGTTGTTGGGCTCACGACCCTCTTTGGGGTCGCGCCAGATATACCAATCGCGTTTGGGGGAGTCCCTAGACTGACGCGACTCCACGAACCAAGCATGTTCATCGCTCGTGTGATTGATCACAAGGTCGATCACGAGCTTCATGCCGCGCACATGGACTTCTGCCAGCAGACGATCGAAGTCCGCCATTGTACCAAACTCGGCATGAATATCTTGGTAGTCGCTGATGTCGTATCCGTTATCGTCTTGCGGGGACTTGTACATGGGCGAAATCCAGATCACGTCGATGCCGAGATCTTTGAGATAATCGAGCTTGCCGATAAGGCCCAGGATGTCGCCCATCCCATCGCCGTTGGAGTCCATAAAGCTCCTCAGGTACACCTGATAAACAACGACTTCTTTCCACCAAGATTTATGAACGGCTGGGGTGCTCGACACGCGTTGCTTTTAGCCAAAACACAAGGCGAAGTCATGTGCGAGTGAGCATAAAGATCCCCTTGCTGCCAGCGGGCCCGCCCCTGGCTGAGCCCAGAACTGGGGCAAATTCTACCTTTCTCGGGATCTCAACTGTCGGGAGCTTCGTTTCTGGGGCTTCATTGCTCGGGCACGGAAGTCGCAGACACAAGTCTGAAAAATGGAAAAGGAGATCATTATGACCATGACTAGAAAATTTTTATTGCTATCCCTCGTTCTCGGCAGCTCGGTCGCCGCACAGGCCGACGACATCTATCTCGGAACCCCTGGATACGGTGGCACGGGATGTCCCGCCGGAACAGTTTCTGTAACCTTGAGCCCGGATGCCAAATCCCTCAGCCTTCTCTTTGATGCCTATCAAGTCGAAGTCGGCGGTGAAACCGGACGCAGCCTAGACCGCAAGAGTTGCAATGTTGCGATTCCCGTCCACGTTCCCCAAGGCTACAGCGTCTCCGTGCTCAAGGTCGATTATCGCGGCTACAACTATCTGCCTCGCTACGCTTCGTCACAGTTCAACGTTGAATACTTCTTCGCCGGGACCCAAGGCCCCAGCTTCAGGAAAAATTTCTACGGACCCCTCGACAATGACTACATCATCAAAAATGAACTGGGTGTTTCGAGCGTCGTTTGGTCAGCGTGTGGAGCGGACGTGAACCTGCGCACCAACTCGAGTATTCGCGTCAGAACGAGCGGAAACCGCGAAGCCATGGCCACGGTGGATTCCGAGGACGTGAGTGCTGCGATCGTTTACAGCCTTCAATGGCGCCGTTGTGGTCGCTAGATCATGAGCTCGATTTCGAAACTGCTCCTTGGTTTCGCAGTTCTGTCGGCAACCGCTTTTGCTCAAAGCAACAGCGGTTGTCCTCAGGGCAGTTACGCCGTCATCAACTCTCCAGACGGCGGCAGCCTTAGCGTTCTCTTCGACGAATTCGTGGTTGAGGCGGGTGGAAACACGGGCCTCGAGACTGCGGTGAAAACTTGCACACTCGAAATCCCCTTGGGACTACCGACTGGCTACAGCATCGGCGTCTATAAGGTCGACTATCGGGGTTTCGCCGCCCTCGGACGCGGACAAAGCTCCGAGCTCATCGTCGATTACAACCTCGGGCCACGCCAAAACGGCCGCAGATTCCGTCGCAAGGTCAAAGGTGTCTATGACGGAGACTTTGTCTTTACGGAGACCCTCGGCGCAGGACAAATGAAACGCGTTGGCTGCGGCGAAAAAGCCAAACTCAATGTTTCAATCATCCTTGGACTGCAGAGCAGGGACCGCCTCCAAGAAAGCATGGTCGGCCTCGACTCAGCCGACGGCGCCGCTAAAGGCGGACTGATCTATCATTTTGACTACAAGAAGTGTCGTTGAAGTCGGCATCCAGAGCATGCGCAACTGCGATCCATCGAAACCTAGGTCTAGAAGAAAACTCAGACAGCCAGGCGCGAGAGCCAAAACCCCGCGCCTGTGCCCATGATGCACACAAGAGGACTGAGCAATCCGTAGGCAGCGGCCTCGAGATATCGACCGGAGTTCATAAGGTTCACACAGTGAAGCCCAAATCCCGAAAACGTCGTGAAGCCCCCGCAGAATCCGACGATCATTCCGGTGCGCAGAGGGTCCAGCCCCAGGCTCTGCTTTGCGCCAAGACTAAACAAGAAGCCCGCCAACAGGCAGCCCAGCACATTCACCAGCAAAGTTCCTAACGCGGGAGCGAGAGACGATCTCGCAAACCATGAATCCACGGCGAACCTAAGCCCGACCCCACACACTCCAAAGCCCAGAACTCCGACCCAATTCATGCAGAAATCATAGCGTTGAGTGTTGAAGTTTTCGACAGGCGTGACGATTTTTGCACGCTCTTAATAAATTAAGCATTTGAATTTACAGCAATAACCCCCTGGCACAAAGCCTGCTCCTTAGAGTTCAACGCAGATCGAAAGTTCCTTGGGGGGTTATATGAAAGTCACTAAGCACACAGGTCGTTCTTATTCTTCACTTCTTTTCGTCGGTGTCGCGCTCTTCACGCAGCACACACAGGCTCAGGACCACGCAGCCGCTGCCGCAGCACCTGCGGCCGCAACGCCAGCAGTTCGTGAGACCGTGCGCAGAACTCCTGCGCAAGTCGCAAACGCGGGCGTCACAAGCATGTACAAGCTTCCTAAATTCGAAGGGCTTGGTTTTTCGCTGGGCCGTGAAGGCGTCTTCAGAAACAACGTCAATATGATGAAAGACATGAGCTACAGCTCGAGCGGTCAAACCGGCGATGCTCTTCTGGCATCGATGAAAAAATACACACTGAACAAAGGATGCATCCCGAACCTTCTGATCGCAGGACATGGTTGGGGAGCTCGCGACGGCAAACGCGAAACAATTGCGACCGGAAGCACCTCACGCGACAACAACAAGGGATTCAGTCTGAAGGGTGCAGGCGCCACGATCTTGGGCGACCTCTCGTCCAAGCGCAACCTTCAAGGACTCGTAAATAGCGGCGAAGTGAAGTTCTGCAAATCGTGTCAGATATTCCTTCACGCTTGCTCTATCTCTCACGAATACTCCGAAGCTCTCGCCAAAACCAGCGGTTGCTCGGTCGTCTCGGCCACCTATAAAGTGTCTCCCATCGACACCGACACTGGAGTCTACGATCACGTCTGGTTCACGAGCGCTGGAGGCAAGTTCCACAAGTACACGCCCAACGCTGAAACCGGCGAAGTCGCCCGCAGAGTTATCGGCGAAGAATTCATCTTCGACCCACGCTAGTCTCTAGAGAGATCCGGTCTCAGAATTTAGAAAAGTTCAATTGACGGTCAGCGTCCCAGCGGCGCCGGCCGTCTCTCCCGTTCCACCGGCCACACTTACGGTTCCGTAGGTCGCAGGCAAAGTCACGGTGACCGCACCTCCGTCTCCTCCATCACCATTCACACCGGCTCCATCGCCCTCTCCACCCGCTCCGCCAATAGCGGAAATATCTTCGGTGCTCGAGTCGGCATCGAGAGTGATCACTCCGCCCGCTCCGCCCACGCCACCGTCCGCTGCTGCAAAGCTCGTATCGCCTCCAGCTCCCCCGTTTGCGGAGACCGCTCCAGAGACCGTTCCATAAACATCGACCGTACCGCCGAGACCACCTGCAGCACCCGCAGCACTTGTAATATCCGTAGCGCTGCCGCCGTCCACGTTGATGAGGCCCGAGTTTCCGCGCATGGTGACCTCGCCACCCGCACCCGCGGCCACCGCCGCCGATCCACCGCTCGCACGAATAGCGCCCACAGTTCCCACCGCGGTCACCGTGACCTCGCCACCCGCACCGCCGCTACCTTCGCTGCCCGCAACGTCACCACCACCTCGAGCCCAGATGTTGCCCGCTGTTCCGGAGACCGTGATGTCGCCACCGGCACCACCCGTACCGGTGCCCGTGTAGCCACCTTCGGCGAGAATCGCGCCCGAAGTTCCCGCAACAACGACCGTGCCCCCGTTGCCGGGTTGAGCGACTGCCACGCCGCTCGTGGTGCCGCCGCTTCCGCCTGAGGCATAAATTTCGCCACAGACCACACCCGTATTGATGGTGACGCTTCCCCCATTACCTGGAGCCCAGTCCGTACCCGGATCCGTTCCGCCGCCACCGTTCACAGAGATCGCACCTGCAACAAGATAGGGGCCCTCGAGAGTCACGCTCCCGCCGGGGCCTCCGGTGTAGTTGCCCAAACTCGACGGCGCACCGAGCGCCGAAATGTTTCCGACATTGATGTCCCAACCTTTAACGCTAATCGTGCGCCCCGTGTTGCCGATGTCCGTGGCCGCATTTTCTCCGGACCCGTTGCCCCAAATTCCGCCGAGCTCGGCCGGACTGTCCGCGTCGCTATGGAAAATGATAGAGGAATTCCAGTTCGCGGAAAGCACAATGCCGGTGTAGTTGGCCGACTCGACATCCACATGAACAAAACCAACGCCCGCGAGATCAACCGTCTGATGCGTGACCGCTGCCTCGTAGACGGCTTGCGCCGTCTGAAACGGTTTCGAGGCATCGCCCACCGTTCCCGTAAAGTCGTCGCCCTCGGGGCTTAGATAAAATATCGGCTGCACCCGTTCGACTGTTATCGAAACCGTCGCGACTTCGGACTCAAACTCACCGTCGGTGACCTTAAACTGAAAGGAATCCTCTCCATAGAAGTATTCCGGTGCTTCATAGTTCATGTTCGGCGGAGTCCCGCTAAGGGTGCCATAGCGCGGAGACGTCACTAGAGTGTAGGTCAGAATGTTGCCTTCGACGTCCTCCGCCTGGAGAACGATGTCCAGATCGTCGCCCTCATCGAGGGTCACGACCTCAGATTCGACCGTCGGAGGGTTGTTGATGGTGCGAACGGCAACGTCGGTGGAGATGTCGACGGTTCCGCACGCAGCAAAAAGCGCAGGCATAAGCCACGCGACTTTTTTGAGCGACATCAACCTCGAGTTCACCCGCATCATTTCTCCCAATATTAAAGATCGGCAAAACGTGGAATTAACTTAAGGCGCTGTTGGAGATATCCGATACCCCTCATTCAAGAGGGAGAACCGTACGAAATGTCGCAACCTTGGCAAGCTCAAGTCTTCGTAAAGTGGAACAAAAAATGGCCTACCAAATGGGCCCAAGCCAAAAGCTGGGATTGGCTCAAAGAGTGGCCTGAAGTGAAAACGGCTTGGAGCACCATGGGTGAATGGGACTTCGTGATGTGGGTCGAAGCCCCCACCCCCGACGTTCTCGAAAAATTCGTCTGCGAAAAACTGTGGTCGACCGACTGGGTCGAAAAGACCGAAACGCACTGGGCACGCGAAGTCTGGAAAAAAGCCGCCTAAACCGAGCAAAAAAAATCTAGAGAGAATCAAAGGCCCGCGTGCTCCACATTCCGAGGAGCCCGCGGACTTTTGGGTTTTGGTCCAGCTCGGCGGCCTTGCGCAGAGACATTCCGAGCGGGAGCGAAGCTTCGCGCAGCGCTGTCAGGATTGTTTCACGAATAAAGAGACCTTCGCCTTCGAGCACGTTCTTGCGGTCCATAAACGCCGTCTCAAGAAGTTTGCGCCAGCTTTTGGCATCGCGCGGCCGCATGCGATTCACACGGCGAATCGCCTCGACGGCCCCGTCTCTCACAAGGAGTGCCGGATCTTCGAGCGCCACGCGGCCGATAAGTTTCTGCGCCTGGGCTCGGTATTTCACAAGATCCTTCGAGGCGACGCGAACTTTGCCCTCGGGGTTGAAAAGTTCGGTCATCGCACCCACGAGCGCGACGCGGTCTTGCCAGGCAAAGGCCATATCGGGATGCGTCTGGGCCCGCTTGCGCACTTCGGGACGGAACTGTTCCTCAACGAGTGCGAGCAGACGAGCGGGATCGTTTTCGGCGAGCGAGAGATAGGTCGAGAGATTCCACTCGTTTTCGTTCTGGATGCTTCGAATCTGGGGCGCAGCGAATGCGCCCCATGAGAGGCCAAAAATCAAAGCCACGGCAACAATGTAACGACGCGGACTCATGGTTTTTCCTGATCCTTGGTGCTGAGCACCTTTTCGAACTCGGCCATCAGCTGATCGTCCTCGCCGAGCTC
>Ga0209573_1002829_pt1 | contig 20739 bp, 22 predicted proteins | sample TNRBio252014_DNA_FD_185870 | JGI IMG/M metagenome (GOLD analysis project Ga0209573, IMG submission 185870) | Wastewater treatment Type I Accumulibacter community from EBPR Bioreactor in Madison, WI, USA - TNR Reactor_6/25/2014_ DNA (SPAdes)... | ecosystem: Engineered > Bioreactor > EBPR >...
CTCTACGACGACACCCCTTTCGATGATGAACATCCGGTCGCGCTCGTATTGGCTGGCGAAGCCGGCATGGAAATAGGTGCGTAGGCGCCCCTCCGGGCAACGAAGCGCGCCGCTGACCCAGGTCGCCGGTTTCGGGAACGGCCCGCGCGGAAACAGCGTCTTGAGCGTGACCTCCTGCGGCCCCTCGTCGGTCTGAACGAGGCCGTCCTCGATCCCGGTCAGGAACAGTCGTTGGTCCAAGATCTCCCAGGTTGCGACGTAGCCCCGCCAGTTGGCGGTGCTGAGCCGGAGGAACTTAGGTCGCCGCGCCTTCGGCCGGCGCCTCAGGCAGTCTTCAAGCGGGGTGGCGCAAAGGTCGAGAATGCGGCCGTGATGGATCAGCCGGTCAGGCATCTGGGCAGTCATGGGGGCTCCGTTGCAGCGCCAGAAGGGCGTTGCGCATGACTGGATTACTACCATGAACAGGCCCTGGTTTGCAAATTGATGACCTCATAACAATTTGAAATTACTTAATAATAGCGGATATTTTTCTGCCTCTTGGGGTCGGGCCGTCCAGCCCGAATCACCGCCGGATTCGTGGCAGCAGGACCGGAAACCGTCTTTGCACTACGACCGCCATCTCCCTCGTCGGTCCTGTGTGTCAATCCGAGAGGTTCCGGCGAGCATCCTGACGCTCGGCGTGGAGAGGCGCCCTGCTATCGGACCTGTATGGAATCGAGATAGGCGATCAGGGCCAGAACCTCGTCATGCTCCAGCACGAACTCCGGCATTTCGTGGCTGACCATGATCCCTTCTGCCAGCGCTTCTTCCAGGCTCTCGATCGGATAGAGCCTGCCAAGGAAGCGGAACGGAATCGCCCTAGGATTAGGGCTGTGATCCTCGGCGGTGACACCGTGGCAGCGGGCGCAGTTCTCCTGCACCAGGGCAGCGCCATCGCCTATCGCGTCGGCACTCACCGGGGGCGCGAGGACAACCAGCGCAGCGGCGAGGTATCGCAACATCTCTGCACCTCCCTTGCGTTCAGAGCAAGCGATAGCAGATCGAGGCACGAAACGCGAGGCATCGGCACGCCCGGACCCAAATCGAAGTGGCCGGATGACGCATGCGGTTTCGGCTCTTCTGCGCTGTTGTCGGTACAGACGCGCGCTCTCGCCAACCCCTTGGCTCTGCGCACTACCGCACTGCCCATCATTTCCGATGGTCCTGCAGCCCGAGTTCGGCCCAGATCCAGCCGAAGTCGTAGTCGCCGATCGGGCCCTCCCCATGCGCTGCGCTGCGGTTTTCCAGCATCTTCAGCCAATCGACCACCTTCTCGCGCCCCGCCGCCGTCCGCACCGCCTGACGCGGAGACTTGCCTCCCAGGGCAGGGATCGGCGCGTCCAGCGTTTCGCGATAGTGCCTGTCCATATGGTCCCGCAGGATCTGGCGGGCGATTTCGGACGGGATTTCGTCGGCGCCCCCCTGGGGCCGGTCGTTGCGGTGTTCGTCTCGCATCTGCTCGACTGTGCGGATCGTGGTCAGCGGCTGTTTCAGCAGTTCACCACAGATCTCTGTAACCAGCGCCTCGACCTTCGCCGCGCGCCTGGTGGAGTTGACGTTCACGAGCAGCATCTTGCCCGTCAGTTCCAGCGAGCCCAGGACGGTGGCGCCCTCCATCTGCGTGTCCAGCATGATGCCGCCGCCCGCCTTGCTGCCCCGCCGCTTGCGCGGGGCCAGCCAGTTCCAGAACTTCGGTCCTTCCGGCAGGAAAGCCTTCACCGTCTTCCTCGCATTGACGGCACCCGGAATCGCCGCCGCGCAGAGCACCGCGCATGACGGTCATGCCGCTTCGACACTGGAGATCGTGCTGAACGATGGCGCCAAATGGCAGGGCGACCAGAACATGCTTACCGGCATGGGCGCGATCCACGCCACCATGACCGCCAATCTCGAGGCGATCCACGCCGGAAACCTGTCGGCGGAGGCCGCCCGCGGGATGGCCGCCGACGTACAGAAGCGGGTCGATTTCATGGTCGAGAACTGCGTGCTGGAACCCGAGGTGGACGAGCAGTTCCATATCGTGCTTGGCGAGGTGATGACCGGCATCTCGGCGCTGGAGGAAGATGAGGTCGAACCGGGCGCGGTGAGCATCGTTCAGGCGCTGAATGCCTACGGCGAGCATTTCGAGCATCCCGGCTGGCAGAGCATCGAGTGAGGCCACGGCCAAAACCATGGACCGGCGCGGCCTCACGCTTGCGCCGGCCTTGTCTTGCACGGGCAGCGCCCTTCCAGCAGGTCGGCATCGGCAGCCAGCGCGGCACGCACACCCGCTGGCAGCTGGTCACGAACGACGGGACTGGCGCGCCGACGCTCACCGACATGGGTGCGAGTTTCGCCATCGCCACGGGAGGCGTGCTGACCCTGTTCATCGCCGCCCCGCCGAACGGCAGCTCCGTCTGGGTGCGCGTCGTCGACGAAGTTTCGGGCGCGGTCTTCGAGCAGGAGATCACCGCCGATCTGCCCGCCGCGACCCAGTTCTTGTCGCCGAGGCTGTTCATGAACACCGGAGCAACGGCCGCCGCCGTAGCCTTCGACTGCGCCGGGGGCTATGTCGAGACGGACTTTTGATTTGTAGGCAGAGACTGCCGGTCCGATTCACGGCTGCAAAGAGCGGAATGGATTCGCTGCAAAAGATGATGGCAGGTGCTGGCGCGTCTGTGGTGCGCGCGCCCGATCGAGGCTGGCATTGGGGTCGAAAGGCGCCGAGGCGCCCGAGATCAGCGGATTGCGGACCTCGCATCTTGACAGACATGCTTCCGTCAATCAGATATATGTAATTACTCACTCACTTATCAACGTCCATGCGAAAGCCAGCAGAGCGGCGCAAGGCCGAGATTGTCACCGTAGTTCTCGCTCTGGCCGACAGGATCGGGCCGGACCGGGTGACGACCGGGGCGGTGGCTACGGCAATCGGGGTGACGCAGGCGGCGTTGTTCCGGCATTTTCCCACCAAGGCCGCGCTGTGGCAGGCCGTTGCCGAACATGTCGCCGAAGGGCTGGCAGCGGCTTGGGAGGACGCCCTCAGCCGCGACGATGGGCCGATTGACCGGCTGCGCGCGCTGATCGCGGCGCAATTCGCACAGATCGCCGCGACCCCAGCGCTGCCGATGCTACTGTTCTCGCGCGAGCTGAACGTCACCAACGCGGAACTGCGCGCCACGTTTCATGGCTTGCTGACGGCCTTTCGCGGCTTGCTCGCGCGCGAGGTCGGCGCCGGGCAGCAAGCGGGCATTCTGCACGGCGACATCGAGACTGTGGATGCGGCGGTGCTGCTGACCTCGCTGGTGCAGGGGGTGGCGATCCGCTGGGCGCTGGGTGCGCGCGATTTCGACCTGCAGGGTGAGGGGTTGCGGCTGCTCGAGGTGCAATTGCGGCTTCTGGCCGCAGAAAGGGAATAGGCGATGCGGCGCGTCTGGCTTTTCGGATTGCTTGCGGCGCTGGCGATCGCGGCGGGCTTCCTGTTCCTGACCGAAAGGCCGCTGACGGTCACGGTCGCGCAGCCCGAAAGCGATGTGGCCCTGCGCATCTACGGGCTTGGGACGGTGGAGGCGCGCATCCTCAGCCGCGTGGGGTTCGAGGTCGGCGGGGCGTTGACGGCGTTTGCGGTCGATGCCGGCGACCGGGTGGCACCGGGTCAGGAAATGGCCAGCCTGCACGCCGCCGAACAGGAGGCGCGCGTGGCTCGCGCCCGCGCTGCGGTGGCGGCCAATGAGGCCAATCTCGCCAAGGCCGATGCCGCCGTCGTGCGCGCCCGCGCAGTCCTGGCGCAGCGCGAGGCGGCGAACCGCCGCCAGCAGGGGCTGGCGCAGCGCGATGTCACCTCGATCCAGCGCGCCGAGGAGGCGCAGCGCGACGAGGACGTGGCGCGCGCCGATCTGGCGGTAGCCGAGGCCGATGTCGCGGTGATCCGGGCGCAGGGCATGGATGCCGCGGCAGCCCTGCGGCAGGAGGAAACCCTGCTGGCCCATCACCGCCTGATCGCCCCCTATGACGCACTGGTCGTCGCCCGCCATGCCGAGGCGGGAACCGTGGTCAAGGCCGGCGATCCGGTCCTGACCCTGATCGACCCGGCCTCGATCTGGATCCAGGCCTATGTCGACGAGGAACGCGCCGGCCAGCTTTCTCTTGGCCAGCCCGGCACGATCCGCCTGCGCTCGCAGCCCGCGGCCGAGTTTCACGGCACCATTGGCCGCATCGGCATCGAAAGCGATCGCGTGAACGAGGAGCGCCGCGTCTGGCTGACCTGCTCCGATTGCCCGGCCGAGATGTTCCTGGGCGAACAGGCCGAGGTGCGCATTCTGACCGGCACCCGTGCCTCCGCGCTGATGGTGCCCGAACTGGCGATCACCGGCTTTGACGGGCATCGCGGCACGGTCTGGACGGTTGCGGACGGGCGCCTGACCCGCGCGGAACTGACCTTCGGTGCGCGCGATGACCGCGGTCGGGTCGAGGTCACGGCCGGCCTGCCCGAGGGGGCCGCGATCGTCGCCCGGGTGCCGAAGGGCGCGGCCGAGGGCCGGCGCGCACGCATCGCGGAGGCGCCATGAACCTCGCGCTCAAGGACATCCGCCACGGGCTGTTCCGTTTCCTCCTCACTTGCTTCGGGCTCGGGCTGCTGATGACCGTGGTTCTGGCGATGATCGGCATCTACAACGGGCTTGTCGCGGATGCGCTGGCGGTGGTGAAGGCGCCGGCGGCCGATGTCTGGGTGGTCGAGGCCGGCACCAAGGGCCCCTTCGCAGAAGCGTCCAGCATTCCCGCCGATACCCGCGACGCGGTGGCACGGATGCCCGGCGTGGCCGAGGCCGGCGCGGTGAACTACCAGAACGTCGAAGCGCCTCATGCCGGGCACACGCTGAGACTCTACGTCGTCGGCTATGAGCCGGGCCGCCCCGGCGGGCCGCTGGCGATCATGCAGGGGCGCGGCATCGGCGCCAGCCATTTCGAACTGGTCGCCGACCGCAAGACCGGGCTGCTTCCCGGCGACACCATAAGGCTGGGGCGCAACCGTTTCACGGTTGTCGGCCTCGTCGAGGGGGCGATGAACTCGGGTGGCGATCCGGCGGTCTATCTGACGCTCTCTGACGCCATGGCGTTGCAGACCGAACTGGATCCGGCAGCCCAGCGGGTGCAGGCGGCGCGTGGGGCAGTTTCCGTCAAGTCGGCCTCCGTCGCCGCGGTCATCGCCCGCATGGCGCCGGGGGCCGATGTCGATCTGCTGACCGCGACCGTGCGCCAGTGGAAGCACCTAGCCGCCATGACCCAAGCGGAACAGGAGGAACTGCTGCTCGCCTCGGTGGTGGACAAGGCGCGCCGCCAGATCGGGCTGTTCCTCGGCATCCTGCTTTCCGTCAGCGCCGTGGTGATCGCGCTGATCATCTACACAATGACCATGGAGAAGCTGAAGCAGATCGCCACCTTGAAACTGATCGGAGCCCCCGACAGGACCATCATCGCGCTGATCGTGCAGCAGGCGCTGATCCTCGGCGCCTCGGGCTGGGCGATCGGCCTGCTGCTCATCCTGACCGTCAAGGACTACTTCCCCCGCCGCGTGGTGCTGGAGCCGTTCAACGTCATGGTCCTTGCCGGCATCATTGCCGCCGTCTGCCTTCTGTCCTCCGCGCTCGGCGTGCGGGCGGCGATGAAGGTCGATCCGGCCACCGCGCTCGGGAGCTGACATGGCGCTTGGCGACACCCTGATCGAGGTTGCGGGCGTGGCCAAGCATTTCGGCGAGGGCGAGACCCGCGTCGATGCCCTGCGCGCCGTCGATCTGACCGTGCGCGCCGGCGAGGTGATCGCGCTGCTTGGCCCCTCCGGTTCCGGCAAGACCACGCTTCTGAACATCATCGGCTGCATCCTTGCTCCCTCCTCGGGAAGGGTGGTGCTGGACGCAGAGCCGGTGTTCGACGGCAGATGGCTGCGGCGCGACTTGCGACGCCTCAGGCTCGACAAGATCGGTTTCATTTTTCAGGCGCACAATCTCCTGCCGTTCCTGACCGCCGAGGAGAATGTCGCCGTCGTCCTCGACCTCGCCAGGCGGCCCGCCGACGAAGCCCGGTCACGGGCGCGTGAATTGCTGGACTATCTCGAGGTCGGTCACCGGGCGAAGGTCAAGCCGGCGCTCTTGTCGGGCGGCGAGGCGCAGCGCGTGGCGATCGCCCGCGCGCTCGCCAACCGGCCCCGCATCATCCTCGCCGACGAGCCGACCGCCGCGCTGGACAGCGCACGCGCCGGGTTGGTGATGGACTTGTTGCGCAAGCTGGCCGTCGAGCAGCAGGCCTGCATCGTCACCGTGACGCATGACGAAAAGATCTTCGACCGTTTCGACCGCCTGATCCACTTGCGCGACGGCCGCCTGGCCGCCGCCTGAGCTTCGGAGGAACCCCATGAGCCGCCGCCCCCTCTCACTGACCATCGCCGCGGCCGTCGCCGTGATCTTCGGCCTCTTGACCATCGTTTCGGGAGGTCGTGCGCTCTTCGGCGGCGTCGACATGGGCGCGGTGGTGCCCTTCGTGCTATGGTTCAACTTCGGCGCCGGGTTCGCCTATGTTCTGGCCGGGATCGGACTCTGGCGCGGCGGGGCTTGGGCGCCGATGCTGGCGCTTGGCATTGCCGTGGCGACGGCGCTAGTCTTCGTCGCCTTCCTCTGGCATGTCCTGACGGGCGGCGCCTGGGAGGCGCGCACCATGGGCGCGATGATCCTGCGCACCGGCATCTGGACCGCCATCGCGGCGCTTGCGTTGCGGGGCAAGAAGCCCACCTGAACGAATCTCGAACCCAGCCAGCACTTGCGCCAGCCCGGAGCCTGACATGAAGCGATCCCTGCCCGTGGACCTGTCGCTGGTCCTCTCGCTCGCCACCGGTCTCGGCATGGCGATGGCCGTGGCCGGACGGTGGCCCGCGCACGAGCTTCTTGGCGCCTTGCTGGCTCCGGGGCTGGCGCTCGTCTATCTGGCGGGCGGGTTTCCGACCGCCTGGCGCGCGGTTTCGGAACTCTGGCGCGAGCATGTGCTCGACATCGACCTACTGATGATCGCCGCCGCAATCGCTGCGGCGGTGGTCGGCGCGCCGTTCGAAGGCGCGGTGCTGCTGACGCTGTTCAGCATCTCCACCACGCTCGAGGAGCGCGCGCTCGGCCGGGCGCGGCGCGCCATCGAGGCGCTGATGGCGCTGCGCCCCGAGACGGCGCTGCGCAGGACTGCGGGCGGCGTCATCGAGGAAGTCGCCGCCGGGCAACTGGCCGTCGGCGACGTGGTGGTGCTGCGGCCCGGCGCCCGGGTGCCCACCGACGGCGTGATCCTCGCCGGTCGCGGCGGCGTCGACGAGGCCAACATCACCGGCGAATCCATGCCCGTCTCGAAAGAGCCGGGCGCGCAGGTATTCGAGGCCACGGTCAACTTGGACGGCGTGATGGAGATGAGCGTCGCCAAGACGGTCGGCGACAGCACCATCGCCCGGATGATCCGGCTGGTGACCGAGGCGCAGGCCGCCCGCGCGCCCTCCGAACGGTTCAGCGAATGGTTCGGCCAGCGCTATACCGTCGTGGTCATGGCCGGGGCAGTGATCGCCTTCGCCGCCTTCTGGGGACTGGGCCGCGACTGGGAGCAAGCGCTTTACCGGGCGGCGACGCTGCTGGTCGCGGCCAGCCCCTGCGCCATCGTCATCTCGGTCCCGGCCGCGATCCTGTCGGCGCTCTCGGCGGCGGCACGCGGCGGCGTGCTCTTCAAGGGCGGCGCCGCGCTGGAAACCCTGGCCGCCGTCGATACCTTCGCCTTCGACAAGACCGGCACCCTGACCAACGGCCGCGCGGAGGTGACGCGGGTGGTGGCGCTCGATGGCGACGAGGCCGGCTTCCTGTCGTTGCTGGCCGGGCTGGAGGCCGGGTCCGAACACCATATCGCCGCCGCCATCGCCCGCGAGGCCGGGGCGCGCGGGCTTCAGGTGGCGAAGGTCGTGGACGCAACGGCGCGGCCCGGGTTCGGCATCCTCGGGCGGGACGAGGACGGCCCCCTCTGGGCCGGCAACCCCTATCTGGCCGAGGAGATGGGCGCCCGGATCGACCGGCACGAGCTTCGCGCGCTGGCGGATACGGCGCAGACCGTGGTCTATCTGGGGCGCGGCCAGAGGGTTCTCGGCGCCGTCTGCGTCGCGGACGAGGCGAGGCCGAGTTCGGCCGCCGCCCTGGCCGCCCTGCGCCGGGGCGGGGTTCGCCGCATCGTGATGATGACCGGGGATCGTCGTCCGGTGGCGCTGCGGATCGGCGGCGAACTGGGGCTTGCGCCAGACGAGATCCATGCCGGGATGCTGCCCGAGGACAAGGTGCGCCAGATTGCCGATCTGACCCGAGACGGCAAGGTCGCCTTCGTCGGCGACGGCGTGAACGACGCGGCGGCGCTCGCCCGCGCCGATGTCGGCATCGCCATGGGTGCCGCCGGCTCGGAGGTCGCGCTTCAGGCCGCCGATGTGGCGCTCTTGTCCGAGGACATGGAGCGGCTGGCCGACGCGCATCGCCTGTCGCGACGCGCTTCCGCCGTCATCCGTCAGAATCTGGTCTTCGCCATCGGTGCCATGCTGGTGCTGGTCACCGGCGGCCTCTTCTTCGACCTGCCGCTGCCCTTGGCGGTGATCGGCCATGAGGGCGGCACGGTGCTGGTGGTGCTGAACGGGCTGCGGCTGCTCTCGGACCCGATCCGCCGGCCGAAGCCGCGGGCTGAGCCGACTGCGGCGCCAGTCATCTCACCACGAGCGGCGACAACGACGCAGTACAGCGGCGATGATCCGACCCGCCCCGAGCCGGTGCGCGAGACCGGGTAGCGGGTCGTCAGGCGCGGTTCAGCCGGGCGCGGCGTCGCCGCCGAACAGGGCGCCGATGGCGCGGGGTCGGATGCCCTCCGCCTCGCGCATCAGAAACAGCGCGTCGAGGCGCAGGCGCGCCGCCAGGTCCCCGCCTGCCCGGGGACCCAGCACCATCAGCGCGGTCGCCCAGGCATCGGCCCTGGCGCAGCTGCGGGCAAGGACGGTGACCGAGGCGGCGGAAGCCCGCAACGGTGCGCCGTGCCCGGGGTCCATGGTATGCGAGAGGCTCTGCCCCCGAACCTCGACGCGGTGACGGTAGTCGCCGGAAGTCGCGACGGCACAATCCTCGAGCGCGAGGATCGAATGCGCCGCGCGTCGCTCCGGGTCGGGAGCTTCGACCGCGACGGCCCACGGGCTGCCGTCGGGGCGCAGCCCGGTGGCGCGCATCTCGCCGTCGATTCCGGTCAGCGCGGCGGTGATGCCGTGGTCGTGCAGGGTTTCGGTCAGCCGATCGACGCCGTAGCCCTTGGCGATGGCGTTGAGATCGAGCGCAATGGGAGCCCGTTTGCGCACAAGCTGGCCGTCGATATCCAGCACCTCATGCGCGGGGCGCCGGGGCGCGGCCATGACGGCGCGGATCGCCCCAGCCTCGGCCGCCTCGGGTCCGAAACCCCAGGCGCGCACGGCATCGCCCATGCCGATGTCGAAGGCGCCCCCCGAGGCGCGGCCGATCTCCAGCCCCAGCCGCAGCACCTCGGCAAGCCGGGCCGGGATGGCGCACCATTCGTCCAAAGGGGCGCGGTTCAGCCGCATCAGCGCGCTGTCCGGCTTCCAGGTGGACATCTGTGCGTCCACCTCATCGACGGCGGCCTGCAGCGCCGCGCGCAGCGGGTCCGGATCGAAGCCGGGCGCCGCGTGGAACACGGCTTGCCAGCGCGTACCCATGGTCGGGCCGTTGAGTGCGTGGCGGACCGGATCAGAAGACATCTTCGACATAGCGTCCCTCGGCTTTCAGCACCGCCGGCGTCAGCCCCGCCGGGGCAAGGATATCGGTCAATGCAGCCGTCACGCCCTCCGCCATCGCGCGCCCGCCACAAACCATGATGCGGGCGCCCGAGCGGATCATCGTCAGCACCTCGGCCGCCTCATGGCGCAGCGCGTCCTGGACGTAGTACGGGCGCGGCCCGCGCGACGTGGCGGTGGTCAGCCGGGCAAGGCGGCCGTCCCGCTGCCAGCCGGCGAGTTCCTCGGCAAAGAGGAAGTCGCTTTCTCGGGCGCGCAGGCCGAAAAACAGGTGCACCGGTCGGGCGTGGCGGTTGGCGCGGATCATGCCCGCCAACGGTCCGATTCCGGTGCCGGCGCCGATCAGGATCAGCGGGGCGCGCCCGTGGCCGGAGTGAAACCCGGGGTTGGGGCGGATGAAGGCGCGAATGGTGCTGCCCGGCTCCAGCGCCACCAGCTGCCCCGAACACAGCCCGCCGGGTTGCTTGCGCACGACGATCTCGACAAAGCCGTCGCGGCTGCCTGAGGCCAGCGAATAGAGGCGCGGCACAGCGTCCCCCTCGGGCAGCACCGCCAGCAGGTCGCCGGCCTGGAAGCGTGCGAATCCGCGCCGCATCAGCCGTTGCCAAAACCCCGCGCGCGGCAGGGCAAAACGCAGGATCGCGGTCGGGGCCTGCACCTCCGCGCCGTAGTCGCGCCGCGAGACCAGCGTCAGGGCCTCGGTGGCGGGCTGGGCCGGCTGATGGACCAGTTCCAGCTCGAGGCCGAGTGTCCGCCCGAGCGCGCGGCCCCAGCGGGCGAAATCCTGCGGCGACTGGCGGTCCACCGCGTCAGGCGGCAGAAGTTCCGTCCAGCCCTTCGCGGTCAGCAGCTGCGCGACCTCGTCGGCAAAGGCGCAGAAGGCCGGAAAACTGTGATCGCCGAAGCCCAACACCGCGACCGGTACGCCGGAAAGGGCCGGGGCATGTTCCAGCCGCTCGATGAAACCCTTGGCCGAGGCCGGGGCCATCCCGTCGCCATAGGTGGCGGCAAGGATCAGCAGGCGCTTCGCCGCCCGGTAGCATGCGGGATCGAAGGCGGTCATGGGCGCCACATGGACGGACTGCCCAGCCTCGCTCAGCGCGCGGTGCAGCGTGGCGGCAAAGCCCCAGGTGCTGCCGGCCTCGGAGCCGACGAAGATGACAGTCTCGGCCCGGCCTGCCGAAGCGTTTCTGCGGATGCGCGGGCGTGCCCGCCAGCCTGCCAGCCAGAGGGCAAACCCGCTCACTGCCAGTGCCGGCACCGAAAGCGCCATCAGACCCAGGACGAGACCGATGACCGCCGCGCCGCGCCCGGTATGCAGCATCGTGAAGGTATCCGTGACCCGCGACAATGCCGGAGCATCGGTCCAGGCCAGAACCTCGCCCGTGCCCTGATCGAGATAGCCAGCGCCCCGGTCGGTCTTCAGCGTGAAGGCGTCGGCGGGATCGGTCGGGTCGGGAAAGCTCAGATCGCGCAGCGCGGCCACCGGCAGATCGGCAAGCGCCGCGATATGGTTGGGGGCGATCCCGGTCTGGCCGCTGGTCGTGGCCGGAAAGAGCGGCGCCCGCGCCTGATCAGGCAGCAGTCCGAAGGTCGAGGCCGTCATCCACAGCGCGGTCAGCGCGGAAAGCGCCAGACCCGCCACCGCTATACGCGCCAGTTCGACATGCAGCCGTGCCGCCGGCCCCCCGCGCGCGGGGCCGAACCAGCGGCGCCAGCCGCCCATGCGCCGCGCAATCAAAGCCGCCCCCGAGGCGCACAGCAGCAGCATGACCCCCGCACCCGCCGCCATGACCAGTCGGCCCGTATCGCCCGCGAACAGCTGCCGATGCAGGTTGACCAGCCAGCGTTCGACCGGGTTGGCATCGGCCGACGCTACGCCTTGCCCGGTCGCCGGGTCGATCACCGCCGCCCCGGGCGTGCCATCCTCGAACCACCAGGCCGTGATGCGTCCTGAGGGTGCGCGGCGGATCTGCTCGACCCCCGGATACTCGGCCTGCACGCGGGCGGCGAGGTCGCCCACGCTCAGCCCGGCGGCCGCCCGTGGCGCGGCGAACTGCTCGATCACCGGAAAGACCGACAGCGCCGCGCCGCTCACCGCCAGCAGGGCGACAAGCAGCAGGCCGGCCAGCCCCGGCCAGCGGTGAAGCAAGCGGATCATCGGCCGGCTCCGTCACATGTCGTATTTGAGGCTGGCGACGTAGCGGCGGCCCGGCGTGGGCTTGCCTGCGCCTTGCGTGGTCAGGGGCACCGCCACGTCGTCGGGGCTGTCGCGCATATCCTCGACGGCGGCATCGACATGCAGGACATAGCCCGCGTCAAACAGCGCATCGGCCAGGTCGAGCGTGATTTCCAGCGTCCGGCCCGCGCCGACACTGGCGCCGGTGATGCCGTCGATCTGCGCCGGATCGCCACCGGTGGCGCGATACCAGCCGGCAAGCGAATCGTAGTATTTCGACTTGCCCCCGGCGACCCAGAGCGTGCCTGCATAGCGGCCCGCGGCATCGGTGAGGTAAAGCACCAGATAGGCGCCGTCGCCGCCGTAGTTGTTCAGCGTGGTGGTGAAGGTGACTGGCCGGGCTGCGGCGAGGCCGGGCGCCACGAGGGCCGAGGTCAGTGCAAATGCTGCAATGGCGGATTTCATCTTGTTATCTCCCTTCATTGGGGGTGTCAGTTCACCTGCACTACGGGCGGCTTGCCGTTCTGGAACAGCGGATTGGCGGGTGGGGCGGCCAGCGGGGCGGCCGGTGCGCGCACGTCCTCGCGCCGCCGGTCGCGGCCGCCGTCGCGGTGGCGCAGCTTGACGACGTTCAGCGTGGCGGGGTCGAGCTTGGCCTTGATGCGCCGGCCTTCGGCATCGCGGCCCTCGATCTCCCAGCAGCCGTCATCGGCCTCGATTTCCTCGACGCGCCAGCCAAGGCGGCTCGCGGCCTGCATGGCCGCCTCGCGCGGCTGCCAGGCGGCACGAGGCGCATGGCAGTCATCCTCCGCCAGCGCAGCCGTTGCCGGCAGCGCCGCAAGGCAAGCGGCGGCAATCCACGGAATCCTCATGGTCAGTTCATCCTTTTGAAGTGTGTGTGGGGCGACCTTCCCGATCACCGATCTGAAGGCTGGCGCCCGATTGAAATGGCTCCGCGACAACCGGGCCGCGGAGCACTGGCGGGATCACTTCGTTTTTTCGGGCCTGGTGCCGTCGCTCCAGCGCTCGACCTTGCCGTCGATGACGTCGAGCGTCTGGGGATCGACGATCATCTCCAGGTGATTGCCGCCCTGATCGATGACATTGAGTTCGTAGCAGCCATCGTCGAGCTCCATCTTCGAGATGGACCAGCCAAAATCCTTGGTCAGCTGGATGAGCGATTCCCAGGACTGCATGTTCGCGGTCGGCACGTCGCAATGGGTGTCCGCAAGCGCCGCCCCGGCAGGGATCGCAAGGGCAAGTGCAGCGGCGGTGAGCAGGGTCTTCATGGCGTTTCTCCTCGGTTCGGGTTGCCTGATGTGACCAACCTGGAGGGCGTGACTGACGGGGTGCTGACGCCCGCCGGGAATCTGCTTCAGCTTGCTGTCAGGGCGGCGGGCGAACCGAGGGGAGGTGCCGACGGTGGTACATGAAACGAAAGCGCCCCGCCGGTGTCCGGCGGAGCGCAAGGCTTTGATGAGTCGGGTGCGTGTGCCCCGTCAGTCATGGTTCCCTTCCGGTGGGCCCGACCGTCGTCCATCCCTGTCGCGATAACGGATGCGCATCTCGACCAGATCGAGATTGCCGGGGTCGATCTTGACCCTGATCTGATGGCCTTCGGCGTCGGTGCCCCGGACTTCGTAGCAACCGTCATCGATCTTGATGCCCGAAATCGTCCAGCCCCGCTCCTGCGCCAACGCCGTCACCGCCTCGCGCGGTTGCCAGTCGGCCATGGGGACGCGGCAATCGTCGTCGGCCAGTGCCGCGCCCGCTGGCAACACCAGAGCCAGAACCAGCATTGTCAGCGCCTTGCGCATTGGTCACACTCCTCCTTGCCAACTCGTTCGCACCCTGATGGCATGGAAAGCTGACAGCAAACTGAAGCGGCGCCCCGGTTACGGTAAGGCTGCCGTCAGTTGCGGCGGGCAATCCGGAAGCGAGCCGTGAGAGGGAACCACCATGCGCATCCTGCTGATCGAGGACGACACGGTGCTGGGCGCGGCGGTGCGCGACCAGATCACAGCGGATGGTCACAGCGCCGACTGGGTGCATCGGCTCGATGCGGCAAGCGAGCATCTGAGAACCATCCCCTACGACCTGGTGCTGCTGGATCTGATGCTGCCCGACGGGCGTGGCATTCCCTATCTGCGCGCGCTCCGCGGGCGCGGCAATGCCACGCCGGTGATCATCCTCACCGCGCTCGATCAGGTCTCGGACCGCATCGAAGGCCTGAACGCGGGGGCCGACGACTATCTGATCAAGCCCTTCGATCTCGCGGAGCTCACGGCGCGGATCGGCTCGGTCGCGCGCCGCTATGCCGGCAACCCCAACCCGCTGATCCAGCATGGCGATCTGGAAATCGACCTTGCCGCGCGCAGCGTTCATCGCGCCGGCAGGCTCGTGCCGCTGACGGCGCGCGAATGGGCGCTGTTCGAGGCCCTGCTGGGCCATCCCGGCCAACTGTTCTCGAAGGCACAGCTCGAGGACAAGCTTTACGCTTTCGGCGCCGAGGTCGAAAGCAACACCATTGAGGTCCATGTCAGCCGCCTGCGCAAGAAGCTGGGCACCAGCGTCATCGAGACCGAGCGCGGCCTCGGCTATCGGCTGGGTCGCGGATGAGGGCACCCGCAAGCCTGCGGGGCCGGCTGGCGCTCTGGCTGGGGCTGGCGCTGGTGGCGCTGTGGCTGGCAACCGCCCTGCTGACCGCCGGACTGATGCGGCGTGAATTGGACGCGCTGTTCGACTCGGCGCTTCAGGAAAGCGCCGAACGCCTGCTGCCTCTCGCTGTCAACGATGTGCTGGGTCGCGGCCCGGCCGACGAGAATGACGAGGACGATCCACGCATTCTGGGCGTCATCGCTCCGCATGACGAGTTCCTGACCTATGTGTTGCGCGACCCGGCCGGTCGGGTGCTGCTGCAATCGCATGCTGTCGATCCGGCCGGGTTTCCGCCTTGGGACGGGCCGGGGTTTCGCAGCACGGCGACGCTTCGCCTCTACAATATCGCCGCATTGCGAGACACGGTGCGACTGACCGTGGCCGAGCCGCTGGCCCACCGCGCCCGCATCGCGCGCGAGGCGCTGTGGATGTTGCTGCTGCCGCTTCTGGTGGTGGTGCCGCTGGCCTTCGCGGCGATATGGCTGGCGCTGCGGGCGGGACTTGCGCCACTGCAACGCTGGCGCGAGCGGCTGGCGGCGCGTGGCGCGCGGGATCTGTCGCCGGTGTCCGCGGGCGATCTGCCTTCGGAACTCGCCCCGATCGCCGCCACGCTCGATGATGTGCTCTGCCGCCTGTCCGCCGCTTTCGAGGCCGAGCGGAGTTTCGCCGCCAACGCCGCGCATGAGCTGCGCACCCCGCTGGCCGGCGCCATCGCCCAGGCACAGCGTCTTCAGGCCGAGACGGCGGACCCGGCCGCGCGGATGCGCGCGGCCGCGATGGAGGCGGCGCTGAAACGCCTGCTACGGGTCAGCGAGCGCCTGATGCAGCTTGCCCGCGCCGAGGGGGCGAGGCTGCGCCGGGACAGCGCCGCCGATCTGTGCCCCGTGGTGCGGATACTGGTCGAGGAACAGGGCCGCGACGCGGGCGACGAGCGCATCCGCCTTCGCCTGCCCGAAGCGGCGGTTCTGTCCGACCTCGACCCGGATGCGCTGGCCATCATCTTGCGCAACCTGATCGACAACGCACTGCGCCACGGCGATCCGGCAAAACCGGTCGACGTGACGCTCACCTCAGAGGGCATCCTACGTGTGTCCAATGACGGCCTGCCCATCCCTCCCGAAACGCTTGCCCGTCTCGCCACCCGCTTTACCCGCGCCGGCAGCAGCGCCGAAGGCAGCGGCCTCGGCCTCGCCATCGTCGCCACCATCGCCGAGCGCATCGGATCACGCCTGCATCTGACCTCTCCGCGCCCCGGCGCTACAAGCGGCCTCACCGCGGAGATGATGCTGCCCTGCGCTTCCGACTGTGAGGTCGAGAAGCGGGACAATCGTCCCAGCCGTCATAGCGTGAGTTCAAGCGAGTCTTAATTTTGTGAATATAATCAATATGTTAATTTGGAGAAGGTTCGGCGGTAGGCCCATCCCCTCCGCCACTTGCCCCCGCGAAAGCGTTCTCCCGATCCGGCTGAGGCCGGATTTTTCCGTTGTTTTCGAGGGTTATGCGGGTGAGGCTGAGCACCGCCGCCAGCGCCAGGAGGCCCGAAGGCGGTCTCTCAGGGTCGATATTCTCCGGACCTCTCGACTGCGTGGTTTTGGTGTAAAGCGCGCAAGCATCTGAAATCTAAAGACTGTCTTGTAGCCTGACCTGAACACTTCGACGCCGGTCGCATCCGCGAGAAGGAACAGAAATCGAACAGGATCGATGAGGTCGCTTGGGTGACCACCTATGCGGCCATGTTCCGGCTTTGTCCGAAACGGCCCTTGTGTTAGAATTACAATCAAAAACAGTGAGGTGACACGATGTCGGGGCTGCCCGGCAGATCGCGACGATGGAGCCTGAAGCGATATCCGAGCCGGTGAAGGGCGCGGCGCAGGGCGAGTTCAGGCTTCGTGTCCTTCTGGCGGACCATCGACATTATGTACGAGCGGCCGTCCGCAGTGACGTGGTCAGCCATCACGATGGACGCATGGGACTTGCCTGGGACGGATCGCTGGGGCTCTTCGGAACCGCGCGGATCCCACGGAAGCTCCCCCGTTGCCTCCGCGTTTCCACGACGACCTCGCCATTGTCGACATACGCCCGCCGGATGGGCGCCTTGGTCAGGACGGTTCCCAGCGGCCGGCCATCTTCCGTGAAGACGCGAACGCCCTTGCCTTCGACCAGGAGGACCATGCCTCCGCTGACGAGCAGATCGCATTTTGGCGAACAATCATGCAAGGCGATCAGGCGGTCGCCGTCGAGCACATAGAGACGGGTCGTGGTCATCACATAGAGGAACGCTTCGGTCTCGACGATGCGGACAGGCACGGAGCCCACGTCGTAGATCGTGGTCGGCGAGCCGCTGCGGTCCACACGCACCACCCGCCCGGCATAGGTGCCAAGCAGAGCGGTTTCTCCCGTCCCGGAGAAGGCTGCGGCATAAATCCAGTCCGCCTCGGCCGCGGGGCCAAAGCTGATCACGATTTCAAAGCCGTTTTCACCTCCTCCACTCCCGTCAAGCTGCTCAGGGTCGAGGCCTGTTAGCCGCTCCGATGCGACATTCACCGCCTTCATCCTTTCCTCGTTTCCCGGATTTACGTCAGGGTGCAGTTCACGCACGAGCTGCCGATATCGCCTTCGGATCTCGTCGGGCGTGACCGGCATCTGAAGACCCATGACCTCCAGGGCTTGATCGATTTCCGCCGCGGTCCCGAAGCTGGACCCGCCTACCCTGATGCGGGTGGGCTCTTTCGCCGGCATCCTGAGCCCCCATAAGCGCTCTCCTTCCCGGTTAACGCACCACGCTTCGTCGACGTGAGTGAAGAGGTAGCGGTTCCGATCCGGTGTCAGTGCTATACAGCGCAGAGCGCGATGTGCCTCGCTCGCTGCTAAGCCGAGTCGTTCGCGGTTGGCGGCGACTTCCGGGGCGACCTCTAGATCAGTCTCGAAATCGATGCCGAGGTCGCCACGATAGACGGTCATCACACCGCTCTTTGAGCGCAGCGCGAAGCCCTCGCCCTCTGGATGAACGGAGATGTGGTAGGCATCGCGGTGTAGGGGCACCGGTGTCCCAGGTCGTCCACTCGCGTCGCTGAACATCACCGCTCCAGGAGCGCCAAGGCTCGCTTCTGACTTCGCAAGATCGTCGAATGACAGTGCGCCGCCGCGCGTGCTGTAATGCCTGCGAAAGGCCGGATCCGGTCGATCCGATTTCGAAATTGCCTCGACGACGATTTCGCTCCAGCATCCTTGAGGGTCTGCGAAGGCTTCCTCTGTGGCAGGCAGCTCGACGGGTCGCTCCCACGCATTCGGCGAAGGCGGAAGAGGCACGATATTCACACGCTTTGGGTCGAGTTCGTGCGGACGCCCGGCACCTCGGTCGCGTCGGTGCGATCCCGGCCTTGCTGGCTCATTGTAGATCGTCGCGGCCGAGGCCTTGGGCATCTCGGCATCGGCGAGATAGAGCTCATAGGTCTTTCCGCTCTTCGCGCGACGGACTTCTCCCGACTTCTCGAGGTAGGAGATGAGCCGACTGGCACGGCGCGCGTCATCGACGCCCAGCACAGTTTTGATCCGGCTTTGCAGGATGCCCGGATTTGCGCGGATCGCCTCCCGGAGCTGGTCGAAAAGGTCGAGGTCGGCTAAGTGTTCCTCCGCCTCGTCTCGGTAAGCTTGCAGATGGTCGAAACTCTGCACCAGGTCCCGCAACTCGCAGAGGCCGTCCCGATCTCCGACGATGGCCATCATCGTTCCGCCTTGCGACAGGGCCGGAATCCGAATGTCAAGCCGCTGCCCGTCGCCTTGAGGATCTTTCAGCCAGTCACGCAGCAGCGGTAGACTTGCACGCGCGGCTGCAGCGGCGGTCACATAGTCCTTTGCGGAAACCGAGGAGGTGAAACGTTCGAGCTGCGCGAAATAGAGCTGCCCGGGCAGAGAAGGGTCCGCCATCCGGAGGATCTCAGGCTCCGGCTCGGCAGCGGCCTTACTGCGAGGCTCATCTCGCACAGTATCCGGTGCCTTGGGCTCGCGGGCAGAAGATCCGCCAAATAACCATCTGAAAATGCCCGACATGATACGCCCCAATATCCCCGATTTGTCTCAGGGTCATCTGAAACCCAAGCTGCCGCAATCCCCGTATCGTGGCGAATTTCATTTGGCGGGCACTCAGGAAAGCAGCGCCATCTGTGATCGCCACTCCAACGGAAATGGCTCCATGAGCCCCTTCAGCGTGACGTCCGAGCTCTGTTTCCCTTCTAGGATAGCTTCGACGATGTCGGGCGCAAGCAGCGTAAGGCGCAAGACACGGGCCATGTAGGTGAAGGCGATCCCCTCGCGCTCGGCCAGTTCGCCGATGGTGGCGAACTCGCCCGACTCCAGCATGCGCTTCCATCGGAATGCGCGGGCGAGCGCCTTGACCAGCGTGCTGTCGGTCTTGGGCGTTTGGCTGACTCCCGCGGGCAGTTGCATCTCCTTCCGCCCGCCACGCTTCACGACGCGGAACGGGACATGGAGCGTCACCGTCTCGGGGATCGGAGCCCCGCGGGTCATGCTGCTGCTCCAATGTCGGTGGTGATCTCACGTGCCAGTGCCGCCAGCCCGTCCATGCGCAGGCGGACGTTGAGCCCGGCGGCGCCGATCTCCACCCGTTCGACCAGCAGCGCCGCGATGCGCGCTTGTTCGGCGGGGAACAGTTCGTCCCATAGCGGATCCAGCCGGGTCACGGCTTCGCGGGCGTCGGCCTCGGTGATGTCCTCTTCCTGCGTTCGCGCCGCTCTGAAGGTGCCCGCCACGATCTCAGGCTGGCGGAACACAGCGCGAAGCTGGTCGATCACGGCGGCCTCGATTTCCCCCGCAGGCACGCGGCCGACCGGGCACGCCCCCGCGCCATGCTTCAGCACGGTCTGGCTGACATAGTAACGGTAGAGCCGCCCGCCCTTCCGCGTGTGCGTCGGCGAGAATGCCGCGCCGTCCGGTCCGAACAGCAGCCCCTTCAGCAGCGCCGGCGTCTCGGCGCGCGTGCGTGCGGCACGTTTGCGAGGGCTTTCCTGCAAGATGGCGTGGACCTTGTCCCATAGCGCGCGGTCGATGATCGCGTCGTGCTCGCCGGGATAGCTGTCGCCCTTGTGGACGGCCTCGCCGATGTAGGCGCGGTTCGACAGCATCCGGTAGATGTACTTCTTGTCGATCCGGTTGCCGCGCTGCGTCCGGAGGCCGCGCTTCGCGACATCGCGGGCCAGCTCCGTGCCCGAACCGATCTCGAGGAACCGGGCGAAGATCCAGCGGACATGCGCGGCGGTTTCCTCATCGACGACCAGCTTGCGGTTCTCGACGCGGTAGCCGTAGGGCGGCACCCCGCCCATCCACATGCCCTTTCTCCGGCTAGCGGCGACCTTGTCGCGGATGCGTTCCGCTGTCACCTCGCGCTCGAACTGGGCGAACGAGAGCAGGATGTTCAGGGTCAGCCGCCCCATCGACGTGGTGGTGTTGAACGACTGCGTGACCGAGACGAAGGTGACGCCGTTCCGGTCGAACACCTCGACCAGCTTGGCGAAGTCGGCGAGCGAGCGGCTGAGGCGGTCGATCTTGTAGACCACCACCACATCGACCAGCCCGTCCTCGATGTCAGCCATGAGCCGCTGCAAGCGGGGGCGTTCCAGCGTGCCGCCAGAGATGCCGCCGTCGTCGTACTGATCGCGGACCAGCACCCAGCCCTCGGACCGCTGGCTGGCGATGAATGCCTCGCAGGCTTCGCGCTGGGCATGAAGGCTGTTGAACTCCTGCTCCAGCCCTTCCTCGGAGGATTTCCGGGTGTAGACGGCGCAGCGAAGCTTGCGGACGATCTTCGATTTTTCCGGCGGCTTCGTCATGTCCGTCCCCTGTGGTTCTTGAGGCCGAAGAAGACCCAGCCATTCCATCTGGTGCCGGTGATGCCGCGCGCGATGGCAGACAGCGACTTGTAGGGCCGCCCCTGCCACTCGAAGCCGTCTGCGGTGACGGTCACGACGTACTCGACGCCCTGCCATTCGCGCAGCAGCCGTGTACCAGTGACGGGACGGTCGCGGTC
>Ga0209573_1002830_pt1 | contig 20736 bp, 15 predicted proteins | sample TNRBio252014_DNA_FD_185870 | JGI IMG/M metagenome (GOLD analysis project Ga0209573, IMG submission 185870) | Wastewater treatment Type I Accumulibacter community from EBPR Bioreactor in Madison, WI, USA - TNR Reactor_6/25/2014_ DNA (SPAdes)... | ecosystem: Engineered > Bioreactor > EBPR >...
TGCCGATAAAAGCGATGCCTTCCGTTTTGCCGTAATTGCCGTTATCAATGCCCGTGGCGTGTTCCCACAGCATGTTGAAATTGTCGTATTCAAAGACCGTCTGCAGGGTATCCGGCGTTTCGGAAGCGTCGTCGGGGTAGGCCAATTTTCCACCGGACGCCATCACCGATTTGGGAGCAGTAGCGCCCATAAAATACAGCGCGATGTCAATTTCATGCACCCCCCAATCCGTCATCAAACCACCTGCGTAGTCCCAAAACCAGCGAAAATTGAAGTGAAACCGGTTGGGATTAAACGCGCGTTTCGGGGCCGGGCCAAGCCACATGTCGTAATCCACGCCTGCGGGCGGTGCGCTGTCAGGCTTAACCGACACCGGCTCCATCCAACCCTGGTAGGCCCAGCATTTTACCAAACGGATATTGCCGAGTTTGCCGCTTTTTAGGTAGTTGTACGCTTGTTGGTAATGCGCGCCGCTCCGCTGCCATTGACCGATTTGCACCATTTTGCCGGCGCGTTTTGCAGCAGCCAGCATGACATTGCATTCTTCGATGGAATTGGCGAGCGGTTTTTCGCAGTACACGTGCTTGTCTGCCGAAAGGGCGTCGCAAAAACACAGGCAATGCCAGTGGTCGGGCGTGGCGATAATCACCGCGTCCAAATCCTTCAATTCCAGCATTTTGCGGTAGTCTTTGAACAACTGCGGACGCTTCCCGCGCAGTTTTTCCACGTTGGCCGCGCGTTCATCCAGCACGCTTTGATCCACATCGGCTAAAGCGATACACTGGGCTTCCGGCACATTATTCAGTAGAGCGCTCATGTTCGACCAGCCCATGCCTTTGCAGCCGATCAGGCCAACGTTGATTTTGTCGTTGGCCGAAACGCGGCGTTTAATTTGCGCAATGGCGTCTAAAGGCAGCATGGTGGTCAGGCCGGCGCCAATGACGGCGGCGGAGGTCTGGCGGATGAATTTGCGGCGGGAAGTGGACATGAGCGTTGGTTTAATTGTTTTATGATTTAGGATATAATAGCCTTAGTGCATTAAAAACAGCCGGTCTCACCTTATGCTACGGCGTATCCCGTAAACGGTCGTTTGTACGGTGCATGAAATCCCAGCACAATGGCCTCTTTGGGAATGCCCCGTTCTTCTAAGACGCCCACAATATCATAGTCGGTTGCATCTTCCTGAACCCAAATCTTATCGTTGATGATGTCAAGATGAAAAACGCAGAAATGAATTCGTTTCAGTTCATCTTTCCAGCCGGTGCGATAAAGCATATAGCGATCGTGATCGGTATCAAAAATCAGTTGGTAACCGGGATTAGGGTTGTTTGCCGGTATTCGCGTTTGGGCGTACTCGGTGAGGATTTCCTTGATGGTTGTGCGATAGTAGTTTAACATATTTTTACTCCTGTCCGACAAGTTTAGCGTTGCTTTGATCGAGTTGGGTTTTGATATACGCTTTCAATTCCTCAAAAATCATATCCTGCGTTTCAAGACTGATTTTGTCTCGGATTTCACGCATCATGGTTACAGCGTCAAATGTTTTTTCTTTTTTAGTCGTCTCCATATTTTATTAAATCTTTAGGGCTTTTAATTTGGATTACAAGGGTCCGATTTCTTGTCTATTCAGCTTCTCCAATCTTCTTCAATACTTTATCTATCAACTTTTTATCTAATCTAAATCCTATCTCTTTTAATTTTTCTATATTAGGCTTTACTGATGCTATAATGCCAACTTGCTTAGCTTGGATTAATAGACCAAGTATCCCGACAATTTTTACTCCATATGATTCAGCAATTATTCGCCCTTTGTACTCATCAATTATGAGATATTCTGCTTTTTCCTCTATGGCTAATGCGATGGACTCGGATTCTCCGAGATCAAGTTCTTCCAGCAATTCAACGACCATCCGTTGGTCTTGAGGAGCTTTCACTTTGAGCCAAGGGAGTGCTTCAATCTGCTTTTCTTGTTCAGGCAAACTATACAGTTCTCTTCTGACCGCCGGAGTAATCGTGATCTCACCGTATAGGACTGTTAATATATCAATCAGGCCAATCTGTAGCAGATTGGATATTGAAGAGGTATCGCTGATAACAATCATATACTGATGCCGAGATTCGCAAGATCTTTTGCTAAATCTTCCTCCGTGTAATGGATATAGATATCCCTTTTAGCCAATTCTTTTTGGAAACTGATCTGATCCAGCCCCGCCAAATGTCGGCATTGCCCCATGCTCATGCGCTTTTTCTCATACATGAAGCACGCCAGATCAACCAACAAGTCACCTGCTGACGTTTGAGCTTTGGACAAGGTATCATCTGTGATTATCAAAGCCATAGATTCTGTTTTAATCTTTCAAACTTACCCTATTCTCTTCACATCTCCAAAAAGCTGCATTGTATTTTGTAAATTGTGTCTAAAGACCTGATGCCGGGTATAGCGTACAGGTGTCGGACACCTCCAAGGTGTCCGACACCTGTCCTACTCAAAACTTCCACCTCCGAAACGCCTCCATCGCCTCATACTCCGCAAGCCCCAACGCCCGGTAGAGATGGGCCGTTTCCCGGTTGCGTTCTTCGGCGCGTTGCCAGAATTCGCGGTTGTCGTCGCCGGGGAAAGGCGGGCGGTCTTTTTGACTTTGGTGCATAAAAATGGCCCTGCGCTTGCGATCCATTTCTTTCGGACTGATGGGTACAGCCATTTCAATTTCGTCAATAGACCATTCGTGCCAGGCGCCCCGGTACAGCCACAACCAGCAGTCTTTCATCCAGGCGGCGTCCTGCAAGCGCCGGAATGCTTCAAAAATGGCGTCGAGGCATACCCGGTGGGTGCCATGCGGATCGGCCAAATCGCCGGCAGCATAAACCTGGTGCGGTTTAACCTTCACCAGCAAGTCCATAATGATTTGGATATCGGTTTCTCCCAGCGGTTTTTTGCGGGTGCGGCCGGTTTCGTAAAACGGCATGTCGAGGAAGTGGATATGGTCGTCTGCCAGGCCGCAAAATCGGGCGCCTGCGCGGGCTTCGCCTCTTCTCACAAGTCCTTTCATCCGCCGCACTTCCTCAATATCCGACTGATCGGGTTGTTTTTCTCCCAGAAACCGGATCACCTTTTCGCTGATCTCGTGCAATTTGTCGTCGGCAGGCCCGGTCAATTCAGAAAGCTCTTTCAAAAACTCCGCATAGCGCAGGGCGTCGTGGTCGTGCACGGCAATATTGCCCGAAGTCTGGTAGGCGACGTGTACCTCGTGCCCCTGATCCACCAAACGCAGGAACGTGCCGCCCATCGAAATGACGTCGTCGTCGGGGTGCGGACTGAAAATGATGCAGCGCTTTTTGGCCGGTTTGGCGCGTTCGGGGCGGTGCGTGTCGTCGGCATTGGGTTTGCCGCCCGGCCAACCGGTGATGGTGTGTTGCAGGCGGTTGAAAATTTTGATGTTGATGTTGTATGCGTCGTCGTATTCTATCGTCAGGTCGCTCAGGTGGTTTTCGCTGTAATCTTCGTCGGTCAGCTTCAGGATGGGCTTGCCGGTTTTCAGCGACAACCAGACCACGGCCTTGCAAACCAAATCTTCGTTCCAGTTGCATATACCCACCAACCACGGCGTGTTGATGCGCGACAGCTCAGTGGAAGCGCCGAGGTCTACGTACACCCGGATATTGGGATGTTTTTGCAGGTAGGTAGCCGGCACGGAAGAGCTGATCGGGCCTTCCACCGCTTCTTTGACAATGGCGGCTTTGTGGCTGCCCCAGGCCATCAGGTAAATCGTTTTCGATTTCATGATGGTGGCAATGCCCATCGTGATGGCCCGGTAAGGCACCGCGTCTTCGTAAATAAAATCTTTGATGGCGTCGCGGCGGGTAAGGTTGTCTAAGCGCACCATTCGGGTTTCGGAATCTTCCCACGAGCCTGGTTCGTTGAAGCCGATATGCCCGGTGCGCCCGATGCCCAGCAACTGGATGTCAATGCCGCCGTGGTCTTCGATCAGTTTTTCGTAATTTTTGCAATAAGCCTCCACCTGATCCATCGGAATGACGCCGCTTGGGATGTGGATATTTTCCCGTTGGATGTCAATGTGGTCAAACAGGTATTCGTTCATGAACCGCACGTAGCTTTGTTGTGCGCCCGGATCCATGGGGTAGTACTCGTCTAAGTTGAAGGTGACGACATTCGAAAAACTCAGTTTTTCCTCTTTGTGAATGCGCACCAATTCTTCATAAACCTTGATGGGGGAGGAGCCGGTTGCCAAACCAAGTACGATTTTTTCGCCGTCCTGCTGCTTTTGCCGAACCGCTAAGGCAATGGAACGGGCGATGTGCACGGAGGCTTCCCGGGAGTCGTCCCAAATCTTGACCGGCAATTTTTCTAAAGACTTTAGCTGATACTTTAAAACCTGAGTACTCATAAGTGTTTGATGTAACGTGATCGGGATATTTTGAGCAAAGTTATAAAATTATTAAGATGTGAGTGGAGCAAGCGGAGCAGATGTACTGCCTGTCGTTCGAGATTGTAATGGGGAGGCTTTGCTCACCTGTGTTCAGGTTTTTTTGGGGAACTATTCCGGGATTTCGCCGGGAATAATTTTTATTCGTGGCGGAATGTGGTGTAAAAACAGGACATTTCGCCACCAATAATTTCAAAGTATAGGAACTCGATAGACTGCTGCATTGAGATCAAGCCGGGATTTCAATAATTGGTATTTGAGCTGTTCGCATATCCTCCGACCTGTAATTGGTAAACAGGAAGATTTATTCATATCTTGGCGATATAAATTGTTTACTATTCAGCACCGATCATGAATATGAACGCCCCATTTTCCACGTCCAAAGCTTACATCATTGGCATTGCCAACTACCGGTATGCACCCTGGCATCTCAATACGCCTCTGCGCGATGCGGAAGCTTTAGCGATGCTGCTCCGCGATAAACACGGCTTCGAAACCACCCTGTTGGCCGATCCTGACGCTGCGCAAATGCGCGAACTCTTTGACCAAATCCGTCGCGAAAACATAGCCGAAGGCAGCCGTGTACTCCTCTACTACGCCGGGCACGGGGTGCAACGCGACAGCGCGCAAGGGCTGAAAGGCTTTTTCCTGCCCGCCGATGCGCGTCCGGATGACGAATATTCGATGGTGCCTATGGAAAGCCTCGCCGATGCGCTGCGCGATGTGCCCGCCCGACACTTACTCCTGGTGCTCGATTGTTGTTTTGCCGGCGCCTTCCGGATGCCCTCAAAACGAGGCCTGGATTTAGGGGGCCTCACTGACCCGCTGCGCCGACAACATTTCGACATTTTTTGCAATTTCCCATCCCGGTTGGTTTTGAGTTCCACTTCGCACCGGCAACAAGCCTTGGACAGGCTCGAAGATGGCGACGCCAACTCGCCATTCAACCGCTTCCTTTGCCGGGCCATCAGCGGAGAAGCCGATTATACCGGCGACCGCTTAGTGACCGCAACTGAGTTAAAAACCTACCTCGCCGACAGCGTTTCGCAAATCACCAACTACGTCGGAAACCTGCAAAGCGTCGGCCTCGATGCGCTCGAAGGCGACGGCGAGGGCGAGTTCCTGTTTTTTCTCGACGGTTTCAACGCCGCCCAATTGCCGGAACAAGCATACCTCAATCCATATAAAGGCCTGAAAGCTTATGAATCTGCCGACGCAGCCCTGTTTTTTGGCCGCCAAAAAGCCACCCAAAGTCTGCTGGCCAAAACTGCCGAATCGCCTTTTGTTATGGTGGCCGGGGCTTCCGGCACGGGAAAATCTTCGCTGGTGAAAGCGGGCTTGTTGCCGCGATTAGCCGACCGGCGAATCGCCATGATGCGCCCCGGAAAAACCCCGATGGCCGTGTTGCCCGCCGCCGACACCTGGGACGTGCTGGTGGTTGACCAATGGGAAGAACTCATTACGCAAACAACGGATGAGCAGGAAGTGGAACAATTTTACGCTGAAATACGCCGCTTGTTAGACGGCGGCAAACGCATAATTGGCACCGTGCGCGCCGATTTCGAAGCCCAGACCCGCCATGAAACCCTCGAATCCTATTGGCTAAAAGGCCGCTTTGTGGTTCCGCCGTTTACTTCAGAGGAATACCACGACGTGATTGTACAGCCCGCCAAGCGCGTGGCCTGCCTGTTTGAAGACCCCGATCTGGTGCAGCAAATTGAGCAGGAAGTGGCGCAGCAGCCGGGGCCTTTGCCGCTGTTATCGTTCATGCTCAGCGAGCTGTTCGAGCGCGCCAAAAGCGAAAGCGCCCGCTACCGCGAGATCAAACGCCGTCACTACGAAGCGGTTGGCGGCGTAAGCGGGGCGCTCCGCAACAAAGCAGAGGAGGTGTTCGCTGCCATGCCCGACGCAGCTCACCGCGATGCCATGCGCCGCCTGATGCTCCGCATGGTCGCGCTTTCTGCCGGGGAAATGGCCGGGCGGCGCGTATTCCTGACCGATCTGGATTTTCACGACCCTGCAGAAGACAAAAGAATCGAAAGCATCATTCAACAACTTGACGAGGCCAAGCTCATCCGCCGCGACGCGGACGACTCGGGTCGCCGCTTCATCGAGCCTGCCCACGACGCGCTCGTGCGGGCGTGGAAACGCTTGTGGGATTGGGTGCGTGAACTGGGCGAAGAAAACCTGCTATTGCATACCAAACTAGGCGCCGCAGTTGGCGATTACCAGGTTCAAAAAGCCAATAAAGCGTTCCTCTGGACGGCTGATCCGCGATTAGAGCAGGGGAAGGAATTGCTCAAAAACGACCCACTGTTGTTCAACGAAGCAGAACGAAATTTTGTGGAAGGCAGCGTGGCGGAGAAAAAACGGCGGGCGCGGCGGAACCGGGTGATTGCGGTGACGGTGGGGGTGGTAATTTTGGGAGCATCAGTGGTGGCGTGGATTCAACGCAATCAAGCGCAGGATAATCTTGCCAATTATCTTAAAGCCAACGAAGAACGCATCGAACAGGAACGGCAAAAAGAGCGCAGCAAATTTGATAAATACGTCAGCGACGGGGACAACTATATTAATTCCTACGACTACGATCTTGCCCTGCCCAAATATCGCAAAGCGGACAGTATCTTGTTGAAATTCCCGGATGATGCCTCGCTGCGCCTCAAAGCCAACATGCTGCGGGGAAAATTGGATTCCTGTCACGCCAAACTCAACATATCCCCGCAATGAAACAGGCCATTTTATTCCTGCTGCTTTTTCCATACATAGCCGTCGCCCAGGACTGCACCCCCACGCGCTACCGCCAACTCATGCGCGAAGCCGACGAAGCCACCTTCGGCAAAAAGCCCGATTATCAATTGGCGGTCAACAAGTTAATTTCTGCCAAAACTTGCCAGCCGGACAGCGAGGCAGTGGTGAATTTGCAATTGGTGAAGGTATTTGGGGAGGTGAACAGGCAAAGGGAGTTGGCGGTGAAGAATGAGCGGGAGGCGAAAAAACAAACCAAAATCGCCAGGGCAGAGCGCGAAAAGGCAGAGGCAGAAGCGCGCCGGATTTATGCAAATGATTTAGCTTATAAAAGCCAGACGACGCTACGGGATGGGGATCGGACGACAGCTTTTCGGCTGGCGGAGTTCGCACATCGGTATGTGGATGATGATAACCCTAATGTCACCCGCGCGCTTGTAGAAGCACTCTATTATAATGATGACCCTGCCCATCAGGCACTTCCCTGGCATTTTAACCTTGCCGGCCATACCGGCGGAGTATTCACCGTTGCTTTTTCTCCAGATGGAAAACGCCTCGCGACCGGCTCAGAAGACAAAACGGCAAAAATATGGGATTCGGAATCCGGGAAATCAACTATGACCCTCAACAACCATACTGATAATATCAATAGCATTGCTTTTTCTCCCGACGGAAAACGCCTGGCTACTGGATCCGCGGACAATACGGCAAAAGTTTGGGACTTGGAATCTGGCAAAGAAATCATCACCCTAAATGGTCATACCGACTATGTCCTTAGCATTGCTTTTTCTCCTGACGGAAAATACATAGCGACCGGATCCTGGGACAAAACGGCAAAAATATGGGATTTGGAATCTGGCAATTCAATCATGACTTTTAACGGCCATACGCAGATAGTTTGGTGCATAGCTTTTTCCTTCAATGGAAAACAACTCGCCACCGGGTCAAGAGACAAAACGGCAAAAATTTGGGACTTGGAAGTTGGACAGGAACTTATGACGTTTAATGAGCATGCTTTCGACATTCGGAGCGTTGCTTTTTCCCCCGATGGAAAATTCCTCGCTACCGGGTCGTTAGACGAAACGGCAAAAATTTGGGATATGGAATCCGGTAAATCAACCATAACCCTCACCGGCCATACTGGCGGAGTCTTGAGCATTGCTTTTTCCTCCGATGGAAGATACCTCGCCACCGGGGCTTCCGACAAAACGGCAAAAGTTTGGGACGTGGAAACCGGCAAGGAAGCTATGGACCTCAACGGCCATACTTCTTCCATAATCAATGTTGCTTTTTCTCCTGATGGAAAATACCTCGCCACCGGGTCTTCTGACAAAACCGCAAAAGTTTGGGACTTGGAATCCGGGAAATCAACCATGGCCCTGCAGGGTCATACTGACGAAGTTTGGAACGTTGCTTTTTCCCCAAATGGGAAAAACCTCGCCACAGGGTCAAAAGACAAAACGGCAAAAGTCTGGGACTTGGAATCCGGCAAGGAGGCTATGGCTTTCAACGGCCATACTGATAATGTCAGTGGCGTTGCTTTTTCGCCCGATGGGAAAAGCCTCGCCACGGGGTCTATGGACAAAACGGCAAAAATTTGGGACTTGGAATCTGGCCATGAAGTCAGGACCCTCAACGGTCATGAAAACCAAGTCAGTGGCGTTGCTTTTTCCCCCTGTGGAAAATTTCTTGCCACGAGGGCCTGGAGCAAAATAGCGAAAATTTGGGATGTAAAATCCGGTAAATTAATCAAGACACTTGAAGGCCACATTTCCTCCGTCGAGAGTATTGTTTTTTCGCCCGATGGAAAACGCCTCGCCACAGGATCTAAAGACAGAACGGCAAAAATTTGGGACTTTCAATCCGGCAAATCAATCATGACCCTCAACGGTCATACTGGCGATATCTGGAGTGTTGCTTTTTCGCCTGATGGAAAACACCTCGTCACAGGGTCTTTGGATAAAACAGCAAAAATTTGGGACTTAGAATCTGGCAGGGAATCAATTACGCTAAACAGCCATAGCGACTATGTCAGTAGTGTCGCATTTTCCCCCAATGGAAAACGCCTCGCTACCGGATCCTGGGATAATACTGCAAAAATTTGGGACTTGGAATCCGGGAAGCAAATTATGACCATCTACGGGCATACTGAATATGTCAGTAGCGTTGCTTTTTCCCCCGATGGGAAACAATTAGCAACAGGGTCTGTTGATAAAACGGCAAAAATATGGGACTTTACTCCGGAGCGTTGGTGGGCTACCCCGAATGGAAAGAGCTGTCGTCTGGCGGGTCTTACCGTCGAGCAACTGACCACATTTAGTCTTGAAAAACTGCTTGACATCCACTCCGGCAACGAGCAACTCCTCCTTGCCACCCACGACACCTGGCAAATCGCAGCCTTCGCCGATCTCTACGCTCAAAAAATCTCCGAAACCGGCGTCCCAAAAAAAGATGATTATGCCCGTGCCACCCGCCTCTACCAGGCCTGCCTGTCGCACAACGCAGACAACGCTTATTTTCAGCAAAAAATAGCCAACTTGAAGAAGGTGTGGGAGGAGAAGCAGCACTAATGATCATTTCCCCTCCTACCCCTCCTCCAACCACTTCCGAAACTCCGCCGTGCGCGCCGCGCTCGTCACTAAAAAATTCGGCGCTCCCACCACCGTCACCGCCAGCCGGTCGTTGAAATGCGGCTCTATTTTCCGGATGGCTTCGATGTTGACGATGTCGCCGCGGTTGATTTTGAAAAAGCGGCGGGGATCCAGCATCCCTTCCAATTCGGCGATCGTTTGATTGAGCGGGTAGCGTTTGCCTTCGGCGGTGCAGGCCAGCACCACTTTATCTTCTGCCACAAAGCATTGAATGTCTTCGGTATTCAGGAGGTAAATGCCGCCGCCCATGCGCACGGTGAAGCGGCGTTTATACTGTTCAAAGGCAGGCTGAAACGCTTGTTTCAGTTGTGCCACGACCGCCTCGGTGAGTACCGGTGCGGTCGTGGGGGCGCCAAACAGGCGTTGGTATTTGGCAATAGCTTGCTGAAACTGCTCCAGGTCGTAAGGTTTGAGCAGGTAAGCGATGCCGTTGACCTGAAATGCCTGGAGGAGAAACTGGTCGTAGGCCGTGGTAAAAATGACGGGACAATTGACGCGGTGCGTTTCATACAACTGAAAAACATTGCCGTCAAGCAGTTCGATGTCGGAAAACAGCAGGTCGGGTTCCTGGTTTTGCTGCAACCACAGCAAGCCCTGGCGGATCGTTTTTTCCCAACCCACAATTTGCGCATCCGGGTGTGCAATCCGGATAAATTCCATGAGCCGCTGTGCGGCAAGCGCTTCATCCTCAAGGATAAATACGCGCATAATGTTCAGGCTTTTACACCCCGGATCAGGGGTAAACGCACGATGAATTCGCCGTTTTCGCGCCGAATATCCGGGGCTTTGTCAACTAATAAACGGTAACGCGCGCGCAAATTCGCCAAACCGGTGCCGTTGCTTTCCGAGGCATCGAGTTTTGGGCGGATGGTATTGCGCACCAAAATGGCTTCGTTTTCCAACAAAACAGAGACTTTTACTGGCTGCAGGTCGTCTCCCTGGTTGTGTTTGACCACGTTTTCGATGACGGTCTGCATCGCGCCGGGCGGTATAAAAAAAGTATTTAAATCTTTCGTATTGCCGGCTAATTCAAAGTGAAACGCATCGCCGAAACGTTGTTGCAGCAAATAAATATAGTCTTTGGCGAAAGCCCATTCATCGTGCAGCGAAACGACCTCTTCGTCTTTGTGGCGAATAAGGTAGCGGTACAGGGCAGCAAGGTGTTTCAGATAAATCCGGGCCGTTGCCGGGTCGCGCTCAATGAGTACGTCTAAGATATTGAGGTTGTTGAACAGAAAATGCGGGTCAATTTGCGACTTAAGCATTTTTAGTTCGTTTTCGCGCTTCTCTTTTTCCAGGACAAAGTATTGTTTCTGAATGTCGAAAAACTGCTTGCCGATCATAATGGCCGCCAGAATGCCGTAACTCTGTGCGTGGCGCAAAACGCCTGAAAGCAGCATGTTAAGGCTTGGTGGCTGATATTCCCAACTAAAAATCATCCCGTATCCGTAATTATACACCAGCGAATTAACTACAAACAGGGCAACAGTAGCAAGCAATAAAGCCAAGTACTGGCGTCGCGGAATATAGGTGGCAAAAATGCCGAAAACCAGGATGAAAACGGACGTCGTATCGAAAAGAACCGTAAAAGTCATACCGCCAATGGCTTGGGCCACTGGGTAATCGCTCAGGTAGCTGCTCAGGATGAATGGTGTAGAGCCAACCCAATAGGCCAAGGTTACCAACCAGTCGCTGCGCGAAGGTTGCCTTATGCCAAATCGAAACAGCTCTTTTAAACTAACCATCCGAATGATGTTATCTGGTGTGAATGCGGACACTAACATAAGCAATCCTTTGAAACTTTCAACTAATCTTTGCGATTGGCCCGGGTTGCTTCTTCTGCGGTGCTGTTTGTACGTTGGCGGTCTTTGCTCATGAAACGACTTCCGAATTGCCAGGTGAAGGTGGCATTGACCACACGGGTTTCCCAAATCGAAGTCACGTCTATGTCCATATTTTGGTATTCGAGCGTTCCCCGCCAGTTGCGGAAAGCGAAAGAGTCGTAAGAAAGCCGCAGCGTAGCGCGATCGTCTAACAGTTTCTTTTGAACCCCCATGCTGGCAGAATAGAAAGGCTTGTAATTCATAATTCCTTCTATGCCTTCGCCCTGGTACCAACCGGATAATTCTGCCGACCAACCCTTGCCGATTTTGTAAGCTACCTGAAGATAAGCGGAGAACGACAGAACATCGCGGTCAAAATTGCCACCGAGGTAGTCCGACGAATAGCGGTTGTAGAACAGCATCAGGCTGCCGTAGCCGGAAAGCCCCCTGGCAAATGCCATTGGGAAAAATACACTGCCTCCATAGCGCTCTAAGTAGTCTAAATTAACCGTAGCGGCATACGCTGCGCCAGTGGCATCGTCCTGCTCAGTGACGAGGGTGATGATGTCTTTGGTGCGCGAATACTCCAGGCTGATGAACGGGTGTTTGTCGTACGTCAGCGTCATTTTACCGGAGTGCGTCAATTCAGGACGAAGATCACTGTTGCCCTTTTCAAAGGTGTAGGGGTCGTAGTAATAGATGAAAGGATTGAGGGTTTGATAGCTGGGGCGCTCGATCCGGTAGCTGTAAGAAGCCGACATGCCGAAGTGTTTGCCCATCGGCGCTGCCAGACTGAAGCTTGGAAACAATTGTTGCAAGCGGCGGCTTTTGGTGGAATCCAGGGTAAGCGAACGGCCTATGGCAGAATTGTCTTCGTAGCGCAGCCCCGCGTTGGCTTCCCAGTTTTTATTGGAATAACTTGCATTTATGTATGCCGCGCCGGTGTGTTCCGTGTAGACAAAATGGTTGGTCTGCTGCGGATTGCTGACCCACTCGCCGCCGGTTTCATTCCACGATCTCAGGTTGTTGTCAATGTTGGCGTAGCTGTATTTTGCGCCAGCCTGCATTTTTAGCGCTTTTGTGAGGGGGCGCGTATAGTCTACTTTTCCGACGGCGATATTGGTTTCTGAAGGTTCGTCATTCCGCCAGGACGGGAAAAGAACACTTTCACCAAGGGTTACGGCAGTATTGGCAAGGCTCGATCCCTGACGATTCAATCCGATCCAACTCACGTCTGCTTCCAATTTTTGTCCGCTGGAATCTATGAGGAACGTGTAGTTGCCCCCTGCGTTGTATTGTTGTGCGCGCTTGTTTAACTCGTTATTGGTTTCCAGTTCAAGGTAGGGCGTAGCGTCAACTGCTCCAATTGCTGTGGTATTCGTGTGCAGTCGGTTATTTTGGGTGCCGGTGTACCCGAGCGACAAGCCAAAAATATGACGTGTAGAGGGCGTCCAGTCAATATTGGATCTGAAATAACCGGTGCCGGGTTTGGATGGTTTGTAGTTGCTTTGGTCAAATTGTTGTTCCCCAACTTTGCGGTTCAGGTGCAATTCTTCATAATTGGAGCGGTACATATAGCCGCCGTTGAAGGAGAGCCTCCAGGGGCCGGCGCCGTGGTTGATGGCTAAGGCCGTGCGGTATTTGGGCAGTTTGCCCATGCCGCCAGCCAGCAGGAAGGTACCATTGGTGCCCAGCATGACATTTTTCTTCAGGATCACATTGATGACACCGCCTGTACCGTCTGCATCAAAACTGGCATCGGGCTGGTGAATGATTTCGATCCGCTCGATGTTATCCGCAGGCATTTCGCGCAACAGCGCCTCAATGTCCATAAACCGCGTAGGTTTGCCGTCTATCAAGATCGTAACCCCGGAACGGCCGGCCATTTTTACTTTGCCGTTCATGACAACCAAGCCCGGCGCTTTCATCAGCACATCCACCAAACTGCCGCCCTGGCCGGTAATGCTTTGATCCACATTTACTACCAATTTTCCGGCGCGCTGTTCGAGGAAAGGTTTGCGGGCTACGACTTCTACTGCCGCAAGCTGAATGGAACTGGATTGCAGGCGTGCTTCCGGCAATTGCAGCGGTTCTGCTTTTTTAATGGTAAATGGCGGGTAATCGTAATCGGTATACCCCAGCATGACCACGCGCACCATAAAGGTTCCGGTGAAGGAAACCTGAAGGGTCCAGTTGCCATTGTCATCACTCAATTCTCCTTTGACAAGAGAAGAGTCTATCGTATTGATTAATAGAATATTGGCGAAGCTTACTGCTTCTCCCTGCTGGTCGGTAACGCGACCGCTGATGGCGCTTTGGCTCCAAATACTTCCATAAAGTCCTAATACGAATAATCCGGATAAGCATAATTTTTTACTCATGACGTTCTATTTTTTTCATTCAAAAATAGGCGCATAGAGGATGGAACGCTATTAGAAACGGATGAACTGGGGGAGGAGAGGAGTGAATTCAGGGAATATTTTGATGAATTTGCTCTGAAGTGGTTTGAATTTTGGTTAAGAATGTTGCAAGAAAGGTTGTCTATAACCTGAAAATTTTTGCGAAATGCTCTTTTGCTTCTTCATGTGCTTTAAACATGTTATGGTTTAATGCTTTCATACGCATCTCTAAAGATTCTAATGAATCAAATTTTTGAGTTAATAATTCTGTCAAAATAAGGTGTACTTGATCTGGTGATAGAAACTGATACTTCTTCATAAATAAGATTCTTAGGTATTTGGATTGAAGTTCTTTAATGAGATTAAGTCTTTGTTCTTTTTCCAATAGCATTTCTATGCCTTTAAGAGTTTTAGTAGCCCTATTATAAGCCTTTCTTTCCAGTGGAGTTAATCTGCTCTTTTCTCCTAAAATTGATTTAATTACTAGACAGAATTTTTTAACATTATCAATGCCTTTTAGCTTCCATGCTATAGGGGTTCCTCCATAATTAAAATATCGTTTTTGACGCCCTTTCCACATAGTAACTTCCAAATTATTCCTATCTATACCTGCACGATCTAAGAGATCGTTTTCAGGTGTTTTTTGTGTAATGATATAAATTGAATAATCCATATGTCTGATTTTATTCATTCCCACTCCATCTGAAAGCTCTCCGGAAGCCATGAGACTCAGCTTCAATTATGGTATTTGCATAAAACTTTCCCTCCTCAATATTAAGAATAATTTTATCATATTGTTGGTCAAATGGCAAATGGTAAATTTTCTCTTTTGTAGTTTGATTAATATTGCACTTTATCATTGGATATCTTTTTAAATCTTCATATCGAATTTGAATACCAAGTCTATCAGCTACTAAAGTAGCTGCTTCTGATAGCTTAGTAGTAGTGAAGAAAACTGGAGTTACCTTGCTGATTTTATGTTCATATTCATATAATACTGTAGTTCCGAATAGTTGCATAATATGCTTTTCTCGAATTACTTTTTCTTTTGCCCAGCACTTGCATTGAATTACTAACGTTTCTCCATTTTTAGAACAGATTAGATCTCGTCCAAAGTCTTCAAACCCCTTTATTATTCCATCATACTTGACTTCCCATCCGTCTTTTTCGTGCAAATAGCCAATATATCTTTCGTAAACTCTTCCAATTTCAAGATTGGATTTTTCTCTTTTCCAATATTGATCAAGTGCCATTTGAAATTTTTCAGTATCTGACTTTTTTTGATAATCCTCTTTTGATATATACCCGTATTTTAAAGCCGGATCAATTTCCTCATTGTCTTCGATACGTTCGCTCCGGAAGTCAATCAACTCATCAAGGATGGCTATTTTATAATCAATCAATTCTGGAAAGTATTCCTCGTAAGATTTAACTTGATACTCTAAGAACTTAAGTTTTTTAATTAATTCGGCCTTTGACCTCCTTATTTCTGCAACAAGCTCTGCCGATTTCAATGCGGGGTTTGGTTTAACAAGCAATGAGCATTGAAGTTCGCCATCCTTTATATCTATGTACTCAGAATAGGCGTCAGCAAGCCACTTTCGTCCCCTGAGAAATCCATTTTCGAGCTCATTTTTTAATTCCTTTGCGTCTCTTAAAAGTCTTTCAAATTCTTTTTCCTTTGTATTTTGATAAGCTTCCAAAGATTCTTTTTCCTTTTTTAATAATAATTCCGCGCTAATTTTTGAATGTTCAATTTCATCAAGAGATTTTTTCTTATCGTCATTAAGTTTAATGATATTGTTTTGTAGTTCTACCTCCCTTTTCTTTAAGACACCTCTTTCTTTTTGTACAGTATAAATACAATAGATTACAATAACTGCGCAAGTAACTATGACGAAAGTCATCATTTTGATTAAAGTTTATCCTGAAGTAATTTTTCTCTGTATGTCACGATGGAATAATGCTGCATTCAGCCCTTAATAGGCTACAAAATGAAGCATTTTTTCTAACTTAATCCGTGTCCGGATTTTTGGTAGCATGTCATTACAAGATAGTCCTTTACAGACGTAATATAAAGTTACATTATTTTTCCGGTTACCTCCTAAATTTTCAAGTCAAGTCCGGCAAGTTAGGAGGTAACTTGAAGTTACCTCCTAACACAGCCACACGCCAGGTCGTTGAAACCAGTCGGAAAATTTTTCAGCATGCCAAATCCTAAACACGCTGCCATCTAAAAACATTTTGTATTTTGTGTTGAATTTGTAAAACAGTTATTTAGGTGGTAGACCTTTAATTTAGACGGATTTAGGCGGATTTAGGCGGATTTAGGCGGTAACTTCAGGTTACCTCCTAAATTTCCAAGTCCGCCAAGTTAGGGGTAACCGGAAGTTACCGCCTAACACCGCCTAACACCGCCTAACAGGTTACTCTAACTTAAAAACGAAAAAACCATGCATTTCTATCCCGAACAACTTTTCCATATTTACAACCAGGGCAACAACAGGCAGACCATCTTTTTTACCGATGAAAACTATGAATTTTTTCTTTGGAAAATGAGGGCATACCTGCTGCCTTTTGGCGACTTTATTGCTTATTGCCTGATGCCTACTCACTTTCACTGGCAATTTTACGTTCGCCAGGTTGAGTTGGAACGAAAAGGCTTTCGGGAGCATGTGGACAGCGTTGAGATGTTGCGACGCCAGAAAAAATTTGGACAAGCTGCCACAGCTAAAGCGACCGAAACAAGGCCTGCAAAAGAAAATTCCATCATCACCTTGAATGAGTCTATCGGCATTATGCAAAAAGCTTATACCCGTGCGATCAATCAGGAGAAAGGTTGGACAGGTAGTTTATTCAGAAAAGAATGTAAAGCCAAAGACGGTTGGATTGATGAGTTCATCACGTTAAGAAAAATGGATGGGAAACTTGATTATCGTTTTGTTTCAGGCACTGACTATGCTTTCACCTGCCTGAGCTACATCCATGAAAATCCAAAAGAAGCCGGATTGGTGAAAGAAATTACTGACTGGAAGTATTCATCTGCTATGGATTATGCAGGTTTGAGAAAGGGTAGCCTTTGTAATATAGATTATGGGAAGAAGATTTTGGGGTTAGTTTAAGTGGATTTAGGTGGTAACTTCAGGTAACCTCCTAAATTTTCAAGCCCTCTAAGTTAGGAGGTAACCGGAAGTTACCGCCTAACAAGTTACCGCGTAACAGCGTTCGGCGGTACTTACCCCTCAAAACGGAAAAATCTTCGGCAGCAAAAACATCGCCAGCAGCCAAACCAGAATGTTCAGCGGCGTGCCCACCAACAGATAGTCTTTGAACTTATAATTACCAGGCCCATAAATCATCGTGTTGGTTTGATAACCAATGGGTGTCATGAAGCTCATGGACGCAGCAAAAACAACGGCCATCAGCAACGGGCGCGAACTGATGCCCATGCTCTCTGCTGTAACAATGGCAATAGGCGCCAGCAGAGCCGCGGTGGCGTTGTTCGACATGATGTTGGTGAGCAGGCTGGTGATGATGAAAAAAGCGGACAAAACTGCTACGGGGCCGTAACTGCCGAGGGCGTCGTTGATGCCTTGCCCAAGCAGCGCCGCAGCGCCGGTTTTTTCCAATGCTGCTCCCATTGAAAGCACGCCCGCCAGCATAAAAATTACTTTCCATTCAATGGCCTGATAGGCTTCCTCGGGTTTGAGGATGCCCAGCATAATCAGCAGGATAACTCCGATGGCGGCGCTGAGCACGATGGGCATAACGCCTGTTGCGGCAACGGTCATGGCCGCAAAAACGATGGCCAACGTGGCTGCAACTTTGGTGTAATTGGTCTTTTTTTGTTCAAACTCTGTCAGGATCAACAGATTCTTACTCTGCCGCAGTATGCTGATGGCTTCTCTTTCAGAACGCATGAGCAGGATGTCGCCCGACTTGAGTTGGGTGTAAGCAATTTTTTCGTGGATGAGGTCGCCGTGGCTGCGAATGGCGAGCACGCTGGCGCCTGGATAGGTCTGTTTGAATTGCAACTCCGACAGTGATTTGTCAATGAATTCAGAACCGGGTGTTACTAAGGTTTCATATAAAGCTAAGTTTTTTGCAGCTTCGTGCAGGGTGTCGCCTTTGACCTGAATGCCTTCGCGCACAGCCAATTGCTTAAGTTTTTCAATGTTGCAACGCACTTTCAAAAGGTCGCCGGCGTGCAACATCGTGTAGGGCCTCGGGTATTCGATAGCCCCGGTTTCGCGGGTGACTTGCAGGATTTCAATGTCCAATTCTTTCGTCAACGGGCAGGCTTCGATGGTTTTTTCGGCTGATTTTGAATTGGAAAGCAGGATGATTTCAGCTAAGTATTGCCCCATTTCAAAATCGTCGGCGGGGTCGAGGTTGACTTTCCGGCTCGGAATAATAAACTGGCCCACCACCAAAATGTAAATGATCCCCGCTGCCAAAAAACAGATTCCCGCAGGCGCCATCTCGAACATGCCAAACGGAGGCAGTCCCTGTTTTTCAGCAATGCCACTTACGAGAATATTGGTGGACGTTCCAATCAGCGTGCAAATGCCGCCCAGCAACGCGCCAAAAGAAAGCGGCATGAGGAGTTTGGACGGACTGATGTTGGCGTCTTTTGCTACCTGTATGACCACCGGCATCAGCAAGGCAACTACAGCCGTATCGTTGATAAAAGCTGAAAGCGCGCCCGCAATCAGCATAATGAACAAGAGGCATAAACTGAAATTGGTGCGCCCCGCCTTAGTCAAAATTTTGCTGACATTGTTCATGATGCCGCTTTTGAATACGGCGGTACTGATCACAAACATGGCGCCTACGGTGAGTGTGGCAGGGTTGCTGAAACCTGCAAAGCCTTCTTCGGGGCTGAGAATGCCTGTGGCCATCAGTGCAATCATCACCAAAATGGAAACTGTATCCACTGAAAACCGCTCCCATATAAACAGCACAACGGCTACGAAAATGATGGAGAGGACGATTGCGATATCCGTAGTCATAGCAGGGCAGGTTTGGTTGCGCCCAAAATACGAAGCCAGACAATAAGTAGGTGGTCTATCGCCCGTTTTATGCAGGCAGGTAGTAAAACTTTGAATGGAACGGCTGCTTATTGCCTTTTTTTATCCAACTCCTCAATCAGCAACGAAAATTCATCCAGCCCCGGCAATTGATCCTGGCGCATGAATTGCTCCACCACAATGGTGTAATGGCCCGTCTGGTTGAAATAAAGGTCTTCCTGAATCGGCAGGCGAATCCCGCAGGTTTTGCTGTCGCAATCGCCCGACCATATCCCCATCTTGTCGGTAAGTTCCAAAGACACCATTTTGATCAGGCGTTGGCCGGAAGGCATGAGGGTGTGGATGCGGGTATAGACGTTCTGAAAACTGTAGTCCACGCTGTGCGTCAGTTCCGCATAGAGGTTGTAAATGCGGGTGGTATCTACCACATCGAACTCAAACCGCAAGGAATCGGCATACGCCCATTGCGCTTCGGGGAACTCGTGTTTGCCTTCCAGCAGGTAGTTCGGGCCGCAGCCGTAAAGGACGATGGTAGCAAAGACTGCAAGCAGGAATTTATTCATTGGAAGGCGTTTTGATTTTGTGAAGGGGCAAGAGGTAAACTCGCAAAAGGCAAAAGGCAAATTCGCAATACCCTTTGCCAACTTGCTCTTTGCCTTTTGCCAATTTGCAAACTTGCCAATTTGCCCCTTGCCCCTTTATTTAAAGTAATCCTTCATCCGGTCAAAAAAACCACGATCATCCTTCCCCGGCTGCGGTTGCAGGTTGGGCATTTCGCGCAGTTTTTCCAGCAGGCGTTTTTCTTCGTCGTTCAGTTTTTTCGGCGTCCAGACGTTGACGTGAACGATCTCGTCGCCGCGTCCGTGGCTTTGCACCGAAGGCAATCCTTTGTCTTTCAGGCGGAACATTTTGCCGGATTGCGTGCCTGCCGGAATTTTGATTTTCACCCGGCCTTCTATGGTTGGCACTTCGATAGAGGTGCCCAAAGCAGCGTCGGCAAAGTTGATGTACAGGTCGTAAATCAGGTTCATGCCATCGCGCTGAAGCGATTCGTGTTTCGATTCTTCAATGCTGATCAGCAAATCGCCTGCCGGACCGCCTTTGACACCGGCGTTGCCTTTGCCCCGCATCGAAAGCTGCATGTTTTCTTCCACGCCTGCCGGGATCTCAATATCTATGGTTTCTTCGGCGTACATGCGGCCGTCTCCTTTGCAGTTGCCGCAAAAAGCGGAAATCACCGTTCCGGAGCCACTACAGGTCGGACACGGCGAAGTGGTTTGCATTTGCCCCAGGAAGGTATTGCGCACCTGGCGCACATAACCCGAACCGCGGCAGGTGCCGCAGGTTTTGACCGAACTGCTGTCTTTAGCGCCGCTGCCACTGCATACATTGCAGGTGACATGCTTTCTGACCTTGATTTTTTTGGTGACGCCGGTGGCAATTTCTTCCAGCGACAGGTTCACCTTTATGCGCAGGTTAGAGCCGCGTTGGCCACCTGCCGGGCGCTGGGCGCCGCCGCCTCTGCCAAAGGGATCTTCGCCGAATCCGCTATCGCCAAACATGCTTCCGAACTGACGCAGAATGTCCTCCATGGTCATGCCGCCGGTACTGCTGTATCCGCCGCCGCCGTGGTCGCTGAC
>Ga0209573_1002831_pt1 | contig 20732 bp, 18 predicted proteins | sample TNRBio252014_DNA_FD_185870 | JGI IMG/M metagenome (GOLD analysis project Ga0209573, IMG submission 185870) | Wastewater treatment Type I Accumulibacter community from EBPR Bioreactor in Madison, WI, USA - TNR Reactor_6/25/2014_ DNA (SPAdes)... | ecosystem: Engineered > Bioreactor > EBPR >...
GAGATTGAGACACTTCATCGATGGATCGCCGCAGGCGCGGTGTGGCCTGAAAATAGCACGCCTGTGGCTGCGGCGAAGCCCACGAGCCAGCACTGGGCCTTCCAGCCGATTCGTGAGCCTGCTTTGCCTGCGGTGAAGGACAAATCCTGGCCGCGTAACGAAATAGACCATTTCATTCAAGCCAAGCGCGAAGCCGCAGGTCTCACCGCCGCGCCGGATGCGCAGCCTCATGCCTTAATCCGGCGGCTGTCTTATGATCTCACGGGCTTGCCCCCCGGACCGTCAGACCTGTCAGACTCGTCTCACAGGTCCGACTTCATCGAGAAGCTGCTCTCCTCCAAAGCCTACGGCGAGCGCTGGGCGCGGCATTGGATGGACTGGGTGCGCTACGCGGACACAGCGGGAGACAACTCCGACTTCCCGATCCCGCAGGCTTACCTTTACCGGAACTACCTCATCGAATCGCTCAACAACGATGTGCCCTATGATCGCTTCCTCACCGAGCAGATCGCGGGCGATCTGCTGCCCGCGAAGTCGCAGGAGGAAAAGAACCGCCAGGTCATCGCCACCGGTTATCTCGCCATGGCGCGGCGCTTTGGCTCGCTCGTCGAGCGCTACCCGTGGCATCTCACCATCGAGGACACCATCGACAATCTCGGGCGCACGGTCATGGGCCTGACGTTGAGCTGCGCGCGCTGCCACGATCACAAATTCGATCCTGTCTCAATGCGCGACTACTACGGGCTCTACGGCATCTTCGCCAGCACGCGCTATCCGCAGCCGGGTCTTGAGCTGTTCCAGACGCAGCATGATTTTGTGCCGCTCATCCCCGAGCGCGATGCGGCGGAGAAGCTGAAGCCTTTTGAAAAAGAAACCGCCAAGCTAACCAAGGAGATGGAACGACTGCTCGCCGACTGCGAGGCAAAGGCGCTCGACAATGCCAACCGCGAGCGCACGGCGGACATACACGAACAGCGTCGGATGAAGGATGATCTCGACGCCATGCTCATGCGGGCGCGCAGGGCGGGTGAAAAGCTCGCCGATCATCTCAAAAAGACCCCTGTGCTGCCCTCCGCCTACGCCGTGCAGGAGGCGCGGCCCGTCAATGCGCGCCTGCAAATGAAGGGCGAGCCTGATCATCCCGGTGCCGAGGTGCCGCGCAAGTTTCCCGACATCCTTGGCGGCCAGCTTTTGCCTGTGGAGGCGCAAAAAGGCAGCGGCAGGCTCGAACTCTCGAAGTGGATCACCGATCCGAAAAATCCGCTCACCGCCCGAGTCATCGTGAACCGCGTCTGGCAGCGGCATTTTGGCAAAGGACTCGTGCCCAGCACGAGCGACTTCGGCCTGCGTGGCGAGGCTCCCACGCATCCCGAGCTGCTCGACTGGCTCGCTCTCGACTTCATGCGCCACGGCTGGTCTTTGAAGCATCTGCACCGCCGCATCGTCAGCTCGCGCACCTACCAGATGGCCTGCGCCGACACGCCGGACAACCTCGCCAGCGATCCCGGCAACACGCTTTACTGGAAGTCCAACCGCCAGCGACTCGACGCCGAATCATTGCGCGACACGCTGCTGCTCATCAGCGGCGCGCTCGATTCCACACCGCAGACGCGACCCTATCCCATCCCGCCGAGCAAGGACTGGAAATACACCCAGCATCATCCCTTCAAGGACGACTACCCCAGCCAGAAGCGCAGCGTTTATCTCATGACCAAGCGACTCACCGCCAAGCCCTACCTGCAAACCTTCGATGGCCCCGACGCGAACGTTTGCACCGCCACACGAGACAGCTCCGTCACCGCCCTTCAGGCACTTTACTTCGTGAACGACGACTTCCTGCACGAGCAGGCGGACTTGTTTGCGAAGAAGCTAGTGAAGGAGCACACGAACGACACTCAGCGGCTCGACCAAGCCTTCCAAACGACCTTGGCGAGATCACCCAGCACCGAGGAGCGTAAGCTGATGCTCGAACATCTCCAAACCGTGCGTGGAAAAATCAAAGATGAAAGCGCAGCGTGGGCCAGCGTGACGCGCAGTTTGTTTCGGCTGAATGAGTTTCTGTATCTCGATTAAAATACCTGCTTCCCATGACACGCAAAGAACTGGCAGAAAAAATCAACTCGTTCGAGAAGGGCAACCGCAAGCGTGAGTGGCCGATGGTGCTGGTGTTTCTCCCGGGCATCGTTCTGATCGGCCTCTTTGGGGCGAAAGTGGCGGATGATTCCCCGCTGCTCGGCGCTCTTGCCATCCTGTTGATGCTGGCATGGATTGTTGGCACGACCTGGCTTGCCATCCGCACCAACAACAAGCGCGTCAGAGATCTCGGTTTGCTCTGTCCCTCCTGTGAAGCCAATCTCGCGGGGCCCATAGGACGTCTCGCCGTGGCCACGACCTACTGCAGCCATTGCGGGACACAGATATTGCAAAATGACGCGGCACCGAGCGCATCAGCCTCATAATTTTCAACCCACATGAACCTCACCCGCCGCTCCCTCCTCTGCCGCAGCCCGCTGCTCATGCCGGGCCTGCTCTCCGAGCTGCTCGCGGCAGATGATCCGCTCTCGCCGCATCGCTCGCACACGAAGGCGAAGGCCCGACGGGTGATCATGATCTATGCGACGGGCGGCGTCTCGCACATCGACACCTTTGATCCGAAATCCATCGCCAAAGGCCGCGATGGCACGGGCAAGGACAAGCTGATGGGCAATATCTTCGGCGCGGGCCGAAACGCGCGATGCGGCACGGAGGTGAGTGATCTGTTTCCGCATCTGCGCGGCGTCATGGATGAGGTCTGCCTCGTGCGCAGCATGAAGGCATCCCACTTTGACCACAGCGAGGCCACGCTGGGCATGCACACCGGCTCGCCCACCTTTGCGCGGCCGAGCATGGGTTCGTGGGTGAGCTATGGGCTCGGCAGCTTCAACTCCAACCTGCCCGGCTTCATCGTCATCTGCCCGCATCTGCCGTATGGCGGCACGCAGGTCTATGCCAGCGACTTCCTGCCCGCCGCGCATCAGGGCACGCGCGTCATTCCTGGCGACACACCCATCGCCAATCTGCGCACGCCCGCCGCCTCGAAAGACCTCCAGCCGCTGGAGCTCGATCTCGTCAGCAAGCTGAACCAAAAGCACTTCGCCACACGCCAGCACGACACCGCGCTCGCCGCGCGCATCAAATCCTTTGAAACCGCCTTTCAGATGCAGCAGGCCGCGCCGGAGGCCTTCGACATCACCCAGGAGCCGGAGCACATCCGCCGCCTTTACGGCCTGGATCGCAAGCTCAAAGGCCCGGGCACGGACTTCGGCTGGCAGTGTCTCGTGGCTCGTCGTCTCGCCGAGCGCGGCGTGCGCTTCATCGAGCTCATCGACACTGGCTCACGTCCGAACTGGGACTCCCACGGCGACATGAAGGAGCACTCCGATCTCGCCTACAACGTCGATCAGCCCACCGCCGCGCTCATCACCGATCTCAAGCAGCGCGGCATGTTGGATGACACTATCGTGCTCTGGGCGACCGAGTTCGGCCGCACGCCCACTCGGGAGGGCAAAAACGGTCGAGGGCATCATCGCGACTGTTTCAGCGTCTGGCTGGCCGGCGGCGGCTTCAAGCCCGGCCACGTCCACGGCACCACCGACGACATTGGCAAATACACTCTCGAAAATCCCGTCGAGGTCCACGACCTCCACGCCACGATCCTTCACCAGCTCGGCATGAACCATGAGAAGCTCACCTTCCGCCACGCAGGCCGTGATTTCCGGCTCACGGACGTCCACGGCCGCATTGTGGAGGATTTGCTGACGTGAGGGCAGGTCACTCCTTCGCCCGCGAGTCGATGCAGATCGTCACCGGGCCGTCGTTGACGAGGGCCACCTGCATGTCCGCACCGAAGATGCCACGGGCCACGGGTTTGCCCATTTCAGCCTCCAGCAGAGCGAGGAACTGCTCGTAGAGCGGGATGGCGGTCTCGGGACGTGCGGCGCGGATGAAGCTGGGCCGGTTGCCCTTCTTGGTGCTCGCATGCAGCGTGAACTGGCTCACCACGAGCAGATCGCCGCCGCTATCCTTCACGGAGAGGTTCATCTTGCCCTCGGCATCGGCAAAGATGCGCATCTGCGTCACCTTGGACACCAGCCAGGCGAGGTCATCGGCGTTGTCGTCATGCTCAATGCCAGCAAGAATCAGCAGCCCCGGGCCGATCTGGCCGGTGAGGGTGTCATCGACGGTGACAGAGGCGGAGGAGACGCGTTGGAGGACGAGACGCATGAAAACTGGGTCTTTAGTGAATACTGGGCAAAAAATAAAACGGGATGTATAGCCAAAATTGAGGCTTCGCTGCCGATGAAAATTCACCTTTGAACATCAAAGGTTTGGCATTTGAGGTTTCGCAGACTTTAGCTGATCAATTAAACGTGATACGACAGAATCAGGATCTGTTAATGCTTCAATTTCAGCTCCAAGCTCAGATACGAACTCAGATTTCGATTCACTGACCCATTGAGCAAGGTCCGCGAGGACTCGAACCCATGAAGGCTGAATTGCGAGTGCGAGATCTTTTCCTTTGGAAAGAGTCCAACAGTAGCCATTTCTAACATTATCAATTTCTCCATCTGTGACATTCATGCTCTCGCCAGGTTTAGGATGGACCAACCTGTTTCTTATGTCCCCAGCTTGGGTGAGCGAGTGCCAACCGGGATCACCGGAGAAATCCAGCGCAAGTGGAGTGGCGAAGACTCTGGAAGCCATCTTGAAGGTAAACTTAACGCTCTTCTTAAAGTCGACGAAAGATGTGGATGAATCCACTTCACCGCTGTTTTTAACGGTCATTTGTTCGTCTCGCAGCAAGGAAAGCTCACCGTGAGTGAGTTTTTGAGTGATTGCACTTACGGGGCACCGATGAAGTCTGGCACCCAAATGCTGCTGCAATGGAAGTATCACCTGCGTGGCAAAATTATAGGTAAGGTCTTTTGTTGAGTGGATGACAGACTCAACAAGGGCCATGGCTGCTCTTACATAAGCCCTGCGCAAGCGTTGGTCATGCATATTGAGGTCTAGTTCCTGCTCATAAGCGAGCAGATCCTCCCGCAACACATTGACTGCTTCCATGTCAGGAAATTTAAACGATGTAATTTGTGGAGAGGTGGACATAAACTGTTGTTCTGCACAAATGCGCAAATCACCGCAGCAGCATCGCGCCTTTTTCCGCATCGAAACCTCTCTCCCACTTCGCTACGACGAGCGTGGCGACGGTGTTGCCGACGAGATTGGTCAGGGCGCGTGCCTCAGACATGAAACGGTCGATGCCGATGAGCATCGCCAGTCCGGCGACGGGAATGCCGGTGTCGATGGTGGAAAGCGTTGCCACCAGCGTGATGAAGCCAGCGCCAGTGACGCCCGCCGCGCCTTTGGAGGTCAGCAGCAGCACGCCGAGCAGCATGAGCTGCTGCCCGAGCGTCAGCGGTGTGTTTGTGGCCTGCGCGACGAACAACGCGGCGAGCGTGAGGTAGATGCAGGTGCCGTCGAGATTGAAGGAGTAGCCGGAGGGAATGACCACGCCGACCACGGACTTGTCACAGCCGGCGGTTTCGAGCTTTTTCATGAGCTGCGGCAGCGCGGTCTCAGACGAGGACGTGCCGAGCACCAGGAGGATCTCGTCTTTGATGAACACGAGCACTTTCCATAGGCTGAAGCCACAAAAACGGCAGATCAGGCCCAGCACGACGAACACAAACAGCCCGCAGGTCACATAGACACAGCCCAGCACCTTTGCCAGCTTCACCAGCGTGCCCGGGCCTTCTGACCCGACCGTGTAGGCCATCGCGCCAAAGGCCGCGATGGGCGCCACTTTGGTGATGATCGCCACGAGCTTGAAAAACACCTCGCCGACCGCGTGCAGCAGCTCCAGCACGATCTGGCCGCGCTCCTGCATCTGGCACATCGCCACGGCGACGAGAATGGCGAGAAACAGGGCCGGCAGCACTGATTCGTCCGTGAACGCTCCCACGAAGGTCTTCGGCACGATGTTCATCACAAAGGTGATCGTGCTCGTGTCATGCGCCTTGTCGGCGAACTCGCTGATTTTCGCGGTTTCTTTAGCTGTGGCCTCCAAGGGCATGCCCGAGCCGGGTTGGGCGATATTGGCCACCAGCAGGCCGATGATGAGTGCCAGCGTCGTCAGCACCTCAAAATAGACCAGCGCCTTCCAGCCGACGCGGCCCACACGTTTCAAATCTCCCATGCTGGCGATGCCCGCGACCACGGTGCAGAAAATGATCGGCGCGATGAGCATCTTGATCGCCTTGATGAAGATCGCCGCCAGCGGCTGCATCTTCGTGCCCGTTTCCGGGTAAAACAGCCCCAGCAGCACCCCCAAAACGATCCCGATCAGCACCTGCACATAAAGAATTTTCAGCCACTTCATGGGCGCGGATGCTGGCAGGTCTGCGGCAAAAGCCAAGAGGCTTTCTTGCGCCTCATCAAAGTGTGTATGGCACTCTGATTCCGGGTGTCCCGGCGGCGAAGTCCCTGGTGTTGCGCGTCACGAGATCGGTACCATAAGCGCGGGCAGAGGCCCAGATCAGGGCATCGGGCAGTTTGAGGCGGTGCTGCTGCCGCAGTTGAATCGCCTCCCGGCACACAGCCTCGTCCAGTTCGACGAGTTCAAACTGTGCAAGAAACGACTCCCAACTGGCCTGGGTCGCGGTGTCGGGTGCCCCAATGAAACTTCCATCCAGGTGATGCGTGAAATCGCCACCTCGGCGTGAAGAGCCGCCTCCGCCAGCGCGAGAGGATGCCCGACGAGCATGTCGATCACGATATTGGAGTCGAAAAAAGCGCTCATGGGCGTTTCAGCGGCTCCATTCATCCCGGAGGGTGGAGATGTGCTTGTCCCCGTCCAAATGAGCCGGCCAAGTGCCGATGGCAGGGTGGCGGGCGATGCGTTCAGCAAACGGTTGAGCTTTCCGGGCCTGCCCGGCCTTCACCAGCCGCATCATGGCCAGCACCGCGTGTTTGAACTGCGCGGCGGTCGATTGATCGAGCGAGGCCAGTTCACGGTCGAGGTCGAGCGAGATGGATTTCATGACCGGAAGATGCTCCGCACCGGCCCTGATCGCAAGGCGACACTTGCAGGCCGCAACGCCGCGAGGATTCATGCTTTTACCCATCCTTGCACCCTCCGCCGGGCGTGCTAGGCTCGCGGCCCTCCAAACCACCAATCCGCACGCATCATGGGCAAAACTCTCTTCGAAAAAGTCTGGGAATCGCACGTCGTCGGCACGCTTGCCAACGGCCAGACGCAGCTCCTTATCGACACGCATCTCGTCCATGAGGTGACCAGCCCGCAGGCCTTCGGCATGCTGCGTGATTTGAACCTGAAAGTGGCCTACCCGCACCGCACCTTCGCCACGGTCGATCACATCGTCCCCACCGACAGCCAGGTCTCCCCGTTTTCCGATCCGCTCGCCGAGGCGATGATCCAGGAGCTCAACAAGAACGCCAAGGAGTTCGGCATCACCTATTTCAGCCTCGCCAGCGGCAAGCAGGGCATCGTTCACGTCGTCGGTCCTGAGCAGGGCATCACCCAGCCCGGCACCACCATTGCCTGCGGCGACAGCCACACCGCCACTCACGGTGCGTTCGGTGCCATCGCCCTCGGCATCGGCACCACGCAGGTGCGCGACATCCTCGCCACGCAGACCATGGCCCTCGGCAAGATGAAGGTCCGCCGCATCAACGTGGACGGCCAGCTTCGCCCCGGTGTTTACGCGAAGGACGTCATCCTCCACATCATCCGCCTCCTCGGCGCGAACGGCGGCATTGGCTACGCTTACGAATACGGCGGCAGCCTCTTCGACGCCATGTCGATGGAAGAGCGCATGACCGTCTGCAACATGAGCATCGAAGGCGGTGCGCGCTGCGGTTACGTCAATCCAGACGAAAAGACCTTCGAATACCTCAAAGGCCGCCCGTATTCGCCGCAGGGAGACCAATGGCTCGACACCGTCGAAAAATGGCGCGGCGTCGCCTCCGACGCGGACTGCGTTTACGACGACATCGTGAACATCAAGGCCGAGGACGTGCCTCCGACCGTCACCTGGGGCACCAGCCCGGACCAGGCCATCGCCGTCACCGAAAATGTCCCGACACCCGAAAGCGCCACCACCGAGCCTGCGCGCATCTCCATCCAGGACGCGCTCGATTACATGAAGCTGCCTGCCGGCCAGCCGATCAAGGGCACGAAGATCGACGTCGCCTTCATCGGTTCCTGCACCAACGGCCGCCTCAGCGACTTCCGCGAAGTGGCGAAGTACATCAAGGGCCGCAAAGTCGCCGCCGGTGTCAAAGCCATCGCCGTCCCCGGCTCCCAGATCGTCGATGTCCTCGCCCGCCAGGAAGGCCTCGACAAGGTCTTCAGCGAAGCTGGCTTCGAATGGCGCGGCGCAGGCTGCTCCATGTGCCTCGCCATGAACCCTGACAAGCTCATCGGCGACCAACTCTGCGCTTCGTCCTCAAACCGCAACTTCAAAGGCCGTCAAGGCAGCCCCACGGGCCGTACCGTCCTCATGAGCCCCATCATGGTCGCCGCCGCCGCCCTCACCGGCAGCATCGCCGATGCCCGTGAGGTGTTCACGATTGCGGGTTAACGAAAGCCCATGTCTGCCTTTGGCAAAGCTCTGCGTCGTCTATTGTCCGGCTCAGCGGATGCCAATATTGATTTTGACGACCTTTGCCGGGTGCTCACGCACTTGGGCTTTGCATCGCGCATCAAAGGCAGCCATCACATCTTTTACCGCGGCGGCATCCCGGAGATCATCAATCTTCAACCACGCGGCAGCCTTGCCAAACCGTATCAGGTGAAGCAAGTTCGCGACATCCTCACCCGCCATCACTTGGTCCCCGAAGATGAAGAGTAAATACGAAATCATTCTCTACTGGAGCGAAGCCGACGAGGCGTTCGTGGCCGAGGTGCCCGAACTGCCCGGCTGCATGGCCGATGGCAGCACCTACGAGGAGGCGCTGACCAATGCTCGCATCGTGATCGACGAATGGGTGGAGACCGCCAAAGCCATCGGTCGCGAGGTGCCGAAGCCGAAAGGCCGCCTCATGTTTGCCTGAGTGGTGAGAATTTGATGAATCCAGAACCACAGATGAGGCGGATATACTTCGCGCCATCGGGTTTTGTGAATCCATCTGCCGGAAAAGCAATGGACAGCAGAATGGGGACAGCAGAAAAAAAAGCAATTCTGCTGTCCTCATTCTGCTGTCTGACTCTGTTTCCCAAAAATCACAAATCGTGCTGATGTGCAGCATGGCATCCGTTCCGTGAAATTCGTGGCTCTCATTCTGGCATCTCTCATCCTCTCGCTGCTGGCGTTGAACGCCTGGATGATGTCGCCCACGAAGCTGCAATGGCAGTTGCAGCTTGTCACGACGGAGTTCGGCCACTGGCTCGCGCTGCTGGCGCTTGTTTTGATGTATCCGGCTGCGCAGACTTCACGCTGGTTCGCGTTGCCAATCCTGCTGCTCGCCAGCGTCTTCCTCATTCCGGCCTTCCAGGCATCCCGTGTCGCCAAGGCGCAAGGTTTGCCTTTCTCTTGGCTGCGTCTGTGGCTCCCGCTTCACACCCGCAAGTTTGAAGTCCACAACGAACGCCGCACCTACTGGCAGCAGGGCGATGAATCGCTCGACATCGTGATCTATCGACCTGTCGGAGCGGACCAGCCGCTGCCGTGTCTGCTCATCGCCCACACCGGCGGCTGGGATAGCGGTGATCCGGGCGAATTCGTCGGCGCGAACACCGAACTCGCCTCCCACGGCTATGTGGTGTGCTCATTTGGTTATCGTCTCGCGCCGAAACACAAGTGGCCCGCCCAAGCCGACGACACACGCCACGCGTTCGCGTGGATTCGCGAACACGTCGCCGAACTCGGCATCGACACGAATCGAATCGTTCTCATGGGACGTTCCGCCGGTGCTCAAATCGCCGCTGCCTGCGCCTACGGCATGCCTGAACTCGGCGCTTGTGGCTGCATCTCGGTCTATGGCACGCCGAACATGCATCTCGCCCGCGAATGGTCTGTGCCGAACGACCTGCTCAAATCGCTCACGCTCGTCCGCCAATACATGGGCGGTGATCCGCACGAAGTCCCCGAAGCCTACCGCAGCGCCTCCGCCACCGAGTTCCTCGATCAGCACAGCCTGCCCACGTTGCTCATTCATGGCGCGCTCGATTCCCTTGTCGGCATCGGTCACAGCCGCCGCTTCACCGAACTGCGCTCGGACCGCGAAGATCATCACTTCCTCGAACTCCCCTGGGGCACGCATGGCACCGATTACTTCCCCTCCACGCCCGGCGGCCAGCTTTCCATGGCGGCCATTGTCCGCTTCATGGAACGATTCGTTCACGGTGGCTCGTAGTGGAGCGCGGACTTTCTCCCGCCCTGGCCTTCGTAGCCTTGGCGAAGAAGGCCGCCCCATCCAACGCCTCATGAAATCATACGGCCTTCTTTTCTGCCTCGCGGCGTCCTTCTCCCTCGCGGGCGACCTCCAGCTCACGCTTCCGCCCGTTGTTTTTGCCACGCCGGATGTGCCGATGAGCATCTACCACGACAACATCGTCCTCACCGAGAAGCCCGAGGACTACCGCTTCGAGTTCGCCTGCAAACTCGGCACCCACGAAGCCCGCCGTTGGACCGTGAAACCCACGGACGCCGATGTGGGTGACCACCCGCTTGCCATCACCGTCAAAGACGCCAGCGGCAAGGTGTTGGAGCAGGGCAAGACCACATTGCACGTCTCGCCACGCACCAATGACAACGGTCGTTTGCTGCGACTCCTCATCATTGGCGACAGCCTCACCAACGCGACTGTTTACCCGAACGAGATCGCCCGGTTGCTGTCGCAGCCAGGGAATCGCAAATGGACCATGCTCGGCACGCACAAGCCCGCCTCCGCGCAGCCCGGCGTCGCGCATGAAGGCTACGGCGGCTGGGCCTGGGCCACCTTCCTCACCAAATTCACCCCGGAAGCCCCCGGCGTCACCGCTGGACCGCTCGCCCGCAAGGCCACCAGCCCCTTCGTCTTCCCAGCCAAGGATGGCAAAACCGGCGTCTTCGATTTGAGCCGCTACTTCAAAGAGCATTGCGACAACCAGCCGCCCGATGTCGTCACCTTCCTCCTCGGCATCAACGACTGCTTCGGAGCCGATCCGAACAAGCCCGACGCCAAGATCAACGAGGTGCTCGACAACGCCGACAAACTCCTCGCCGCCTTTCACAAAGCCGCGCCGAAGGCCATCCTCGCCGTCGGTTTGACCACTCCGCCCAATGCCCGCCAGGAAGGCTTCACCGCCAACTACAAGGACAAATACCCGCGCTGGGGCTGGAAACGCATCCAGCACCGCCTCGTCCAGCTCATGCTCAAGCGCCTTTCCAACCGCGAACAAGAGGGCATCCACCTCGTCCCCACCGAACTCAATCTCGACCCCGTCGATGGCTACCCTAACAACAACGGCGTCCATCCCAACCCCGTCGGCTACGCCCAGATCGGCGCGAGCTTTTACTCGTGGATGAAGTCGAAGCTGTGAATCCTGTCATTCGGCCCGTCTGCTCAGACGGGTTGGCCTGCGATATTGACAATCTCAGTGTCATCGAACATTTCTCTGTCATGGCAGCAATCATCTCGGCTCCAAAATCCTGGGTCGCCTCTGTGGGGAGGTTGTCCCTTCCCCGGCGGGCGGACCGACGCTTGCAGACGTTGATGGATCGTAACAATGAAGGATTGCTCACCGTCGAGGAGCGTAAGGAAATGGCCTCTCTGGTCGAGTGGAGTGAAAACGTCTCGCTCCTCCGTGCGCAGGCGTTGCAACTTCTTGGCAAGCAGCCCGCATGAGCGTGCCCGCCGCCCTGGCCCTGCGGGTCCGGCGTCGTGCCGGAGAGCGCTGCGAGTACTGCCGCATGAGCCAGACACTCCAGGGGGCATCTTTCCACATCGAGCATATTCTGCCACGGTCACTCGGAGGCCGTTCGATTTTGGGAAACCTTGCCTTCGCCTGCCCCGGCTGCAATCTGCACAAAGCAGACCGCATCTCCGCCGTCGATCCCTTGACTCATGCCACGGTTCCTTTGTTTCACCCTCGAAAGGAAGTTTGGAACGCGCACTTCGAGTGGTCTGGATCACGCATCACGGGACGCACAGCCATCGGACGCGCCACGATTGCGATGCTGCAACTCAACCACTCCCGCCGCCTGCTCATTCGCAGAGCGGAGCACCGTTTCGGACTCTTTCCGCCGTGACGACTGCCTCGTTCCCAACCTCGACCCCGTCGATGGCTACCCCAACCCCGTCGGCTATGCCCAGATCGGCGCGAGTTTTTACTCGTGGATGAAGGCAAAGTTGTGATGCGGTGCTGTCTGCATTCGCAGATCGGTGTCTTCAAAATGGGGCCGTTTTGGTAATCGCCTGATGTGGGCGAAGCGGCTATGCCTCGGGCCATGGACTTGCTCTGGGACATTCATCAACAAGGGCAGATTTCTTCTGCCAATCAAACCGCCGGCCGTGCGGAGAACAAGGCGGACGCCACCGTCGCCGTGATCGCGCGATTGCAGCGTCGCATCGAGCGTCTGGCGCTGTGCTGCCAGGGGCTGTGGGAGCTGCTGCGGGAGAAGCACGGCCTCACCGAGGACGAGCTGCAAGCACGCATCCTCGAAATCGACCTGCGCGATGGCACCACCGACGGGAAAATCCGCACGCAGATCGTGGATTGCCCGCGCTGTGGCTCGAAGACCAACACGAAGCGCTCGTTGTGCGTGATCTGCGGCGCGCCACTGCCCTTGAAGCACACGTTTGAGGTTTGAGAACGAGGTTGAGCGTTCCTCCACCCAAAGCACGGCCTCAGCGCCGCTGCTTGACTCACCCGGCGTCATCATTCGGCATTCGACATTCCGCATTCGTCATTCCATCCTCCGCTCATGCCGCTCCCGCCCATAACCCCAGAAGCCCAGGAAGCCTATGAGAAGGCGCTGGGAAGAATCGAAGCCTGCCGCCTTGAAGGGAAGCAGGGGGCGTCTCTCGATCTGAGCGGCCTCCGCCTGTCCCAGGTGCCGCCTGAGATCGGCCAGCTCTCCGCGCTAACGAAACTGGATCTCTCCAATAACAAGCTCGCGAGCCTGCCGCCTGAGATCGGCCAGCTCTCCGCGCTGAAGGAAGTGAACCTCTCCAATAACAAGCTCGCGAGCCTGCCGCCGGAGATCGGCCAGCTCTCCGCGCTGAAGGAAGTGACCCTCTCCAATAACAAGCTCGCGAGCCTGCCGCCGGAGATCGGCCAGCTCTCCGCGTTGAGGATGCTTCGCCTCGACGCAAACAAGCTCACAAGCCTACCGCCGGAGTTCAGCCGACTCTCCGCATTGACGGAGCTTTACTTCTCGATGAACCAGTTGAGAAGCCTTCCTCCCGAGATCGTCCAGCTCGTGAAGTTGGAGGTGCTTTGGCTCTACGACACCCAGCTCACGAACCTGCCGCCGGAAATCGGTCGACTCTCCGCGTTGAAGAGGCATTCCCTCGCAGGTAATCAACTCAAGAATCTACCGGCTGAGATTGGTGAGTTGAAGGAATTGGAGTTCCTGATCTTGGAAAACAACCTGCTGAACACCCTACCGGAGACCCTGAAGGGACTGAGGAAGCTCAAGACGCTGACTCTGCATGAGAATGAGTCCTTAGGGCTGCCCGTAAAGGTTCTGGGGCCGACTTATAGTGCGTCGTTGGATCACAAGAACCCGCCCGCAAAGCCGCAGGACATTCTGGACTACTACTTTGCCTCCCTCGGAGATCGCGGTCAGGCGCTCCGTGAAATGAAGGTGCTGGTGGTGGGGCGGGGCGGGGCGGGGAAGACTTCCGTGATCCGTCGACTTAAGGGGTTGCCGTTGGACAAGCTGCAATCCGAGACCCACGGCATCGCCATTGAGGAGCTGAGTCTTGACTGTAAGGACGGCCCTGTGGCTGCGCGGGTGTGGGACTTCGGCGGGCAGCATGTGCTCCATGCCATGCATGAGTTCTTCTTCACCGGGCGCAGCCTTTATGTGCTGGTGCTGGGTGAGCGGGAGGACACGGCGGAGCGGGATGCGGAATACTGGCTCCAGCTCATCCGCAGCTATGCAGGGAAGGCGCCGGTGATCGTCGTGCTGAACAAGTCCGGTGGCAGGGCACGGGAGCTGGATCTGCCCCGCCGGATGCTGGAGGACACCTATGGGCCGATCTTGGCTTGGCTGCCCACGGAATGTCATGAACCGGACCTTGAGAAGGGAGGCATCACTGCGCTCAAACAGCAGATCACTCTGGCGGTGGGAGCCATGCCAGAAATCCAGGCGCGCTTCCCGAAGAAGTGGATGCAGATCAAGGAATGGCTCTCCGGCATGAAGGAGAGCTATCTGGACTACAGCTCCTACGCGCAGCGGTGCAGTTTAATGGGAGAGACTGATCCTGTGAAACAGGAGGAGTTGGCGTCCTTTCTGCACGACCTCGGCGTGGCGCTGAACTACCGCCGTGATCCACGGCTGCATGAGACCACGGTGCTGCGTCCCGACTGGCTGGCGGATGGCATCTACGGCCTGCTGCGAGCCAATGACACGCGGCACCCGAGCCCTCTGGCTCCCGACGGACGGATCAACCTTGCACGAATGCCTGCCATCTATGCTGCGGCAGAGAACCTCAAGATGTTGAAGTCGGGAGACTACCCGGTGGTGAAGCATCCCTTCCTGCTGCGGCTGATGGCGGCTTTCCAGCTCAGCTTCCCATTGGATGAGGAGGGAAAGGAGCACTTGGTGCCGGCGCTGCTGTCCGTGGAGGAGCCGCCGGGTATCCCCTCCCACCTTTTGACCAAGCCAGGACTGGAACTCCGGTGGGAATTCCCTGTGGTGCCTGGTCCGCTGCTGCCTCGGTTGCTGGTGCGGACGCTCGGCCTAGTCATGAATGACTGGCGGTGGCGGCGGGGTGCGCTCTATGAGTTCGGCCCGGCGGTCGCGAAGGTCTGGGAGGACAAGGAGCGCTATATCTATCTGAGTGCCGCTGCTCAGGATGAGGAATACGGACCCGTGGCGGTGGCCGACCTCGTGCGTATGATCCGGGGGACGTTGCGGGAGATCGTCGCCGAATACAAGAACCTCGCGGTGCAGGAGCAAGTGCTTTGGCAAGGCGACTGGCTGCCGCGCCGCGCAGCGGAAGCTCTGGGCCTGTGCGAACCCGATTATAAAGAGGAAGACCCGAAGCAGGAGGAGCTGTCATGAAGCGCGCTTCTGGAAAACCGCTGGGCAAGACCATGGAACCGCCCGTGCGGCTCTTCGTGAGCTATTCGCATGAGAACGCCACATGGTCGAAACGCCTGATGCCCGTGCTGAAGGTGAAGGCCAACGTCGCGGGGCTCAGACCCTGGCATGATACAGAGCTGAAGGCGGGAGACCAGTGGGATGACGAGATCCGTGATGAGCTGAAGCGCATGGATATTTTCCTCTGCCTCGTGAGTGTGCAGTTCCTCGCTTCTCGCTATATCCAAGAGGTGGAGCTGCCCGAGGCGCTGAGGCGGCACAAGCGGGGCGAGATCGAGATCGTGCCGCTGCTGCTCTATCCTATTGATTGGGATGCAGACTGTCCGGTGTTAAAGAAGTTCAATCCACTGCCGGTCTTCGGTAAGAGCTGGCGGGAGTTCGAGCAAGAGGGCGGCGACTGGAATGACGCGCTGTATCCCATCGGCAATGGATTGAAACAGGCCATAGACAAGGCACGTGCCCGCAAAGTCTCTTCAAAGTCCCCATGAATCTCTGACGAGCTGTACACGGAGGTCACCACACTCAAGGATGCTGCTACTGGTTTTTGGATGCGGTATGGCTGCTACCGGCGTCTGGCGTCTTGAGTGCGCCGAATGTCATCCAGCAGCGTGGCTGACTCCTTCATGCATCCTTCGCAGAGCGCCTGAAATGCTTGCATGGGCTTCACATCGCCTTCGAGCGGCTGATTCAGCCTCACCTGGCCGCTGGCGAGCTGCCACGTCGCGAGTGCTTCGATGTATTCGAGACGACGTTCGGATGGGATGAAGATGGGGAGCTGGCCTTTTTCGATCACAGGCAGATTCGCGAGCAGCCGCGCCATGCGGCCATTGCCGTCGGCATAGGGATGGATGCGCACGAAGGTGGCGTGGCTCCAGACATAGGCCTCCAGCGCTGACACACTCGTGTCCTGCCGCCGCTGCTGAAAGCCTGCCAGCCAGTCCTGCATGAGCGCCGCCACATGCTCGGGCATGGCATAGGTGTCGTTGATGACGGTCTTGCCGCCTTGTTTGGCGAGCGTGGAGTTCGGCTCGCGCTTCCAGGCTCCCACGGGCTTCAAGTAGTCCACTTCCACGCTGGTTTGCACGGCTTGATGCAGCGCGTGCAGGTCGTCGGCCTGCAAGACGCGCCCTTCAGCCAGCCAGCCGTAGAGCAAGTCTAGCGCGCGGCTGTGGCCGAGGACTTCGTTGTGATCTGCCAGCGGCTTTCCTGAGATGGTGAGGCCGTAGCGCAGCACGCCAAAGGTCTCGCCTTCGGTCAGCGTGTTGCCTTCCAACGCGGTCGAGGTGTGCGTCCAGCGCACGCGCAGCTTTTCGAGGAAAGCCTCGCGCAGATCGGCGTCCAGGGCGCTGAGTTCGGGAAGGAAGCGGGATAACACGGGGGCGAGACTACGTCAGGCCGATGCTCTCCGCAATGAGGCGGGCAACAGGGTGACGATCACCGCTCCTCCACCCAGCCCGGCGCGGGATAGCTGCCGAGTGTTTTGACCTGCGCGGCGTGCTGCTCCAGGGCGGTGACGGCCTGCTGGATGGCGGGATCGGAGTGGTGGCCGCTGATTTCGAGGAAGAAGCGGGCCTGGGTGCCGCAGGGCGTTGGGCGGTTCTCAATCTGGCGGACGTTGATGTTCCGCGTGGCGAAGATTTGCAGCACTTCCATCAACGCGCCGACGCGATCCTTGGAATGGATCATGAGCATGGTGTTGTCGTTGCCAGAGGGCGGGCCGGAGCGGCGGCCGAGGATGATGAAGCGGGTCTGCGTGGCATACTCACGCGGCGAGGTGGCGATGACGCGCAGCCCGTGCAGCTCGGCGCTCAAAGGCGTGCCCAGGGCGGCGATGGCGGGATTCTGCGCGGCCAGGGTGGCGGCGGCGCTGGAACTGGCCGCCTCGACGATTTTCGCGCCGGGAAAACTCTGCATGAGCCAGGGACGGCAGTGCGCGAGCATCTGCGCGCGGCCATGGATCTCGGTGATGGTGCCGTTCGGACCCTGCGCCATGACGGCAGCATCGGCCTTCCACAAAATCTCGGCGTAGATCTGCAAGGTGCTGTCCGCGAGATGATCGAGCGTGTGATGCACCGCGCCTTCAGTGGAGTGCTCGATGGGCAGCACGCCGTAGTCGGCGGTTTGCGCGGCCACGCGGCCAAACACGCCCTCGGTGGTGACTTCGGCGAGGTATTCGACGCAGTGGCCGAACTTGTTCACCGCCGCCTGATGCGTCCATGAGCCGGTGGGGCCGAGGTAGGCGATCTTGAGGCTGTCTTCGAGCGCGAGGGCGGCACTCATGATCTCGCGATAGATGGCGCGGATGGCCCGCTCGGTGAGACGGCCGTTTTGCGCGCGATTGATCTCGGCCAGCTTACGCAGCAGCTTGTCCTCGCGGCCCGGCACATAGATGTCGAGGTCGTCCTTGCGCTTGATCTCGCCGACGGCATGCACCAGCTCGGCGCGTTCGTTCAGCAGACGAAGAAGCTGTTGATCGATGCTGTCGATCTTTTGGCGGACTTCATCAAGGGACATGGCCGCAGGAGGGGAAGGGGGGTTAGGATTCCTCGGCAGCCGGTTCTTCAGCGGTGGCCACCGGGGCCAGGGAGAGCTGATGTTCCTGCGGTTGATCGGCGGCGGTCGGGCCTTCTTCCGCCGTGGGCAGCTTCACGCGGCGCAGTTCGGAGGCGTTGGGCATGTCGTCGAGGCTGCGCACGCCGAAGTGATCGAGGAAGGCCTCGGTGGTGCCGTAGAGCAGCGGGCGGCCGGGAAGATCGGCGCGGCCTTCGATTTTCATCAAGCCACGGTCGATGAGCTGCTGCACCATCGCATCCACCGAAACGCCGCGCACAGCCTCGATGCCCGCTTTGGTGATCGGCTGGCGGTAAGCCACGATGGCGAGTGTTTCGAGCGCGGGCTGGCTGAGGCGCTGCACTTTCTTGCCGGGGTAAAGCGCACGGCACCACTCGGCATACTGGCCACGGGCGGCGATACGCCAGCCGTTGGCGCGCTCGACGAGGGTGAAGGAGTGCTTCTCGGCCTCGTAGCGGGCGATCAGCTCGTCCAGGATCGCACGCACCTGCTCCTCGGTCGTGGCCGCCAGCGGAGCCACCCACTCAGGGATCACAACGTCCTCGCTGGCCGACTCCACGATGTCCTTGGCCGTGTCTTTGACGGCGGCGCACATCTGCGGCACGCCCAGGGGCTCCTGGGTGGCAAAAAGAAGGGCTTCAACGATCGAGATCAGTTCCATGACGCGGGCGGGCAACCTCAAGCGAGCCAGGAGGGCGAGTCAAGCCGGGGAACGCACTTCACCGGCCTGGGGGGCCAGGGCTTGCGCGTCAAAACTGTCGCTACTCAGCGCACGGCGAGGTTCCCCTCACCTAACCTCTCCCCGCAACAAATGGCAGACCAAACGCGAGCGCTTCGCGGGGAGAGGGACCGGCAGGCACACCTGCCGGCCTACGATTGACGATGCCGCCCTCATTTCAGTCCCTCTCCCCGCTATGGGTGCCCTCATGATTTAAAGCAAAGGTGCGGGGAGAGGTTAGGTGAGGGGCTTATGCCGTGCCCGTGTGAATCAAGAGACCGCAGCAACTTCTCGGATGAACCGAAAATCAGACCAAAGGCCAAGACCGTTGCCTCATCTTTTTGCGTGAGCGATATGGAAAGCTCCTTTCCGAGTATTTCGGGTGTTCCGCAGGCCATCCATTCTCGTTTTCGGGTTGAGGAAATGAGCGATTTTTCCAACGCGAATCGCCGCCAATGAGCGCGAATCAACGCGAATTTGAGTTTCTGAGGAGGGTGCTGAATCTGCGGTTAAAGCAAACTCAGGAGTGGCCTGAATCATCAGGTTTCTGTTTTTTATGCGAAAGCACTGCCCGGCGTTGCCGCATTCCCCTGTCGCCGTTCTTGACACCCCCGCATCGTCCACGCTCTGATGGGGCGCATGGCCCTGCGTCTGGACACCGCCGTCATCCGTGGCGAAATCGACAACACCACTCATGGAAACGTGCGGGGGAAGCTCTGGCTCGTCGGCCGGGAGGAGCCGGTCGTCCTCGACCTGCGTGGCGATGCCTGGCGCGATGTCGCGGGCAGCAGGATCACCTTCACCAATCCCATGCCGGAGGCGCAGCCTGCCGCCGCCGAGCTGCAGCCGAGGCAGAAAGGCTACGTCGGGGACATCACCGCCTCGCAGAAGGTGAAGGTGCAGATGGAGAACGACGATCTGGATGGCCTGTTCGATGAAGACGATGAAACAGAGGCCGCTTCAGAATGGCGAAACTCGCTTTATGTGGAGTGGTTCTCCGAGGAAAACGGGCGTGTGTTCATCGAGAGCACCGACTTTGAGATCAGCGTCGCCGAATGGCTGTGGGAGATGGACGCGGCCACCGAGGAGGCGCAGAAGATGACCAACCTGCATACCATGCGCGGCTGGCTGGCGGGCATCATCCAGCGCCCCGGGCCGGATGAGGAAGAAGGGGACGATTTTGACGACAGCGAGGAATCCTGGGAGGCGTCCCTCAAGCAGTCCGACCGTCTGAGCGACGCTCACATGGAGGCGCTGGAAAAATACGGCATGGACGGTCTGGATGATGATCGCGTGTCCTTCGTCATGGGCTGGGATCACATGCTCGGCGGCGGCGATGGTGAAACCGAGGCGGCTGACGATGGCGAGGCTTGGAAAGGCGAGCCTGCCGGGGGCGATCCCCAAGTATTTGACGAGGAGGGCTTCGACCAGTGGCTTGAAGAAGAGGAGTCCAAGGAGCAGCATCCGCTGCAAAAGCGGGCGCACGATCTCGTCATCCGCCTGATGACCGAGATCGACGAGGAGCGGGAAGAAAACGCCGAGGTCAGCGATGGGGACACGCCGCTGGACCGCTTCATCCGCAACACGATGAACATCAGCGGCAAGCTGGCCGGGGCGCTCGGCATGCGCGGCTTTGCCGGTTCCAGAAACAAAGGCTACACGCTCGCCATCCTGCGCCGCTGCCTGAACTGGGCCAACGAGGCGCTCTCTGCCCTCAATGAGCTGGTGGAATCGCCCGCCTGGCAGGACCGGCTGGATTTGCTCGCTGAGTTCCGTGCGGAGTTGTTTGCTCTGCGAGATGGAATGACGGATCTGCGCAGGGAGCTGCGGGGGAAGTAGCCCGGTTGCGCCGCAACCGGTTTCCATGACTCCTGTTGCGGCGCAACAGGACTACTTTCTCAGCGACTTCCACGGCTCTTCCTCGCTGTGATCGACGAGGCCCGGCTCATCCGCCTTCGCGGGAGAAAGAATGGCGAGGAAGACGAGCATTTCATCGCCTACGTTCCAGGTGCCGTGGATTTCGCCCATCGGGATGAAGGCCATGTCGCCCGGGCCGAGGATTTTCTTCTGCTGGCCGACCCACTGCTCCGCCTTGCCGGAGATGATGTAGATCATCTCCTCCCGCG
>Ga0209573_1002832_pt1 | contig 20726 bp, 11 predicted proteins | sample TNRBio252014_DNA_FD_185870 | JGI IMG/M metagenome (GOLD analysis project Ga0209573, IMG submission 185870) | Wastewater treatment Type I Accumulibacter community from EBPR Bioreactor in Madison, WI, USA - TNR Reactor_6/25/2014_ DNA (SPAdes)... | ecosystem: Engineered > Bioreactor > EBPR >...
GCCTATCTGTCTTTGTCAATCGTGAATTTGGGATCGTTTTGAATCGTCTTCTTCGCGTTGTCCTGGATCCAATCGGAAATAAGATCTGCCAGATCCTGCTTCCAGCGATCCCACAATCTCCGCACCAGAGATTTGTCATTATTCCAGTTTAACACCGCATCAATATTCCGAGCTTGCCACTTACGGTCAATCTCAGCTTTGCAGATATAGAACTGATCATCGTCATAAACGCCGCCCGTCGTAGCTCCTGCTTTGCATAAGGCGTACAGGTCTTCATAGACCTTCTTCAGCCAAATGGACACATTCTCGGCCTCATCCGCTATGTCCAACCCTTTGTCAATGGCCCAGAGAAACCGGCTGACTGACCTCTTCAAGCCCTGCGGGACTTCAGCACCTGCCGCCTCAAGATCCTTTATGAAGTCCTGAACTTTCTTGATCTTCTTCCTTTCAGCTTCGATTTGTGCTTTGGTTCGGTTGACCGGCCTATTCTTATTCACTTGTTGTCCTCACTCTGACAAACGATGACTCTTGCCTTTACTGAAGGCTCTATGATTGAGATTTCAGTGACGATAACGAATTGCGATCTATCCGGCGGGCGATTGGCCGACGCACAGATCGTGCGTTGAACTTTTCAGCTTTGTGGGGCTGAGGTGGCCTGGGGGCGAGACAGCGATGCCTCCTGTGTAATCAAACAGGCACCCTCGGAACACATGGCTCGCATGATACGGTCCCGTGGGACGGATGTCATTGGCAGTCGGTGATCCTGCCGTTGTGCCGATGAAGCGGACGGTAACAACGAAGAGAATTGTCGCAGATGAACGGCGAATTGTCCGCGTGACCGGATGTTGCAGTCGAGCCGGGCAAACGGGACATCAGGACTGGGCACCCGACTGCACGCATCGTCGTCATAACCTGGGAACTCGATCGCAGTATGAATGGTTCCAGGAGGCTGTCTCGATAACGCAGTTTTCGTGAGCCGCAAGGCGCCAGCCACGGGTAATTCGCTAACAGCACAGGCGGCTAGCGCCTTGCCGCTCACGGTTTATCGAGTGCACACATCGCAAATGGGACAGGTGTCGTGTGCAATCTCAGCAGCACCAGTGTTCGATGCATCGTCGGAACAACCGGCTGCCGGCCTGCAGTTGCTCGATGGAAATCCATTCGTCATCTGTATGGGCCTGCGCGATGTCGCCAGGACCCAGAATGACAAGGTTCTTCAATTCCGTCAGCACAGCTCCGTCCGTGCCATAGGCGACCGTTTTTGCATTCGTCTGACCTGTCAGTGCGAGTAACTCCTGCACAAACGCCGACTGCGGATCCGTGTACACAGGAGTTCCTGGAAACAGGTCTTCAAACTCGAGGCCATGTTGCATCGCAACAGCACGAAGTCGCTCAATCGCGCCCTCGGCGTCCTGTCCCGGCATCGGCCTGAAGTAAACAGTGCACGAAGACAACGCGGACGTGATGTTGATCGCGGAATTGCGATCATGAAGAACCAGATTCAGAGTTGGTGTCGGGGGCGAAAACCGCTCATCTCGCCAGTTCGGAAGGGTTTCCATTTCCTCATTCAGATTTCGTACTTCGATCAGAAATGGAATCAGAGCCATGTTGGCATTGAGCCCCAGACCCGTACTGGAATGAGCGGCCCGACCATGCGAAGTAACCCGAATGGCTCGTCCGCCTTTGTGTGCGTGAACAATCGTCAGGCAGGTTGGTTCTCCAATCAGACCGCAGGTTTGAGATTCCACCATCTGCCGATAGAACAGTGAGGATTCCACGACTTTGCGAGCCCCGGTGAATCCGATTTCTTCATCGGCCGTGGCAACAAAATACAGCGGCTGCCGCAGGCGCTCAGCGGGAATTGCAGCCGCTTCCAGCATGGCAGCGACTGACCCCTTCATGTCACAGGCCCCACGACCATAGATTCGATTGCCATCCTGAAATGGGGACCAGGGGCCCGAACGGCTGTAGCTCCAGGTTTCCACGGGCACAACATCCGTGTGGCAGAAGTATGCCAGGCCCGGTCCGCTTACCGGACCTTTGCGAGCGACGATGCACGCCTTCGTGACGCCGCTTGTATCCACATAGTCGATTCGTTCACACTCAAACTGCAGGTCGTTCAGCCAGCCCTGAAGTTCCTCGGTGATGGCAACATTGGATTCGCTGCTGACCGATGGGAACCGGATCAGCGTCTTCAGGTATTCCACTGAATCCATAAGTCTTCCTGTTCGATCGACGAGTCACAGAAGAAAGGGCTGAGCAACTTTCAAAAGTCGCTCAGCCCTGCAGTGAGAGTCAGATATTGTCGGGTTCGTCAGATCAGTTCAGAATCTTCTCTGTGTCTTTCACGATGGCAGAGATCTTCTCAGCGTTCAGCTCGCCGTCGGCAAATGCATGGTTGACCTTCACATTACTGTCAACCCACATCATCACGGTGACGCTGGCTTTTTCGCTGATCTTGTACTTTGCCGGTCCAACAGCGTTTTCGAAAACTGTCAGCGGTGTGTGCTGAATCTTGTGTTGCTCAGCAACCTTTTTCAGAGCCGCTTCCTGAGTATCCGGATCATCACTCAGTACGGTCACGAAGGCCGCCATTTTCTTTTCGTCAGCATTCTTTGCAACGACAGCATCCAGTTCCTTGACCAGCTTTGCGGTGTTTTCGTCCATCTTGCGAACGAAGATGCTCACAACCGGACGTGCACCGTACTGGCAGCGATAGCAAAGCTTCTCACCGGCATTCGGACCCGTGATATCCGTCACATTGAAGGCAGCCGGAAACTCGTCTACCTGCAATCCGGATTTCAGATCTGCCGCTCCGGCAGTCTGAACCAGCGCAACGACCAGACCAAGAACAGTCAACCCTACAAGATTCTTCATACTGAACTCCCTTGAGAACACTCTCCAGGGGTCTGCACCCCTGTTGGTAACGTGGCCAGAAAAACTTAGCCACACTAGCCATCTTTCCAAACGATGCGAGCCCTGTGCACGCATCTGCCAGGATTCAAAACTGCCGACAGGTTCTGAAAACTCACAGAACATCGGCTGGACATGTGAGACGCAGCAGGCTGAGCGTCTTCAGGAAAACGAACGCCGCATTATTCGCTATCTGCGGTCAATCGTCTAACGGTTTCAAGTACTTTTTCGCAGTCATTGGCCGCTTCCACAGCAGTGTCCTTTCGCAGAATCCGTCCATTCTTCCCCACAATGAACGTCCAGCGACTGGCCGTGACACCCCTGGTAAGCGACCGTTCGACTCCATTCACCATGCGGGTAATTGTCGCGCCGTTCCGGACCGGAACGCCAAAGGCCTTTGCCAGCTTACCCTCTTCATCCGCCAGCAACGGGAAATTGAGTGACTGCAGCTCTGAAAACAAGTGGTGATTCTCAACTGAATCGCCACTCACTCCCACAACTTCGACATCGGCTTCTTCAAAGTCTGTCATTCGATCACGATAACCACAGGCCTGCAGAGTACATGCCCCTGTGAGGTCTGCCGGATAAAAGTAAACCACGATCACCCTGCGACCAATATGGTCTCGGGATCGCCAGATTTCCCCATTGCCCGTCAACGCTTCAAACTCCGGCGCTGGATCACCTTCCATCAGGTTGCAGTCCTGCCCAGAAAGTGAGCCCATCAGCAGACATTGCGCAACGGAAACGGAAATGAACAACCTGGAAAATACAAGCACCGGGGTGGAACGGCACAACATTCGACAACTCCGAAATTGAATCCTTCGGGATTCAATTCTGAGCGTTGTTCCTTCAACGCAGGCCTGGGGAGAGATTTCGGTGGGGGAACACTTAACCTCCCAACGACGGAAGCGTCAGGGACAAGCGTTCTGGGGTGGGTAGAGATGTATGGACACCATCTCCAGGACGAAGAATAAGGATCCCTGGTCCCCTCGTCAAACGCTGCTTTCAAGATCTTTTGATTCCGGGACCATGAGCAAATGCAAATCTGCTTTCGCGCAGCGACGACTCACAACTGAATGTCATGGTGTTTCAGGAGTCTGCCTGGATACAGCAACGCTCGTTAGCCGCAAAGCAATAGCAGCGGGTAATTCGCCATCAAAACCAACGGCCAGGGTCTTGCGGCTCACGGTTTTGGATTCTCAGGACAGACTCCTAGCTCTTCTTCGGAGCCCCCATGGCTCGAATTCGGTCCAGCGGGGACCCCGACGCAGGAGCCGTTGAAGTTGGTTTCACAGGCACTTCGGTTGGTGCCACCGCTGGTTCTTCTTTTGCTGATGGAGTTCCGGTTTCGGATCCAGATCCACTTTCTGCGGCTGGTTTTGCAGCTGCCGCACGAATCTTGTCCAGAGGGGAACCACCGGCTGGGGAAGCCGGCTTCGCAGCCGAGCGAATTTTATCCAGAGGCGAGCCACCAGTTGCCGGGGCCGCGGATGCCGGCTTCGCTCCCGCACGAATTTTGTCCATCGGCGAGCCGGAACCTGAGGCAGCAGCAGATGGCGCTGCCGCAGCTTTGGCAGCAGGCTTTGCTTCAGCGTGTGATTCTGCTTTCCTGGGCTTCGGAGCGTCGACAATCGTCAGAAACGAGGTGTCGATGTCATACCAGCCAATGTCCACCGGCCCGTCAAACTCGACAAGCGCTCGACAGTTCATGTTGACGGTCTTCACTTTTCCCGTCAGGTTCGCAAACCGTTTCAGTTCCGGTGTGGAGGAGTTCACCACGACCCATTTGTCGGTCAGCTCTTTTTTCAGTCGTTCAGCGTTGTCGATAAGGGACACGGCAATCAGTCCTTAAACCGGTTCAACACAGCGTCTTCCGCGATCCGGATGCCGCGGAAATCTGAATCATCACAGCGCGGATCATTCTGGGAGAACCACAACTGTCTTTCAAGCAAACCACGTGAAATGCAGCAGCAGTCCCGACTTCCGGACCAAAACCGACTGCGCCCGACGCCTGAAGCAAATGGAACTGGCTCCGATCACAGGGCTATCCTCAAAATGAGTGACGACCAATGGGATTGCTGCTTGTCCCACTGGCGATGCAGGCACTCGATACTGAACACTCAAAATCGTCGCCGGAAACGAACGTTTCCGACCAGGCGACCAGGGGTGCAGCCAGTCGTGTCAAACGAGTGAATCCAGGAAGCCTCTGACGATGGCATCGGTTGCTCTAAAGATTCCGACGAACCTGGAACGATGTAGATCCGGGGTAACGGCTGCCGCGATCCCGGCAAAGACTGCCGATCCAGCGAAGGCCTGCAGGCGGGGTGGTTATGTACGAATCGCATTTTGGGTTTCATCGCCAGCCGTTTCAATCTGCCGGAACGGACAAGTCGTTCTTCGAATCAGCCTGCGTGCGCGAAGTGGTGCCTCAGATTCTGCATACCTTGCGATCTGACCTCGGAATGGCCGTGCTGACAGGGCCATGTGGATCAGGCAGAACGACAACACTCCGCCACATTCAATCTCTCCTTGCACGAGAAGGACGGCCCGTCCTGTGTTCCGGTGCCTGTCTGAATGCTCCCGGACATCTGGACACTCTTCTGTCCAATGCGTCACAACAACTTGCCGGAACTCCCGGTTCATCACCCGCCCGGTTCCCTTCACAGGCCCCGTCACCTGGTCGGTCGCTGACTGACCAACTCCGGAAATCCAGTGAATTCTGGGGGCCCGTATTCCTGCTGATTGATGACGCGCACCTTGTCCCGGCGGCAACGCTGAATGAGATTCGCGCGATCACGGAAGACATCTGGAATGGTCGCTCCATGGTGCGCTGCCTGGTGTCAGGACCGTTGTCCTTTGAAGAAGACCTCGCTCGGCCAGACCACATGGACTTCAGTCGCCGGATTCGCTGTCACGTATTTCTGAAGCCGCTGAATTCCCGCGAGTCGGTCGACTTTCTGGACTTCCAGATTTCTGCGGCCGGGGGGCGACTTGTCGAAGTCTTCTCGAAGTCGGCTCTGGAACTCATCGTTCAGGCCAGTGACGGATTACCGCGCTGCCTGAGCCTGCTGGCGGATGAATCTCTTCTGCAGGCCTGTCGCGAACAGCGAAGCCGTGTTGAAGAGGACACAGTTCGACAAGCGCTGTCACATCTGCAGCACCTGCCCTATTCCTGGTCAGTATCTCCACGACAAGACGACGACGAACGGCACGACCTTCCGCCGACGGAATCTGTCCACAGCCCCACAGCGTACCCCGAAGAACATGTCATCAGTCGTTTGGCATCAGATTCGACGACGCATTCCGTGATCGACACTCCTGGTGTCGTGGAATTCGGCAGTACGGGTGTGATTGAAATTGGTGGACCGTCGTCAGAATCACCTCAGGGGCCGGGTGCATCGGAAGTCCCTCCTTCACCAGAGGTCGTTCCTCCTTTCGAAACGCCGGCACACGAACCCGTTTCCGGCATCTCAGAGCTTCAGGTCGACTTTCCGGAAGTGGCACGCCGGCAGCAGGACGATCTTCGGCATGTGCTGTTCGAAATTGGAAATCGCTATGCAACCTCACGAACGCTGGTTGAGGTTCCGGATGTTGTCGATGCTGAAGCGACTGACTTTGTGGATGTGACCGAGTGCGTCGATCTGCTGAACGACGTTCCTGCCGAATCGGATGGTGCATCTGTCGAATCTGGTCTGACGAATTCGCAGCACGCCGTGGCGCGTGATTTCGGATTCGAAGAGACACAGTCCGTCTTACCTTCGCATCGTAATTTTGATTCCGCCGGATCGGACCCGACGTCCGGGATCACGGAAGAAATTGAGGCTGATGAGGACCAGCAACTGGAAGGTACCGCCGTCTCTGCAAATCTGACTGGGACTTCACTTTCTCAACGCATCCCGGTTTTCGACCGCTACACCTGGTTGTCCCTGGGTCGTGAAGTTCCCTCAGGAGGCTACTCGGTCTCGTCATCATCGCGACTCAAGCATCCTTTAAACGGAGTGCTGCCGCATGACGTGACGTCCCTCCCGTGGAACGATGACCACAGCCCGGTCTTTACGGGACGCATCCCCGTTTCCACGGTCGCCGACAGTGAGATTCTAGCGCAATGGCTCCCAGCTCAACTGGCCCCTGAACTTCATGGGATTGTTGAATTCCCAATCCATTCTGGCCATCAATGGCAAACAGAACAGCCGGCCGCGACAAGCCTTCATGTCCTCGTTGCCGACGAAATCACAGAGATCGATCATCCGGACGCTGCTGAACCACAACCACACTACACAACTGCCTCAATCCCGAGCGAAGAAGTCACCGAAACCGACGCGCAGATCGCGATCGAAGAGTTTCAGCGCCCTTCTCTGTTCGTACGAAACTCCAAATCAGACGTCAGCAATCCCACTCGGTCTGATGCATCGTGGAGAGACGGACAACTGGTCTTTGGAGAGATGCCATGGACGCAATCGGTTGCCGCCGGGGAAGCTGTTTGTGTTTCCCAGGAGATCATCTCCGGAACTGATGCAAACACGGATGCCTGCTCACCCGTGTCCCTCGGTGAAGTCGTGTCCGTGGCCATCGCCGACTCGTACGATTCCAATCTTCGCGTGACTGCCGACGCATCGGCGCTTCCTGCTCGGCCGTCATTCGCAGAAACATCAAACTCACTTCTCTCCTCGGGACTGCTGCCTTCCGATGATGTCATGCCGCTTGCTCGATCGCTGGCAGAACTGCAGGACGAGGTCACGTCATTTCGTGAGAATATGCCGGAGCGTCAGCGAGATCTTCGATCCGACGAACAGTCAGTGCGCGAAGCGACAACTGTGTTTCAGACAGAGTCAGCGACATCAGAATCATGGACGAGCGACAGCCTTGTCTCACTGGCTCGTCAACGACTGATGGAAGACCACGCCGACACAAAGGCATCTCAGCAATCGGATGCCACCGCCCAATCTCTGGCGACAGCGGATACGCCCGTCAGTCTGCTCAACGGCTGTGAGGGTGCAGGCTTTGAAGCTCCATCCGCAGCGCCGATCCGACTGACGCAGTTATTCACTCGCCTTCGCCAGAAAAAACATTCCACCTGAATCAACCGATCCCTCGCAGGAAAGTTCATCTGCGGTAGCCAACTGTTGTTGTCGAAGGGAAGGAACGGCTCACGATTCACCACCGCCACATCACCTGGTTGCCAGGCTCAGATTTGCCGGGTAAAAGAATCGCACTCGGACTTCCCGCCGCAAAACCATTGAGAACAATCAGTGCCTGAATCACATCCTGCCCGAATGGGGCACCCACACCAGTCCGTCTCCACACCCAGCGCCCCACCCATCTACCAGACGACTGCGTTTGATATTGCGGATCTGGATGTCCTCCAGGCGATGTATTCCGGTGAGGCTTCCGGAGACATTTACACTCGCGACAGCAATCCGAACCACAACGCTTTGGGAGAGTCCATTGCCTTACTGGAGCACGCTGAAGCTGGCGCAGTGTTTGCATCGGGCATGGGCGCCCTCGGAAGCGTTTTCCTGTCGTTGCTCTCTGCCGGAGATCATGTTCTGCTCGCCGATTCACTGTATGGCAAGACCGTGCAGTTGGTGCACAGGCTGCAGAAAGCCATGTCTCTCTCCGTCAGCTGGTTCAGCGTTCGAAATCCCCGCGCGATTTCCAGCCTGCTGACCGACAGAACTCGACTTGTCCTGGTGGAAACCGTCTCAAACCCGTTGCTTGACGTGGCGGACGTACCAGCGATTGCCGGCCTGCTGCCGGCTTCTGTTCCACTGATCGTGGATGCTACGTTTACCACTCCCATACTGAGCCGACCTTGCGAACAGGGAGCCAGCGTTGTTGTCCATAGTGGCTCCAAGTATCTGAATGGGCACGGCGATGTGATGCTGGGACTGGCCGCTGGCAGAACGGCTTTCATCCGCAGCATGATCGAAACCGCAAGCGTTTTCGGTCAGAACGGAAACCCATTCGAATCCTGGCTTTGTCAGCGAGGCATGCGCACGCTCCCACTGCGGATGGCTCAGATTTGTCGTACCACCCGAGAGCTTGCCACCTTTTTCAGCGAGCAACCTGGAATCAGCAGGGTTCACTATCCCTTGCTGGAGCAGCATCCCACATACGAAACAGCCGCGAAGCTGTTTCCGGAAGGCACCGGAGGAATCATCTCGATCGAGTTGACTCGAGAAGGCAGAGAATCGGTCAACCGCTTCTTCCGAGCCGCCGTTTCCCTGCCGTTTTCGCCCACACTGGCCGATGCCCGCACGACGCTGTCCCATCCGGCCTCGACTTCCCATCGATTTCTCACGGACGCCGCTCGAACGGAAAAAGGGATCACTGAGGAACTGATTCGAATCTCAGTCGGCCTCGAATCTGCAGATCTGCTTAAGTCGGAATTCTCAAAAGCGCTCACCGCAGCAAATACGCCCTGATTCAGCTTAATCCTTATCCGCAGTCAGTTCTTCGGCTGCTGCTGCACCGGGACCAGCCTGACATAATCCAGTGCGACCATGTATCCCTTCACCGCTGCCGGATTGGCTCCCGTGACTTCCAGCATCAGGCGATGAACTCCCGACTTCAGCTGGATGCGATTATAGGACAAGACACCCGTGGTAATGACCTCGGGACTGTTATACAGGTCCAGCGATGATTCCAGAACTGTATCATCCAGCAGTATCCTGACGGTGGCATAATCACGCGCTTTAGTCAGCACAAACTCGACGTCATATTCGCCGTCGCTTTCAACCTCAAGCTCCAGACTCAAACGATCGCCCGGCTTTGCCCCCGTCCACCACAACTGATCGTTCCCGCTCCATTTAGCGGCAGGAAAGCCAGCCATATTCTGGCTGGCTACGGTGCCGCGGGTTTTCTCGATGACTTTGAGTGACTCTGCCTCAACGGCACCGGCAACTTTGCCGGTCTTTGGATCAATCGGCGACTCCGGACCGCTCAGCGGGACCTGTGCCGGAGCTGCCAGATAGGCAATCAGATCTCGAACCTCGTCGGAGGAAAGAGTATCCAGTTGCCGTTCGGGCATCATCGAGACATTCGACAGGGTTCGATCCTCAATTTCAGACTTTGGGATCACCAGGCGATCATTAATCGTTTGAATTGTCAGCGCACTGTCAGTTTCCTGTTTCAACAATCCATTGACGACACGACCGTCAGCAAGAGCCAGCACAGTCATCTGATAATCGCGGCCAACGACAGCACTCGGATCCAGAATATTCTCCAGAATGTAGTCGATATTCGATCTGTTCGATCCTGTTATATCCGGTCCGATTTCGCCGCCTGTCCCAAACAGGCGGTGACAGTTCTGGCAGGTCTTGGAATACACACGACGCCCGTTGCCTGGATTCGCCCGCGCCAGAACACGAGCACTCAACTGCTTCTTCAGTGAGGCGGCCTGCTCACGGCGATCGGCTGACGATTCCCGAATCTCCCCCCAGTGAGTCTTCAGCAGCTGATTCAGCTCAGCATCATTGAACGACAGGATCTGTCGGACATGATAAGCATGCAGTTCGGCACTCGCGATGTCACCATCACCAATGGAAGTCAGCAGTTGCCTTGTCCATGCCGGACGAGATACCAGCGTACTTACGGCATCGCCGCGAAGGTCGCGAGGCAGCTGTGCAAATCGCCCCAGCAGAATTTCCGGCGTCTGATCGTTTCCTAAAGTCGCCAGAGCCCTGATGGCAGCGGACTGCAGTTCGGCTGATCCCAGCACCGCATCACTCTGCAGGAACTCGGCAGCCGCTTTATCCTGCCCCTTCACCAGCACACTCAGGGCCTGCTGTCGCCGCTGACTGTCGGCGGAAGTATCGACCAGCAGCGCACGCATCGGCGGGAAGACTCGCTGGTCACCAAACAAAACGGCCAGTTGGTTTGCCCGGTCGGCTATTCCCTGGTTGTTCGTGGCGAGCAAAGAATCGTAAGTGTCCTGCCAGGATTCCGGCATCGGAATCTCCACGCGTCCTTCAAATGCGGCCATCATCGCGTTCAGCATCTCAAGCTGTTCACCTCCATCCGTTGCCTCGCCCAGCACCTCCACCAGCGCTGGCAGGGTAGAATTGTCCGCGGCAGCACGTCGAAAAATATAAGAACGTACAATCTGAATCTTCGATTCGCGTGCCAGCTGAATAGCTTTCAGGGCATCCTGAGCCACAAGGGGTTCAGCTCCATACCACAGCATCAGGGGAATATTGTGGTCACCGGCATCTTCACCATGGGCCGCCAGCGCCGAGACGATTCCCCATCGTTGATTATTGGGAAGCCTTTGCAGGGCCGACGTCAGATACAGTCGAACCACGGCTGACGGATCCTTGACCGCCATTTCCTGCAATCGGCCGAGGACAGCTCCCGATGCCACACTGTCTTCGAGCTCAAGTTGAATACCCCAGGCCCTCACATACTCTTCCATGTCGTTCAGCACCGCGAGCGAAGTCGCTTCGTCCATCTTTCCCACAGCATGCAGCGTCCAGAGATACTTGAGACGTTCTTCTACTGCCAATGACCCATCCATCCCCCTGGTCCGCAGAATCTCCACTCCGCGACCAGAGATCCCATTCTCCATCAGGGTCTTCCTCGCCATTCGCACAAACCATTCGTTTCGATGCGAAAGGGAGTCGATCAATTCGGCTTCTTTCAGCTGACGCATATCAACGGAATGTTTCTGCACAGCTCCATGCGAAATGCGATAAATGCGCCCGTTGCTGCGATCCCAGATCAACGGATTCGTCCGATGACAGGCGTTCTTGTCGTACCAGTCAATCAGGTACACAGTTCCGTCCGGCCCATAACGCAGATTGATCCCGCGAAAATAGTGATCGTTCGCCAGTAACAAATCCCGACCATGCGACCCAACCCAGGCAGAAGTGCCCCTGACGGGTTTCAGGACATCGCAGTTAACTCGATTGCCGTGTACATTATTGAAATAGATCCGATTCCGATATTCGTCCGGCCAGTTGTCTCCCAGGTAAATCATCGCACCACAATGTGCATGCCCTCCGCCTGCGTCTGCTGTTCCACCTCCAGCACGCGGCTCATGTCCCCACCAGGCATGATCGGCAATGTTTCCCACATAATGGGCATGATCGGCGATCGTTTTGATATCGTCGTAGGTATAGGGATTAAAGTGCTGTCCGCCCTGACGATGATAGCGACCTCCCTGAATCACATGCCAGAGGTGCGGAATTACGCAGGCTGTAATAAAGGCCTGTCCCCGGTCATTAAAGTCAACGCCCCACGGATTGCTGGTACCATTCATGAACGCTTCAAACACATCCTTCTGAGGATGATATCTCCAGACGGAAGCATTCAGCGGAAGTCGTTCTTCCTCTGACTCGCCGGGTCGCCCTACCTTCGAATGGGTGAACACGCCATGGCAACCATAAAGCCAGCCATCGGGCCCCCAGATAAAGGCATTCAGAGTCTCGTGTGTATCCTGCCAGCCAAAACCATCCCGCAGCACCACGGCACCAGGCGGAACATCCTTTGGAAACTGAAGACTTGTATTCGCGGAGCCAGCCGAAGCGGCATTCGCGGGCGTGGCCCGATCCGGAACGTCGTCGCCGTCCCGATCCGGAATAAACATCAGATAGGGTGCTGCTCCGACATAGACGCCGCCAAAACCGACCTCCAGACCACTGACGAGATTCAAACCTTCAATGAATGTCTTTGAAGAATCAAAAACACCATCGCCGTCGCCATCTTCAAAAATCAGAATCTTGTCTTTTCCGTCGCCCTCCGACGCTCGCAGTGGATACGTGTGAGCTTCGGCAACCCACATCCGGCCCTTGTGGTCAAAACACATGGCCACGGGCTGATGCACCATCGGCTCACCAGCAGCCAGCTGGAGTCGAAATCCCGGCGGAACACTCATCTGCCGAGCCGCGTCTTCGGGAGATAGCCCCTCCGCCATTTCCTTCCGTTTCCGAGGCTGGGCAGCCTCAAACTCCTCATGGGTTACTTCTTTCGCGGCATGCAGCAGAACGCTTGCACCAACCATCCCACCGGCGGCAATATCGATCAGTCCGTCTTTATTAATGTCGTCGACGACAAGACCCCGGCCGATGCCGGACTTGTCGTCAGCCAGATGCGGAACAAATTCGACGCTGCCATCGGCTTCTCGACGCAACTCAAACCAGTAAACCACCGCACCGGCGTCCCACATGGGGCTCTTTGTATGGTGAGACCAATATGTCTTTCCTGTGACAATATCCTGCAGACCATCGCCATTGATATCGGCCAGCTTTACGGCGTGCAGTTCTGTAAACAGGACTCCGTAAGGATTCTCCTGAACGGTCTCACCCATAATCAGGCGTTTTTCAAAGGTGATATCGCCCGCGGAGTCCTTCCCGGTATTCTCGTACCATGCCATCCCATAATCATGCGCGCTAAGGGCTGTAATGATGTCGGAATCACCGTCGCCATCGATATCATATGCAAACATATCTGCCCCGGCCCGGGCAAAGGCGACTTTGCGGAACGTCCACGCAACGGAATCGGCCTTTTCCGCGGGCTGTTCCATCCAACCGTCCGTCGCAATCAGATCCATGCGTCCGTCACCGTTGACGTCGCCAACTCCTAATCCATGACCAAAGGGAACCGGGGCAATCTTCTCGGAGACTGACACAAAGGCCCATGCGGACAGCGGATTATCTGAATCCCGTCTGTAATACCCGTAATGTCCCTGGCGGGTGCAGACGAGTTCCGGAATACCATCGCCGGTCAGATCTGCAAACTGAGGAGCTTCGTTGCTGACGGAATCCGCCACCTGAAGTTTCTCCCACAGACCTGTCAATCCATCCTTTCCGGGATTGCGATAGACGTACGCGGGCGTTCCCGGGAAACCAACGACCAGAATATCGTTCCAGCCGTTCTGATCGAAGTCATAGATCCAGTTGAAGAAATTATCCGCATACCCCTCGCGTTTCTGAGGAACAGCCGGGTAAATCTCATTTCGATTTGCGAAATCCGGCCCTGCATACCAATGGGGACCATAAACCACGTCGGTATGTCCATCGTTGTTAATATCTCCGGTGGAGATGCCCTCGGAGTAATAGACGTCCGACAGTTGCTGCCGCGTAAAGGAATGCAGGCGATGTTCGTCCGCCTGCGCCACTGTAGTCCAGACACCGGCAAAAATCCCCAGCGCCACCAGTTGCAATAGTTTACCAGACTTCATCGAACACTCCTTACAGGGGACGACATCCCCTGACCCACAGGAGCCTGACGGCTCGTTGACAAAAATCCGCTCACGTTGTTCGCTCCCTGCAGTCAAGGGCGCCCGCGCCTACGAATTCGAATAAGACTCGAATCGTAGTCAGCAGTACGCTGCCGGGCTGTTTTCAACAGACGCCCGCGGGTCACTCTTGAATCGCCCTGATTGCAGGCTGGCCTGCCTGCGCGGAATCCGGCAGCCTGGGCGAGGAGTGAGTGGCATTCGAAGGCGAGGTTGAAGGTCAGGACGGAAATTGCATCAGATTTGGCGACGATTGCAATTCTGCGGTGCTCCCGGCAAGTTTCGTGGATCGAGTTCAATTCTCCGTGCAACGACCTGCGTCCCAGTCACCCGATTGTTGAGCATCCGGGCCGGTCAAACTTTCTCCCGTGTTTCAAAGATTTGCGAAATGATGCGATTTCTCCGGTCAGGCCCGTCATTGCCTCGAGTTCTGCAACTCGACCGATCCTCCAGCTTCATTCTTCTGACCACCGCCGTTTTCGTAGGTGGCTTCCTGAACGCGCCAGTTTGGGCGCAGCCTCAGGTCTACATGGCGCGAGTGGAACCGCACTGGATCGAAGGGCAATCAAAGTTCTGGTACCGCAGCGTCCACCGAGGAGGAACGGCCGCGTGGATTCTTATTGATGCCGCATCAGGAAAGCGACAACCGGCGTTCGATCATGTCGCAGTCTCAGCAAAGCTGACTGCATTGCTGGGGCGCGAGATTGATCCGGAACGATTGCCGATTCAAAGCCTTTTGTTCTCGCAGGCAACACCAGTCATCACGTTGGCCGGCCCTGAGGGAACGTTTGAATGGAATCCAGGGGAACGGACGCTCAATCGTTCTTCAGCCGCCGCTGAGGCCATCAGCAGCCTGTTCCTGCCGATTCGCCCATCCGGGACATCGGCCGAGGACACAACTATGAAAGTAGCGAATGAACTCAGCGCGAAGATCGAACTGGTCTGGGTAGACACCTCCGGCAATCTTCAGAGCTATGGCCTCATTAATCCAGGTACAGTTCGAGATCAGCATACGTATGCCGGTCATGTCTGGCTCTTTCGAACTGAGGACGGCACACAGCTGGGCTGCATTACCGCAGGATCCGGTGGGACGAACATCGCTGTCAACGAAAAGCTCACTTCGAATGTTCTTGTTGAACACGATCCGCCGCAGCGAAGACGTTCCCGAGGTTCTGACTCCGCGGAAAGCGGCCAGTCGCCCGACAGGAAGTGGCAGGCGTTCGTGCGCGACGACAATCTGTGGATCAGAGATGCTAAAGCGATGACAGAGTTTCCGCTGACGACCGACGCAACTCCGGAACACTCATTTCATCGTGATGCGGTTCGAGCCCGAGCCATCAGTATGAATTACGAACTTCCGGATTATCCTTCGGACAGGGCCCATGTAAGCTGGTCACCCAACTCCGCCTCGGTTCTGGCCATGCAGACCACAGTTGTTCCCGAACGACGAGTGCACCTGGTGGTCACAAGTCCAAAGGATCAGCTGCAACCTCGGCTGGATTCGTATCCGTATCTCAAACCCGGCGATCCAATTCCGGTTTCCACACCGCGATTGTTCCGAACAGCCGATCGGGCTGAGATCCCTGTAGCGACGCAACTGTTTCCGAACCCGTTTTCACTGGAAATCGTTCGTTGGAGTGAGGACGGGGGGCAAGTCTGGCTGCTGTACAACGAACGTGGCCATCAGCGAATGCGGGTGCTTCGCATCGATGCTGCAACGGGAACTGTTCAGGCGGTTGTAGTCGAATCGAGTGAGACATTCATTCATTATTCTTCGGAGGGAAAGTTTGAACTTCGCTGGCTCCCAAATGAACAGCTCCTCTGGGCCAGCGAACGCTCAGGGTGGAATCACCTGTACCGATATCACGCCATGACCGGAGAACTGATCAATCAGGTGACAGATGGAAACTGGAATGTCCGGCGGATCGAGAGAATTGACGAGTCTGCTCAGATGATCTGGTTTTACGCGGTGGGAATTCGGCCGGATCAGGACCCGTATCATGAGCACTTCTGCAGCGTAAAGTTTGATGGAACTGAACTGCGAATTCTGACCGAAGGAGATGGGACGCATACCGTCGAATGGTCCCCGGATCGTGCATGCTTTCTGGATCGTTATTCTCGAGTTGATCAGCCTCCCGTTACAGAGCTTCGGTCTGCTGAAGGTCAACTGATCTGTCATCTGGAAACGGCTGACGCGTCAGAGCTGCTGGAAGCCGGGAAGCGGTTTCCACGGCCATTCTCTGCGAAAGGAAGGGATGGCTCGACAGACATCTGGGGCATCGTTTACCTGCCGACGCAGTTCGACCCGGAAAAATCCTGGCCCGTCATCGAGAACATCTATGCGGGTCCGCATGATCACCATGTTCCAAAATCCTTTCGAGCGGGCTCCGGACATCAGCAGGCGATCGCTGACGCGGGATTTGTTGTCGTCCAGATTGATGGAATGGGAACTGCGTGGCGGTCACGGGCATTTCACAATATCTGTTACCGGAATCTGCGTGATGCCGGATTCCCCGATCGAATCGCTTGGATCAAAGCACTGCAGCAGGAAATTCCGCAACTGAATCTCAACCGCGTCGGTATCTATGGCAGTTCAGCCGGCGGCCAGAATGCAATGGCGGCCCTGCTCTGGCATGGGGACTTCTACAAGGCAGCTGTGGCTGACTGTGGCTGTCATGACAATCGCCTGGACAAGCTCTGGTGGAACGAGCAATGGATGGGAATTCCCGGAAGCGATGACGATTACGCCAGGAACTCGAATCTGGAGAATGCCGACCGCCTGCAGGGCAACTTGATGCTGGTCGTGGGTGAACTGGATCGCAATGTTGATCCCGCATCAACTTTTCAGGTAGCCCATCGACTGGTTCAGTCGGGGAAGAACTTTGAATTCCTTGTCGTTCCCGGTGCCGGACACGGTGCCTGCGAAACTCCGTGGGCTTCAAGACAACGGACGGAGTTCTTTATTCGCCTGCTGGGCGGTCCCACTGAGCTTCCAGTGACGGGCGGCCCATGATGAGCTGCCTGTGTTTAGTGGTCGTTGCGGCAACAGCAGAACTTGTGAGACGTCAACTTCGCTGGCACGCTCTGTTGTCCTGAATCGAGACGGACTCTGATTTGCTGAATTGGATTGGCCCATAAAACAAGAACGGCGATGAACTGCCAGGAGCCGTTCATCGCCGTTTTGTTTTCACCAACGGTTCCACCCTGTTTGCTGATCCGTCTGGTGGAACCGCGGCAACAGGAGCAGGTCCTGCAGAGCGTGTTCCCCAAGTGAGTTTCCTCACAATCCTCAGCATTGCGGGGCGGAAGGCTGGGTTTTTAACCGTGACTGCTGTGTCAGACGGTGTCCTCTGAAAGTCTTCAATCCGCACGACAGAGATTTTCAGGGACGGTGAGAGCGAATCACGACATCCGCTCTCGATCCCGTCAGACTCCGAAAATCACGTTGGCTAATCACCTCACCTTACGCCAACCTGATCTCAGTTGCAGCCGCCACAAGGAGCAGCACAGCTTGGGCCACAGGCAGCTGGGGCACAGCAGCTGGCTTCAACTGGAGCACAGCAGGTTGGTTCGCTGCAGCAGTTGCTGCCGCATGAAGAACCGCAGCCATGTCCCTTGAACTTTGGCAGCTTGAACTTCGGCATCTTGAACTTGGGCATGTGCAGCTTCGGCATCTTGAAGCCATGTCCACAACCCTTGTGGCATCCGCTGTTGCATCCGCAGCCGTCGCCGCAGGTGTTGCAGCAGTCAGCTGGTGCACAGCAGGTTGCTTCGCATGCTGAACCACAGGCAGCTGGGGCACAGCAGGTTGCTTCAACCGGAGCACAGCAGCTGGCTTCTACAGCCGGGCCGCAACCGTTGCCACAGGCAGCCGGTGCACAGCATGAGGCTTCAGCAGGTGCACAGCAGCTGGCTTCAACCGGAGCACAGCAGCTGGGTTCTGAGCTGCATCCGCAGCCGTTGTTGTGTTTGAACAGACCGAACAATCCGGCCTGTGCGCTGTTCGCAATCGAAAAGACTACGAGAGCAGCTGTCAGTGTAATCGCCTTCATCTCAATTCTCCTGCACATCGTTCTTGCTGAGTGATCCTGAAGATTCACCGTGAATGCACACGCCGCATTCAGATTTCCCTGGTAAGTCTCAGAGTCGCTCTTGGGTAACTCCGCTAATGTTTTCGGACTGAGAAGAATGGGCGATCGAGGCAAAGCGCAGTGATTGCCGGTTACTCTGCGTCCTGCGTGCGACTGTAAGGGCTGTATCGATTGTGACGGCGCCGCCCTTCTGGCTGGTGGAATCCGCGGTTGGCTCCACCCCCGACAGAACGCGTCGGTACCCGTGGCCTCGTCCCAGATCTCCGGCGACATAAAACGCATCTCTCGGTCCGCAGGCTGTTCGACAGTGCCGGGGCCCCTTCCGGGTTCAGCTCGACACCGAATACTTTCCTCGCAACAGAAGACTATCGCTCTCTGCACCCAGAGGCCTGCGATGGAATCTGTCGTCTGACGAACTGCTGGCAGGGTGCGTCTGGCAGTCTTTCAAAGGAAATGACTGCGACCAGCCAGCATTTGCCATCTGCATTGAGCTGATGATCTGCCTCAGAACGGGCTTCAGCCAATTTGAATGTGCCAGTTCATTGTTTTGAAAGCGTCGGGAAAAAGTGTAGAGTGAGATGCCGCAGATTTCTGGCCTTCGGAAAGGATTCCGCCCAACAGTCAAATCGCACTCCCCCACTGCCCCCTGACTCCGCGTAATCCTTCCTGCCATGACTTCAGAATCCCGCCAATCAGGTCTTTCTGACATCGATTTTCATGTCTCCTTCCGACATCGACTGCGATTTACGCAGGATGTCTTCGGATGTGACTCGCAGGTTTTGTCAGACCTTCTGGAATCCTCTGAAGGCCGAATCCCGAAAGTTCAGTTCTGGGTGGACAGCCATGTTGCCGAGGCCAACCCGGACCTGAAACAGAAGGTGCATTCCTTCTCTCGTCGGAATTCAGGACGTTTTCAGATCTCGGGTAACCTGCAGATCGTACCCGGTGGCGAAGCCATCAAAAACGACGTCCACCTGCTGGAACAGATGCTGAAGGTCATCAATGAGGCAGATCTGGATCGCAGAAGTTATGTGGTAGTGATTGGTGGAGGTGCTGTTCTGGATGCGGTCGGTTTTGCGGTTGCCATTGCACATCGGGGCCTGCGACTGATCCGGATTCCCACCACCACGCTGGCTCAGGCCGACTCCGGCATCGGAGTCAAGAACAGCGTCAACCTGTTTCACAAGAAGAATTGGCTGGGTACGTTTGCTGTTCCATGGGGCGTTATCAACGATCGCCGCCTGCTGGATACTTTGAGCGATCGTGATTTTCGCTGCGGGTTTTCAGAAGCGGTCAAAGTGGCCTGCCTCAAGGATCCCGCGTTTTTTGAGCAGATTCACCGCGATGCCGAATCGATTCGGAAGCGTGGGGAAGAATGCTGGTCCACGATTGAAGATTCCGCACGATGGCACCTGCAGCACATTACTGCCGGAGGAGATCCCTTTGAAATGCTGGAGGCTCGACCGCTCGATTATGGCCACTGGTCCGCCCATAAACTCGAAGCCATCAGTGATTTTGACTTGCGCCACGGTGAAGCCGTGGGGATTGGCGTCGCGGTTGACACCGTTTACTCAAGCCTCGTCCATGGCCTTCCGGAAAGTGACGCAGATCGAGTTCTGCAGACCCTGGACCGACTGGGGCTGTTGATTGATCATCCGGCGCTGCAGCGGACGGAAGAACTGTTCCAGGGACTCGAAGAATTCCGGCAGCATCTTGGCGGACGTCTGACCGTCACAATGCTGGAAGCCATCGGTCGCCCGATTAACGTTCATACGATTGATCGTTCACGAATGGAGCGGGCCATTCAACAGGTTGTCGAGCGAGTAGCATCTGGCACAAACTGAGTCCTGTCAAGAACTTCTGATCATTCGACAGATGCGCCAGAAATCAACACGCAAGGCGATCCCGCGATAAAAGTCGTCCCCTTCCAGTGACACTCGCGGGAACTGCAATACAGTCCGGAATGAAACCGCCTTCGATTTTCTCCGAGATTTGGCGAGGGTGGAATTCATTGCCTTCTCATGATATCCTCCGCCCCGCGCTGATGCGCTTTTCCACGAAAATAAACTTTCGTCGGCGGAGGCAGCGTCATTCTGAACGCATCCCGTAACCAACCGATTCCTGTTGCATCCGGGTTGCTGTGCCCCATTTACTGAGTTGCTGGTAGGAAACAATGTCGAAGAGACGTCTGGATCTGCGTCGCGAGGCCGAAGCTGCCGAGGCGATGGAAGCGGAAACCGCAGTTAAAAAGAAGTCTTCGCGAAAGTCTGCGGACGAGAAGGCTGAGGGCACCAGCAAAAAGAAAGCGACGAAGGGCGACAAAGACGCAACCGGCAAGAAGAAGAAGGCGACAAAGCCTCGGACTCGCCGTGCCAAAGAGGCCATGCAGCGCCGCCGGATCGTTTGGGTTGTCTACAGCAGTACGATGCGGGAAGAGGGTCGATTCCTTTATCACGAAAAGGATAAGGCCGACGAGCTGCTGGCGA
>Ga0209573_1002833_pt1 | contig 20719 bp, 11 predicted proteins | sample TNRBio252014_DNA_FD_185870 | JGI IMG/M metagenome (GOLD analysis project Ga0209573, IMG submission 185870) | Wastewater treatment Type I Accumulibacter community from EBPR Bioreactor in Madison, WI, USA - TNR Reactor_6/25/2014_ DNA (SPAdes)... | ecosystem: Engineered > Bioreactor > EBPR >...
TCATCCCGTCCAAACCCTCGACGCGCTGCTCCCATGGAACTGGAAGCCGGCTGCAGTCGTCGCCGCCGCATAAACCCCGCCGAGCAATCGCAACCCGAATAACCCGCGGGCTTCACCGGATGGGTACACAGATGCGGCTGATGCTGCGTCTTCATTCGAGCGGCGTGAGCGCGCGCGAGATCGGCCGGACGGTCAGTGCGGCGCGCTCGACCGTGCAAGACGCGATCAAGCGGGCGGACGCCGCTGGGCTTGGCTGGTCTTTGCCGCCTGCTATATCCGATGCGGTTCTGGAAGAGCGGCTGTTCGCGCGAGCGGGCGTTTCAGCTGGCGTGCGCCGCCTTCCTGCAAAACACCGAGGCAATCAGTTGCGCGTCGGCAAAGATCGTTTCAGAAAATCCACCATTTCCGGGCTCAGACGCTTGACCAGCTCGACATTGCTCGAAGCGTGGAAAGGCACGGGCTTCTCTGCGCTGCTCAAGTCTGCAAACCGGATCGAGGGATCGGTCCTTGCCGGATCGTCGCTTTGGGGACGGGTCGGGTCCATGCTCGGGACCGGCAATTTGCCGCCGCCGCCCGCCGTGGCGAAATTCGGAAAATTCGCGGTGATGTCATTCTGGACGATCTGCTGCGCCGCAATGGCGTATTTGCGCGATTGTGCCGCCGGCGTGCCTTCGGCAACTGCGATGTCGACATTCAGGGCCTCGATCGACACGGTGTAATCGCTGTTGAGCATGACTTCGAAGGTGCGGAACTGCTGCGGGAAATCGCGCAAAGAGCAGGTCTCGACCTGCCAGAAGCCCTGCTCCGGCTTGGCCGGATCGGTCGAGGGGAAGGCCTTGACCGTGTTCATGTGGCGATGCCCGGCAATCCACATCAGCAGGTTCGGCGTCTGTTGCAGCGTCCTGACCAGCCCTGCCAGATCAACGGCGTTGTCGAAACCGGGCTTCGCCGTCTTGTCGCCCAGCCACCATTCCATTTCCGAGCCGATGGGCGAGACGCCGATGGGAATATGGGCGGCGATGATCATCAACTGGTTTTCAGCCTGGCCGCGCGCGAGTTCGGCCTTGAGCCAGGCCCAACGACGCGCGTCGAGATAGCCGTGACCATGAATGTCCTTCGAGCCATCATGATCGGAGCGGGTGGCGTCGAGCACGATGATCTTCAGCGGCACATCGGATTTCGGCCGGAAGCTGTAGCAGGCGAATTCAGCTCCGTCCGCGCCGCTTCGGTCGACCAGATGGAAGCCGTGGCCAACCGGCTGCGTCGTCGTGTTGAAAAATTCGGCGAACCAGTCGGCGCGCACGAGCGGGCGACGGTCCGGGTCGGCCGCGATCTTCGGCGCGCGCCCCTTGAAAGCCGGGTCGTCGGCCCGCCCTGCGTGGATGATCGCGCCATAGGGGCTCGCGCCATCGATCACGCCAGCATAGAACGCAGGCGTGGCGCGCAGGTTGCGGTAGTCGAACAGGGCCGGAAAGCTTGCAGCGTTGGGGCGCAAGGCGTTGCCGATCGCCCAGACCTTGTCGTCTGTGTAGGATTGTCGGAACCCCAAGGCGGGATCCGCGTCGAACGGAAACGAGCCGATCATCAGATGATCGTGATTGCCGAGCGTCTGATACCAGGGCAGCGATTTGTCGAGTCCGGCTGCCTGAAACGGCATCTGGAAATCGACGCTGTCGGCGCCGCGATGCGCGCCGGAACTCGGCACGATCACCTTTCCGTCAAGGACATCGATATACCAGCGCAATTCGTTGAATGAGGCGCTGTTGCAGGCGTCGCCCAGCGAGATGCCGAAATCGAACGGGTCGCGGCCGTGCAAATCGTTCACCGTCTGCACCGCCGCATCCAGCACTTGCGTCGAGTAGAGCATGACCGGCGAATAGATGGATGTGTTGTGGCGCGCCGCCGGCTCGCTCTGCTGGAAGTGGATGAGCTGATTGGGCGCTTCCTTGTCGGTGATGTGGATGTCCGAGAAGGCGAAAAAACGCAGGAGCCGCGTGCGCGCAGCACCCGCCGGCTTGCTGTAATCCGGCGCCATCAGGTCGAGGCGCTGTACGACAGGCAGGCCGGAGCCGTACGACCACGCGCCATAACCAAAGTCCTTGTATCGCCAAACCTGGCTCAACTCGTCCGCCCGCAGGCCGGGAGTCCGAGAGGGAGTAAAAGCGATCATGCGCTCGCGGGTCGTCACGGCCGGCTTGGCAATCGGATAGCGGCGGACGTCTCGCGCCCGCGCGTCGTCAGCCAACCCCGTGACGAAAGCTGCGCCGGCAAGCGCCGTTGACGATTTCAAAAATGAGCGGCGCGTGAGCGGCGCCGCGCGCCACCCAATTGTCCGTCCAGACATATGGCAACGACGCATCATGCTAACCCCTCTGAAAGAGAGTGGAAATTATCGCATGTTGCCGCCGCGCGCCGTGTTCTGCATCAAGGCGGCGGGAATGCTGAACCGCACGCGGGTCTTCCTGCCGTCGCTGTCGCTGGCGCACATCGTCGGCTCGAAGACCGAGCGCGCCTACGCCCGGTCGGAAAGGCGCTCGTCTTGGCGGCCTTCTGCTCGGGGCCGGAGAGCCGCGCGAGACTGGCGGTGAAGGAATCCGCGATGAGGAAGTTCATACCCGCCTGCCCCGCCGCTAGACCGAGAAGATCTTCATCACCTCGTCGCCGAGGTGGTTGATGACCTTCACGGCGATGCGCCCGGAGGCCGGCTTGGCGAAGGGCCGCGACATGTCGGAATTGAGCGTCGTCCAGGCGTCTTCGTCGATTTCGGCTTTCAGCGTCGTCTTCAGCGCCTTGTAGGGGTCGTTGGCGCCGAGAAAGTAGCATTGGCGGACGAAGAAGCTTTCCTCGTTGTAGTCGGTGTCGATCATCCACAAGGCGATGCCGTCGGTGCCTTCGGACGCCACCTCGCCGGTTTGCGGCTTGAAGACGTCGACGCCGAACACCTGAACCCGGATCTGGTCGTCGCCTTCTGCGTGGATCTTGATGTCGGGCTCGCCGAAGACGACGAAGAGATTGCCGGCGCCGGTGGCCTTCAGCTCGTTGCCCATCATCAGGTCGGGGTTCATGCGCGCCTTCAGCACTGGCACCTTGCCGAGGCGATTGAACTCCGAGGAATGGGCGTCGTAGTTGAAGGCGCAGGCGACGAGCGCGTCGAAGCCGGCGTCGCCCGCCTCGCGCGCGGCGGCGACGAGCGCGGGCCGCGCGAAGGTGCCGAATTCCGGGCCGATGACGATGCCGGCGCGGCGCTCGGCCTCGCCCTCGTTGTAGCGCGCCTCGGCGCAGATATATTGGCCCGGCCAGCCGGTGAGGCTGGTGAAGCGGATGCGGTCCTTCTTGTCCTGCTGCTGGACGCCGGCGACGCCGAGGTTTTCCAGCACCATTTCGGCGAAGTCCTTGACCTTGGGGTCGCGCTCGGCCGCCTTGCGCTTGCCCTCCGAGGCTTCGAGGACGTCGATCAGCTCCTCGTCGTCGCGCATCGCCAGCACGCGGTGCGGCGACAGCGATTCCACGGTGAAGGGGCCGGCGACGCGCACCTTGCCTTTGTCCTCATAAGGCTTGTCGTAGAGATATTCGAAATCGGCCTTGGCGGCGATGGAGGCGTCGATCTCCTTCTGCCGGGCGATGCGCGCCTGCCAGAAGGCGTCGAGCGCGGCATGCGCCGCCTTGGGCCAGCTCTCCGGCGCTTCGCGCGGCACCTCCCATTCGAGCAGCGCGCCCTTTGGCGCCTCTTCGCCCGAGGGCAGCGTCATGACGCCCTTGGCGCGGAAGTCGAGCTTGTGGCCGGCGCGCCCGCCCTGCGTCACGGGGAAAGGCGCGGCGTGGCCGGCGAGCGTGGCGTTGAGCTGCGCCAGGGCGGCGATGACGGCGGGCTGGCGCTGCTCCCAGATCGTGTCGATCTCGGCATTGTTGGCGATGCTTTTCAGCGTGACATGCGGCACGCGCTCATAGACGAAGCCGTGGCGAACATTGCCTTGCGTCTTGGTCGTCCTGGGCGCGGTGCGGGTGATCTCGCCTTCCTTGCGCTGTCCCTCGGGCGAGTCGGCGAGCAGGTAATAGGCATAGCGCGCGCCCATCAGGCGCGAGCGGGCCAAGGCCAACGAGACGCGGCTGGTGTCGATGGTGATCCAGCGCCGGCCCCATTGCTCGGCGACGTAAGCCGTCGTGCCCGAGCCGCAGGTCGGATCGAGGACGAGGTCGCCGGGGTCGGTCGTCATAAGGATGCAGCGTTCGACGATTTTTGACGCTGTTTGAACGACATAGATTTTGTCTGATGCGCCTGAAAGATCGCTCCAAATGTTGGTGATTGTTGAAACCGAAAAATCGCTAAACCGACGAGCGTAGCGGATTGATTTTTGTTGCCGAATTATTCGAGAGGCTTGGCGAAGTCGTGTCATCCCGGCCTCATTCGTTTTCCAGCGGCTCTGCATTGTTGGCCGGAAAACTTCACCATCTATCGGCACATCAAACCAACTCGCCGCCCCCTCACCTTTTTCACGCCCAGCGGAAGCGGATTGCAGCGGGTCAGGTGCGATGATTGAAGATTTGCTTACACCGTCCAGCGCACCCTTGTGCCCAACCCTCTGACCAAATTCATTTTCAATCAGCGTAAAACGTCCAGCATCATCGCTTGAAAGCGGTCGAGTCAGGTAAATTGAGCGGAACTTAAGTTTTTTACGATCCTTGCAATACCAAAGTAAATAATCGGCAACGCCGCCGATGTATTCTGCGAAAGTCGATCCAGCTTTTTGAACCGTCACTAATGATACTATGTTTTCATCGCCAAACACCTCATCCATTAGCGCCCGCACCCGATGCACGTTCTCGTCGCCGATCTGGACGAAGATCGAGCCTGACTCATGCAGCAGGTCGCGCGCCACGGTCAGCCGGTCGCGCAGGTAGGTGAGATAGGAATGGATGCCGTCCTTCCACGTGTCGCGGAAGGCGCGCACCTGCTCCGGCTCGCGGGTGACGTGATCGCGCGCGCCGTCCTTCACGTCGCGCGACGTCGTGCTCCACTGGAAGTTCGAGTTGAACTTGATGCCATAGGGCGGGTCGAAATAGATGCACTGCACCTTGCCGCGCAGGCTCTCGCGCTCGGCGAGGCTCGCCATGACGGCGAGGCTGTCGCCGAGGATCATGCGGTTCGACCAGTGCTGGTCGTGCTGGTAGAATTCGGTCGCCGCCTCCTTGTTCGGCAGGCCGTTGAAATCGGCGAAGAGATCGACCTGAGCGCCGGCCTCCTGCTGCTTTTTCGCCTTCGCCATGCGCCGCAGATCGTCGATCAGCGCCTGCGGATGCACCTTCTCCTGAATGTAGAGCGGCGGCGCGTTGACCACGAGTTCGGACCAGTCCTGCGCGTCCTTGCCGCGCCAGACGATCTGCGGATCGAGATCGCGGTTGCGGCGCTCATAGGCGACGCGCACGGGCGACTTCTCGTCGTCGTGCATGACGCTTTCCAGCTCAGCCGTCGGAATGTTGCGCCGGCTCGCATCCGTGTGACGGATCGTCTCGACGCGGATCGGGCCCTTGGGCATTTCAAACTCCTTCCAGCGCAGGCGCGGCCGCCTGCAAAATCGCGTCGATCGTCGCCTTGAAATCGTCCTCGATGGCGTAGGCGTCGCGCAGTTCGACGAAATCCCAACGGCCGAAGCGGCCGAGATTGTTGACGCCCGGCGTCCAATAGGCGCGCATGGCGTTCGACTTCGCCTTCACGTCCTCGCCGCGGAAGCCCTTGATCTCGACGACCAGGTTGAGCGGGTCGCGCTGCCCGTCGTCGACGCGGACGATGAAATCCGGGCGATACATCTTGCGGACATTGCCGAGCAGATACGGCACCTCGAAGCCGAGCCCGTGGTTCTTCACATAGGCGAGAACCTTGGGATGGGCCTCGACGATCTTGCAGAACTGCTCTTCCCAGCTGCTGTCCCAGACCACGTAATTGACGTGGCATTTGTCGTCAGCCGTGGGCCACAGCGTCTCGCGCGCCGTCATGAAATTCACCGCGCCGGTCAGGCCGCGCGGGTTGTAGGGATCGATGACGGCCTTGACCGGCTTGTGCTCGATCAGCGCCAAGGTGATCGCCGCCGCGATGCGGTTGGCCGCCTCGTCGCCGATCTGCCGGTAGAGCAATTGCGCCGGCTTCGTGCCGCCCGAGCAGCGCAGATAGCCGCCCTCCAGCCATTGCCGCGAAATGCGCAGAAGCTGCGGGAAAAGCGGCGTCTTCGGCTCGTCGCCGCTGTCGCGGTATTTGGTGAGCAGAAGATGCCGCGCCAGATGATAGGCGATGGTGGACGGGCGCACCTCGTCGAGGAAGGTCAACGTCATGTCGACGCCCTGCCCGACGATGCCCTCGTTCTTGTTGAGCGTCGGCCCGACCATGTCGGGCGTCAGGTTGAAGATGGAATCCTCATCGAACCTGACGTCGAGGCGCTCCTTCGGCAGGTCGATGCGATAGCCGGTGACGCGCGGGAACTGGATTTCCAGGGCGTCGCGTTCCGGCCGCACGGCGCTGACGCGCACCATCTTCTTCGGCGGCTTCGGCTCGGCGATGACCGGCTTGGAGGTGAAGTCGAAGGGAATGCCGAAAATGTCGGCATATTCCGCGTCGAACAGCCCTTCCTCATTCAGTTCGTAGGACTGACGGCGCAGGCCGCGCCCCACCACCTGTTCGCACAGAAGCTGCGTGCCGAAGGCGCGGACGCCGAGAATATGCGTGACCGTGTTCGTGTCCCAGCCCTCGGTCAGCATGCCGACCGAGACGACGCAGCGGATCTGCTCGCCGAGCTTGCCTTCGCGCCCGACCGTGTTCATCACCTCGCGCAGCAGCATGGCGTCGTCGATCTTGTCGGCGTCGGCGCGGTTGCCGGTGCGCTCGACGATCTCGCGCTTGAACTGCTCGATCTCCGGCGCCGCCATCTTGCGGAAATCGTCGGAGAGCGCGTCGCCGGATTCGAGCTGGTAGCTGTCGATCAGGATCGTGTTGGGCCGCGGCAGGCGCTGGTCGTAGGAATCGAAATTGTTGAACAGGTCGCATTTGCCCGGCACGACCTGCGACGCGCCATCTTCATTCTGGCGCTCGTAGCCCGAGATGTAATTGTAGACCAGTTCCGAAGCCGTCGTGTTGTGGCAGACGATGATGAACACCGGCGGCACGCCGATGGCCTTCTCCTCCCATGCGGCGAAGACCTTCTTGTAATGGCCGTAGAGGGCGTCGACCGCGCTCTTGAGCAGCAACGGCAGCGAGTCCGGATCGCCGCCGCCGCCCTTGCCCCTGCCCTTCTTCGGCATCTGCTTGCCGATATGGTCCCACAGGTTGCGAAACAGCGGCCCTTCCGCGCCGATGACGTTGTCGAGAACGGGGACGCGCGGCAGTTTGACGATGCCGCATTCGATCGCGTCGAGCAGCGAGAAATCGCTCATCGTCCAGGGGAACAGCGCCGCCTCGCGATAGCCTGACCCCTTGAGGAAGAATGGCGTGGCCGACAGGTCGTAGACCGCCGAGACGCCGAGATTGCGCTTCACGATTTCAAGGCCCGTGATCCACATGCGGGCCTGCTCGTTGTTCTCCTTGGCCTCGGCCTTGTCCTCGCCCGTGAGGTCGGCCTCCGTCGCTTCGCTCGTGTCCTTGACCTTCGCGCGGTAGCAATGGTGCGCCTCGTCGTTGATGACGAAGATGTTCTTGAGGCCCATCAGCTCCGGCATGACGCGCTGGAGCATCTGGCCTTCCGTTTCCAGCGTTTGCAGCTTTTCGCCGCGCCAGCCCTCCAGGGTCTGCCGCGTGCCCTTGCTGACCTCAAGGCGCTCCCGCAGCTTGAAGGCGTGATAATTGGTGATGACGACCTTGGCGTGGTCGAGGTCCGGCAGCATTTCCGGCGGCACGAGGTCGCGAGAGCGGTAATAGGAATCGAGACCCGTCGGCATCAGCACGCGCAACCGGTCGCGAATGGTGATGCCCGGCGCAACCACGAGAAAGCCGCGGGTGAACGTCTTGCTGCCGGGATGCCGTTTGGCGTTGACGGTTTGCCACGCAATCAGCATGGCCATGACCGTCGTCTTGCCGGCGCCGGTGGCGAGCTTCAGGGCGATGCGGAGAAGTTCAGGATTGGCCTCCGCGTTGGCCGAGCGAAGATGGCCGAGGATTTTCCTCACGTCGGCCCGACCGAGCTTCGGCGCGACTTCCGCGAGCCAGATCGCGGTCTCGACCGCTTCAACCTGGCAGAAAAACGGCCGTGGCCCGGTGTCGCGCGCCGAGCGCCAATAGATCAGAAGCCGCGCCGTCTCCGGCGTGACGCCCCAATCATTCGGGTTCGGCAGCGCGCGCCAGCGCTCCACATGGCCGCGCACCTCGTTGATGAATCGCGTCGTGACGTATTCCTGCTCGTCCGCGGCGTCGGGCGTCTCGCCAAGATCGAATTTGCCTTGCTGCTGTCGTCCGTTTCCCCGCCGCTGCGAACGGGCTTTGGGCACCGGCGAGTAATAAGCAGAATCGCGTCTCTTTTGAATGACTTCGCCAGTTGGCTGCCCATCGGCCAGCGCCCAATGCCGCCCGGGATACTCGTAAGGAGAGTTGAGTATCGGCTTCTCAAAAAAGCTGTCCGCCATCTAGTTTCTCGGCGCTCTCTGTCGAATCTAAATCTATATATAAATGAAATGGATGCATTAATGCGATATTATATATTTCCGCATCGCAACGCGCGTCGGAGCGGAACAACAACAAAGCAGAGCTATATTGTAAATACGCTATATTTGTTAGGTGCTTAGACCGCCGCATCCGCTTGCGCATTGAAAAGCAGCCGCCGGAAATTCCGGCGGCTGCAGCGAGGTTCGGGATCAATATTTGGGAGAGAGCGGGCGCCAGATAGGCGGAGCTTCTTCCGTTTGGCCAGCATGGCGCGTCGGCGCGCCGTCACCCTGCGTCGTCGAAGTCGTCTGGCCGGCGCCGATGCCGGGTCGACGATCGATGGGCGGCAGGCCGACGGAGGGGTTCGGTTCACGACCTCGGGGCATATACAGACTGGGCGCGGCGACAGGGCGATTGTTTGCGCGCGCGGCGTCCGCTGCCGCACGGACCTCCGGCGTCGGGGTGGGCGGAGTGCTGGCCGGGTCAACCTTCGGCGATTGGCAGCTTCGGCAGAACGCCCGGGCTTCGTCAAAGCGGCTGGAGTGGACCCACGCGGTGACGCGCTTCATGCCCTTGTCTTCCTGATTGCGCCGGTGTTGGGCCTGCCGCTCACGGTCGCGCTCCGCTTTGGCCTTGACCGCAGCGTCAACTCTTTTCAACCGCTGCCATTCCTCCGGGGAGTTCTCGACCGGCGGCGAGTTACTGTTTTTCATGGTTGCGTCCCATTTCTGTTGTGACCAAGCAAAATGAGAGCAACGCCAGTGCCGTGGGTCAAACAGGCGTTCATCAAAGAACGGCATTTATTTTTATCCGCAGCAACAACGCCGCCTTTATTAAGACAAATTTATCCCGTCAGCGGGGATTTCACGGCAAGATTTCTTGCCTGAGCAGGCCGCCGTCGGGGATGAGAATTTATCTGAGCCGAAGACGCCACCCTGTGCGCGGTCACGTTTGCTCAAACGCATCGATTACCGGAGCCACGGGCCTGTCTATGGCGGAGGCGCATATAACCGGCAGCGCTTGCTTCTTCACGTAAATCGATCCGCAGACACGGAGTGATTACAGGATTTTCCTGTTATCTAAGCATAAAAATTCCGGACCGTAACGCAGCACACGTCGTATGTGATGCTCAATTATTCGTGCCGATCTAACAGATCAATAATGTGACTGGTGCTGTATTGGTATGCGCGCAGCCTCGATGGCGACGCATTTTTTTCGCGTTTAAATCAAAAACGCATCGATGCGCACCCCTCATTCAATCACCGCACCCGTCATTGTTTCAAACGATAATTTTTATACGACCGCATATCGAATTTCTGCATGACTTATAACAGCTTAAAACTCCCAGATCAGTAATAATTCAAAACGGCCCAATACCCCAATTCTGACGAGGGTCAGAATTGGTACAACCAGCTTGGGTCTTTATCCCGCGCGCCCCTGTTGGGCGCACAAGCCCGTTCCGGGCTCGTGGCGGGCATCGGGCATATCCTCAATGCGGGCCTGGGCTCTACAAGCGCGACCCGCATCTAAAAGGCCTGCTGTTGGCGCAACTGACGACACCATTTGGGACACCCTGCTGGCGACCGTCGACGTCGACGGTCGATGGTGTCGCCTTCTGGATCGCAGGCGCATCTTCTCGGCGAAACGCGGGGCGAGATGGCGCTCAACCTTCAGGGCGCGATCAGCTCGCTGCTGCAGTTTCCCCATAATGCTTGTCGCGCCATCCGCCATGCCCGAGACAGCCACATACCTTCGGTTTTTTTCGGCGACCTCGGTCTCGTCAACGTCATATCGAAAGCTCGGCGTGCAGCGTTCATGAAACAACGGAACAACGAAACAACGGAACAACGGAACAACGGAACAACGGCATTCGGCCGTTGTTGCCGGGCTCTGGCGCCATGCTTCGATCCATGCTCGCATATTCAGCAACCGACATTCTTCAGGTTGCGATATGTCTCCGTCCGAACTCCAATCCTTCATTGAACAGCAGGCGCGCATCGGCGACCGCATCGCCCGCAAGGCCGCCAGGGTGAAGCAGCAGCTCCTCGCCGACCCGGTTTTCAAGGCGCCGCGCTACATCAAGGTGCTCGATCGCGCCATCAAGGCCATCGACAAGCCGGGCCTGCCGCCCTCGAGCCGGCCCAAGGGCATCGACGGCGCCGAGAGTTTCCACTTCCGGCTCGAAAACGTCACCAAAGCCTCGCTCTATTCGGCTGCGGCCGGCGCCGGCTCGCTCGCCGCCGACCGCTTCCTCGCCTACATGGAGCGCGAAGGGGCGGCCGAGACGGTCGAGCGCGGCGAGGCGCAGCATGTGCGCGGCGCCGACGCCCAAGAGCGCGCCTCGACCTGGTTCCTGATGGGCGGCGGCGATCGCGACGGGCCCGGGCGCGACATTGGCGAGGCGGCGCGCTTTGCCGGCTACATCGAGCGGCCAGAGGCGCCGGAGGTCGAGGGAGACACCGTGTCGTCCTTCGGCAACATCGCCGAGCGGTTCGAGGACCGGCTGGCCTTCTGGCGGGCGCTCGACGACAGCGAGCCGGCGCCGAAGAACCACAAGCTGCGGCTATGGCCGGCACGAACCGCCGCGTTCTGGCAGGCCGTCGACGCCGATCCCGACGCGCCCCTGCCGTTGCGCCGGCGCGACCGCGCGCACGACAGCACGGTCGTCGTCAGCGACGCGGAGGCTGCGGCGATCCACCGCTATGTCCGGAAGCGCGCGACGGGCAAGGAGCCGCCGGCCGAAATCCTCGAGGGCCGCGCCCGCCGCATTCAGACCAAGCTGACGCTCGACCTGCCGCACGAGCTGAGCCCGGCGGCGCGGCTGAAGCTCGCCCGCAAGTTCTGCGACGCGCTGTTCGAGATCGAGGACCTCGGCCGGCGCGGGCCGGGCGGCAAGCCCGACCCGCGCTATCGCGTCCCCTATCATGCCGTCATCCACGCGCCCGACCGCCACAACGACGCGCGCAATTTCCATTTGCACATCGCCTTCAGCGAGAAGCCGGCGACGCGCATGATCCACCCCGAAACCGGCAAGGAGTGCTGGGACTTCGAGGTCGAGACGATCGAAACGGACAGGCATCGCAATACGCGGACGAAACGCCCGTTCGAGAAGCCGCGAAACCGCGACCTGCACGCCAGGACCTGGGTCGGAAACGCCCGCAAGCTCTATGCCCGACTCGCCAACGAGGCGCTGGCGGCGGCCAACCTGCCCAAGCGCTACGACCCGCGCCGCTATGTCGACATGGGCATCGAGACGCCGGCCCGCGCTCGTCTGCCGAAGGCGGTCGTGGCGCAGCTGAAGAAGGGTCGCGCCGGCCTCGTGCCCGAGGTCAACGCGAAGACGATTGCCGAGGCCTGGCGCGCCCACGAGGCCGCGCTCATGCGCCGCCATCCGCCGGCGAACTACCCCAAGACGGTCGACCGGCGCTGGCGCGACGAGATCGCCAGGTGGCGCGGCGACTTCGGCTTCGTCGTGCTGTCGCAGCAGCAGCACGCCTGGCGCTGCGCCGTGACGGTCGGGCGGACCGCCGCCAACCTGCTGGCGCTCGACCGGCTGATCTACGACCGCATCCGCTCGCAGATCGACCCGCCGCTGGCGCCGGGCGACAAGGACGCCAAGGCGTTCCTGGCGGCCTACGACGCGAAGTTCATGGCTCCCTACCGCGAGAGCATCCGCTACGAGGCCGCCGCAGCGAAGGTTGCCCTTGGCTATCTTGATCGCTCCAAGGCATCCGATCGCTTGAGCGGCAGCGACGCGCTCGCCTTTATAAATGGGCAAACAATATCGGCGCCCGCAGCACTTTCTCAGGCCGCATCACTGCCCTTAGAGCGCTCTCCTGTTCCCTTGCCTGCGCCGACGGTCTTGGCGCCGAATGCGGGCATTCCGCGCCCTGCCACGACGCTCACCCCCGCTCCGATGCAAGCCGTGCAACGCGCTCCCAATGTCTCTTCCCCGACCGACCTGATAGAGCTGATCCGACGGGCTAAAGAGCAGGACCAGAGGCGATGGGCTGCAGCCGCTGCCCGCGAGGCGCTGGAACGGGCGCCCGTTTCCAGTGGTGCTGCTGGGGCCGAGGAAGCGCAGGGCGCAGAGGTTCCCGATACGGCGGGCGCTTCGCCCAAGCCGCCGCCCGAAATATCCCCGACGCCGAAGAAGAAGCGTATCCTTACCGAAGCCGAGGTCCGCAAGCGGGCGTTGATCGCGGCGCGCTACCGGGGCTGGGGACGTTAGCGCTGGCGTACCAATTACCGAACATTGGCCTGCTGCCGGTTTCGTGGACACCGAGAAAAGGTGTTTGCGGTATCGCTCGGCGGAATCCACGGCGATGCGAGATACGAGTGTAAGCGGCACATTAAAAAATGAGCCGCCGCGCCCAGGCGCGGCGGCTGCGCATCTTGCTTGCCGCGCGGCGATTCGGCTACGCAGCGGTCGGCCGGGAGGCCCACTTGAGCGCCTCGGCCAGCACAGCGACGAACCACTCACGATCGCGCTTCGGGTGAAAAGCGTACAGTTCGGTGACCCGGCAATAGGCGCCAGAGACCGGTTCGCGCTTGAAACGGGTCAACGTGTCGGGATCGATCCCGGCGGCATGACAGTGCGCGCGCCCATCGGCAGTGGTGGCCCAAGCGCTCAGTTCGCGACACGCCAGCGCAGTGCGCACGAACCCATCAAGCGCATAAGGATCGACGTCCGGGCCATACTCGACGCGGAACATGTTGTTGTGAATCTTGAGGTTCGCGGGAAGAGGAATCCGATTGAAGTCCTCGGGACGATTGGGAGTGGCATGCCAATTCATGAAACCGGGCGCCTTCGTGAAATCAGAAGGATTCTCCGCACCGCGCATGAAGGCGCCATAGCCGCAGTCATTCAACCCCTTGAAGCGGCTGTAGGGCGTTCCGTAAAAGAGCGCGCCGATCTTGTAGATCGGGTGATTGAGGCGCTGCGCCAGGGCCCGAAGCCCATCGCAACCGGCCCAATAAAAATCCATATAACCGAACGCAATCGTCTGCTCATTCTGCGGTCCCTCGACCAAAGCGGGCGACTCGATCGGCAAAACCGGCAGATCACCAGAGTACATGATGATCGTGGTCGCATCGCCGCGCACCACCAGAAGGTGCGGGATCGAAATGAACGTGATAGTGCTGTTGGTAGCCATTGACTGTCTCCACGTGACAGAAGGTGGTTAGGCTTTCGTCCGGGGCGCCAACCCCGGGCGGAAGCTGCGTCGACTTTCGACAAGTGACACATATGAGCTTGTTGCATCAAAATCCAGCACAAGCTCATGTATTGGTTAATGCATACTTTTGCGGTCAAGCACAATAACGCAATATTCACTTTTAAATATTCAAAATTACGAATCAATTCAAATATCTACACGCGCTCATCATCGGCGATCACGTTGCAAACAATCGCCTTTTAGACTGATTTTTCTGCACTTTTGCAGAATCGCGCATTCGGAATAACTCTCTCCCCTGCCCGAGCGAATCCGGTCGCAAAACGCAACGTTCGTATTCGTTGCATTCTGAAGTCCGAAATGCGCCAATAGCAGAAATTGGCTTTGTCCCAGATAGCTGACGTTCGCCTGCGCGCCCCGAGATGCATACCCGCGCGGTGTTATTTCGCTCGCTTAAGGCCAACCCCCGATCGATGGTAACGATTTTGAGAAAATGCCGCGGGCTGGGGAAGCCTCCCCTCGCCCGCGTGTCACGCCGATAGGATCAGACGGCTTCATCCAGACATCCTGATTTACAAGCCGCGCAGCCGACAGCGGGCCAAGGCCAATCGACGGTCCGAACGCCGCCGTCGCCATCGCCGAAGGCGGTGCGCCACGCCCCGGTCAGCCGCCCTCCCAGCGTCGAGATGCGGCGCGTCGCTGCGACGAACACACGACTGAAGGAACGATCAGGCGGGCCGAGCATGCAATCGAGCGCGACCTCAGAGATCATGGCCGTCACATAGGCCAGCTCCACTGGCCCATACGGCTGATAGTGCGCGCCGCAGGCCGGCTCCTCTTGGTGAACGTCTCCTCCGTCGGGCCATTCGACGACCGTCAGGTCCGGTGCGCCGGTGCGGCCGATATGGCATTGCAGGCACCCGCCTTTCTTACCGATTGCGACCGCGTGGCCGGCACAGGCTTGCGCTTCGGTCCATCCATAAAGAATCGGCTGAGGGCGCCCGTGGCGGACATGCCAGCGGTTTAACGCGCTTTCAGCGACCCAGTTTCCGGTCGCCGCGACGATCAGATCGGCGCCGGCAAGCAGATTCGCCTCGTGCGAGATCAAACGATGCAGGCCGCAGGCGCGGTGTTCAACGGTCAGGTGCGGATAGTCGCTCCGCAGTCGCTCGGCCAAGGCTTGAGCCTTGTTGCGCCCTACGTCTGCCGCGCCGAGCGGATGGCGTCCGACATTCGCCCAGCTCAGTATCTCCGGATCGACCAGCACGATGCGCCCGACTCCAGCCTGGGCCAAGGTGGAGGCGACCGGGGCGCCCACGGAGCCGCAGCCGACCACTACGGCGGTCGCGCTGCGCAGCCGTTCCGTTCGGCAGTCCCGTCCGCGTCCATGCACCCAATCGGCGTCAGCACGCTGCACGAGAGTTCTGACGACTGGAACTGTTCCGAAGAGGCGCCCGAGAAGGAGCTTCTGCGGAGTGTGGTGGGGCCGGAAACCAACGGACAACGGCTTGTCAGGGGCACGGGGCCGCGTTTTGCGTCGCTTCGGATTGAGTACTTTCGCGCCAATCAGTGCGGCGCCGCCGCGCCCGATCGCCCCGAGCAGCGCCAACATCTCGTCGGGCTCCCCCGTCGCGGACTGTTCCAACGCCGACTTCGCATCCGGCCCCAGCCGTTCGGCTAGCCGGTAGAGGTCGGCCGCTGTCTCCGGGTATTCGGCGGGTAAGAGCGGCTTGTCGAGCCATAGGAAGTTTGCTGCTTCGGTCTTCACCGGTGTCTTGTCGCCGAAGCGGCGACGCACCCAGTCGGCGATCGAGTCCTGGTCCTCGCCGATGATTTCAAGGCCTTTCCCGCGCCAGACCCGCACGGCTCGCGATGGCGGACCAGGCGAAATTAGGCTGAACAGGTTCTCGCCCTTAGAATGCGCTTTGTATCCCCAATAGGTGACGAACTCTTCGCGGAAGTCGCGCTCGATGATGCTGCCCTCCAGTAGCTCCTCAATCAGTCTGACCGAGCGATTCAAGAGGTCCATGGCGACCTCCGTGGGATCGTCGGGGTCCCATTCCGCCATGTTCGGCAACAGGCACAGAATGCCGTCGCTCTCGACATGCGGCCACGTCATCGGCTCGGGGTGATCAACCAGCGCGGTCCTAACCGCCGTCGTCGGGAACTGGGCGCCGGCCACGACGTCAATCCGCCGGGTGACGCCGTCGGAGAAGACGACGCTGAAGCGCCATGCGGCGACGATCCAGTCGCGTGCGGGATAATCTGCAGCAATGGTCGCACGGTCGACGCGCTCGGGCGTCTGGCCCGCCCGCTCGCGCAGGGTCGCTTCGAGGCGGAGCGCCGCCTGTCGCCAGCCGAGCGGGAGCAAGTTCTCAGGCATGACGGCCACCGCCGGCGCTGCTGACCGCGCTAGCCGCGGCGGCCGTCACACTCAACAAGGCGGCGGAGCCGATGATGGCCGGTGCGACCACGGACGCGCGTTGCTCCTCTTCCAACCGCTCGCTGAAGAAAGTGGTGGCGAACACCTTGTCCCAGCATTTGAGCGCCTTCTCGCGCGTGCAGTCTGCGTCGAAGAGCGGGGCCAGCGAGTCGATCGCCTCCGTCAGCTTCTCGCGGAAGCAGCGGGCCTTCGCGTCGTCCGTCCCGCTGGTGATGTGATCGCCCGGCGTCACGGGGTGCGACACCTGCAAGTTCCAGTTCAGCCGATCGCGGATCGCCGCCATCGTATCGTAGAGCGCTCGGTCCTCGCGGTCGCTGACGCGAAAGCGCTCGATGGTCAGCACGGTGATGCCGAATCCGCTCAGGAGGCTACCCCGCCAGCTATAGCGGCTTCGTGCGTACTTTTTTAGGTCGCGGTTGATGCGACGCAACTGGACGCCATCTGTCGATTTCGCCCGCTCGTCTTCATACCAGTCGGACACGTCGCGAGCGTCGGACCGCTTCCACCCGCTGCTGGCGGCCAACTCGTAATGAAACTCGTCGCCGAACACCGTCGAGGTCGTGACCCGCCGATAGACCGGCAGATCGACATGGTATCCCTTCTCGTAAAATACCCGCACGCAGTTGGTGCGGACTTCCGGGGCCCGCTTGAACTTCCCGTCGTCGACAGCTTCCCTCACCATTTGGCGAGCCTGCAGCGACGTCATCTCGGCACCGCGATCGCCGACGAGGTCTTCCTTTCGGAAGTATACGCCGTCATCGATGTCGTAGTCGTTGTCCGGGTCGCGGACCATCGTCTTCATGGCGTAGCTGCCCTGCTTGACGAACTCAAGCGGTGCCGGTTTGCCGGCGTTGGACAAACCCTTGCGTAGTCGGGCGCGGTTCGAGTTGCGCCGGTCGCGCATCGCATCCTGCTCGCTTTTGGGTAGCGTCACCTCTTGGTCGTGATACGCACGGACGTCTTTGGCGCAGTCGAACATCACCTATCCTTTCTGGTTCTGAGTTGAGACACGGTCCCAGACCGCGCCGGTCGCCGGCATCGCCGGCAGGTCGAACATCAGACGCCGGATCATCCGGCCGTCTTCGCTGTTCAGATCGTCGCACGCGCTCTTGGTGAGGTCGGCGTCGGTGTTGGCTTGGCCGACTAGGCGGTCCATCGCCTCTGGCCGCGTATCATCGAGCGCCAGGTAAGGCATCATGCTCGCGGGGACCGGCTTGTTCGGAAATCGCACCCGACGGATCGAGCGCCCGCAACTCGTGATGGCGTTGGCGAGCAACCTCGCCATGTTGTCGAAGGCGAACTCCTGGGCCGAGATGCTGAGAGGCGCGACGTCAGCACCCAGCCGCCAGTCCAACATCGACCTGTGCGCGCTTTCTGCGTCGAGGTGATCGCCCTCGGGCCGCGGGCAAGTTCCCAACGAAAAGATCTCGATCGGCCGCTCTGGCGCGGCGATCGTCAACGCATCAACAAGCCCTACCATGATCGGGTTGTTCGCCCACAACCCGCCGTCGGCGAACACCTGCTTCGGCCCGCCCGGCGTATTCGGATCGTCGATCGCAGCGAGCGAGCGGTAGATCGGCGCGGCGCTACTCGCCATGCACACATCGACGAGCGGGTAGCGATCGTCGCGCACGCCGCTTTTCGGTGTCTTCTTGAACACCCAGGCCCGATGCTCGCTCATCAGCACAGTCGGAACGGACAGCGAAATGCCCCGACCCTCGAAAACGTCGAGCATGGTGACGTCGCCGAGAACAGCCGTCAGTGCCTGACGCAGCGCCAAATCGCCCGCCCGCACGAAGCGGTCGCCCTGGGAAGCGCGATAGATCGCACTGCGCTTGCCCGTGAGTCTGTGCGGGAAGATCTTCGGCCCATGCTCGCGATACAGCCCGACAATTTCCGTCATCGGCCGCCCGACGGCGAGCGCGCAGCCCACGATCGCGCCAGTGCTCGTGCCAGTGATCAGATCGAAGCTGCGCCCGAGGTCAAGCGCCGGTTCGCCTCGGATCCGGGCGAATTGATCGGTCAGACGAGCGAGAAAGGCACCCGTATAGATGCCCCGCATGCCGCCGCCATCCAAGCTGAGGACGCGAAATGGAGTGCTTACCCGTTGATTTTGATCATATAGTACCATTTTGGAACCCCTCGCGGCTTAACGGCGAGGTTGCCTTGCCCCATCGCCCGTCTATATGATGTGGGGATGAGTTCTTATCACGTCAAGTAACTAGACGTGATTGATCCGCAAGAATCGAGTTTTTGGAGGGTTTGGGGTGGAGGATCGGAGCGACCGGTTGCGTTGGGGAGTCCGCCGAAGGCTTGAATTCATCGATTTTCGGCTCTTCTGGGATGGCCGCTTCAACCGCAGCGACCTGGCCGTCACGTTCGGCATCTCGCCGCAGCAGGCGTCGGCCGACATCGGGCACTACGAGAAGATCGCAGCCGCCAACCTCCGTTACGACCGGGCTGAGAAGGCCTACATCCGAACAGCTGAGTTCGCGCCGGCGTTCATCGGCCAGACGATCGAGCGCTATCTTCTCCAGCTCGTGGCGATCGAAAATCGCTGGATGCGGCCAGGCGATACCTGGTTCGACGTCATCCCGCCAATCGAGGTTATCACGTTAGGGCGCAGGCCGACCGACTCCACAGTGCTGCTGCATGTGCTCGACGCGATCCGCAAGCACCAGGAGATCGACATTGAGTACGGGTCGCTAACGGGCTCGGTGCAGTCCTCCCGGACGATCGCACCACACGCCCTCGCCCATAGCGCCGGCCGCTGGTATGTGCGCTCGTGGTCGCGCGACCACAATGATTTTCGAGACTATAATCTCAACCGGATCACCAGGGTCTTCGACCACCGGCCAGCGTCTGTTGACGTCTCGCTCGATTATGAGTGGGTACAGAAGATCAATCTCGTGATCCGTCCAAATCCGGACTTGTCTCCGGATCGTCAGGCTGCCGTCGCGAGCGAGCACGCAATGACAAACGGTGAACTCATCCGGCCATGCCGATTGAGTCTCAGCTTCTACATAATGAGCGAGTACAATCTTGATGTCGAGCCGGGCGTGCTGAAGCCAGAGAAGCAACAGATCGTTCTGCACAATCGCGATGAGGTCGCCCAAGCGCGTGCGTCTTCGCGTCAGATGTCGATCGAGGCGCTGGCTCGTGCTTCGGCCGGGGGTGCCTCAAGATGAAGCGACTCTCCTTTTCGCACCACCGCATCACGATGTTCGGTGAGCGACGATGCAAGTAGCGGCCACATTGCTTTTCGGCAGCCTGGCGCGGGCCGACCAATCTGAAGGCTCAGACACCGACCTGCTGATGATCGGTCTCACTGAAGAGACGCGTCACGTGTCGATCGCCCACCTCTCCCTTTTTCTCTACCCTTGGAGCCAGCTCGAAGAGGGAGCGCGCGACGGAGACCTATTCGTCTGCCACCTCGCGCGGGAAGCGAAGCCGCTCATCGATCCGGACAACTATCTGCCAAGACTCCGGCAAGTATTTCAGTTCCGGTCCAGCTATGCTGCCGAGATCGCGCGAGCCCGCGATTTCGGCTGGTTCCTAGTCAACTTTGGGGCCGAGCTAAACCCGCAGCTCCTGACGAAGCGGGCCCTCTGGTGCGTGCGCACGATCTTGATCGCGAAAAGCGCCGAGGAACGCGACCCGGTGTTCGCTCCAGAGAGCTTGGCGGAGCGTACACATTCGCTCTCCGCGCAAAACCTGTTGCGAAATCGCCGCAGCCCACGTGATGAGAGCGCCGTGCGGAATGCACTCCGACAGTTTCTCGTTGACGTCGGAGTAGATGATCATTCGGTGGAGCATGCCGACAGGGCTGAGTTCATCGAGAGATTTACAGCGACTGCGAATAAGGTTGCTCTTCAGACGATTCGACAAGAGGAATACAGTCAGGTGAGCTACATCGCATAAATGATAAAAATTTGCTCAGTGCATTTGACGCCCGGCTAAAGACCGAGGCTGTGTAAAAATGACCGAAAGTTTGCCGCTCGAAGGTGCGTGCGACGGGCGGGACAGCCGACCGACGTGTGTGTCTGCCCGGCGCACGCAAAGGCGCACTTAGTTCCATTTCACACGGCCCTTAACGCCTCGATCAGCTTCTGTTTGCCGAGGATGTTCATCACCCGCGTGAGATTGCAGGCCACACGTGCAACGCCATCTCGGCGGCGACGTTTGGCAGGCGCTTCATCAAGAAGCGTGTCGCGTCCATGCTCGCCTTCAGCGTGCCGAAGGGATGTTCGACGCTCGCGCGCCGCGTTTTCATGGCTTCGCGTTTGGCGGCGAGCCGTCGCTGAACCCGCTCGATGACACTTCCAGATAGCTGCCGTTCCGAATTTCAGCTCAGGGTATCCCTCCGGCGAGGGCCGTCTGGCGTTGACTGCGGGGTGCGGGGATAGATCGGGCAAGGGTGGCTCGATGATCGTGTCCACTTGGAACAAGTGGGCACTTATTCGGATGTCAGGCGTAAGAGAT
>Ga0209573_1002834_pt1 | contig 20694 bp, 12 predicted proteins | sample TNRBio252014_DNA_FD_185870 | JGI IMG/M metagenome (GOLD analysis project Ga0209573, IMG submission 185870) | Wastewater treatment Type I Accumulibacter community from EBPR Bioreactor in Madison, WI, USA - TNR Reactor_6/25/2014_ DNA (SPAdes)... | ecosystem: Engineered > Bioreactor > EBPR >...
CCGCGCCGCAGGCCATGCTGCTGTTCAGTTTAATCGGCCTCGGCCTGGCCAGTCCGTTCCTGCTGCTCTCAGCGTTTCCCAAGCTCGTCTCCGTGCTGCCAAGGCCCGGTGCGTGGATGGAAAGCTTCAAGCAGGGCATGTCCTTCCTGCTGTTCGGCACCGTCTGCTACATGCTGTGGGTGCTGACCGGTATGGTCGAGGGACTGCCGATGCTCTGGCTCATGCTCAGCCTGGTGCTGGTGGGCCTCGGCTGCTGGATCTACGGCCGCTGGTCGCTGCCGCACAAGCCAGCCCGCACACGCCTCATCGCGGTCCTGCTGGCGCTAGCGGCCATTGGCGGCGGTTTGAAGCTCGGCTGGCCGCATGTCGAAAAACAACCCGCCGGAGCCCATGGCGCGAAGTTTGAAAACGGCCTGCTATGGGAGCCGTGGTCCGAAGCCAAGATCAAGGAACTCACCGCCGCAGGCAAGCCGGTGTACATCGACTTCACCGCCAAGTGGTGCCTGACCTGCCAGGTGAACAAGCGCGTCTATCCAGACGCGAAGATTCAAGAACTCTTCAAGAAGCACGGTGTGGTGGCCGTCAAAGCCGACTACACCAACGAAGACGAGCCGATCAAGCAAGCCTTCACCGCCCTCGGCCGCGGTGCCGTGCCGGTGAACGCGTTATACATCCCCGGCGTGAAGGAACCCCTCGTCCTGCCAGAAATTCTCACCGTGGACAACTTGTCCGAGGCGCTGGGCAAGCTGCAGAAGTGATCTATGCGCAAAAAAAACACGCGACGCTGGTGAGGCGTCGCGTGCTCGTGGTGAAGATTAAGTCCCGTCGCTTACGCGAAGAGTTTGGTGATCGGCTGGCCCTTGTCGGCAATCGTGAACGGACGCTTGCTAGGGCTGTAGATGACCTGATCGAGCGGCAGACCGAGGGCGTAGGCGATGGAGGCGTTGAAGTCCATGATCTTGACCTTGTCCTCGACGACCTCGCGGCCTTCCTTGTCGGTCTTGCCATAGGTGAAGCCGCCTTTGACGCCACCACCGAACATGACGCCGGAGAAAGCCTTCGGATAGTGGTCGCGACCGACGTTCTGGTTGATGTCAGGCGTGCGGCCGAACTCGGAGGTCAGCACGATGAGCGTGTCCTCAAGCAGACCACGGTTGTGGAGGTCTGAAACGAGGGTGGCGAGACCCTTGTCGAGGGTTTCGCAGCGCTCAGGCACGGCAACGAAGTTGGCGTTGTGCGTGTCCCAGCCGCCGAGAGAGACCTCGACGAAGCGGACGCCACGCTCCACGAGACGACGGGCGAGAAGACAGCCCTGGCCGAAGGCTTCGCGGCCATAGGCGGCGCGGAGTTCGCCGGGTTCCTCGGTGAGGTCGAAGGCCTTGAGGTCTTCGGACTTCATCATGGCCATGGCATCGTCATACATGTCGGCGTAAGCCTTGACGTTGCGATGCGGGAAGGTGGTGCGGAAATCCTTGTCGAGTTCATCGGCAAGCTTCATGCGGGCCTGGAATTTGTCCTCAGGAGCGCCGTTTTTGATGTTCTTGAGGCCGTTCTCAGGATTGCTGACGAACAGCGGCGCCTGCGCGGCGGGGAAGAAGCCTGCGCCGGGATGGCGGCTGTCGTTGCCGATAAAGACGAAGTTTGGCAGGGTGCTGTTGCCACCGCCCTGGAACACGTTGAGCCAGGCTCCCATGGCAGGATGACGGATGGTGCCACGCAGCTCGTAGCTGGTGTGCATCATGTAGTTCCCCTGCTCATGCGCGCCCTGCGTGGAGGTGAGGGAGTTGAGGACCGTGGCGTGGTGCATCTGCTTCGCGGTGAGCGGCAGATACTCGGAGATGCGGACGCCGTCGGCGCTGGTCTTGATGGGTTTCGTCGGACCGGCGGTTTCGACGCCCTCTTTGGGATCCCAGGTGTCCATGTGGGACTGACCGCCGCTCATGTAGAGGTAGATCACGTTTTTCGCCGTGGCGGCCTGCTTGAGCTTCGAAGAGCCTTCAAAGGCGGCGAAGGACTTGCTGGTGAGCGAATTGCCAAGAAGGCCGACCCCAAGAAGTGAGGAAGCGGTTTTGGCGGCGAAGTCGCGACGGGTGATTTCACCGGAGCGGACGAGTTTGGTGGCGAGTTCCTGTTTCATTGGGATGCGCGTGGTGTTGTTGGTTGTGTCTTACTGAATGAAAATGAACTGCTGGGTGTTCAGCAGGGAGAACACGAGGTCTTCCATGGTGTTGAGACCGCTGTCCTGGGCCTTGAGCCAGACTTCCTTCTCACGCGCGGAGGGCTTCCGTGACAGGATCGTTTTGTAGATCGCCTCGACCTTGTCATCGGGATACTGGGCCTTGTTCACCGTGAGCATGAGCTGGCTGTAACGGCTGGTGATCTGAGGAAGAAGGCTGCCGTTCATCATGGCGAGCGCCTGGGGCACGCTGGCGTCGTTGTTGGCGTTTTCGATGGTCTCACGGTCGCTCTGGCCAAACTCACGGAGGTAGTGGCCGCGTGGAGCGGGGCTTTCAAGCTCGGCGGCACGCAGCGTGTTGCGGGCGACCTGCTCGCGGGCGTTGATGTAATTTCTGCGATCTTTGCCCTCGGGAATGCCAAAGTACTCGGCCTCTTCGGCATAGGCGGCGCGGGCTTTTTCCGCCACGGCCTGCTTTTCCTCCTTGGTGAGCTCCTTGCGGTCGTAGCCTGGGATGTTGATCTTTTCCGTGCGGACGCCGCTGGACATCATCATCATTTCCCCACCACTCATCATGGCCGGAGCACCTGCGGAACCGCCAGAGGTGTTCATCGCCACAGTCTGGTAGGGTTTGCCGGTGACTTTCTCGAAGAGCTTCTTCTGACCGCTGGTGATGACCTCGGCGTAAGTGACGCGACGACCTTCGTTCTGGATGCGGTTCACCTCGCTGCGGATGGCGTCGGATTTTTTCTTCAGTTCGTCCGCCTTGGTCATGGCCGCCACCTTGGCAGGGCCGTCGGGCATCGCGTCAGCAGCATCACGGGCCTCTTTGGCCGCGACACGGGCTTCAGCGTAGAGCTTCTGCTGCACTTCGGTGCGCTCGCGATTCTTGCCATAGACCTCTGCGGCCTTTTTGAGACCCACGAGCGCCTCCTCGGCAGAGAGAGCGTCCACACTGTCGGCGATCTTCTTGGCCTGAAGGATGCGCTGCTCCATCTGCTCGCGATTGGCCTGGTTGATCATGTCCGGGCTGGGATTGATGAGCGTGACGAAGGAATCCCACATCTGCTCGGCGCTCATGCGGCGCAGCAGCGGCCCGGTGAAGTGATAAACAACGCCCGGCGAGTGCTCCTGGCGCGTGGCCTGGGCTTGATAGGTCTTGGTGTTGTAAAGCACGCGGAGGACGGCCTTCATGTCGTATTTTAGATCCACCACGAGCTTTTCGAGGTGCTTCTCCATCTCAGGAATCATCGGCACGGTCGTGTCCATGAGCTCGTCCAGCGGCTCGATGAGCGCGAGGCCGAAGACACGCTTCCAGAGGCGGTTGGCGATCACCGTGGTGAAGCGTGGATTTTCAGCGCTGGTCATCCAGCGGGCGTAGGCCTGCAAAGGCGTCTCGCCGGGCTGGGTGATGCACTCGTGCCCCATCATCGCTCCAGGTTCGACGGCGGATTTTGGCTTCGCGTCGTTGTACTGGTAATCATGCGGCAGGTTCGGCTTGCGATCGCGACTGCTGACGGAGGTGTAGCGCATCGTGTCGCGCACATCGTTCATCGACTCCTGATAGCCGCGCTGCTCGCGGCGGATCTTCTGCCGGGCATCCTCACGTTGCTTGTTCACGACGCTCAACTTCTGGTTGTACTCCTTCTGCTCACGAGCGAACTCCTGTTCGGCCTTGGCTCTTTCCTCCTTGGTCATTTTACCATTGTTCTTCAGGCGTTGCGGCCGCTGCGGCTCTTTGAAGGAGGTGCGGATTGCTTCTTCCTGCTCGCGCAACAAATCACGCACACCCGTCATCGTGCCGCCATAATAGTCCTGTGTCTCGACGCCGTAGGTGAAGGCCGCCATCTTGTAGAACTGCATCTGCGTCCACTTGTCGAAGGGGTGGTTGTGGCACTGGGCGCACTCGATGCGGGTGCCGAGGAAGACGCGCACGGTGTTCGCCATGTTGTCCAGAGGCATGCCGCGGTCGCGCATGTAGTAGCCGATGGCACCGTTGTCCCAGGCCTTGCCCTGCGCGGCGACCATCTCACGAACGAACGCGTCGTAGGGCTGGTTCTCGCGCAGGCTTTCCTTGACGAATTCCGCATAAGCCGCGCCCGTGATCGGACCGGTCTGGTTCCCGGCCGAGGTCACACGCAGCACATCGGCCCAGTAATTGAAGAAATGCTGCACATAAGCCTCGGAGCCCAGCAGCTTGTCGATCAGTTTGGCGCGCTTGTCGGCGTCCTTGGAGGCCAGAAACTCATCCGACTCACGCGTCGTCGGGATGCGCCCGATGATGTCGAGGTAGATGCGGCGCACGAAGGTGTTGTCATCCGTGGCAGGATTGCCCTGCAGCTTGTGTTTCTGCCAGTCGGCCTCAAGAATGGAGTCGATCTGACGTGCGGCCGAGGTGATGTCAGTTTTGCCAGCGGCATGCGCAGAGGAGAGCAAGCAGACCGCAAGCAGAGGGTAGGCGAAGAGGTTCTTCATGGGCGCACAAACGCCATGGAAAGGTGCCTTTTTCACAATCTATGCACAAAGATCAAAATAGCCTGACCGTCAGGCACACGAGATTTACCAGGCATGAGGGTGCAAAAAATTGCCCGCTGTGTTAAAGGTCACGCTCATGAAACGCCGCCTGCCCTGGGTCATCTTCAGCGCCTGCCTTGTGTTGATGACGGCATCACTGGGCTGGCTCGTGGTGGAGTCGCGGCGCTCCCCTGCCCTGGTTGTCACGGCCTCGCCTTCCATTTCACGCAAGCCCCCGGCCACCACCCATATGCCGCAACCGAGGCCCTTGTCAGTGCCCAGACAGCCAGACGCAGAACCGGCCGGGGCATCCGCCGCTCCCGCCATCGCCACGCTCAACGTTCCCGGTTCTCTGCCGAACGAGGCCTTGCTCACCTTCCGCACGCCGGAGGCACTCGCCGCGTTTCGTGACCGTGCGTCTGCACTCGGGCTCGAAGTGCTCGGTTACGATCTCAAACTGCGCACCGCCCGCGTCCGTTTTCGCGACGCCAGCGGCCTGGAGAGCGATCTGAACGCGCATGCCGACGATTACACCCACGTCGGCCCCAATTACCTCGTGCGCATCCCCGGTCTGCCAGAGCCGACCGCACAGACCGACACCGCCAATGCCGGAGGCCGTGAGCCGTTGAGAAGCCAGGGCCTCGACATGATCGGAGCCGCCGCCAATCGCTCGGGCTGGGGCCAGGGTGTCACCGTTGCCGTCATCGACTCCGGCATTGCAGCCCATCCTTCGCTCAAAGACGCGCAGATCACCCACATCGACCTCGTGAACGACGGCAGCGCGATGAACGGCCACGGCACCGCGATGGCCTCGCTCATCGCCGGAAACAACGAAAGCGTCGGCGGTGTCGCTCCGGCGGCCAAATTGCTCGACATCCGCGTCGCTGACACCCACGGCGACAGCAACACCGCCCTGCTCTCCAGCGCCATCGTCAAGGCCACCGAGCTCGGTGCCCGTGTCATCAATATCAGCCTTGGCTCTGCGGGTTCCTCACCCGTGCTCGAAGAAGCCGTGCGCTATGCGCAGAGCCGCAACGTGGTGATCGTCGCGGCGGCGGGAAACGAGCAGCAGACCAGCCTTTCCATGCCCGCAGGCATGCCCGGTGTCCTCAGCGTTGGTGCCGTCGATGCCACCGGCACCCAGGCCTATTTTTCCAACTCCGGCCCCGGCCTCACCCTCGCCGCCCCAGGCGTCGGCATCGTCTCCGGCTACGCGGACAACAAGCTCGTCATCGGCAGTGGCACCTCCCAGGCCACGGCGATCACCAGCGGTGTCGTCGCCTCACTTCTCGCACGCGGCTATTACGGCCCGAACATCATCCCTCTGCTCACGCGCACCGCAAAGCCGCTCAGCGCTTCCAAAGAAGCCGTGGGAGCAGGCTTGATCCAGGTCACGAAGTAACTGGACGGGCAAAACGCGCCGCCAGCCAGGCTGCGACGCAGCTCATCAGCATCGTCAGCGCGAACCAGTCTCCAAACCGCGCATAGAGTGTCAGCTTGCCAAAACGTGGCACGCTCACCTCTCCGGGCAGCACGCCTTCGAGAAACGAGGTGCCGGTTTCAGGATCGTTGAGGCGGGAGGTGATGCGGCCGTGCGTGTCGATGAAGCAGGTGACGCCGCTGTTCGTGGCGCGGACCATGGGGCGGCGCAGTTCGATGGCGCGGAACAGCGCGTTAGCCAGATGCACCTCTGTTTCGACGCTGTTGAGGAACCAGCCGTCGTTGCTGAGGTTCACGATCATCTGCGGGGCCTCGCGCACAAATTTCCGCGCCACGCGGCCCACGGTGTCTTCAAAACAGATGAGCGGGATGAGCTGCACCTCGGGTTGGATGAGTTGCAGCGGCTCGGTGCTGTCTCCAGGAGTGAAATCGCCCGGCAGCACGCCACGCAGGAAGGAAAACGGCGGGATGTCCCGCAGCGGCAGGTATTCACCAAACGGAACGAGATGAACCTTGTGATGCTCCTGCCGGTTCGCCGCATGACCGTGAAACAGCACGGCGGAGACATGGCTCTTTCCATCATCACGCAGGATCTCCGTGCCGGTGAGCAGGCTGAACTCGCCGCTGTGCAGCAGGTCGTCAAAGTAGCGCGTGTGCCAGCCTTCGGGCAGTTGTTCGAACTTGTCGTGCAGGTTCACCGGCAGGGCGCTCTCCGGCCAGATGACGAGATCGACGGGGCTTTTGCCATCCCGCGCCGAGGCATACATGCGGGTGAACTTGTTCAGCCGCTCGTAAATCTGCTGCGCCAGCCGCCCGGTCCATGCGTCCGCCTGCGCCACATACGGCTGCACCAGCACCGTGCGCACTTTGAGATCATCTTTACGGACTTCCGTCAGTTTCAACATGCCGTAGCCCGCCGTGACGAGCATGAGCACCAGCGCCACCGTGAAGTCGAGCCGCGTCTTGCACGTCCCTTCCCCGCGATACGCGAAAACGAGGCGCGTGATCGTGTTCCAGGCCGTGCAGGCCGCGAACACGGGCAGAAACGACAATCCCATCACGCCCACCAGATCCGCCGCCTGGATGAGCACCAGATTTCGATGCATCGCCGTGCCGAGGCCGTTCCAGCCAAAGCCGGTAAAGACCGTGGTGCTGCGGAGCCACTCGCACGCCACCCAGGCTGCCGCCGCAAGGAACGCGCACTTCAACGAATGCATCGCGCTCACCTGCCACAGGTCTTGCGTCAGCGTCTTCACATTCGGCCGGGCAAAGCGATGCGTGAACCAGGCCCACAGGCCGAAATACAACGCGCAGTATCCTGACAGACCGATCACCGCGCCAAAGCCCATCAGTTCCGGCCCCCAGCCCACCCACGAGTCATCCACCGCGCCGCCGATCACGCGCGAGGAATGCCGCACCCAGAACAGATTCGGCAAAAAGAACGCCAGTCCGGCCAGATACCCGCGCCAAAACGGACGCACCTTCACGCCCTCCGCATCCCGCCACGGCCACAGCACCGCCAGCAGCGGGAAGAGCCAGACCCACACGGCCAGATCGGAATCCCAGCCTGGAAACGCAAAGACCAAAATGATCCCGCTGAGCAGCGGAGTAAGGAAGAGAAACAGGCGCATTTTTTTTGAGTCGGTCACGGGCTGGGACGATGCCGTCATCACCCGAAAAGCCAACCCCGCAATCCATCATTTTATCATCACAGGCTGTGGCCGATTCCTCCCAAAAGTTGTCAGCACAGCAGCCTCGCCAAGACACGTTGTTTTCGGCGACACTGACCTCACAACCATGAAAGCCGCCATCCTCGTTCTATTCGCCGCCATCACGGCCCACGCCGCCCCTACCGGCCCCATTCGCGTGCTCTACCTTGATCCTGAAGGCAAGGAACAAACCGCCGTCGGCAAGTTGCACGAGGCCATGCGCGATCTCGGTCGTGATGCGATCTGGTTTGATTACTTTTCCAAGCGTGCCGATGTGCCACAAGACGCGGCTGCCATCTACGACGCGATGATCAACACCGGCACGGTGGAAGTGAATGAGTTCGTGGCGGCTTTTAAAGAAGCGGGCACCCTGATCGATGGGTGGCATGACGCCACTCCTGCCAAGCTCAAGGAGCGGATCCTCAAGGCGCTACCCGCACAGCGCCAGGCCAGCCACGCCGCCTTCCTGGCCCAACGCGAGGCCGAAAAGCGCGAAAAACACCCGCAGGTGGCCAATTACGAAAAGCGCAAGGAACCGCTGACCTTCCAAAAGCCCCTGAGCGTGAAAGGCAGCATGGAACGCACGCAGGTGCCTGCGGATTGCGAATTGAAACTGTTCGCCAGCGAGCCGGACATCGCCAAGCCCATCGCCTTCGCCTGGGATGAGCGCGGGCGCTGCTGGGTCGTGGAGACACGCGACTATCCGCACGGCGTCAGTGCCAAGGGCGAGGGCCAGGACAGCGTGAAAATCTGCGAGGACACCGATGGCGACGGCAAGGCCGACAAGTTCACCGTCTTCGCCGACAAGCTCAATCTCCCCACCGGCATCGTTTTTGCCCGCAAAGGCATCATCATCGCCGCGCCGCCGAAGTTCATCTACCTCGAAGACACGAATGGCGACGACAAGGCGGACAAGCGCGAGACAATCATCGACTGCTGGGGCATCAAGGACACACACGCGCAGGCCAGCAACCTGCACTACGGCTTCGACAACTGGATCTACGGCTGCGTCGGCTACAGCGGCATCGAAGGCATGGTCGGCGGCAAAAAACAGGAGTTCTCGATGGGAACCTATCGCTTCAAGCCGGACGGCAGCGCGATTGAGTTCCTGCATCAGTTCACCAACAACGCCTGGGCGCACAGCACTAACGACGCGGGCGATCAATTCGGCGGCACCGCCAACGGCGCTCCCATCTTCTTCGGCGGCATCCCCGCCACCGCGTATCCCGAGAAAGCACGCGGCATGACCGCGAAGAAGATCAATGTGGTCGAGACCTGCCACACCATCACGCCGAACTTTCGCCAGGTGGATGTCTTCGGCGGCTACACCGCCGCCTGCGGCAGCAGCTTTGTTTACAGTGATGCTTTGCCGCAGCGTTTCCAAGGCAAGGCCATGGTCTGCGAACCCACAATGAAGGTTGTGGCGCTTTTTGACGTGCAACCCGACGGCGCGGGCTGGAAAGCGCTCGACTATATGAATCTCTACGCCAGCAGCGACGAGTGGAACTCTCCCGTCTATGCCGAAGTCGGCCCCGATGGCGCCGTGTGGGTGGCCGATTTCCAAAATTTTATCATTCAGCACAACCCCACGCCCAGCAAGGAACGCGGCGGCTTCGTGGCCAAGACCGGTGTCGGTGGCGCGCATGAGAATGATCTGCGGGATCACTCAAGGGGGAGGATTTACCGGATTGTGAAGAAGGGCTACCAGTGGTCTGGGGCTATCCCGCAACCTCAACCGGCACCAACTGATGTTCTAAACAACTTGGGAGCAGCTACTCTCTACAACCGCTTGAATACACAGAAGCAATTGATCGAGGAGAAGGTCAACTTTTCGGATGGGTTGCATGCCAAGCTCGCGCCGATGGAGGGCGCCCAAGCAATCCATGCCTTATGGACACTTCATGGTCTTGGCATCCTCGACGCCAAAACCCACCAAGCCACTCTCATCTCCAAAGACGCCAAACTCCGCCGCAACGCCATCCGCGCCCTCGGCAATGACAAAACGGCCCAGGATCTTTTCTTCGGCTCCGGCGTGTTTTCTGATCCTGATCTCCACACGCGTCTTGCGGCTTTCGTGAAGCTCGCGGACTTCCCCACGACACCGGAAATCCAGACGCTCGTCAAAAAACTCGCGGCTGATTCCGTCGTCAAAGCGGACGAATGGCTGGCTGAGGCCGCCAAGATGCTCGGCAAGAAGCACAAGGCCCTGAATTACAAGGAAGGCCCGAACCTGCTGCCCAATCCCGGCTTTGAGGAACTCGCTGCCGACAAGAAAACGCCCGTGGGCTGGAAGCGTCGCGATTACGGCTCCAAGCCTGGCAACAAAGGAGCCTCCTGGGGCATCGTTATCGACCCGAAGATGGTTCACAGCGGCAAGCACGGCTTCCGTGTCATCACGCGTGAAGATGGAGACACCAGTTTCTTCGCTGACGTGGCTTTGAAGCCCAACACCGAGTACAAACTCACCGCCTGGGTCAAAACGCACGCGTTCAAAGGCAAAGCCAGCCTCAACGATCACATCGGTCGTGCCGAGACGAGCAAGCTCACGCGCAACCAGGACTGGACCGAAGTCGAAGTGACCTTCAACAGCAAGGACCGCCCCAAGGCCAGCATCAACCTCCTTCAGGTCGGCAAAGGCGACACCTACTTCGATGACGTGAAGCTCTGCGAGCTGATCGTGGAAGCCGAGGACGATGAATCCAAACTCGTCGGCGACGTGAAACGCGGTGAAAAGATCTTCTGGGAGCATCCCGTGGCCGCCTGCAAGAACTGCCACATGCTCAAAGGCCAGGGCAGCCCCGTCGGCCCGGCCCTCGACGGCATCGCCACGCGCAAAGACGCCGCCTACATCCTCGAAAGCCTCATCAACCCGAACGCGAAACTCGCCGAAGGCTACACCGCCACACCGATCTCGCCCATGCCGCCGATGAACCTCATTCTCAAGCCGCAGGAGTTTGCCGATGTGAAGGCATTTATCCTGAGCCTGAAATGAGGCCGCGCCCGCAGGCGTAATCTCGGCGTCTCATGTCTCCCGCGTCCCCACATCGCTGCTCAGGTCCGCTTTCACGCCGCAGTTTTCTCAGCTTGGGCTCGTTGGCCCTCTCTGGATGGTCGCTGAGTGACACGCTGCGCGCTGAAAGCATCGCCAAAGCAGCAGGAAGGAAGCTGAAGGAGAAATCAGTGATCTTTGTCTGGCTGCCGGGTGGCATGTCGCACCTGGAGAGCTACGACATGAAGCCAAATGCGCCGGTCGAGTATCGCGGCGTGCTCAATCCCATCCGCACCAACGTCCCCGGCACGCACCTCTGCGAGCTGTTCCCAAAGCAGGCGAAGATGGCGGACAAGTTCAACATCATCCGCAGCGTGCATCATGAGTTCTCGGATCATGGCGGCGGGCACAAGCGTTTCATGACGGGTCGCAATCCCGCGCTGCCTGTGGGCTTTGTGAATGACGCGCCCTCGGTGCAGTCGATCATCAGTCGCAAACTCCAGCGCCAGGGACAGGCCATGCCCACCTGCGTTGCAGGCGTGGATCGTGGTCGCAGCGGCATTGACACCTTTTCTCTTGGCTCCGCCTATCTTGGGCCTTCGGCGTCGCCCTTCATGGTCGTCGGCGATCCGAGCGCGAGGGATTTCAAAGTCGAAAACATCGGCCTCACACAGGATATGGAGTCACGGCTCGATGACCGTATGCATCTGCTCCGAGGCATGGACAACCTGAAGCGTGAGATGGACCGTGGCGGTCTCATGGAAGCCATGGACAGCTTCAGCCAGCGCGCCTTCGGCATGCTCACGACACCCGCCGTCCGCGATGCCTTCGATTTGAGCCAGGAACCCGCCCAAGTGCGCGAGCGCTACGGTTATAGCACCTACGGCCAGCGCGGCCTCATGGCGCGTCGTCTCGTCGAAGCGGGCTGCCGTTTCGTCACAATGGTCTGGGAGAACCCGTTCACGACGCAAATCCCCAAAAACTGCACCTACAACTGGGACAGCCATGCGGTGAACTGCGACATGTATGCCGACGCCCGCTGGCGCATGCCCGTTTATGACCAGGCTGCCTCCGCCTTGATCGAAGACATCCATCAGCGCGGCCTCGACAAGGATGTGCTCGTCATCATCACCGGCGAATTTGGCCGCACGCCGAAGATCAACACGCAGATCGGCACGCAAACCGGCGTGAGCCAGCCAGGACGCGACCACTGGCCCAGCGCGATGTCTTTCATCGTCTCCGGCGGCGGCATGCAGACCGGACAGGTCATCGGCGCCACCAATCCGCGCGGCGAATTTCCCATCGAGCGACCGCTAAGCCCGAACGACCTCTGGGCCACCGTGTATCAACACCTCGGCATCGACCCCAACGACACGTTTGATGATTTCCAAGGCCGTCCAATGCCCATCCTGCCTTCCGGCGAACCGATTCGAGAGTTGATGCCCCTGGCATAGTCAAGACGGGCATCCCTTGAAGCTGGAGCAACGTTAGATTGACCCGAAGGCCAGTCTGGCCTTGATAAGCACCAACTCCAGGCTCCCCAGCCTGAACGCAACCCATCAACAAACACCTCTATGGCACTCTCCGTGGGCTCCAAAGCCCCCAGCTTCACCCTCAAGTCGAAATCCGCCTCCGGCCTGGCCGATGTCACACTGCCTGCGGCTGGCAAGAACACCGTCATCCTGTTCTTCCCGCTCGCCTTCACTGGCGTCTGCACCCAGGAGCTCTGCGACATCACCGCCGGCCTCAGCAGCTACAGCGACCTGAACGCCGACGTCATCGGAATCAGTGTGGACAGCCCCTTCGCTCAAGAAGCCTGGGCGCAGAAGGAAAAGATCGGCATCACGCTGGTCAGCGACCTCAACAAGGAGGCCACCAAAGCCTACGATGTGCTGTTCCCAGGCCTCGCTGGCATTGGCGACACTTCCGCTCGCGCTGCTTTCGTGGTCGATAAAAACGGTGTGATCCAATACGCCGAACAAACCGCGACCCCGAAGGATCTGCCCAATTTCGATGCTGTTAAAGCCAAGCTGGCCACGCTGGCTTGAAACTGAATCCGTCTAAAATCAAAAAGGCGCGGGAGATGCTCCCGCGCCTTTTTTGTGATCATCAAACTCAGGACTTCGCGGCTGCAGGCTCTGCCGAAGCAGCAGCGCCTTTGACCGGAGCGTAGTAGTAGCTGGCGTAGTTGTAATAGGTGTACTCTTTCAGATTCGAGCTGGAGCGGTTGAGAATGACCCCACCGATGTTCACCTGACGCTCATACAGCAGGTCGAGAGCCTTGCCAGAGAGACGGGCCATGGTGGAGGACATGCGGACGACAAACAACACAGCGTCGAGTTTCGGCGCGAAGCTGGCGGTGTCGTCGGCCACGAGAACCGGAGCACTGTCGAAGATGACGTAATCGTATTCTTCGCCCATCTCCTTGAGCATCTCCTCGGCGGTCTTTGAAAGCAGCATTTCCGAGGTCTGGTCAAACACCTCGCCACGAGCCAGCAGATCCAGATTGCGTGTGCTGGTTTCCTGAACGGCGTCACGCCAGTGGAGTTTGCCGCGCAGAGCTTCACTGAGCCCAGGAGTGGCTGGCAGCTTGAATAACTCGCTCACACCGCCGCGACGAAGGTCACAGTCAGCCAGGAGAACGCGTGCTCCAGCCAAGGCCATGGTGACCGCAAGATTGGAGGTGACAGTGGTCTTGCCCTCGTTCGGCACGGCACTGGTGATCAGAATGGTCTTTGGCGGCTTGCCCTGCCAGTTCTTAAAGAGAATGGAAGAACGCACGTTACGGAAAGCCTCGGCATAAAGATGGCGGTCATCGTTGGGACGCAGCAGGGCCACATCACCACGATTCCGCTGCTCAGGCACCTGACCGAGAACCGCCTCACCGGGAAACAACGCCTGAAACTCGCTAAAGGAATTCATGCGGTCATCCAAACGGTCAAAAAGCAGTAGAATGATAATTCCCGCGCCAATACCAGCCACCAAGCCCACAACGATGGGCATGACCCAGTCCTCAACGTTCTCAGCAGCGGCGGTGGCACGCTCCTGGATGGCCACATAGTCAGCCTGCGTGTTGGCCGAGATGGTGAACTGCTCCACTTTCTCGAACATTTTTTCCCAGGCCAGCTTGGCCGCCTTGGCGTCTTCCTCGAGCTGTTTGTATTGTGCAAGCTTGGCACCCAAGTCGAGGGCTTCTTTTTCCTTTTCGACAATCTGTGCTTCCAGCACCTGCACACGGCGCTCAACATCAGCCATTTGTGCCCGCATTTCGTCCTGGATTTGCTGAGAGTAAGAAGCCAGGAGCGCTTTTTGAGTCGTCAGCTCCTCCGTCACATCCTGCACCATCGGATGCTGCTCTTTGAATTGGAGCAGAAGAGAATCCAATTTGGTGCGCAACTCAGTGATTTTTGATTTGGTACGCAGGTAATCCTGCTCAGCCATGGTCATGCCCATGCCTCCGGGCGAGTTTTCCGACTTCACTCCGCCTGGAGGAGCTGCCTCAACAGGCGTCGGGACGGCTCCTGGAGAAGCTGCCGCAGCCGAACTCAACAAGCGCTCGCGAGACTGCATCGCGGCATCGACATTTGCCAGAGCCAGTTTCAACTCAGCCTGAATGGTGCGCTGAGTTTCACGCTGAGCTTGCAAGTTGTTCAAGAACTGCGCGGCCGTGTTGTTGCTGTTGCTGATGGTGATGACGTTATTAGCCGCGCTGAACTTGGTCAGCCGGTCGTTACGCTCCTCCATGACTTTTTGTTTGTTCACCACCTCCTGGAGGAACTGCTGCAGCACCTTGCCCTGCGCCTGCTCCCGGATGCTCTGCCGGAACGCGATGAACTCGTCCAATAGAGAGTCGAGGAAGATTTTGGTGTACCTCGGCTCGGAACCGGTGGCGAGAATGTTGAAAATCGCCGACCCCTTGGTTTGCGCGACCCGGATATCGACATCAGAATCCTTCAGATCAGGATTGAGCGCACGCACACGCTCCAACGCACGGCGCTTCATTTCCGCACTCTCCACGGTCTCAATGATGGTGCCGTAAAAGTCCGCCTGCTGCTCCCTCCATGTGTAGTTGTCGTTTGCCACCATCTGCCCGCCTGCCACAAGTTTGGCAAGGGACCGGAACTCCTGGGGACGACCGGTGATGCGCAGTGCCTGAACGCACACACCTATGCTGGCGGTCAGCAACAGAAACCACCAGCGACGGCGCAGCAAGATTTTGTAGCGCTGAAACTTGGCTGAGGCCTCGTGAATGCGGCTCAGCGTGCTCGATTGTGCCTGACCTGGGAGATTGAGAGTGTTTTCCATGTTGGGGGAATGAGAGGGCGGAAAATATCGGCCACACGCCTTGCTACTGCCTTGGCCCCGTGAGGCACACAGAATCGTTCAAAGCGGCGGTTAAAGCCATTGGATTTTTAAACAGGCCGCATGTTCGATATTAGGCTGTGGGACGGTTATTTGGAGTTCGTCCCGGCTGTTTCGCCACCACCGGCGACAATGCTCAGAAGTTCCAATTCAATTCCTCAACAATGATCACGTCATCCTTACGGATGAAAATATCACGCTCCAAGTCGCCTTTGCGCATGATGCCATCCACATTCACCAGAATGGTCTTGTTTCCCTGAGGTGTCTTGCGAACGATTTTCACTCTTTCCTTGTTCGCAAACTGGGCAAACCCGCCGGCGCGCAAAATGGCCTGGCTGATGGTGATATCCTCATTGGTCGGAAGATCGTATTTGCCCTGTTTGGCAACGATGCCAAACATCACATAAAACTCCAAATCTATCGCACCTTCCGCAATCTGATCCTTCTCGTTGAGTTGGTCGATGGCTATGAGAACAGTGGCAGTCTTGAAGAAATTTTTCTCCAACTCTCTTTTGATCGTGTAGGCCAAGTCACGACTGGTTTTACCCCTGGCATTAACTAAACCCACATATGGAGCCTGGACCTCGCCCGTTACGGCGACTTTCTGCTGCAACGCCTCACGCCGATCTTCAACGATCCTGATGCTGACAGTGTCCCCAGCGGAAATAGGACGGTTGTTGTCCAAAACGTCCATTGATGTTAGAACAGTCGCCCCCGCGTTAACAGCCCCCGTCTGTGCGGTTGGACGGGAAGATTTCGGTGGCTCCGCAGATCGAAAACCAGCATCTTGTGCATTCGAGGAAGCCAAAGAAGCCGCTGAAAGGATGAATAGAGTATAAAGTTTTTTCATGGAAAGCGGCAGCCAATATGAGGGACTGCGTGTTTGGATGCAAACCCAGACTATCTTAAGACAGTCTTGAGACCCAAACGTTAGAAATTGTAATTGAACCCAATGATGAGGCGGGTTTGCGTGGAATCCGTGTTGGCACCTTTCGCATCTGTGATGAAGTAACGATACCCCAGATTCATGCCCGCTTTCGCAGAAATTATGTAGTTCAAATCAACAGCAAAACCATGCTGATCGGTGTCTTGCCCGACAGCCCTTGAATCCGAGCGGCCAAAATGGTAGCCAGCCCCTGTCCTCCACTTGGAAGATATTTGGTGCGAGTAATAAAAATCGTAACCGTACTGGGTAACGTCGGCCTGTGCACCAGCAAAAGTAGGATTGAAGAACGATGGCTCCGCTCGTTCAAAATAGCCCGACACTGAGAAACGCCCCCCCTTCCAAGCCACCATAGACATACCGTAATTGACAAAATCAGCGGTGATAAAGTTGGAGGACAGGTTGATCGACGACTCATGTCCAACAGTCATTGTGTGACTGAAACGTGCGTTGAGCTGATTCGTAATGCTCAAATTGTAATAGTAGCTGCTCAAGTCGGTAGCATCTCCCGGACCCAACGGCGCCAAAACGGTAGGCTCCTTAAATTCGAACATCTGCACGCCACCCGAAAGCTTGATGGTGGTGGATTTGCCAATCGGCATACTGATGAATGTCCCCCAATTGAAGAGAGTTGCGTCATTCAGAGTGGGCTGCGCATATTCAAGTAAAGAAACGCCACCTTCTGTGCCCAAAATCCATGTCGCTGTGGGGCTGTATGTCAGCGATGCATGAAGCGAGTTCATGGTACGATCAAACTGGTTATTGTTGCTCCCGAGCGCGTTGGACCATGTGTTCGTATAATTCAACAAAAGCGCCCATGCGGAATTGATCTGCCAATTGGCCGCAATCCCAAAATCATTCTGAAACACGCCAAAGCTCCCTGTGCTCGCACCTCCAACGAAAGCGTTGTTAACAGCCGGACGAACAGAAACGCGGTCATAAATGGTGATATAAACAGGCCCCGCCTTGATATCGAAAGCCAGGGTACTTCCGGGCAGGATGTTGAACAGGTAACCGCCATTTCCATAAGCCGCGAATTCTGGATGGTCAAAATAGTGATCGACTCCAATGCCCGCTGTGACGCTCAGTACATTGTTTTGTGTGAGCCTATAATTGGCGCTGACATTCAACATTGTGCTGCTGATGAAATCAGAGACGGGTACAGGAGCGCGCTGAACATTGCTGTTGTATTCAAACCCTTGGTACAGACCCAGTCCAATATTGACCGGGCCCAGCTTCATGTTGCGTTTGCCAGAGAGAAATGGGTCCGAGGTGTAGCTCGGCGCAAAGTAGCTCAAAGACTGGGAATACTGGCCAGAGTAACTCGTATAGTCACCAACCGCACGCGCAGCGAAAGCAGAACTGCCACTCCGGATCGATGGCTGGGAAATTTCACGGTCGGATCGCAGAAGCTGCTGCAGGCTTTGGAAGCCCTCTTGGTCTTCCTGGCTCTTATAGGCACCGCTTTCATAGTCATAAACCACATCTCCGCTGCGGGCGGCAGGGGCATTGGCCTTCATTTTGCTGGAACGCCCACGAAAATCATTGAAAAAATTGCTAGTCTGGGAAGGCGAGACCCCAAACTGAGCGTTTGCGATTTGCGGTGACAAAGCCGCCACGAATAATAGCAGCAATGAACAAACACCAAAATGAGTGGGTCGGGAGTGGCTGATCAGCATGGCAGGAGAGCAAGGTCGGGAGGTTAATTTGCGATAGAAGCAATTCCAAACACCTTTGTCCATCCTAAAATACATTCCTTTTCGACACATTTATCCCCTCAAAATCAATCATCTGGCACTAAATTGCGAGAAAACCGTCACCTTGTAGCGCACACCTTCACTACCCGCCTAGATGAAGATTTTAACTCTTTACAGCAATTACTCAGATCAAGCTCTAGTTGAATTTCTCGTGTCGAAGCTTTTTCCCATGATCTGCGGGGGCTATTGGGGTCAGATGGTGCCAGGACGATGTTGCGCAACTTGCTAATAAGCTTTCGAAGCGAGGGGGCGCGCGAGCAATTATTCATCTCGCTCATTACTGTTCATTATAACATGTTCAAATGATTTTACATCCTCCCGCCTTCCTCTTGGAGCAAAACTTGACGATGCCACTCCCTAAGGGCATGTGCGGCCATGACTGAGAATCAATGTTCGGCAGATGCCGTCAGCCGCCTGACAATACCTGAATACGCCATGGCACTCGCTCATGTGGCTAGTCTGCGTTCCGAAGACCCGTTTCGTAAAGTCGGGGCGGTTGCAATCGACTTTGACAACCGAGTCATCGGCACCGCCTACAACGGTCTCGCTCCTGGCTACGATGCCGATCCCGACTTCTGGGAAGATCGTGATGCCCGGCGGAAATACATGCTACATGCTGAAGTGAATCTTTGTAGCCTGTTCACTCGTGGTAACGTCCGTCTCGTGGCCTGCACCACAAAACCCTGCACCAGTTGCATGCAGATGCTCTGTGCCTACGGCGTGAAGGAAGTTTATTTTCGTGAAGATTACCCGGAATCCGAAGCAGACGCGATTGCGAAGCGCTACGGAATTCAACTGACTCACCTGGCAAACTTCCCGAAGATTATCCAGTCGAGCGAAACCATCGTCTAAAGGCGTGTCAGAGCGTGGTGACTGCACTTCGAGCGTGCGATTCCAACGCCGCAGCGAAGATTTCCTGGGTGGCGACAGCCTCATCCACTGTGGCGCAGCCGAAACGACCGTTGAGCAGACCAGCACGCTCCATCAAGTAGGCCGCCCACATCTGCTGGATCACATCTGGGAAACCAGGTTCAAAAATGCCTCCCGTGACGGCCTTGAACGGCATGCCAAAGCCAAGATCGGTCTTCTTCCAGAACTGTTCCTTGCCGTTCTCGAACACCCACAGCGTCTTCGGCTCCTTGGTGCTGTATCGCACACCTCCCTCGGTGCCCAGTACTTCGATGAACCAAGTGTTCGTTTCTCCGGGAGCCATGCGCTTCATTTCCAGCCGCAAGGGCACCTCATGGCCGCCGATCTGTGTCCAGCAGTTCAGCAAGGCGTTGTCCCAGGTGTCGCAATCCGCCATTCCTCCTCTACCATCTGGACGCTGCGGATAGCCTTTCTGGAGTTGGGCAAACACACGCTGCGGACGCCAGCCCAAGCGGAGTGGAATATGGCAAGCATGCATGCCCAGATCACCGAGCACTCCGATCTCACCACAGAAGGCTGATATGCGCTTCCAGTTCGCTGGTTTGGTGGCGTCTAGGTCGCTGCTGTGATGGAATCCTGAAACCACCTCCAAAACACGACCCAGCTTGCCTACGGCGACCGCCTGGATCACACGCTGAGCGCCTGGCATGAAGGGAAACTCAGAACTGCAACGCACAAAACGTCCCGAAGCCTTCACCGCGTCCGCAATGCGGCGTGCCGAGGCTAGATCGATGCCAAACGGCTTCTCCGCGAACAGATCCTTCCCTGCCGCCAGCACATCGCAGTAAATCGACTCATGCAGGTGATGCGGCACCGCCACATAGACCACATCCACCGCCGGATTGGCCAGCAATGAGTGATAATCCGCCGTGATTTGTGCGCAGGAGGGAATGCGTTGGAACCAGTTCCGCACATCTTCCACGAGATCGGCCACCGCCACCAGTTCCGGCTGCACCTCCACGTCCGTCAGGGAGCACCAGCGGGCGAAGGCGCTGACCATTTCGCGGCCCATGAGGCCGCCGCCGATGATACCAATACCGATTTTTTTCATGTCTTTTCAGGCAAAAGGTTCTCGCTTCAGTCAGCTACCCTGGTGTTCTTCACTGCCAGTTCGTGCTGCGCCAGCTTCAAGTCAGCATCCACCATGATTTTGACCAGTTCCTTGAACTTCACCCTCGGTTCCCAGCCCAGCTTCTTGCGGGCCTTGGCCGGATCACCGATGAGCAGGTCCACCTCCGCCGGGCGCTCATAGCGGGCATCGTATTTCACAAATTTCTCCCAGTCCATGTCCAGCAGGCCAAAGGTCTCCTGCACGAACTCCTTCACACTGTGCGTCTCGTTCGTGGCGATGACATAATCGTCCGGCTCATCCTGCTGGAGCATCATCCACATCATCTCCACATAATCCTTGGCGTAGCCCCAGTCACGCTTCGCGTCCATGTTGCCCAGCAGCAGCTTGTCCTGCAGGCCCACTTTGATGCGCGTCGCTGCTCGCGTGATTTTGCGCGTCACAAAGGTCTCCCCGCGGCGTGGGGACTCGTGGTTGAAAAGAATCCCACTGCTCGCATGCAGGCCGTAGCTCTCACGATAATTCACTGTCAGCCAGTGGCCGTAAACCTTCGCGCAGGCATACGGTGAGCGCGGCCAGAACGGCGTCGTCTCCACCTGCGGCACCTCCTGCACCTTGCCAAACATCTCCGAAGACGAAGCCTGGTAAAAGCGCACCTTCCCCACCAGTCCCGTTTCACGAATCGCCTCCAGGATGCGCTGCGTGCCCAGCCCCACGATGTCCCCGGTCGATTCCGGCACGTCAAACGACACTCGCACATGGCTCTGCGCCCCCAGGTTGTACACCTCGTCGGGCTTCAAATCGT
>Ga0209573_1002836_pt1 | contig 20674 bp, 16 predicted proteins | sample TNRBio252014_DNA_FD_185870 | JGI IMG/M metagenome (GOLD analysis project Ga0209573, IMG submission 185870) | Wastewater treatment Type I Accumulibacter community from EBPR Bioreactor in Madison, WI, USA - TNR Reactor_6/25/2014_ DNA (SPAdes)... | ecosystem: Engineered > Bioreactor > EBPR >...
GCGAGACCCGTCCCGACGCCGAGTTCGCGGTGGTGTCGAACCCCGAGTTCCTGCGTGAAGGGGCAGCCATCAACGACTTCAAGCGGCCCGATCGGGTCGTGGTCGGCATCGAGGATGAGCGCGCCCACGCCCCCATGACGGAACTGTACCGTCCGCTCAACCTGAATGAGACGCCGATCCTGTTCACCGGGCGGCGCACCTCCGAACTGATCAAATATGCGGCCAACGCCTTCCTCGCGATGAAGATCACCTTCATCAATGAAATGGCGGACCTGTGCGAACGGGTCGGTGCCGACGTCCAGCAGGTCGCCAAGGGCATCGGCCTGGACAACCGGATCGGATCGAAGTTCCTGCACGCCGGGCCGGGCTACGGCGGCTCGTGCTTTCCCAAGGACACCCTGGCGCTGGTTCATACCGCCGAGGACGCCGGCGCGCCGCTGCGGCTGGTCGAGACGACGGTCGAGGTCAATGCCGCGCGCAAGCGGGCGATGGCGGATCGGGTCATCGCGGCCCTCGGCGGCGACGCCACCGGCAAGACCGTCTGCCTGCTGGGCGTGGCCTTCAAGCCCAATACCGACGACATGCGTGACGCGCCGTCGCTGGATGTGGCCCCGGCCCTGATCGCGGCGGGCGCGACGGTTCAGGCCTTTGATCCCGAGGCCATGGACGAGGCGAAGAAGCTGCTGCCGGACGTCGTCTTCAAGACCGGCCCCTACGAGGCCGTCACCGACGCCGATGTGGTGGTGATCCTGACGGAATGGGACCAGTTCCGCGCGCTGGATCTGAAGCGGGTCAAGGACCTGGCCCGCCGGCCGATCATCGTCGATCTGAGAAACGTCTATCGGCCCGAGGATGTGCGGCACCTCGGCTTCCAGTACACCTCCATCGGACGCGCCTAGCCGGCCAGATCAACTGCCGTCCCTGTGCGCGGCGTCAGCCCAGGTCCAGGTCTTCAAGTCCGGCGATAGCCAGCCGGCGACCGGTCGATGCCAGCTGATCATAGGCCGCAATCAGGTGATAAAAGGTGCTGGCCGGGGCCGGATCGTCCTGGATGATGCCGTTTTCGTCCATCTGATCTCGCCACAGGCCGTTCGCATCCAGATAGCGCTGGATGCTGTTCAGGGCGCGTGTCGCCTCTGACAGCAACGCCTCTCGATCGGCCGGCGCGGCCGTCTCAGCCAGGATGAGCGATGCCTTCAGGCGTTCGGTCTGGGGCCACAGCCGAGCCTTGCGCGTGACGGCCTCGAAGTTGGGGCTAAGCTTGTCCACCGCCACATCACGTTCGGTATCAACGCCGGCCTGACCAGAGGCATAGAGGCGTCGGGCGACCTCGGAAATGTCGGGCCTTTGCCGCAAACGCGCAAAGCGTTCGAGCAGCCAGGCCCATTCGAATTGATGACCGGGTTCGATCAGAGCGTCGTCGTCCGTGTTGATCGGCGTCCAGTCGGCGTTGAAGAATTCACGGATGCTGCCGGCGCTGGAATCATAGAAGCGGGTTACCGCCAGATGGGCGAGGGCGTCTGCGAGCTGCGACCATTGGGCGTCGTCGGCTTCGGCCCCGACCAGCGAGGCCTCAAACAGGTGCATGTGGGCATTGGCTTGATAGGGCTGATCGCCGGCTTCGAGGTATCCTTCGGCCAGGGCCCGCGGTGCCAGGGCCGACAGGGCTGAGGCGGCCGCGTCGGCACGGCCGAGCGAGGCTTCGGCTAGGATCACAAACGCCTGGTCGTAAACCTTGCCATCTTCATCGAGCGAGGCACCGTCCGGAGCCAGAAGGGTCCGAAACAGACCGTCGCCCCGGCCGTGGTCGGCGTGGAACCTGTCCATGGCGCGCAGGGCGACATCTCGCCATGGGCCGTTCCATCCCAGGGCACCGGCGCGCGCCATCACATAGGCCTGGCGCGGCTGGATGCGGGCGCGTCGCGGTACATCCATCGGCTGGGCGGTCGAGGAAAGCACATCGTGAAATACGCCATCCTCGGCGACGCCCAGGGTCGCCCATAGCGGCAATGCCCGATACTTGATCCAGGCCCCGTAATCGCGCGCCAGGCGGGCAAGCGGGGCGCTGGCAGGCCGCGTCTCTGCAGCCGCGTCGCGACGCTTGAACTCATCTACTGCCGGCTTGACCTCCTGGGCGGCATCAAGCCGGCAGACCAGCACGGCGTCCGGCTCGGCGATGATCGCCAGATCGTTCACGCCGATTGCGGCGACGGACATTCCTGGCGCGGCGCGGATCAAACCGCCTTCGGACCCGATGCGGACCACATTTCCGGCGTCAGCCTTTTCGGACACGGCGTGAACGGCGTCCCACGCTCCCAGGTCGGACCACGCAAACTCCACCGGCAAGACAGAGGCCAGCCGCGTCGGCTCCATCACCGCGTAGTCGATCGAGAGCTTGACGGCGTCGTTGAAGGTCCTGCCCAGATACACCGCCTTGCCGTCGTTGGAGGCCCCGACGACGGCCGCCGTCGCTGCCGCCGCGATCTCGGGCGCGTGGGTTTCCAACTCGCCCATGAAGACATCGACGCGGGCGATGAAATTGCCGCTGTTCCAGAGGTAGCCGTTCTCCAAATAGGTTCGCGCGCGCGCATGGTCCGGCTTCTCGACAAACGAATCGATCGGCTGCACCTGCGCCTCGGCGCGAGATGTGGCGGGGCGGATGTATCCGTAGGCGGTCGAGGGCGACAACGGACGCACACCGAGCGTCACAATCCGCCCGGCCTCGGCCGCCTTGGCGGCGGTGAGAACGGCGGCGCGGAATGCCGCTGCGTCGGGGATATGGTGGTCGGATGCGACAAACACCGCGATCCCGCGTGGATCGCGCGCTCGGATCCAGGCCGCGGCTGCGGCCATGGCCGGACCGGAATCCCGGGCCGAGGGTTCGAGTAGCAGCGTCGCCTCAATGCCCTCGGCGGCGAGCTGGCCCTCAAGCCAGTCGATGTGTCCGCGCCCCGCGACGACGACCAGCTCTCCCGATCCTTCGGCGGCCAAGGGAGCGACCCGGTTTGCGGTCGACTGAAAGAGCGACTGGTCATGAATCAAGGGCAGGAACTGCTTGGGCCGATCCGGGCGCGAGGCCGGCCACAGGCGCGTTCCGGCACCGCCGCACATGATCACTGGAAAGATCGCCATTACCCTCTCCGCGTCGTTTCGCCCGCTCGGATCGGGACGCACCGCCGTCTGTCGTTGTGGTTAGCCGTTGCCCGCAGATCGCTCAAGGAATGAGGCATAGGTTGAGGCTAGCCCATCCTTGAGCGCGATGGTTGGGGCCCAGCCCGTCGCGAGCAGACGACGACAGTCCAGGCGCTTTCGATCCGGCCCCGAAGGCTGTGATGGATCGGTCCGGATTTCGCCCTGGAAGCCGACGGCGTCGCAGACCAGTTGCGTCAGCTCCAGGATCGTCGTTTCCTCGCCGGACCCCAGATTGAACATGGGGGCATCGACGGCTGACTCCAACAAGAGGTGCACACAGGCCGCAGCGCAGTCGTCGGCGTGGAGAAACTCGCGGCGTGCCTGGCCGGACCCCCAGATAGTGATGTGGGCGTCGCCGGCCAGCTTGGCCGTGTGCGCCTTGCGGATCAGGGCCGGGATGACGTGGCTGGTCTCGGGGTTGAAGTTGTCACCCCGCCCATAGAGGTTTGTCGGCAAGACGCTGAAATAGTCCCGTCCATGCTGGCGACGGTAGGATTCAGCCAGTTTTATCCCGGCGATTTTTGCGATCGCGTAGCCTTCATGGGTCGGCTCCAACGGGCCGGTCAGCAGGGCCTCTTCCGGCATGGGCTGAGGTGCGTCGCGTGGATAAACGGCGCTGGAAGCGACATAGAGCAGGCGTTCCACATTGTGGGCGTGGGCCGCCGCCATGACATGCGTGGCGATCAGCAGGTTGTCCTGAAGGAAATCGGCCGGTCGAGCCTGATTGGCGGCGATGCCGCCAACCGTGGCGGCGGCCAGCACGATGTCGTCGGGGCGATGCTCGCGGACAAATGCCTCGACGGCGTTCTGATGTCTCAGATCGAGTTGTTCATGCGGCACGCCGAGGATCTGTGCGCCCGTCGCCGACAGTTGTCTGAGGATCGCGGAGCCAACCATACCCCGGTGTCCGCAAACCCAGACTTTGCGCCCCGTCAGTCGGCCCTGACGGGCCAAATCAGATTCAGATGGCGGGACGTTGATTGTGCTGCCTGCGCGACTGGTCATCGATCCAGCCAAATGTGTTCTCCATGCCTGTCCGGAGCGGCTGTTCGGGGGCCCATCCCAGTTTCTCGAGGATCAGACGATTATCGGAGTTTCGCCCGCGTACGCCGGTCGGGCCGGGAATGTTTTCGATGCGGATGTCCTTGCCGGAGATGTCGATGACCATCCGGGCCAGATCGTTGATGGCGATCATCTCCTCGGAGCCGATGTTCACCGGCCCTTCGAAGTCGGATCGCAGCAGACGGATGGTGCCTTCGACGCATTCGTCAACATAGAGGAAGGAGCGGGTCTGCAAGCCATCGCCCCAGACCTGGATGACGCCGCCGTTCGGCGTTTGGGCGACCTTGCGACACATCGCGGCCGGGGCCTTCTCCTTGCCTCCGTCCCAGGTGCCTTCCGGACCAAAGATGTTGTGATAGCGGGCGACCCGGCATTCCATGCCGAAGTTGCGATTGTAGGCCAGGTACAGGCGCTCGGAGAACAGCTTTTCCCAACCGTATTCACTGTCAGGATTGGCCGGATAGGCGCTGCTTTCCTCGCAGTTGGGATTATCCGGGTCTTCCTGATTGTGGGAGGGGTACATACAGGCCGACGACGAATAGAAGACCCGCTTGATGTTACGCTTATGGCAAGCGTCCAGCACGTTCAAATTGATCGTTGCCGAGTTGTGCATGATGTCGGCGTCATGCTCGCCGGTGAAGATGTACCCGGCTCCGCCCATGTCGGCGGCCAGCTGATAGACCTCGTCGAAACGACGATCGACCACTGCGCGAACCACAGACTGCTCGCGCAGGTCGCCGATCACGAAATCGTCCGCTTCGGTTTCGGCGTACTCATTGAACTTCAGGTCGACGCCGCGAACCCAGAATCCTTCGCGCTTCAGGCGCTTTACGAGGTGCCCGCCAATGAAGCCGCCGGCCCCACAAACCAACGCAGTCTTTTGCGTCATCTTCGCTCCTTGAGACCGTTGCGCGCGGCCATGTTGATCGTCTCGAACCCGCCCGCCGACACCCACGCGCCCCCTTGCCGAGACGCTGTCGTGCGATTGTTTCCGCCCTTTACCGGTGGGGCCTTACAATGGCAACCCGAGCCGACAACGCTTCTCCTTGCGACCTCAGCGGGAATGCTTGTTTGCAGCTTCACTCTCGTTGACCGCTGGCTGAGGAAGCCATAGACAGCCCTTGAGACCGGAGCCGTGGATGCGCATCAAATTGAATCCCAACGAAAGAACCCTGGTGACGGGCGGCGCAGGCTTTCTCGGTTCCCATCTTTGCGATGTTCTCGTCCAGCGCGGCCACGAGGTCCTCTGTGTCGACAATTTCTTCACGGGGTCGCGGGCGAACATCGCCCATCTCCTTGGGAATGTTCATTTCGAGCTGATGAGGCACGACGTGACCTATCCCCTCCATGTCGAGGTGGACCGGATCTTCAACCTGGCCTGCCCGGCGTCTCCGGTCCACTATCAGTACGATCCGGTTCAGACGGTGAAGACCAGCGTCCATGGTGCGATCAACATGCTCGGCCTGGCCAAGCGGACCGGCGCGCGGGTGTTTCAAGCGTCCACCAGCGAGGTGTATGGCGACCCCGCGATCCATCCGCAGCCTGAGGCCTACTGGGGCAACGTCAATCCGATCGGGCCGCGCGCCTGCTATGATGAGGGCAAGCGCTGCGCCGAAACCCTGTTTTTCGATTACCACCGCCAGCATGGCGTCGACATCAAGGTCGTGCGGATCTTCAACACCTATGGTCCGCGCATGAACATGAACGACGGGCGCGTGGTGTCCAATTTCATCGTTCAGGCGCTGAAGGGGGAACCCATCACCATCTATGGTGATGGCTCGCAGACCCGGTCCTTCTGCTATGTCGATGATCTGATTGACGGTTTCGTGCGTATGATGGACACGCCCGAGGGCATGACGGGTCCTGTGAATCTCGGAAATCCGGGTGAGTTCACCATGCTAGAGCTGGCCGAACTGGTGCTTGAACTGACGGACTCCAGGTCCAGGATTGAGTATCATCCTGCTGCGGTCGATGACCCCAAACAGCGTCGTCCGGTCATTGATACGGCCCGCGACACCCTCGGCTGGGAACCGAAAGTGCCGCTTCGGGACGGTTTGCGGGAAACGATTTCGTACTTCAGAATGTTGTTGCAGAGCTAGTTTCAGCGACACAAACATCAATGCAATTTTCGGGATAGAATATGTCTGATCCTAAGTATGACGACATACTGAAAGACTACTGGTACTATAGCATGGAGCTCCCGGACGGCAGGTTTACGCCGGGAGGTAATCACCCTAACGTCCTCACAACCCGCGAGTTGCTTACACGGGTGGAGCCGGTCGGTGCCAAGGTGCTGGATATCGGTACCATGGAGGCCATGGTGCCGATCCTGCTGTCTCGACGTGGGGCGAACGTGACGGCGATCGACGCCGGCGACTTCACGCACAAAATCGAGGCCCTGAAATCCGCCTATGGCGTCGATTTCGATTACCATGGGCGTGTTTCGCTCCCGAACACCAAGACCTTCCTGGCCGACAAGACGGTGTTCGAAGGATTTCTCCAGCCCGAGAATCCGCCGCGCGGCTACGACATGGTGGTGTGCAGCGGCGTCTTGTATCATGTGTTCTCTCCCCTTGAGACCTTGGGTCTTTGCCGCACCATGCTCAGGGATGGCGGGATCATGATCATGGAGACCGCCGCTTCGAACCTGGACGAATATTCCCAGCGGTGGAACTTCGACGGCAACCAGTGGATCTACCCGAACGGCACCAATACATGGTTCCCGACTTGCCGGCTTCTCGACCATTTCATGCGCTTGCTGCGCTTCCGAATTCTGGATTGCGTCTACATCCCGAATTACAACGATGTGGTACGGGTCGCCGTTATTGCACAGGCCGTTCCTGACCTTCTGGCCACGCCGGCAGAGGTCGAGTGGTTCCAGGCGACCACCCGCAATTTCGACTACGACTTCTTCTGTGACCTCGAATGGGCACAGGGACCGGCGAAGCCGATCAAGGTAACTCCCGGCGAGGTGATCAAGCATGCAGACATCGACTCCGTCGATATGCATCGCTGCGTCACGGAACTTCCGGGCCTGCATCAAGATCCGGAACGCATTAAGCTGAGACTGTCTGATCAAGACTAGAGGGCCGGTAGGCTCCGGATGATAAAAAAATCTGGATATACTTGTCCGGTCTTGGCCTGAGGCCAGCCGGGGGTCTGTAGTTTCTACCACACCATCGATCTTGCTGATGAGGCTATTGAATCCTGGTGGGACCTTCGGGGTCGGATGCCAGAGTATATCGGGAACGTCGATGTGGCGGGTAGGCGCTGTCTCGACCTTGGAACAGCGCCCGGGTTCCTGAGCTTCGAAATTGAGAAGCTCGGCGCGCGCGAGGTGGTTTCATTTGACGCCGACAACGCCGATCGGGTTGGTTTTCTACCGGTTGAAAATATAGATTTCGTCGCTCGTCCAGGAATGTTGGAAATGGAGGCGACGCGGCACCTCCTGACGCTTAAGAATTCATACTGGTATAGTCATCAAAAGCTGAATCCGATGGCGGCATATTATTGTGGCGATATATACGACCTGCCCAATGAAATCGGTGAATTTGAAGTCGTTGTAATCGGACAACTTCTTGTGCACCTGAGAGATCCTGTTACGGCTATTGGTCAGGCGGCGAAGCTGTGTACGGAGACATTAGTCATCACCGAATCTATTTATGAGCCGACCGATACGGTGATGAAAACCTTCGCAAGAGCCAATTCGGGTGGGCCGCCCTACATCTGGTGGCAGCTTTCCTTGCCGCTCTACGAGGAAGTTCTAGCGATGTGCGGTGTCAAGATCGAGCGGGTGCACCGTGGCAGCTATCCGTGCCAGGGCCACGAGCACGCCAACGGCTTGATCGAGGTTCCCTCGATCGTTGCCCGACGGGTTTCGAAGGGCTGACGGACGCAAGCATTTTCGGTCCAGCGGTCAAGTTCGGAAAGTCTGAGTTGCTCTTGCAGACGCGATCAGGGTTGACCTGCGCCATCTCCGGTGCAGGTTGACCGGTCAGCTTTTCCTCCTGATCGATCGTCCATGACCCTCGCCACGCTTCATCACCTGGCCTGTACGGGCGGGACCATCATCACAAAATGCCTGGCGGCCATGGAGGCGGCCTATGTCGTCTCCGAGGTTCATCCGCATGTGACGACACCACTCCATTTCGAACCCATGGCACCGGGCCTGCAGTTCCAGACCCAGTACGGTCGTCTCACATCCAGTGAGATGGATCGGATGTTCATGGCCCAGGTCGGTGTTCTTGATCGTCGAGCCACGCGCGATGGCAAGGTGCTTTTGCTGCGGGACCACTCGCATTCGGATTTCACCAATCCGGCCGGCGCGGGTCGGCCGGTCCTGTCGGATCTGCTGGCCAAACGTCAGGGCAAACGTCCACCCTGGGCCGTGACCCTGCGCGATCCGGTCGAGAGCTATCTGTCGCTGATCGCGCTCAACTGGCACCACGATCAGTCGTTCGATGCCTACTGTGAGGGGTGGCTGAGTTTCGCAGACGCCTATGCCGCGGCACCAAGATTTCTCTATGAGGACTTCTGCGCTGATCCCATGCCGGTCCTGGGCGGCCTGTGCGAGGCATTGGGTCTGGCATTCGAACCCGATTTTCAGGAAAGGCTTGGGTCCCGCGCCCTGACCGGCGACAGTGGACGCAGTTCGACGGTCATCGAAACCCGGCCGTGGCGTCCGGTGTCGACCGGATTGCGGGATCAGGCATCGGCCAGCCCCGCCTATGCCCGCATTTTGGAACGCTGGCCGTGCTATCGACGAGAGCTGGAACTCTTGCAGCCCAAGCCGGAGACGCCGGCACCGAGAGGCCGCCCGGTCGCTTGCTATGCCCCGGCCGCGTCGTCCGCGCTAGATTCCAGGTCGGAGGCATTGATGACCGATACGACACCGCGACTTGGATTGCCGCTGATTGCCGCCGGACAGGCGCAGAAGCATGTGACGCACAACGAAGCCTTGATGACGCTGGATGCCATGGTCCAGGGAGCCGCGCGTTCCCGGTCCCTTGCGACCGAACCGACCCTGGCCCAGGACGGCGACATCTTCATCCTTCCTCCGGGCCGAACCGGTCCGAGCTGGTCGCTGATGCCGGTCGGCGACCTCGCTCTGGTGCGTGACGGTACCTGGACGACCCTGTCGCCGCCTGAGGGCACCGTCCTATTCGTCGTCGACGAAGGCGTCCAGGCCGTGCGCGTTGAGGGGGGCTGGAGGTCGGTTGTGGGTTCGCCCTGGAGCGATGGACGCAACCGTCTCGTCAATGGAGCCATGGAACTCTGGACGCGGGGTACCTCGACCGAGGTGACGGGGCCGGGATGGGCCTTCCAGGCGGACCGTTGGCGCGTCTATGCCTCTGACGGATGGGCCTGCACCTACGCCCGGGAAACGCTGACTTCGTCAGCCGGATCACCGCCGGCCCGGTACGCGGCCCGCCTGGATGTCGTGCCCGGAGCACCGGGTGGGTTCGTCCAGATCTACCAGTCGATAGAGGGGATCGGGACCATTGCTGGCCAGACGGCAACCCTCAGCGCCTATGTGCGGTCCAGCGCGCCGGCACAGATTGATGCCCTGCTCTGGCGAGACTTCGGAGTCGGCGGATCGCAGAGCTATGCGATCCTTGCCGAGTCCCAGGCGACGAGCACTGACTGGCAGCGCCTGACCTGGCACCTTGCCGTGCCAGATCTGGTCGGGGCGACCGTCGGCGACGGCAGCGCGCTAGGTGTCATTCTGAGGATCACGGCGACTTCGGAGGCCCAGGTCGATGTCACCTGCATCCAGGCCGAAGCCGGCGAGGTCAGGAGCCGGTTCGAAATTCGACCGCCGGCGCTCGAAGCCACCCTGGCGCGTCGTTATTTTCGTCGGAGTGCCCAAGTGCTGTCGCCCGCCGATCTGGCCTATGAGATGCGCACGACGCCCGCCGTGACGGGTGACGGTCCCTACGACTACGACGCGGAACTTTAGAGCGCGTTCTGATCAGTGGGAACGGATTGTCGGCTGAAAGGGCGCGGTTCTGAAAGCGAGAGCAGGCCGCGACCCGGTTCCGGCTGAACGGGCCCTGCTTTAGGCCCACGACCGTTGCGCGAGAGCCGGGCCGGTGCCTATCCGTGCGCGGCGTAATAGGCTTCCCAGACCTCGTCGACATCGCCCTCGGCCATGACCCGACCGGCATCCAGCCAGACCGCCCGATCACAGAAATCCTTCAGGATGGCGTAGGAATGGGTGGCCAGCATCAAGACGCCGGCCTCGTCACACAGGGCGCGCACCCGTTCGACGGCCTTGCTGACAAAATAGGCATCGCCCGTCCCGATCACCTCGTCGATGATCATGACGTCGCTGCGCTGGGCGGTCGCAATGGCGAAGTTCAGTCGAGCCCCCATGCCGCTCGAATAGGACCGAACCGGCATTTCCAAAAAGGCGTCGAGCTCTGTGAAGGCGGCGGCGTCCTCGACGGCATTTTCGAGCGCCGCGCCATCGAGGCCGTGCAGTCGCGCAATCATCCGCATGTTCTCGAGCCCCGACTTGTCCGGGTCGAGGCCGGCACCCAGGTTGAGGACGCAGCCAATCTTGCCATTGACCTCGCGTCGTCCGCGTGAGGGCCGGATGATGCCGGCCGCCGTCTTCAGCAAGGTGCTCTTGCCGGAGCCGTTGCGACCGATGACGCCCAGGCGCTCGCCCTGGGCGATCTTGACGCTGACATCCGTGAGTGCCTGCACAAAGTCAACGTTGGCTCCCCGCCCGTAGCGCCCGAAGCTCAGCGTGTTTGCCGCATTTGCCAACGCGGATCGTTGCCGAGAGTTGAGGACGACGGGGTAGGAGACCGTCACGCCAGTAAGTTCAAGTCCGGCCATCTACTCAGATCCAGAAAGTGATTTGCGGGCGGGTACGAATGAAGACGACGACGCCGATCACAAGTGTAACGAGGGCCGCCGCCGAGGCGATGGCCCAACTCTGGGGGGCAACCTCGCCCAGCAAGGGGCCTCGAACGACCTCCATCATATGGTAGAAGGGATTCAACTGAAGCAGCGGGGACATCCGCAGCTCGGGTGTCGGAAGCCAGAAGACTGGCGTCAGGACGAATAGCAGGTTCATTCCCGCCTGCGCCGCAGGCAGCAGATCCCGGAACCGCGCGGCCAGTGGTCCAAGCGTCAAGGCGAGGCCGAGGCCGAAGACGATTATGATCGCGAGGCCAGGCAAGAAGAGCAGGGTAGTCAGGCTGAGGGGTTCGCGCGTTGCCAACAGGACAACGATCGACACCACGAACGAGTGAGCGAACATCAGCAGCGACGTGGCTACGGTCCTGAACAGATGAACGGCCATCGGCAGGGGGTAGGAATCAATCAGACCTCGCGCCTTCAACAAGCTGTCGCAACTATCGACCACCAGCATGGTGAGAAGGCTCCAAAGCGGAAGGCCCACTGCGAGATAGGCGAGGAAGTTGTCAGTGCCGGCACCATAAATGTTGCGATGCAGCAACCACAGGCCGGCGATGAAACCGGCCTGGATCATGACCAACCAGAGGGGCCCGAGCACCGTTCGACGGTACTTGCCGGCCACGTCATCCATGGCAATGGCGAGCCATGTACGCCACGCTTTCAAGGATGCGATCAGTTCGTCCATGGATACCTTCTACCGTTCCTGACCTTCGCCGTAGCGGGGCCCTCAGACCACTCGATTGCGACAGCCGACAGCCTTGCCGTCCCCTGCGCGATTAGGATTCGTGCGTTTGCCGGTGATCCCCTTCGTTCGGGTCGCCACGTCACGCGTGCGGCACCGGATCTTGCCTCCCGAGCCTCTATCACGCCTTCGTCCGTCATCAAGGCGACGTTTTCGGCATCGGCGTCCACCCACAGGGTTACAGACTTGGCCTTGGTGCCGACCCAGATCTGGCTGCTGGAAGGCAGGAAGGCATTTGCATCGACCTCGGTCTTCAGGCCCTGGGCCATCAACTGAAGCCGAGCGTCAGACCCAATCAGGCGTCTGGCTGTGGGACTTCTCTGAGATTCATACCGGAAAACATCCCGGGCGCTGTCCAGGAGGACGCGTCGAACCGACTCGTAGCCGAAGGCCGGTCGGCTGCATTCTGACCAGAAAGCTTCGTAGATATTGGGGCGCTCTCGCCCATAGTGCCGACGCTGGATTTCAGCCTCATCGACAAAGACCGTCGCACGGTCGCGGAACGATTTGGCTTCAGGCCTGATCGTCACCTCGGCCAGGACATTGTCGACATGCTGAAAGCGCATTCCCGCTTTCAGGGCGCGGATCCAGTATTCGTAATCGAAGCCCAGATCCAGCGCGGTATCGAGCAAGCCAACCTTCATCACGGCCGAAGCCGGCATGACGCACGCGGGCTGCGCGATAGGGCACCAGACAGCCATCGTCTCCAGATCAACTGAACCTGGAACACCATAGAGCGAGGTCGAGCCGTCGGAATGATGGCGCTGGGCTTCGCCGTAAACAAAGACCTGACGGTCGCCGGCCAACTCGGCAGCCTCCATCATGGCCGGCGTCGGCAGGTCGTCGGTGTTCATCCAAAGAAGGGCGCGTCCGGTCGCAGCCATCATTCCAAGATTGATTGCGTGCGGGTGCGAACGGTCCTGCCCCTCAATCACCTTGCCGTGAGAGAATCCCAACTCGCAGAGGCCCTGGTCTGTCAGACCATGGGCCTGTCCGACCAAAATGAGCTCGCAGGCCCTGCCCGTCCGTTCACGGACGGCCCGCAGGTGAGGCTTGAGGACGTCAGCCGGCTCGATCGATGGAACGATGATGGAAACCCTTGGTGCGCCGTCTTTCATCTCACACCAAACAGCGCCTCAGCCCCCTCGTAGGAGAGTCCTCTGGCTGGAACAGGCACGACCAGGGGAGAGCCGCCGATCTCGACCTGGGTATTGGCAACCAGTACCCGGAATACTTGGGTCGCGCGGGTCCGCAAAGGCCCCGGAATGTTATAGACGAACCCGCCCGGCTGATTGACGCCGAACCGCGCCTGAACATCGGGGCGGCTATGGACGGTCTGGACGGCCCCCACGAAGCGGATGCCCAGCTGAATCACGAGCGTCACCGGCAAATCGGGCTGCTCGAGATTGACCGCCCATCCTCCCAGGCTCGTCGGGCTTGCCAGCTCGACGCCACCGAGAAAGGTCTGAGATACCGACGGCGCGTAGTCGACATGGCGAATAGCGATGGCCTGATCGCCGATCCGAAGTTCGTAGCGAACCGGGCCCGCCCTTTCGAATCGGGAGTCCAGGACCAGCTCAAATCCGCAGCCATTGTGCTCGGGAGAGGTCGGGGCGTGGCCAGGCAGGCCCGTCATTCCCTCGGCAACGGGCTGCCCATTCGCCCAGATGCTGACAGCTATGGCGGCTTCGGGCTGGGCGGTGTCGATGGCCCAGCCATGAACAACGCGACCGACAACGCCGTTGATGGAACCGGTAATCGCCATGGTCGGAGTCTCCTACGGGCGCATCAGGGATTGGACGGCGTCGACGAGATGTTCAACCTCAATGAGGGAGGCGGCATTCTCGGGCTCGTCTGTAGTGAGTTCGCGGCTGCTCGCCCATCGTTCGAAACGCAGCCCCGCCGCCTCGGCGATGCGTTCGAAAAACACATAGTCAGCGTTTATGGAATTGACGATCTCAACGACGTGGGTGCCTGCGGGGCAGAACGCAATATTGGTCAGGCCGGCTCCATGGGGTCCGACGACGACCTTGGCCTCGGCGAACATGCGGACCTGCTCAGCAAAGGAAGCTTCCCCTGGAATGAGGATTTCCGCGCCCAACTTGGCCAGCGCCCGGGCGACATCGATCTCATTGGCGACGCGGGACCGCGACGCATCGCAATCCAGGCGCGACACATAGATCAGTCGATGCGGCTCGGCGATGTCTTCTGGCACGAAGGAGCGGCGAAGGAAGTCGACGGCGTAGCGCGTGCTCGGAAGGGACGGTACGACCAGATCTGCGACGCGCAGCGTCACCTCTCCCACCAAGGGTGTCAGGCGCTGTGCGTTGATGTCCAAGCCGTCGAGCGTTTCGCTTTGCCAACCGGCCGGCCGGGCATTGACGAGAACGCGTATTTCGTCGTCCATCAGACCGGCATCGCGGGCGATACCGATGCGCGGCAAATACTCCATCAGCCAGTGATAGTAGTTGGCGACGCCCCCGATCAGGACGGCCCGATCGCCCAGCCGCCTTGGCGGCGGACGGTCACTGAGATCGACCAGCACCTCCCCCGTCGGTGAAAGAGCTCGGAAGGCGTCGACGAATTGGCCGACATGGTAGGAGGGATGCAGATTCAGTCCGTCCATCGGGAGATAGTTTTCGGATGTCAGGACGTAGTGGAAGACGCTTCCGTAGGTGTCGCCGGAGATAATCTCGGCGTCTCGCAGTTCCGCACACCAGATTTCACAAGGCATGTAAGGGTTGGCCACGGGCCGTCCCTCCACTCGCGCCATCGGATCCAGCGGCGCAAAGGTCTCGCCCGGCCGCCAGAGGCTCTGCACCGATTCAAGCACGGCCAGATCATCAGGACCCGCCAGGGGTGCGCTGAACACGCGCCCGGTGTCCAGGTGTTTGCCGCGCATTTCGGTCGCCTGGCGCCTCAACAGGACGCCGGAGTCTGTCCGGCCGGCGACGAACTGACAGAGGGACATGACCGAGAGCGCATCGACCTTCAGCGTTTCCTGGCTGCCGAGGGCATCGACAATCATCAGCAGCGACTCGGCCAGATAGTTGAGATCGCTGATCGAGAGGCTGGCTGATTGGCGGATCAAGGCCTGGATCGCGGGGATGAGGTCGCCTGCCGTCATCGCGATATCGTCTGGAGTGCCCAGGCAGGTATCAAGGAATCCGCGGCACAGGACCAGGGCGGTCGCCGGATCCTCGTCGCCCATCATCGCGACGAACCGCGTCATCAAGCGGCACTGCGCGACAACATCGCGCCGCATCAGCAGATCGACGCTCAACCAGAAGCTCGGCTGAAACAGATCGCCGTCCTGGACCAGGCGGTTCAGGGCGAGATTCATGACATAATCGCCGAGTTGGCCGTGGCCCAGATTGGCAATGGCGTGGCCAGCCATCATCATGGCCTCAGCGGATCCCTGGCCAATGGCGGGCAAGGCTTCGAAAGCGTCGACAACGCCCTGGAAGTCGCGCGTGAGCGCCGCGCTCAGCAGGCTGTGCGCCGCCACCGTCTGACCGGTCCCGCCACGCGCCTCGGGCAACCGGGCAGCAATTTCGCCCCGGGCTGCCGCGACCAGATGGTTCAGTCTGATCCCTTCTCGAATCTCCTCCTCGCTGAACAGGCCTGTGTCCCTGATCCGCTTGGCCGCCTGTCCCTGATCGTCTCCCAGAAGGGAGGCCAGAACGACGGATCGCCAGGGGGCCGGTGCGCTCGCGAGCACTTCGGTCGGGGCGTCCGCCAGGTCAAGGAACCGCACGGACGGCTTCTTGCCGTCGAATTCGGCGGCCAGGGCGAGTGCAGCATCTGCATAGTCAGGTGTCATGTTGCCGCCACCGTCACGCGCTGCGCGTTGAAATTGAAGTGTTTCAACCAGGTCCCGCTCGACAAGTCACCGAGGCTATGAAGATATTCAAGCCAGTCGCCGGCGCTGGCCCGCCTGGCCCAGTCCGGCATTTCCGTGCCGAGCGGCGCAAGCGCCGCTATGGCCTCGGCTGCAACCTGAGTCTCGTCAATGGAGTCCGCGTTCAAGGATCCCAGCCCGGCCCGCTCAAAGGCCGAAGCAAGGTCCGGCCAGTCGACCGCCGCCCGATCAATCAGCGCGACGCTCTCGGTGTTCAATGCCGTGGGCAGGGGAACGGGCGACATCGCTGCCGGGAGGCCCAAGGCACGAGCAAGGCGCGCCTGAGCCGGCGAACGCACAAGGATCAGAACCACGCCCCCGCCGACCTTCTGAAAGGAGGCCGCCAGCCGGTTGAAGACCTGTCGGCCAAAGGGCGTGACAGCCAAGATCAGGGCGTCCGGTCGCAGGTGCAGGAGCAGCCTGGCATTCACAACGTCGGCCTGGGGCAAGGCCATGGCAGCGGCGGCGATTGTCTCAATCCCGGCGTCGAAACAGACAATGGCATCCGGGCGCGGCCCGTCGAGGATTCCAGCTTGCAACGTCGAGCCGGCCCGCCAGCCGGCTTCGATGAGCGCGGAGATCGATCGCTCGGACGGTGCCGCAGGCCGAAGCTGGATGGAACGTGTTTGGCCGAACGTGACTCCGCCCCGGCTGCGCAGTCCGCGTACCCGCGTGCGGAACCCCATCGATGCTACAGATCCGGCTTCCTCGAGCCAGGCGAACTGCATCGGATGGCCCCGGCGGGTCCAACCATGAACATTCAGGACGTGGAAAGGTCGTAAGGCCTCGCTCATCCCCTTACCGCCGTGATCAGTGATTTAAGAGCGCCGGCACCGCTGTTCTTCTCGCGCCAGGCGGCGGAAAGCTGGAAGGCCGTTTCGCTAAGGGTGTCTATGTTCGCCGCCGCTTCCGCCACGGCGCGGCCAATGGCATCGGCATTGTAGCGGCCAAAGGCGATCCCGGCGGCGCGACCTCGGCGCATCTCTTCGCCCACTCCGGCCTCATCGGGAGCAACCATGGGCTTGCCCAGTGCAACAGCCTCGGAAAAAACGCCGGATCCCCGCCCCCTGTAAAGCGCCGGATCGTAGGGAAGAAGCATGATGTCGACGTCCTCAACCTCGGCCTGGTACTGCTCGCTCGTCATCGGGCCTTCGATGAGCCGGACGCCCGGGCCTTTCAGGCGCTTCAGGCGTTGCTCAGCATCGATGATCTCGCCGTCGTAGCCGCCATGGTTGACGTGAACGACAAAGCGCAAGTCGGCATCAGATTGGCCCAGAGCCGCCTCGATGATCTCCGGCACGAGGTGGAAACCCTTTTCTCGCTTGGCGTAACCAAAGTAGCCGACGCGGACAGCTCCGCCGCTGCGGCGTGCGACGGGTGCATGATCGTCCCACAGGCCCGGGTGAGGCAGGATATGCACGTCGGCGTCGATAAACGCCTGGAACTCGCGGGCGCTGGCCTCGAACTCGGATCCCAGGAAAACCCTCTGCCCTAGTTGATCCGACACAAGCCTGATGGCGTCGGCGTACATCTGCTGGCCGGATTCGCACACCGCGTCCCAGGCGGTCCAGGTTGGCGAGAACATCAGGTTGATGAAGATCCGCGCCGAAGTCTGAGGGATTGCAACATCGCGGATCCATTTGCACAGGGCCCACATGTGAAATTGGGTCACCGCCGGAACGAGGATCATATCTGCTTCGGCAAGCATGGTCGCGGGTAGACGCTTCAGGTCTGCTGCAAGCGCACCATTCACATCGAGCCAGCTGTCGAACTCAGCACTGGTTGGATACAGGTTGAGCCCGCGATAGAGGTCGGCACTGAAGAAGGGAACGAGCGCCGAGCCGAATGCCGGATCGCCCGGAAAGGTGTCGCCGGCAAGATAGGTGATCTCTACGCCCTGACCGGGCGCGGCCCTAAGCATCGACAGTGAGTTGTTGAAGTGGTGACCAGTCTGGCTACGAAAGCCGAACTCAAAGACGAGCAGGCGACGCTTCTTCGCCACTGCCGCGGCCACCTTCGAGCCCTTGCGCGCCATATCCGTCTCCCACCGTAAGAAACTATTGCATGGCGGATTGTTGCAGCGCAACTTGGCGCGCGCGATCCTGAAATGCTGCGATCACGCGATGGAAAGCCGGGTCACGATACAGGCTGATCAGCTTGTCGATGACAGATGACGGCGTGTCGTAATCGATCTCCCAAAAGGCCTCGGCCTTGTCGTCTTCGAGCGGCAGGATTTCGAGGCGGCAATCCGCGCGGCGGATGGGGCCGCGGATCAGGGAGATGCTCAAGGTGCGCAGGTCGGAATCTCGCACTACCCGCGCCGCCAACTTGCCATTGAAGATCGAAAGCCCGATTGAGACTTCGACCTCATACTCCAGCGGCACACCCGCAGCATCCTCGTCGAGGACTTCGACGGTCCGCGACGAGACGACTCCGGGAACGAATTCCGCGTAGGAATCCACGTCGGCAATGACGGCCAGGATGTAGTCGGCGGGCACTTCGAAGACCGCTCGGGTCTTGAGCTGGGGCATATTCACTCACGCCATCTGGCACCGATCAGCCGGGCCTTACCGCTGCGCCGGATAGTCGAGTACGCCAAGAGGGTCAACCTTTCGACGCAAGGTGTTGCGCCCAATGTTGATGACCTATTTCTTCCTTTGACCAGCCCTGCCGCAGGCTGTCGATGCGGGCTGCGGCGGCCCGACCGAGGGCGGCTCTGCGGCCTGGGTCGTCAACAAGGGTCACCAGAATCTCTGCACAGGCCGCGATGTCGGGCTCTGCCCAGACGCCCCTGTACCTCCCCGTGGGATCATCCACAGCCGTCAAGGCGAATGGAATGAGGGCCGCCGAGGTGGAATCCATGAAATCCATGTTTCCCGAGAAGGCCGTTGCGACCACGGCCTTGCCCAATGCCATGGCCTCGGCGAGGACCAGGCCGAAGCCTTCGGCTCGGTGCGGCGACAGCACAATGTCGACTGACGCGATGAGGGCGTTCATGTCGTGGTCGGTGATATCCTGCTCAAGCAGGGTCACATCCGGACGGTTATGCGCGACGCTTCGAAGCCGCTCGAGCGAATCGGGGTCGGCGGCAGCGCCGGTCAGCTTGAGTATCAATCGCCGGCCTGGGGCGGCGTGGGGAAAAGCGAGGAGCCAGGCTTCGACCGATCCCCAGGGATTCTTGCGCGCGGCTGTCGAACGCAGATCCAGGGCCGACAGAACGGTCACATCCTCGGGTGCAATTCCAAACCGGGCGCGATTAGGCAGGATGTCGGACAGTTGCGGCAGAACATGCGGCACCACCCGTATCCGCCCGGCCTGCGCCGTTCTTCCCTGTTGCTGGATCGTTCGCTCCACCGCGTCGGCCGCAAACTGCGACGGCACCCAGATTTCGTGGAACCGTGTGGCGATCTCGGCCCAGTCGGGGGGTGCTGACGTCGTTTCCCAGGCCCAGTATCCTATGCGATACCGGTCACGCCAATGCTCGTCCCTAAAGGCCAGCATGGCAGCCTTGGCCTCTGGCGGATTGGCCTGGATCAGCCACACACCGCCCCTGGTTCGGACCGGGAAATCCAGCCCCCCGTGAAGCTGGTGGGTAAGCGCGGGCCTGAGATCGTGGCGGACAACCGGCAGGTTCATGCCCTCCAACCAGTCTGCCGTCAGTCGCCCCGCACGCCCCAGGCCCAGGACCTCATTGAAGAAACCGCTGACCACAATCGGCCCTTTCGGGATGTCGATCGGGTCCGCAGGCCTTGCGGCGGCGAGCCACCGCCAGCGCGCTTCCAGGACCAGACGCGCGATGGGCCGACGCACTGCCGTCGGCCCGAATTTGCGAAATCGACCCGCGCGCCCGACCGGGGATGTTGCCGTCAGGGAGCCGTCTCGGTCATTTTCATGCGACATCAACCTGACCGATAGGCTCCCTGGATGTCCCTAACTGAGCCAGTCGTAGGTCGCCTCGCCACTCTGGCGCAGGCCGCTGGGTGACCAGCCGGAGCTGCTTGCGTCCGACCCGAGGAGCGTGTCGAAATTCGTCAGGTCGGTATCGGGATTGAGACAGATCACGGGATCGTCCAGGTTGACCTGATGACCGTCCTGAGGCTTGACCAGATCGCCCGGCAGGACCAGCGGGTCGAATGGATCCGCCGCGCCGATCAGGACCTGGGGCTGGTCAATGACCAGGACCTTGCCGATGGCCTCAGCATCCGACATGGCCGGAGCCGCCGGCGGGCCATCCCAGAGGATGTCGCTGGTCTGAACGCCGGTCGTGCCGTTGAGGAAGACCCGAGCATCCTCCGTGCCGTTTCCGCCCAGGTCGATCAGGATCCAGGTGCCGGTTCCCAAGTTGTGCGGAACGATCTGGAAGCTGTCCGAGCCGCCGGTGCGCAGGGCCCTCAGGTCGATCTTGTCCACGCCGACCTGGAAATCCTGAATGAAATCAGTCGCCGCTAGGTTCGAATCCGAGGTGCCGCGATACACGAAGGTATCAGCACCGCTGCCTCCCCAGAGGCTGTCCGCCCCGGCCCCGCCTTCGAGCGTGTCCGCCCCGTCATGGCCCCAGAGGCTGTTGGCAACGGCATTTCCAACGATCAGATTGTCGCCGCTGTTTCCGGCCCCATAGGCCGCCGAGCCATAGAGGTTCAGCTGCTCGATGTTGGCGCTAAGGGTCCAGTCCGTATAGGCCAGAACGGTGTCGTAGCCCTCGCTGGCATTTTCCCAGGTGGTTTCACCAGCGGTTTCCACGACGAAAATGTCGTTGCCGCGCCCGCCCACGAGCACGTCAACCCCGGCTCCGCCTTCCAGCCAGTCGTTGCCGTCCCAGCCTTCAAGGCGATCCACGCCGCCGTTTC
>Ga0209573_1002837_pt1 | contig 20662 bp, 20 predicted proteins | sample TNRBio252014_DNA_FD_185870 | JGI IMG/M metagenome (GOLD analysis project Ga0209573, IMG submission 185870) | Wastewater treatment Type I Accumulibacter community from EBPR Bioreactor in Madison, WI, USA - TNR Reactor_6/25/2014_ DNA (SPAdes)... | ecosystem: Engineered > Bioreactor > EBPR >...
CACAGTCGTACAGTCGTACAGTCGTACAGTCGTACAGTCGTACAGTCGTACAGTCGTACAGTCGTACAGTCGTACAGTCGTACAGTCGTACAGTCGTACAGTCGCCACTTACGTGTCCTTCCAGCGCCACAAATACCAACAGGCATACGTTCGCCAGGGCTGCCAGGGTTTGGCGATCTCTTCCATTTTTCGTTTAAGTGCCCGGCCTTTGGCTTCGAATTGATAAAGACTTTGCATAGCCTGCTGAATACCATAATCATCCAGCGGCATCACATCGGGGCGTTTCAGGGTAAACATCAGGATCATCTCGACCGTCCAGCGCCCAACTCCTTTTATTTGCGTGAGATACGAAATAATCTGCTCGTCTTCCCACGATGACCAGTCGAAGCCGACTTTGTCTTCGCGCTGAAAAAAATCGGCCACATTGCGCATGTACTCCGACTTTTGCCGCGACAATCCGCAGGCGCGCAAAGCGGCCTCATCCAATGCAAGCAATAATTCGGGGTGTGGATTGCCATCGGGGAACAAGGCTGTAAAACGCTTGTGGATGGCCCCGGCAGAAGCGCCCGACAATTGTTGGTATAAGATGGCCCTCAGCAAGCGCTCGTATACTTCGCCGCCCTCTATGGGTTCGAGTTGAATACTATTTACCAGCGGTTGAAGGCGGCTGTCGTTTGAAAGGTGGGCTATAATTTGAGGCGTCATACCTTATTTAGCCTGGACTTCCGAAGCGGCTACCGGCGCCGGTTTGTGCAGGCGTAATTCGATATACTCCGATTTGAATCCGATTTTTTTGAACAACTTTAGCGCCGGAGACCGCGGAGTAAGCCGCATAGAAATATCCCCGTCGGCACAAGCACTTACCTTCCTGAAAATTTGCTGTACCAGCACATCGCAAGAGGCCGCATCAGGGTGAAATACCGCATAAGCCAGTACATACGATGGGCCGTAACCCTCCAATCCCGTCTTGTTGGCTACCACTGCCGCCACGATATTATCGCCGTCCTGCGCCGTAATGATAAATCCGCCAAAGGAAGGTTTAATCTTGAGTGCGTAATCGATGGCGCCGCCGATGTATTGGCGGTTGTCGGAGGGTACATTTTTCACCAGGAACTTGACTAATTCGTTTCGTTCCCTCGGGTTCATCCCCGAATATGCGTTGTAAAGGTGTATCTCATGATGTGACATGGAGGGTATTTTTTTTCGCTATAACGACCGCTAAAAAGTTAAAAATAATATATGACGGCGATTACTCCAAAGCCGGGTATGTAAAATTTAAGTGAAATATTCTGATTATCAATCACATAAAAAGCACAAGCCTTTGAATTCACTATGCAACAAGGCAATTTCATTTTTTTCCACACCCCAACAAAAACAAACGCGCCACCCCGGGATTGGCTTCCCGGGATGGCGCGTGAGGCTTATTATCTCTAGTAAATGGACAGAATTACTTCGTCCAGTCCAGGTCGTTAACGCGACGGGCTGCGAGATAGCCCACACGGAGGCCTTCGTCGGCATCCATGCGGAAGTGTACGCCCAGGTAAACACGCGAAAGGGCATTTTCATAGGCCATTTCGTCGAAGCTATTGAAGGCGCGCGGGGTGCCGTTGAATTCTACGCGATATTCGTGGCAGCGGTCGGTCATGGCGTAGCTCTCGTCAAAAATATCGCTCAATACACCCGCAGCAGCAGCCCCAAAACCGGCATGACCGGAAGGATAAGCGGGAAACTCGGGCGTCATACTCGTCAGTCCGTTCAAGGGGTTGTCGAGCGTAGTATTCCAACTGGGGTCAATCACGCGATTGATATAATGAACCGGACGCTCGAGATTATAGTGGAACTTGGAATTCCAGTTGATGATAGCGACATCGCACAATGCCATACCCAGTTTCGCATATACATACACAGTCTCGGCTAGATTGGTATTTTCCTGGTCTATCACCTGGTTGGCAACAGCCACCCAGCGTCCGGCCGGTTCAAACGTGAGTTCAAAAAAGTCGTCGCTCCAAAATTCTGCAATCCACTGGCGTTCCGGATCTTGAGGTTGAGTTAGCGTATACACCTCCAGCGCTTGTCCGTAAAACGGAGAGGTCACCGACTCGCTCCACGCCAAAGGCGTCTTGGCCAGTTTGTCGCTGGGCGTAATGGCAAACGGGCGAACCTGGCCCCAATAGGGGAACAATGCCGGGGTATAATCCGGGCGGGTCGGCGTCCATTTGCCAGGGCCCGACGGCGGAATATAAGAGGCCGGACGTGGGTTCGTATAGCCCAGGTGCCCTACCTGATCGGTTGCCGACCAGGCAAAAAATACCGCTGCCACACTACGGCCGTGGTTGCGGGAGCGTTCAAAAACCTCTTCGCTCACCTGATCGGAAAACTCATTTTCGAATGACTGCTCCAGTGAAGTAATCCGCGACTTGTAATATTCAGTTACATGCGGATAGAAGTTGGTGTACAAATACGCATACAAGGCGTTGAGTACGGTAGGCCAGTGGTATTCCAAGCCTTCTTCAACACGTGGCACCTGCAATCCGGGATAGTTGTCAGCTATCGATTTGTTGTCAGGCATACCTTCGATAATAGCCTCATAAGCTGCCAATCCTGTGTAACCCATCATACGAGAGGCGGCGGGCGGACGGTAGCCAGGCGCATAACGGTCAATTTCGAGCATAAGATTACTCCAGCTCAAGGCAACATCTGAATTGAAATCAGCCGCAGTCTTAATTTCGACATCGGCGATCTCATCTGTGTCATTTTGGCAAGCCGCCATCCCGATCACGAGCGCAGCAACCAGCAGTAACTTTCCTGTTTTGAGTAATTTAAAGTTCATAAGACTAAAGAATTAGTGTGAAATTTGAAAATATATCACATGCAAAAAGACGCCACATAGTTATAGCCTCTCAAAACCAGTTATTGTGTTGTATCGGAAAAGTAACAGAAAGGTTGCACTTAATGCTGATAATTTTTTTCCAAAATATACCTGCAACCCTAAAGGTGTGTGTATGTAGAAAAGCTCAAGGCAAAAGTAATAATAATATGTAGAATGCAAACGGTGATTTTTGTCACCGTTTCAGCAAATCAGCATATATGCCCGGCAAGGTCGCCTCCTCGCGTTCCCAGGCGAGAATATCCCCGGCTTTGATACAATTCGATTGCAAGCGCCCATAAAGTGCCGTATCGGTCAATAGCAACCGGATGGTTTCTGCTATCTTTTCGGGATTCAATTCATCAATAAGCACGAAAACATCGTACTGCAGGTTTAAAACGCGATACTCCGGAAAATCCATATGGATAGAAGGAATGCCTGCCTGGATATAATCGAACGCTTTGTTGGCCAGCGAATAATAATAGCTCAATCCTTTGTTTTCCAATAGATTGAGACCAATAGAAGCTTGTAAAGTGAGTTTTTTTAGCTCATCGGGTCGCACAAACCCCAGGAAGCGTACCCGGTCCTCAAGTGCCAGCCGGCGGCTCAATTGTCGCAGCGAATCGCTGAGATCGCCTTCTCCTGCCAGCCACAAGCTCACATCCGGTAAATACTGCATGGCTTCGATGGCCTGCTCAAGCCCGCGCCCCTCGTTCAAAGCCCCCTGGTAGAGGACTGTGCGACTTTGCGACTGTGCGACTTTGCGATCCCCACCTTGCTCCTTTTCGGGAACATTGCGCACTATGGCAAAGGGCTTGCCGTATCGCTGTGAAAGCAACTTGCCCAGCCCCTCTCCTACCGTATAGGCCGCATCCACACGCGGTATCAGCAGCCGGGCAAGCCATTCCCATATTTTTTTTACCAAAGGCCGCCGCACTACTTCGGGTACTTCGGTGAAATATTCGTGGGCATCGTACAAACAGGGTTTGCGTTTTAACCTGGCCGCCACGAAACAAGGCAGTAAGGTATCCAGGTCTACCGCACTGAGGGCGGCGAAGGTATGTGTAAGCAGGAAAAAGAGCAGGCGCAGGTTGTATTCCAGATAAAACAGCTTGCCGCTTTCGAAATAACAGCGCAGGCGAACCTGGCGCCAGTCGGCAGGCGCTAAGGGAGGCGACTGGGGCCTGAGTCGCCCCACCAGCCATACCTCATAGCCGGCGCGCGACAGGCTGCCGCATATGCGCTGCATGCGCTGGTCGTATACGAGGTCGTTGGTGACGGTGAGGATGATGCGCTGCGGCATGGTTTTGCGACTATACGACTGTGCGACTATACGACTATACGACTATACGACTGTACGACTGTACGACCTATGCGAGACAATTAAAAGTCGTACAGTCGTACAGTCTTATAGTCGTATAGTCTTAAAAAATAAACCCGGCAGTAAGGCCTATGCCTCGGGTGCGGGTATAGGGTTTATTATCGTTAGAATTGTCGGCATCGTCGTCGAGCAGATTATTGATGCCGAGGTTGTAGCGGGCGTCCACAAAAAAGTGGCCTATACTGACGCCGGCGCCAAAAGAGACGCCCCAGTCGATGCGCTTCTGGTTGTTATCCTCGTCGCTATAATCGATATCAAACTCGTCTTTGGTGGTGACGCCCAGCAGCGTGAGTTCGGTTTCGCCGCGACCGTTGAGGGCAAAACCGGCAAAGGGGCCGCCCAGCGCATAAAAGCCGAGGCCCTTGCCCTCCGTATTGCCCAACTTGAGCTTGGCCAGCACGGGTATTTCCACATAATTGTAGATGACGCGGGTAACCGACATATTGTTTTCGTTAATTACATATTCCGACTTGCCGCCTTTTTGGATAAACAAAAATTCGGGCTGAATAACGAAACGGTCGATGAGTTTGATTTCAGCTACAATGCCGGCCTGGAGGCCCAGCACTGACTGCTTGCGGTAATCGCCTAAATTATCTTCTGATGCGGATTCGGAGAGGCTGGCGTAGTTGATACCGGCTTTCAAGCCGATTTGTGCCAGGAGAGATTGTTGGAAAGCCAGGAAAAACAGTGCAATCGCCAATAGCTTGTTCATGGTCGTGGTTTTAGTGATAGAAACCTACTTTTTTCAAGTGGTTTTTGGGGTTGACTGCTAATAACAAATTGATGCTATATGAAAAGTGATTACACGTCTTGAAACGAAACGGGTGTTTAAAAAATTATGCCGGAAAAAGAAAACTGGGCAGCGGTTCTTTTACCACTACCCAGCCCGGAATAATAGCAACTATCTACTTATCTCCAATTGCCCTTCTGAAAAAAAAACACCCTTAGGTCTTTATTCACAAACTTCCCGTTCTTTAAACAGGAGTTGATCGGTTGTCAAAATTGACGGGGGAAACGAAGGAGTTTGCATATAAGAAAGTAGTCCTTTCTCCCCTTTTGCCTTCGCTTCCACCCCACAGTCAATGAACTCTTTAGCGTTATAGTGAGCAAAAGTGCCCTGCATCTTTTTTCGATTGCAGGGCTTCCGAATTGCCCTATGAACATTAACGCTTTCTCATGGCATGCTCCCCTTCGGGAGTTTCGGAGACTGGGGACCCTCGCTTCCCCAATACTCCTTGTGATTCATAGTGCGAACTCAGTGGTTTAGCTTTATCCTGGTATTTCCGTGTTTCAAAAAAAGTTGGACAGTAGCGTTCACTCTACTGCCCAACTACCTTAAGTGAGTCTTGTAATTAAGGACAGATAGAATAGAGAAAATAAACCAGGTTAATTTTTCAAAAACAACGATTTCGGCTTGGTTGGGATAACTTTTGAAGCCCTGGTGGTTTTTTTGTGGGGTTATACGTTTGTGTCGTTTTTCGTTGTTTGTGTGTGTATCCCTTTGAATACGATACAAAGATATCCCCACTCCCCACCCTACTCAAACCAAGCTTTGCATTTGCTTTGAGTTTCTGACCCTCATATCAACAACCCAATAAACCCATAAACCCATAAACAACCAATTGAAAATCATATTATTAATAATTTATCATTTGTATTAATTTTTATCCAAACTTTAAATTCCTAACAACTAAATTTTTTTTATCTTTCCCTCGTTTTTAAGTGTTTTTTAACAAAAAAAGAAAAAAATGAAAGGCAGGGAAGACCTGTTCCAACTCATCCGGGCGATGTCGAAATCGGAAAAGCGGTACTTTACCCTCGACGCTCAGAAGAGCGGTCGCAAGGGATCGCGCTACCTGGAGCTGTTTCAGGCACTAAACGACACCGTTGAATACGACGAATCGACGCTCAAGCAGCAATTCGGCAAAAATCTGCCTTTCGACAAAACCTATCTGTACGAAGCCATCCTGAGAAGTATGCGCGACTATCGCAGCGCCAACTCGTATGCCGCAAAAATCAAAGAGATGATCCTCGACTCGAAATACCTCTACGAGCGGGGGCTTTACGAGCAAGCCGAAGAACGGCTGGAGTCGGCCAAAAAACTGGCCTACGAACTCGGCGACCAGTTGTCGATCATCGAACTCAACAAGGAACAACGCCGGTTGTGGAAAGATACCAAACGCAAAGGCTTCGAACAACAAATCGATATCCTGATCGGTGAAAAAGACGACAACCTGCGCAAATTGCACGAAGAGTTGCATTTTCTGGATACCCACGACCAACTGCTGGTGGAGATCCGCAAAAATCCCCGACTGGCAGAAGGAAAACAACGCGAGCTTCTCAAAGCCCGCTTTTCTACCCTGCTGAAAGCCCTCGATGAAGAACCCACCTCGGTACAGGGCCAACTGCGTTTTTTTCAGTGTATGGCCCTGTTCTCGCAGCTCACCGGCGACGCCGACAAGGTTTTCGAATACTATAATAAGGTGGTGAGTTGCTGGAACGCCCGCCCCAAGTACAAAGACGAAGAATTTTACCGCTACGTACTTGACGTATCGAACCTGCTGCACGCAGCCTTCTCCAACGACAGCAAACGCCACCTCATTCCGGGCCTGCTGGCCGAACTCGAACGGGAAACCCCCGCCAACCCCCACGACCAGCAGGTGTTGTTCCAGAAGATTGCGGTGTATAAACTCGTATACCACATCAATACAGGCGATTTTTCGCAAACCGATTCGATTATCGACACCATCGACCAGTGGCTGAAGCAATACAATTTCTCTACTGCCGGCGAGCTGGTGATTTTATTTAATGCCGCGCTTTTGTTATTTATGGCTGAAAAATACGAGTTGTGCAAACAATGGGCCGAGCGTATCATCAGCCGCCCCCGCACCACCCAACGCCAGGATATCCAGATGGGCATACGCCTCATTCACCTGATAGCGACATACCAGTGCGGCGACGTGGAAGAGGTAGAAGCCTGCCTGCGCAGTACGCAGCGGTATTACCACCGCGTGTTGACCGAAAAAGACGACTTTTTCTCCGACGTGGTACACTGGCTCAGGCGCTTTTACGGCGCTCCGCCCCGCGAATTGGTAGCCCTCTACCGCGAGATGCGTCAGACACTGCTCGATCTGAAAGCAAACAAGCAGGAAGTGCCCCTCGGATTGGATGAATTACTGTTGATTTGGCTGGATAGCCGGATTAGTAGGCAGAGTATTGCCGCGTTGATTAGGTCAAAGGCAGAATAGTTGTTGTAGGTTGTAAGTTGTAGGTTGTAGGTTGTAGGGAAACTTACAACCTACAACTTACAACAGCATTACTTCTCCACAGAAACAACCTCAATAGAATTGCCGATGCGGCGGATATGGACCACGTTGTCTTTGAGATTAAACAGATAAGCTTTTAACTTTTCGAGTTCGACATAGCCGTCCTCGGGGCCTTTGGCCATGCTGCTATCGACATCCGTGGCGCCGATGAGGCTGCTGTCAATATCGGTAGCGCCGATAATGGCCAGCGACCGGCTCCGGCGATTGTAGAAGATCGTCCACTGGGCGCCCGTGGTAGTAAGTTTCAGTACCTTGCCGCGTTTTTCGGTAGAAGAACTATCGGAATCGATAGTACTGACGGCGGTAATTTGGCCTTTTAACACGCCAATATAAACGCCTTTATCGCTATCGAGCGGAAAAGAAAAAGCTCTGCCCTCGTCGATGAGGAAAAGGGTGCGCATATCGGTAGAAAAAGCAACCGTATTGACCATGTTGGCTGAATTTTTTGTAACAGGTTTAGTTTGTTCAACCGTTCCGGGAATAGACTTATTGGCCACTTCGAGAAGGTTTTAATGAGCAATTGGTAGTAGACCCGCTCAAAGTTAAGAAAAAGCGTATCAATAGCCCAATATTTTGAGCATGTCGTCGGCGGATTGTTCCTCCTGATAGAGCTCGTCGACTATATTTCCCTGGGCGTCTTTGTATATCAGTACGTGTTTGGGCGAGGGGATGAGGCAATGCTTGATACCCCCGTATCCGCTGAGCGCATCCTGGTAAGCGCCGGTATGGAAAAAACCCAGATACAGCGGCTCTTCCTCGTTAGGATCGATAGACGGCAGGTACACCTGGCTTTCGTGTACTTCTGAGTTATAATAGTCGGAATTATCGCAGCTCAGTCCGCCGATATTCACCCTGCGGTAGTCTTTATTCCATTTATTGACGGGCAGCAAGATAAAGCGCTCGCCGATGCCCCAGGCGTCGGGCAGACAGGTCATCAGCGAGTTATCGACCATATACCACACTTCAGCGTCGTTTTGCTGCTTTTGGGCCAACACGGAAAAGATCGTAGCGCCGCTTTCGCCCACCGTATATTTGCCGAATTCGGTAAAAATATCGGGTTCGCGCACGCCTTCCTCTTCGCATTCGGAAAGGATCAGGTTCACGATCTCCTTGATCATGTATTTGTAGTCGAATTCAAAACCCAGGGAATTGCGGATCGGCATACCGCCGCCGATATTGATGGCCGACAGTTCGGGACTGTTGCGCTTCACCTCGCAGTATAGCTTAATCACCTTTTTGAGTTCGCCCCAGTAATAGAGTGAATCGCGGATGCCCGTATCCACAAAAAAGTGGAGCATCCGGAGTGAAAACTTGGGGTTGGGCGCCACCTTTTCCTGATAAAATTTGAGCACATCGGCGTTGCGAATGCCCAGGCGGGAGGTGTAAAACTCAAAATTGGGTTCTTCTTCGGTAGCTACGCGTATGCCCAGGCTGCAGGTATCCCTCACGTGTTTCTCGTAGTACTCGATCTCGGCCATATTGTCGAGCACCGGGATGACGTTGGTAAATCCGTCATTGATCAGCGCCACAATTTTTTCGAGGTAGTTGTCGGGTTTGAAGCCGTTGCAGATAATAATGATATCCTTTTCTATCTTTCCCTTTTTGTGGAGGCGCCTAATGAGATCGATATCGAAGGCCGAGGAAGTCTCCAGTTGCACATCGTGGCGCACCACTTCATTGAGCACATAGCTGAAATGGCAGCTTTTGGTACAATAGCAGTAATAATACTCTCCGTTGTACCCCAGCGATTTCATCGCCCGGTTAAAGAGATTTCTGGCTCTTTTTATCTGAGAGCCGATCTTTGGCAGGTAGGTAATTTTCATCGGCGTGCCGTATTTCCTGATGAGATGGATCAGCGGTACACCGTTGAAAACCAAATACTCATGATCAATATCAAACCCTTCCTGAGGAAAATAAAAGGTCTGATCAATCAGGTCGAAGTATTTGTTGGTCACTTCCGAGTGAGTTAATGGTTAAAAAAAAGCATGAACCCAGAGCGACGTTTGCCACGAAGGCTTTGTCAAAACGTTGGCAAAAGTATTCAAAAAAATATGTTTTTTCGCATTGTTTTAAAATATCGATGTAGATAGTTTCCTGAATTTACAGGAATGTGTTTATTTGAACCGATAACCGATAACTGACAACGGACTAGTAAATGGATCAACTCGACGTACTCAACCAGGTGGCAGAATTTCACCGCACGTTTAAACATCCTATTTTAGCCGAGCCGGCTATTCCTTCCGAAGAACGGTGCCGGCTCCGGGTGGCCCTGCTCGCCGAAGAACTCGACGAATTGCGCGAAGCGATTGCCGAAGGCGATATCGTGAGTGTGGCCGATGCGCTCTGCGATATCCAGTACGTGCTGTCGGGCGCCGTGCTCGAATTCGGGTTGGGCGCCAAGTTCAGAGCCCTCTTCGACGAGGTGCAGCGCTCGAATATGAGCAAAACCTGCCAATCGCTCGAAGAGGCCGAAGCTACCGCCAAACATTACAAGGAAACAAAAGGAATTGATAGCTATATCCGCCAGGAAGGCGAACACTACCTGGTGTACCGCAGCGACGACCACAAAACGCTGAAGTCGATTAATTATTCACCGGCAAATCTGGAAAGAATTCTGGAGGTGACAGGGTGACAAGGTGACAGGGTGACAAGGTATCAGCACACCCTGTCACCTTGTCACCTTGTCACCCTGTCACCTTGTCACCTTGTCACCTTGTCACCTTGTCACCTCTCCACCACATTCCCCTCAATAAACAACCACTCTGCCCGGCGCTGGCCGCTGAAATACACCTTTATTGTCTTTCGAAAATAGCCCTCATCGTGAGCATCGTAAGTGATAACGAGGCTGCCCAGCGAATCAGGTAATACCGACAACTCGGGCCAATCGGAGGTGGTGCACCCACAAGAGGTACGCACGTTGTCGATGGTGATGGCCTCTCTGCTCACGTTTTTAAAGATAAATTCGTGCGATACCGGTTCGTTTCGGGTGATATCCCCGAAATCATGCGTATCCGGACTTATCCAGGCTACTATGTCTTCCCCGTTGATGGCCATCGGCGCAGCCCACAAGCTGATTGCGATGATTAATGTGTTGATCATAGTGAATCGTTTAGTAGGGTTTAGTGCCTTATCTCTCCCTCCCCTCCAGGGCCTTCTCTGTGATTTCCCGTATAATTAAGTCCCCGTGGTCGCGTGTATTTTCGATAAACAGCTTATTCGTTTTTTTGCCTGCACAAACCACGCCTGCCAGGAAAACATTGGGCAGATGGGTTTCCAGGGTATCCGGGTTGTGGAGGGGGGCTTGGGCTTCATCCGTTGCAATGCGCAGACCGAGGCGTTCCAGAAATGGGTAATTGGGCTGGTAGCCGGTCATGGCCAGCACAAAATCGTTGGGGATAGAGAAATCGCCTTCAGGGCCGCTGAGCAGCACCTCATTGGGATAAATGGCTTTCACCTTCGTATTAAAAAACGCTTTGATACTCCCCTCTTTGATGCGATTTTCGATATTGGGCCTTATCCAGTATTTTACTCCAGGATAAATCTCTGATTCGCGGATGGCCATGGTGACCCTGGCGCCTTTGTAAAAGGTTTCGAGGGCTACATCGCAGGCCGAATTGGCGGCGCCCACCACCAGCACATCCTGCCCGGCGTAGGGATGTGCGTCGTCGTAGTAGTGCTTCACTTTTGGCAGCGATTCTCCCGGCACATCGAGCAGACAGGGTGTGTCGTAAAAACCGGTGGCGACGATCACCGCTGTCGCGTCGTATTGCGCTTTGGAAGTATGCACCCGGTACCCTCCTCCCCCGATGGGTTCCATTTTTTCCACTTCTTCATACAAACGCACTTCGAGTTGCCAGGATTGCCATATCCGGCGATAATATTCGAGCGCTTCGAATCGCGTGGGTTTGTCGCCGTGCGAGATGAAGGGCACCTCCCCTATTTCGAGCAGGCGGGAGGTAGAAAAAAAGGTCATGTTGGTGGGAAAATGGTAGATAGCGTTGACCAGCGCGCCTTTTTCCAATACGACATAACTAAGCCCGGCCCGTCGAGCTGCGATAGCGCAGTTGAGCCCCGTGGGTCCGCCGCCGATTATAACAAGGTCATAAGGCAAAGTATTCATGTAAAGAATGAAGAATGAAGAATGAAGAATGAAGAATGAAGAATGAAAAATGAAGAATGAAAAATGAAAAATTTACAACTCACAACCCACAACCCACAACCCACAACTCACTCCAGCAGCTCCATAATCTTCGCCGACAGCTCTTCGGGTTTGAGGGGTTTGGGCAGATAGGCATTCATACCTGCTATGCGACAGCCTTCTTCTTCCTGTTTGGTAGCGCCTGCTGTCATAGCAATAATAGGCACGTTGCTTGTCTTTCTGATTTCGACGGTAGCCTGAATACCATCCATGACGGGCATATACAGGTCCATCAATATCAGGTCGTAGGGATATTCAGCAAATTTGGCCAGGGCTTCCGCCCCGTTGCCGGCGATATCGACCGATACCAGATCCGACCAGGATTTAAGTACTTTTTTAGTGACGACCTGGTTGAGCAGGTGGTCTTCCACCAATAAAATATGCAAAGGCAATACCGGCCTGTCGAATTTTTTTTCCTTACCGGAAATAGACAGAGGCAATTGCACTTCGAGGCCGTACCAGTGAAAACCCTTCTTCTCCAATTTCCATTGCCCGCCCAGCGTGATTAACAATCTTTCAACTATCAATGCGGAAACGCCTCTGGGTGACTTGGCGGTATCCGTGATGTCTATAACCGGTATAGGCTTGCCATAATAGGTAATTAACAAGTGCAGGCTGAGTTTGTTGATTGCCTGCTCTTTGCGTTGAAAAGCTACTTCCACTCCATTTTTTTTATCACAATAGGGAATGAGCAATGTAAAGACATAATAAAAAAGCTGCGTAATAAGCTGGTAGTCGCCGCCGGCCTCATCCGAAAAATCCTGGCCTGTTTTAATTTCCAGGTTGATGCCTGCATGTTTACATTTAAGCCGAAACAATTGCACCGTATTTTTGATGAGATTGCCCAACATAAAGGCGGATTCGGTGGGAGAAAGCGTCTCGTCCTGATCAACTACGTATCCCAGCAACGCGTCTACGCCGATAGACAACTCATCTACCACGGTTTTGAGCGTGGCGATAATCTCTTTATGCTGCGAATGGGGTTTATCTTTTTCCAATAAATACAATAAACTCACAATAGCATTTAAGGGCGTGCGAATATTAAAACCCAATTCTGCAAGTCCGGCTTTTTTAGGAAGTTGTGTTTTTATATCGACTACAACTGCTTCAGCTTCCTGGGAAGGCGTTGTGTTTTTGAGTTGGGTAATATCCTGCAAACTGCCGAACAACATTATTTTATTGGTCGCTTCATCGAAATTGAGCTTGGCTTGTACCGCCACATGTTTTATCGTTCTGCCACCAATGAGCACGCGATGATCGAGGCGGTGCATTTCGCCCGATTTGAGGGCTTCATCGAGAAAAGTTTCCAATTTGGGTTTATCATCCGGATGTACGCGGTCCAGATAGTCCGACCACCGGTGTTGTTGTTGGGATGGAGGCAAATCGAGGATGCGGTACATTTCTTCCGACCAATACATGGCATTGGTCACTATATCGATTTGCCAGTTGCCCAACCGGGCCAGTTGCTGCACTTCCTGAAAGCGTTTTTCGTTAATTTCCATTTGGTTGACCCGGCGTTGCAGCGCAGCCTGCGATTTAAAGCGCTGCTGCGAATATCTGATCGTATCCACCAGGCGTTTGCTGGTAAACTCGCCTTTGACCAGGTAGTCCTGGGCCCCGGCGCGCACCGACTGGTCGCCCAATACGACGTTGTTATTGCCGGTAAGGACTATAACCGGCACGTGGGGTTGTTCTTTTAAAAAATTTTTAAGGGTAGTAAACCCCAGACTGTCTTGCAAAGATAAATCCAACAATACCACATCTATGGGGGTTTCTTCCAAAAGGCGCAACCCTTCCGATAAAGTATTAGATTGGTATAAAACGTATCTATACGACACCTCGTCTAATAAAACGCGGATGGTCACCACATCAGCGGGGTTGTCTTCTATTACCAGTATATGGGTTATCGCCGACATAGTGAATTACTTTTTTACCCGACTATTCAGGTGATGAGGGAAGTTGAACAGTTGTTAACCAGAATTCATCAATCAGTTGAATCAGTTGTATAAACGCATCGAATTCCAGGGGTTTCCTGACAAAACAATTGGCATGCAGCGAATAGGCCATATTTACATCCTGTTCGTGGTTGGATGTCGTAAGCACAATTACCGGTATTTGGCGGGTTTTGGGGTCTTCTTTTATTTCTTTTAAAACTTCACTGCCGTCAATTTTGGGTAAGTGTAAATCCAATAATATGAGATCGGGGCGAACGGCATATTCGTAAGGGTTTTTCCTTTTGAGATATGCAAGGGCCTCCTCCCCGTCAGAAATAACGGAAATCTGAAAATTTTTTCCGCCATTTTGCTGTTGGAAAGCCAAATGCGTCAAGGCAACATCACCGGGGTTATCCTCTACAAGAAGAATTTGATATGGTTTCTTTTCTTTTATCATGCTAACAAATATAAGATATCCTGCGAACTTTGCAGACGGGTTTATTGCGCCATTTTGCGTAATCATTTCTTTTTTTGTGTAAATAAAAAGCGGGTTTCATGCAGCAAATTGAAACATATCAGCGATTATTCCAACAATATCTCTCCAGCCATCCTTTTAAGAGCGAGCCCGTATCTCTTTACGAGCCGATTAATTACATCATGGAGCTCGGCGGCAAGCGACTTCGCCCCGTGTTAGCCCTGCTTGGTTATACTATGTTTGAGGAAGGCCCCGAAAAGGCGCTGCCGGTAGCTTATGCGGTAGAATTGTTCCACAATTTTACGCTGGTTCACGACGATATCATGGACCAGGCGCCGCTGCGGCGGGGTAAACCCACCGTTCACGAGCGCTACGGCGCTAATACGGGCATTCTCAGCGGCGATGTGATGCTTATTCACGTATACGACTACCTGCTCCAAGCCTGCGAGCCCGCCCACACCCATGCTTTGATAAGCGCGTTCAACCGCATTGCCGTCGAAGTATGTCAGGGCCAGCAATACGATATGGAATTTGAAAGCCGCCAGGAGGTGGCTATCGAAGAATATATCCGGATGATCGAGCTAAAAACCGCAGCCCTGCTCGGCGGTAGCCTCCAATTGGGCGCTATTGTCGCCGGCGCCCCCCCCGTAGATATCGAGCGGCTTGCCTTTTTCGGCCGACAAATCGGCATCGCGTTCCAATTGCACGACGACCTGCTCGACGTGTTCGGCGACCCCGGCAAGTTTGGCAAAAAAGTAGGCGGCGATATTGTGCAAAACAAAAAAACTTTCCTGGTGCTCAAAGCCCTCGAACTGGCCGACGAGGCCACCCGCCAAAGGCTACGATCCCTGCTCGCCGATTCGAAACTCCCCGAAACCGATAAAATAAGCGCCGTCACGGCCCTGTTCGAACAACTGGACATCGCCCGGCATACCGAAATCGCCAAATCCACTTTCCGCCAACAAGCCTATGATAGCCTCGAAGCCGTGCAAGCACCCAATGCAAAAAAACAGGTGCTGATGCAGTTGGCAGAACTATTGATGGAGAGGGAGGTGTAGGGGGAGTTTGCGACTGTAGGACTGTACGACTGTAGGACTGTACGACTGTACGCACGTAAAATTGGACAAATAAAGATACGTAATGTTCCCCTGTTCGCAAAGTCGTAAAGTCGTATAGTCAAAAAAAAAGGAGCAACCGCCGAAGCGGTTACCCCTCACACTATGAAACACTATATTATTTTATGTCATCTTTACTACACAGATAGACAATGCCTTGCTATAGTTATGGGGAAAATGTTGAATGGCTTATGTCTGGCATCGCTACGGCAAAAAAATTTTTGCCCGAATACTAAACTCGGCGATAAAGATATTAACAATTTTCGTATTCACAAAAAAAATTTCCCATTCCACCATTCTTTCTCAATGATCGCCCGGTTTTTTTCATAAAAACGCAGCGCGGGTTCATTCCAATCCAGCACCTGCCATTTTACCAGCACACAGCCTTTTTTCCTGGCCGTGTCCAAGAGGGCGTCAAATAACTGTTGCCCGATATGGTGGCGCCTATAGGCTTCTTTTACTACAAAATCTTCGAGAAAAAGCATTTTGCCCTTCCAGGTGGAATAGGCCATGTAGTACAGCATCATACCGGCGATGTCGCCATCGTGGTCGGCTACGAGGGCTTCAAAGATCCCCGCGTCAAAGTCGCGTTCGTAGGTCTCCAGGGGAGCCTCAAAGGCGTCTTCGGCGTGCTCGTAGATGGCCAGTTCGCGCACCAAATCGTGAATGGCTTTCAAGTCGGCACGGGTTGCCTGGCGGATTGTCACTGCGTATGGGTTGTGGGTCATGTTGTAGGTTGTAGGTTGTAGGTTGTAATTGAAACCTACAACTTACAACCTACAACAAAAAACTGCTACTTTTGAGCAAAGTATACCAAACTTTCCATCCAGCAAAATACACCCATAAATATGAGATTCCAAGCCATCATCGTCTGTTTTGCATTTTGTGTTTGCTTAGTGAGTTGCGCGAAGCCGCAGGAAGACAAGGCCGACACGATATTATTCAACGGCAATATCTACACCGTTGACGAGGCGCAGCCTACCGCGCAGGCCATAGCCATCCGGGGCGACCGCATTCTGCTAGTGGGCAGCAACGAAGCGGTGAAAGCCCTGGCCCACGACAAAACCGAAATGATAGACCTGCAGGGGCAATTCGCCATGCCCGGCTTCATCGAAGGCCACGGCCACTTCGGAGGCCTTGGCAGCAGCCTGATCAACCTCAATTTCCTTCAATCAAAAAACTGGGAGGAGATCGTGGCAGCCGTCGCCGAACGCGCCAAGACGGCCAAACCCGGCGAGTGGATCATCGGCAGGGGCTGGCACCAGGAAAAATGGGACCACACGCCCCAACGCCAGGTGCTGGGTTATCCCTACCACGACGAACTCAGCGCCGCCTCGCCCAATAACCCCGTGATGCTGAGCCACGCCAGCGGTCACTCGCTGTTTGCCAACGCCAAAGCCATGGAACTCGCCGGCATCAGCCCCGAAACGCCCAACCCCGTGGGCGGCGAAATCGTGCGCGACTCGCGCAAACAGGCCATCGGCGTCTTCGAAGAACGCGCTATGGAGCCTATCTACGAAGCCTATCAGGCCTACCTCAATACGCTAAGCCCCGAAGCAAAAAAACAACAATGGCGAAAAGGCATCGAACTCGCCCAGCAGGAATGCCTCAAAAAAGGCATCACTTCTTTCCAGGATGCCGGCTCGGATTTCGAGGTGATCGAAAACTACAAAGCCATGGCCGAAAAAGGCGAACTCGACCTGCGCCTCTGGGTGATGGTGCGCCATAGCTATGAAGAGATGAAAGACAATTTGTCCGGTTTTCCGGTTATCAACGCGGGCAAGCACTTTTTCACCTCCCGGGCTATCAAAACCGAACTCGACGGCGCGCTGGGCTCCTACGGCGCCTGGCTGTTGGCCCCCTACAACGACAAAAAAGACTTCGTTGGTCAAAATACAACCCCCATCGAGGAGGTACAAAATATCGCCAAGCTGGCCATCGATCACGGCATGCAGATGTGCGTACACGCCATAGGCGACCGCGCCAACCGGGAGACGCTCAATGTCTGCGAGCAAACATTTGCCCAGCACCCCGACAAAAAAGACCTCCGCTGGCGCATCGAACACGCCCAGCACCTCGACCCCGCAGATATTCCCCGCTTTAAGCAATTGGGCGTGATCGCCGCTATGCAAGGCATCCACTGCACTTCCGACGCGCCTTTTGTGGTGAAGCGACTCGGCGAAGAACGCTCCCGCACCGGCGCCTACCCCTGGCGCAGTCTGCTCGACGCCGGCGCCGTAGTGAACAACGGCACCGACGCCCCCGTAGAAGACGTGGGCCCCCTACCCTCTTTCTACGCCTCCGTGACCCGCCGCCGGGCCGACACCGGACTCATATTTTTTCCCGAACAAAAAATGACCCGCCAGGAGGCCATCTATTCCTATACCCTGGCCAATGCCTATTCCGCTTTCGAAGAAAACGACAAAGGCTCGCTCGCCAAAGGCAAGCTGGCCGATATCACGGTGCTCTCCAACGACTTGCTCAACTGCCCGGAGGAGGAAATCCTGAAGACGAAGGTGGTGATGACGATGGTGGGGGGAAGGGTGAAGTACCGGGGGGAGTGAGGGCGACTTTGCGACTGTACGACTGTACGACTGTACGACTTTGCGACTTTGCGACTGTGCGACTGTGTGACTTTGCGATCCTTGTTGGTCGTTGAGCGGAGTCGAAACGAAATTGTTTGCAAAGAGGTAATCTTTTCGAAGCATGAGAAAAGGTGACATCTCAAACCTGACAGCAAAGAAAATTCAGGTGGTGATCTCAAAATCACCTCCTGAACTATCCTGTTATCGATGGCCGTTCGTTGAGCGGAGCCGAAACGAACATGCCCGGTGGTCGCTCATTTCGACTCCGCTCAATGACCGGCAGAGCAGACCGGGCCGTTCGTTGAGCGGAGCCGAAACGAACATGCCCGGGCAATCGACTGCCTTGGAATTTTTAACCAGGATTTGGGGGATTTTGAAGGATGGGAAAGGATTTTTGATTTTGGATGTTTGATGTTGAATGTTGGATTATTTTTTTAATCTGTAATTTTCTATTAATTAAACATTTAACATCAAAAATTCAACATCAAAAGATAACTACACCCAACTTCACCCGAACATTGGGCTCTATCTGCTGCCTGACCCCGTCTGATCCGTAATTCCAGAACAGCGAGCCGTTGGTGCGGAAAGTAGCATCGGAGGGGACATCTCCGTAGTTGATGTCGCGGTATACATAGCCGAGGCCGGCGTCAAATTCGAAGATCCAGCGGCGACCGAAGAAGAGGCTGCCTCCGTAGGCGCCGAAAAACGCCCATTTGCGCTCGAGGCGCCGGTAGTTGAGCCGTTGAGTGAAGGAGCATTCAAAGCGGCAAAAGTCGCCTTCGATGTCGGCGTCGGCGCGAAGCACATCGCCGTAGCCCTGCACATACTGGGTATACCGGCGACTAGCAGGCGGGCGGAAGTAGTACCGGGCGCCGGCATGGATGCGGTGCCCGTCGAGACTTGCCAATACAGGGTTGTTGGCAAAACCGATGTTGGCCATTTTGCCGGCGCTGACTTCGGCGTACCAATTGGGACTGATACGCCGCTCTACGGCCAGGTCAAAAGACGGGAAATAAGGGTGCAACCACAGCAGCGGCGATATTTTGACGATCCACCCCGGAGGAGTAGAATCTGGCGACGGGTTTTGGGCTATCAGCCAAAAAGGCGCCAGCCAGGCGCATAATAATAGCGTTTTTTTCATACGCCAAATGGCAGTTGAGATACAAAAACAAGCGTACCCGGCTGGCTGTAATCGTATTGATATACGCTATCAGGGCCTATTACCAGCAATAAGCCATTTAACGCAATAGCATCGCGCGCGTTGATATTGGAGATATGCTGCACCAACTGGATACTTTGCGGGTTGGTCACGTCGTACATCTTGAGCCCAAACTCCCCGTCGCACACAAACAACCAGTTGTCGTCGAGGCCCATGCCCCAGGGCTCTTCCATCTGGTATTCGGCCAATATCTGCGGCTGCTGGATATTAGCCAGGGAGATGATCTCCAGTCTGTCGTCGGTAAAATTGCCGTTGACGGCGTTGCAGCCGTTGGCGCGCAGGGTCACGTAGGCGTATTCGCTATTGGCCACCACCGGGTCGCAACTCCGCACATGGGAATAAGTCGATACGTATTCCGGTTCGCCGTTGTCGGCCACGCGGTAGATCAGCATGCCCCACTGCGTGCCCAGGAATAGCCAGTCTTCGAGCGGGAAGATGGTCTCCACGCCCACATCCAGCCTGATTTCTTTTTTGAATACCGGCGTAGCGGGCTGACTAATATCGTAATAGCGCAGGGTGCTGAAATCAATCGTGTACAGGTAGTTGCCTTTGATGACAAAGCGGGCCAGGGAGCCGCCTATACCCGTGCCGTTGTCGGCGCTGATATCGGCGCTTTCGTCGGCGCAACGCACCGTGAGCAAAGCCAGGATAAGCAGCGAAAGGATATATCGAAAAGCAGAATGAGGTGTCATGTGATGTTTAATTTATAGTGAACTGTTCACTGTTCACAATAAGTTTTTACCGCCAACATTGGGGTTTGTGCAACAATTTTTCTTCCCAGCCGATAACCACGCCTTTGGAAGGGTCAGCGCATTCAAAAAAGCCGAAATAATTGGGCGGCGCCGTACCGGCAATTTCCACCTCAGGAAAGGCATTGCTGATGCGCGACAATACCACGGCGCTGTCGAGTCGGCTGATATCAATCGCCACCATGTCGCCCCCATTGTTGGCGTACATGATATTTCCTTTGATGGCGATATCGGTGTTGCCGGTTATTTGCAGGAATTTTATCCTTTCGGGATGCGCCGGGTCTGAATTGTCAATGATATGCACACCCTGCCCGCTTTCGCCGGCAAAGATGATCCCGTCTTTGTAATATATTTTCCCCAACGTTTGAATGGCGCGGGGTTCGGAGAAGGCAATCTGTTTCCAATCACCTGTGCTGTATATGGGCGCAAGGCCCATCACTTCGTCGGGGATTTCCTGCTTGGGTTCAAAACACCCTGCGTATAATAGCCCGACAAGGAGTAACGATAATAATGGCACACAACATTTCATGGGGAAATATTTATATCAAAACGCTTCCACGCTGTTTATGCTGCCAGGCATAATAAAAATCATCGGCGGTCCAGCCTGGTACGTCGTTTCGACTCCGCTCAACGACCGGCTCAGATCGCACAGTCGCACAGTCGCACAGTCGTACAGTCGTACAGTCGTACAGTCGTACAGTCGTACAGTCGCACAGTCGCACAGTCGGCTGTCGGCGGTCCAGCCTGGTACGTCGTTTCGACTCCGCTCAACGACCGGCTTAGATCGCACAGTCGTACAGTCGTACAGTCGTAC
>Ga0209573_1002839_pt1 | contig 20657 bp, 17 predicted proteins | sample TNRBio252014_DNA_FD_185870 | JGI IMG/M metagenome (GOLD analysis project Ga0209573, IMG submission 185870) | Wastewater treatment Type I Accumulibacter community from EBPR Bioreactor in Madison, WI, USA - TNR Reactor_6/25/2014_ DNA (SPAdes)... | ecosystem: Engineered > Bioreactor > EBPR >...
CAGCGGAAGGCGCAAGCCGGAAGCGCCCTAAATATAAGGCTACCCGACTGCGCGGAATATATGGTAGCCATGACTCAGGACGGGGAGTAGCGCAGTCTGGTAGCGCATCTGCTTTGGGAGCAGAGGGTCGCAGGTTCGAATCCTGTCTCCCCGACCATGTTTCAGTTCCGCCCATAGGATGGGCGGGGATGAAACATCTGTCGAGAGCGGATGAGAAGCTCGGGTTCGACCCGAAGCGAGGCAAGCAGGCCGAGCGCAGGGCGGCGCAGCGGCAAAGCCGCAAGCCAATCCTGTCTCCCCGACCATGTATACACAATTCCAGGCCGTTCATTTGTCACAGAAACTTCACCAAGCCCCGCTTGCGGGCAAACATGGCATGACGTACACTAGGTACCAAGAGCACGGAATGCATCGTTCCCGCGTAGTGTACCCCTAACATAAGAAAATATATGACAGAAAGTCAGTTTGAGCGTTCCCTGCCGACCGCGACCTATCGCGTGCAGCTTACTCCTGGCAGTGATGGCAACCCTCCCCTTAAGTTCGAGGATGTACAACATCTCACTCCCTATCTGAAGAAGATGGGCATCAGCCATGTGTATCTCTCGCCGATCATGGAGGCGGACGCAGGATCCGCCGGGTACGGTGTGTACGATTACAACCATATCAACGAGAAATTAGGCGGTGAAGCGGCATTCAACAAGATGGCGGACGCCCTGCACAAGGCGGGCATCGGGGTCATCGTGGACATCGTCCCCAACCACATGAATGCCACCACCGCCAACCCCTGGTTCAGGGACGTATTGAAATACGGTAAGGCTTCCGAGCACGCGGATAAATTCGATATCCGCTGGGACGAGGCGCAGGACAATATCAACATCCCGCTGCTGGGCGACAATCGCACGGGGCTGATTTTCCATAAGGATCCAGGTAAGCGTGAACTTCATCTGGAATATAACGAGGCCACCCAAGACATCGACGTCGTTTACTATGAAAACCGCTTTCCGATAGACCCCGAAACACTTAAGTCGCATAAAGTACCGAACGAAACCGATCAGGATTTCGTCAAACGCATCAATGAATGCGACGGCGGCCACGACCTGCTCAACCTGCTGAGAGACCAGCATTATAACATCGACCAATGGCAGGAAGGCTACGATAGCCTGAATTACCGCCGGTTTTTCAATATCAACGGGCTGATTGGCATTCGCCAGGAGGAGCAGGCCGTCTTCGATGCCTCGCATGAAAAACTGGGGGAATTGATGGCGTCGGGCAAAATCGACGGCGTACGCATTGACCACATCGACGGCGTGAAATACCCGGAAGATTATCTGCGCAAACTGGATACGCTGATTAAACAAAACATCGGTGAGGAACAGCGCAAGGATTTTTATGTCGTCGCAGAGAAAATCCTCGCTCCCGGCGAACAATTACCCGAAAGCTGGATGAAGGACGGGCTGCTGCATGGCACCACCGGCTACGATTATCTGATTGCTGCAGGAAAACTGCTGACGGACGATAAGAAGGCTGAATTGGAAACCGCCTATAAGGAGTTTCTGGGCGAGGATGAGGCGCCCAGCCCGGAAGCCATTATCCGCGCCTCGCGCCTGCAGGTGATGAATGTGGAGTTGCAGCCGGAATACCGCCGCATCGCCACGGAAATGAAGTCGCTGGCCAAACAGATAGACCCTGCGGTGAATGAAACGAACCTCCTTCATGCCTTCAAGGAACTGATGGCGATTTATCCCATCTATCGTTTCTACCCCAGGGACGGCCAGTATTCCGAAACCGAGTCCGGGGTCTTGACGGAGACATTCGCCAAACTGCCCTCCCATGCGAAGGGCTGCGAGACGGAAATCAAACTGCTGGAGAAGATGATCCGCATGGATGTTCTTCCGGAGCAGAAAGACGCCGCCATCCGGTTTGTCGACAACCTCCAGCAATTCACCAGCCCGATGGTGGCGAAGGGCACGGAAGACACCGCCTTTTACCGCTACCACCTGCTGCGCGGCGCCAACGAGGTGGGTGGCGAGCTGGGGCATATCAGCATGACGCCGGAGCAATTCATTGATTTTATGAATGAGCGCGGTTCTCAGGCGATGAACGTCTCCTCCACCCACGACACCAAGCTGGGGGAAAATGCCCGCCTGCGCAATCTGGCGCTCTCTTACATCCCAGAAAAATGGGGGGAGCTGGCGAAGACGTGGAAAGAGCATCTGAGCGAAACAGGGGCGAACGTCAACCCCAACGATCAATATCTGATTTTGCAAACGATCGTCTCCACCTACCCCCTCACCTTGCTCTTTCCGGAAACAGCCCAGCAGCAAGGCGTTGATCTTGCGGCGGAGAAGGAAAACTATATCGGCCGCCTGCAGCAATTTGCCGAGAAGGCATTGCGTGAAGGCAAAGAAAGCACGGATTATGTGCCTCCCAAATCAAGCCCCATTTACGAAGCGGGCGTCAGGGAGTTCATCCGTCAGGTGGTGCAGGACGATGCATTCCTGACTGCCCCCACGCTTGCCGATGGCCAGTCTCCCCTGCAGTTCATGCAACGCCTGGCGCAGGTCAGCGCCAACGTCTCGCTGCAAAACACCATGCTGAAAATCGGCGCGCCGGGCATCCCGGATATTTATCAGGGCGGCGAGCAATGGCTGAATACCACTGTTGATCCGGACAATCGCGGCACGCCGGATTTCAATAAATTGCAGAAATCTCTGCAAAGCGCCGAAAGCCAGGGTATCGAAACCCTCACCCAAAACTGGCCGGACGGGCATATCAAGCAGCTGGTTACCGCCAAGCTGCTCAATCTTAGAAAAGATAACCCCGATATTTTCCGCGACGGCGATCTGGTGAAACTGAATGTCTATGAGGGTGATGTAAAGACTGACAATGCGCTGGCCTTCGCCCGCATTGACAAAAAAGACCCCTCCAGGGCGGCAGTGGTCTTTATTCCCCGCATTATGGAGGAAGATTTATATAAAAACAAAGGATTGGGACTTGGCAATAAATATACAAATAAGGATGTAAATATTGAATTGCCACCGGCATTGCGTGATGCATCGTTTGTCGATGCCCTGCGAGGAGAAGCGGCGAAGAAAAATGGCGACCGGCTGAAATTTACCGACAAAATGCGCTCTCTGCCCGGCGCTATCTGGACGGCAAAACTGGAGCAGCATCCGGAAGCAAATGCGGAGTTGAGGCGATGAGCAACCTGCCGATCCTCAAAGAATACCAGTTTATCGTGAATGAGGAAGGCAACCTGCTGTTGCTCATCGACGAGCAGAAAGAGGAGGTCGACCTGCCCCGCCTTTATTACGATGGCGGCGACCATGCGCTGCTGTTGCGCACCCTGGATGATGTAAGGATACTACCGAATATTCCCGTCAGGATGCGTGTTCCTCTCGGGTTTGCCACCCACATTACCGTTCATGAAATGAAAGAAAACGGGGAGAGCTCGCGTGTTTATGAAGCGCGGGTGCATTTCGCCCAGGATATTCCGGCATTGCAAGGCATCGCCGAAGCCATTAAGCAGGACGCGGCCTGAGGGCTAATTGCCGATAAAGATGCACCATGAGGGCAACGCCGATAAAAGGCGCAAATAAATTGACCCCGGGAATATTGGTGGCGGCGACGATGACGCCTCCCGCCAGCATGACCCCGAGCCGATAGGATTTGCGGATTTCCCTCGCTTCCCTGCGTCCCACATGGCGTGCCGCGCAGGTCTCAAAAAACTCCCGCCCCAGCAGGTAGGCATTGACCGGATAATACAGAAAAGGAATCAGCAGCGGGATCAGGTAAAAGGGCAGCAGCAGTAAATTGATGAAAATGGAGAAGGCCGCAAAGCTCAGCGCGTTTACAACTTCCGGCCAGAAAGGCAGGGACGGCGCTTTCTCCATCCCGTATTCCCGCCGTTCGATACTCCCTGCAATCTGCTCTAAAAACAGGGATGCGATCAGCGGCAGAATCGCCGGGAATAAGAACCAGGCGAGAATGCCGGTGCCGATGCCCGCAAACCAGTCCAGCACCCATTCCAGCCAGGAAATGGAGACAAAGGTGGTGCTGCCCAGCAGCCAGACAATGCCGTAGAAAAAGATCACATACCCTATGCCCGTGGCCGCCAGCGAGAGCAGCAGCATCTTCATGAAATATCCTGTACGCAGGGTGCGCAGGGTTTTTAAGACGGAGGTAAAGAACATGGCGACATGCTAGGGGGTTGGAATGACAATGGCAAATATTTCCGTCATGCCGCCGCTTTTGCGCGCACGGGCACATCGATCACCAGTATTTCGGCGGCGTCTACGGCATGGATCACCAATTCGGATTCTCCCTCGGCGGAGAGCCCATCCCCTTTATCGAGTGTATGCTCGCCAATGCGCACCTTTCCTTCTGCCACCAGCAGATAGGCCGCTTTGCCGACAGGGTGCCTGATGGTAGTGCCTTTCGTCATGCGCCCGCCATGGATGGTGGCGTCCTGATGGATAGAGAGCGCGTCGTCCCTTTCATCACCCGACACCAGCAACGGCAAAGCGTCTTTTACCGGCTCCTTAGGAAAAGCGCGTTGCTCCCAGCGGGGGGCAACATTCTTTTGGCGAGGGTGAATCCAAATCTGATAGAGGTTGGTAGGCTCGTCCTCCCGGTTGTCCTCGGCATGAATGATGCCGGTTCCCGCGCTCATGACCTGCACATCCCCTGCGTCCGTGCGCCCGATATTCCCCAGATTGTCACGATGGGTGATGGCTCCCTGGCGAACATAGGTGATAATTTCCATATCCTTGTGCGGATGGAAATCGAATCCTCCACCGGGGGCGACGATGTCATCGTTAATCACCCGCAGCACCCCCAGTCCCATGCGCTCCGGATTATGGTAATCACTAAAGCTAAAATGGTAGTGGGCATTGAGCCAGTCATTTTTAAACCGGCCAAGATCAGCGTAACGAACAGGCTTCAGCATTGCGAAATCTCCTTTTACCTATTATATGGGGAGTGCCTGCGCATGATTCAATCCCGGTTATGAAACGTCTTTTTCTTCTTCTCCCGCTCATTATCCTGCTGGCTGCCGCCGGGGGATATATGGTGCGTCCCTATCTGCCGCTGTCCCTCGACGACCGTCCGGTGATTGGCCGGGTGGAGCGTGTGTACGTCAAGGACGCTAAATTTCTGACCACGGCGCGCATCGATACCGGGGCGGGTGTTTCTTCCATCAATGCGGAGATCGTCAAAGTGGTGCCCCCGAAAGAAGAGGGAGGGAAGGAAGCGGTCGTCTTTAAGGTGCTGGATGACGAAAAACATATCATCACCCTGACACGCGAGATCGTAGACTGGCAGAACATCAAGAAGAAGGGCGCAAAAAACGGGTATAGTAAGCGCCCGGTCGTCATGATGAATATCTGCGTGGCGGGACGTTTGCTGGAAGCGCGGGTAAATCTCGCGGATCGCACGCAGTTTCTCTATCCTGTGCTGATCGGCCGCAATCTGCTGAAGATGGGGGATTTTATGATCGACCCCGCACAGAAATTCACCCACAAGCCCTTTTGCCCGCGCAGCAAAAAGCGTTAAATCCCTGCACAGCGTTCGGCCAGCCACTCGCGCTCAAAATCATCGAGCGAGGGGGTGAGCGCCTCAAGCACACGGCGGTGATAATGGTTCAGCCAGGCGCGTTCGTGGTCACCCAGTAATTTAGGCTCAATCAGGCGGGTGTCGATCGGCGCCAGCGTCAGCGTATTGAAGCCTAGGAACCGCTTACCCTCCACCGTTTCCCGCTCCACCACCAGCACCAGATTTTCGATGCGGATGCCGTAGTCTCCGGTTTTATAATAGCCGGGTTCGTTCGATAAAATCATCCCTGGCTTCAGCGCCACATCTCCGCCGCGCTTGCTGATGCGCTGCGGCCCTTCATGCACGCACAGAAAACATCCCACGCCGTGACCCGTGCCGTGATCGTAATCCAGCCCTTCATCCCATAAGGGCTGGCGCGCCAGAATATCAAGCTGCCCCCCGCTGGTGCCTTCGGGAAATTGCGCCTGCGCCAGGGCAATATGGCCTTTCAGCACACGGGTGAAACGGTCACGGAATTCGGCGCTGGCGATAGTTCCGCGAGCGACGGTGCGGGTAATGTCGGTGGTGCCGAACGGGTACTGGCCGCCGGAATCCAGCAGCAAAATCTCGCCCTGGGCGATGGCGCGGTTACTCGCCTCGTCGGCACGGTAATGCACAATAGCGCCATGCGCGCCACTTCCGGCAATTGTTGCAAAACTTGCCCCCCGATACTCCGCGGACATCGCACGGAAACGCTCCAGACGTTCGGCGACCTGCAGCTCGGTGATCTCGCCTTCCTGCGTATCGAACCAGCACAGAAAGCGCGTTACGGCCACGCCGTCAATGATATGCGCGCGGCGCATTCCCTCAATTTCCGTTGGGTTCTTGAGGGCTTTGGCAAGGGTTATGGGATTATCCGCCAGCGATATGTCCGCTCCCGCCTGTTCCAGTACATGCATAAAACGTACGGGGCACCATTTCGCATCCAGCCCGACACACGCTTTCTCCTCGCCCAGCAGCGCCAGACGCTCCTCTATTGTTTCAAAAGGCGCGATATCGACCTCTTTGCCCAGATGTTCCCGCACGGCGGAATCCAGTTTGGCGTCATCGATAAACAATTCGACATGCGCGTCCGCAAAAAGCAGGCCGTAGCATAAAGGCAGCGGATTATAGGGAATGTCCCCCCCGCGTATGTTGAGCAGCCAGCACAGCGCATCCGGCTGGGTAACCAGAAAAGCGTCCTGTTCTTTCCCCGCTAGTTTTGCGGCCATTTCCAGGCGCTTTTCACCATGCTCCTTTCCCGCATGTTCCAACCGGTGAACAGATACTTTCTCCTGCGGCATGGGCGGGCGGTTCTCCCATACCGTATCCACAGGGTTGGGCATCAGTGCCGAAAGCCCTATCTCCCGCGCTGCCAGCGCCTCTTCCCATTGTTCAATCTGCAATGGCGTATGCAGCAGCGGGTCGTAGCCTATGACGCCCTTGCTTGTGATGATTTCCGTGAGCCAGCGCACCGGCGTTTTTTCCGCGCTGTTGTAGATTTCATACAAAGCGCCGTCCACTTCCTGCGCGGCTTGCAATGTATAGCGCCCATCCACGAACAATGCCGCCTTGTCCATCGTGACCGCTGCGCAGCCTGCCGACCCGTCAAACCCGGTCAGCCAGGTGACGCGCCGGGCGCAGGCGGCGGAATACTCCCCCTGGAACTCGTCGGTCACGGGAAGAACGAATCCATCGACCCCGGCTTGCCGCAAGGCGGAACGCACCAGCTCCAGGCGTTTGCTATCCATCATTTCCCTGTCCATGAAGAAATTATGTCACTTCGTAATAAGAATTATGATAATCAGGTTGTAGCGTTGACGGTAAGGCGTTACCATAGCAACGTCTCAATCCATTGAGTTTACATAACGATTCTTATTGCCATGTTGTACATCCGCCTGTTTTTCCTTCTTTGCCTGCTGATGCTGCCCGTTGCGGGAGCGCAGGCGACGGAACAGGCAGCCCCCGCGCCCGCTCCGGCGGAAGAGGAATTCCGTCCGGCCATCCTCTATGAATCAGGCGCTTCCAAGGGGGACTACGCTTTTATCGACATGATGAAGCGCGGTGCGGAGAAAGCCAAGGCGGAAATCGGCATCCATTATGAAGAAATCAACCTGCCTGAGGGACGCGACCGCGTAGAGTTTCTCAAGCAGGTCGCTGAAAGCGGGGTGACGCATATCATCGCGGTGGGGTTCCAAAACGTCGTGCCCGTCCTCACCATTGCCGACCAGTACCCGGAAGTCTATTTCACGGTCATTGACGGCATCGTGCCCCCGCTGTTTAAGAACGTACAATCCATCAATTTCAAAGACCATGAGGGGGCATTTCTTGTCGGCATCATCGCCGGACAACTCTCCCCTACCAATAAGATCGGATTTATCGGCGGGATGGACGTGCCGCTTATCAAGAATTTCGAATATGGGTTTCGTCAGGGCGCGGAATATGCCCGGCCGGACATTGAAGTGGTGCCCTCGGATACGATCGGCACAACCCCCTCCGCCTGGAGCGACCCCGAGCGCGCTATGGCGCTGGCCAAGAAACAATACAATGCCGGGGTAGGCGTTATCTTTGCCGCAGCGGGCGGCTCCAGTATCGGCGTGTTGGAAGCCGCCGCCGAGATGAACAAACTCGCCATCGGCGTCGATACCAATCAGAACGGCCTGTATCCCGGCAATGTTCTCACTTCCATGGTCAAGCGCGTGGATAAGGTGGTCTACGATGTGCTGGTCAATTCCTTCAGTGGCAAATGGGAGCCGGGTATCAAATATCTGGGCATCAAGGAGGGGGCGCTGGATTACGCGGTGGACGTGTACAACAAGGATCTTATTACCAAAGAGGCCATCGATAAGGTGGAAGACGCCAAAGACCGCATCATCCGCGGACTGATTACCGTGGATGTATTCAGCCCCTATTAATGCCTGCCGCACATAGTCCTGTGCAGAGCGCCTTTACTTGCCTTTCTCCTTCAACCACCCTGCGACCTCCTTCGCCGCATAGGTAAAAATCCCCGCCGCTCCGGCGCGTTTGAAGGCAAGCAGGCTTTCCAGCATCGCCTTTTCGTAGTCGAGCGCCCCTTTTTCCGCCGCCGCACGCAGCATGGCATATTCCCCGCTGACCTGATACGCCAGTACGGGTACGGCAAAATGATCGTGTACCCGGCGGATAATATCGAGATACGGCATCCCGGGCTTGACCATCACCATATCCGCACCTTCGGCAATATCCATGGCCACTTCGCGGAGGGCTTCCTCGCTATTGGCGGGGTTCATCTGGTAAGTCTGCTTCCCGGCTTTGCCGAGATTTGCCGCTGACCCCACCGCATCGCGGAAAGGCCCGTAGAAGGAAGAGGCGTATTTTGCCGCGTAGGAGAGAATCTGCACCTGCTCGAACCCGGCACCATCCAGCGCGTCGCGGATAGCCCCGACACGTCCGTCCATCATATCCGAGGGAGCCACGATATCCGCGCCCGCCTGCGCCAAGGCTACCGCCTGCGCGCATAACACGCCCACGGTCTTGTCATTGTGAATCTCCCCACCTTCCAGGATGCCGTCATGACCGTGGGTAGTGTAGGGATCCAGCGCCACGTCGCAGATGACGCCAATATCGGGAACCGCTATTTTGATGGCGCCTACCGCCCGCCCGATGAGATTTTCTACATTGGCGGCTTCCTCCCCGCCTTCCGATTTCAGCTCCGCGGGTACGACAGGAAACAGCGCGATTGCAGGGATTCCAAGGGTAGCCGCCGTCCGCGCCTCTTTTACAACCAGGTCTATACTCAGGCGCTCAACGCCCGGCAGGCTGGCAATCGGCGTCGCTTTCCCCTCCCCTTCCTGGACGAAAAGCGGGCAGACCAGATCGTCCACGCTCAGGGCGCATTCCGCCACCAGTCGGCGCGACCATTCCGCCTTACGGTTACGGCGCAGGCGGGTACGGGGATAGGCGGGGGAAACCATGCTCATGACGCCAAACATAGCATATGCCCCCCAAAAAACACAATCTTGTCATTATTTAGTAACCATTTAAGAATAATATCTCCATGTATGGCAATAGATTATGAACACTTGTTGGAAAACCCGAAAGCCAATGCCCCAAAGGGAGTGGCTTTAGCACCGCTTCTAAAAGAAGCGGCAAGCAGATATCCGCTTACTGCTTTAACGGAAGCGAAGAAATATATAAAACTTCTTCCCGAAGATGAAGGAGTTGCCCTGCTGAAGCAAGCCGCCATATCAACGAGAGATGCTGCATTATATGTAGTGGATGATTACATCGAATTTATCCCTGAGGCTGAAAGAGCGGGTCTTTTAAAAGAAATCGCCACCGATTTACTGAAAGCGTCGCAAGGCTCCCCTGAAGTCACATCAAATTCTATACTAAATAGATACTTAGACTCTAATACTTTGCAGGACTTAACGGAAAATTCCGAAAAAGAAAACCTAATCGCTACTTTAAATTTTCAACATGATTTAAAGCCTGAGCAAAGATTCGCTGCGATAGATAATTATGACGCGCAAAAGCTTTATGAGTTGATTGCTTTCGGCCAGCAAGAGTCCATGTACACCTCAACCTATCTTGAAGTTTTAAATAGACTCGACAAACAGCTGAATAAAGAAAATAAAAATATTTATGATTTAAAACAGTCAGAACATTATGACTCCGCACATGCTTACTTGCAAAAAGCCATGTTTCATAATCGCCTGGACACAGCATTACCTTATATTCCCAGAGACAAATGGCAAGGAATCCTGGAAAACACCGATAAATTCATTCAAAACGGTAACAAACCATCTGTTGTTTTTCTGGCTGATATCCTGAAGCACATGCCAGATGAATCTCTAAAAAAGCAGATCGAGCAGTTCGTGCAGGAAAAATACGCTTCTTCTTCGGGCAGAACAAAAGACATTTACGGCATCATCGCTTCCTATCATAATGGAGACACAAAACCGCCACCGATCCCGCTGGAGTCTCCAAGCATTTATGCCATTCCGACATTAGAGGAAGTATCCACCCGGGAATTGCTTGGTAGTGACGGCATTCATCGCCAATTGGTCGTTTTTTCAAATGACCCGGATGGTCAATATTCTTACGACACTTTTCTTAAGCAATATACTTCCAGCAAAGATTACACTGTTGTAGATAAGGGAGACTTTATCAAGATCGTTCCCGCATCTCGTGACGACACCAGGATGGAGATTTATTTAAATAAGCCCTCTGCATTGCCAGAAAATATTATGGAGACCTTAAGAAGGGATAAAAAATCTGGAGAACCCCACGATCTGGAATTTGATATGGTGGTTCACCGTGGGCATAGCTATAATCTGGAGAACACCATGCCTTTTTTTCCTCTCGCAATGCGATCCAGTTTATTGGTTCGTGCGGATCAAATAAAAACATAGAAAAACTATTAGAGATTGCTCCCAAGGCTCATATAATTTCCACTACAGGAATCGGCACCACAGAAGTAAACAACCCGCTGATATTTTATATAAATGAGTCGATACGAACGCAAGGAAAGGTAAATTGGCCGGAGACTCAGAATTTTCTGGATTCATTGACCACGAATGCCAAAAGGTTTAAAGATGATTTCACAAGTATAAAAGAAGATTATGTCCTGCCGCATAATAATACAGCATTACATATTTTAAAGAAAATGTCTGAGCTTGAGCAATTGCGCGAACAGATCAATGAACCTCAGCGCGAGACTGAAGATTCAGTGAAAATTTCCCTGCCTGGTGGCGCACGGCAAACCTTCACTCAACAGCAACGATGAACCCCTGCATTTTCTTGTAGCTGGCTTATCATACTGCATTGCGACCGAGCTGACGTTAGGGTATAAGCATCAGCCAATATGTTTGGAGCCTCAATGAATCACATGCGCATTTTTTCGGGCATTCAGCCCACCGGCAACCTGCATCTGGGCAATTACCTGGGTGCAATTCACAACTGGGTTGCGTTGCAGGAAAAATACGAGTGTATATTTGGCTTGATGGATTTGCACGCGATTACCGTGCCTCAAAGCCCCGACAGCCTGCGGCTGGCGACAAGAGAGATGGCCGCCGCGCTGATCGCCTGCGGCATCGATGCCAAAAAACATATCCTTTTTCCGCAATCTTCCGTCTCCGGCCATGCGGAACTGGCCTGGATTCTGGGCTGCCTGACGCCGCTGGGCTGGCTGAACCGCATGACCCAGTTCAAGGAGAAAGCGGGCAAGCAGAAGGATATGGCGTCGCTGGGGCTGTATGGCTACCCGGTGCTTCAGGCCGCCGATATTCTGCTATACAAGGCGACCCATGTGCCGGTGGGAGAAGACCAGAAACAACATCTGGAGCTTTCGCGTGACATCGCCGGGGCGTTCAACCGGGCTTACTGTGAGGCCAGTAGGCCGAGCGAGCCATCAGCCCGCGAAGCGGCGTCCCATGGGTCGCGCCAGGAGGCGCGGGCCGGGGACATTCAGAATGGCTACTTCCCTCTACCGGAGCCGATGATCCTGGGCGAGGCCACCCGCGTCATGAGCCTGCGCGACGGCAAAGCGAAGATGAGCAAATCCGACCCATCGGACTATTCCCGCATCCATCTGGACGACGACGCGGACAGCATCGCGGCCAAAATCCGCAAGGCGAAGTCGGACGCCCTGCCCGGCATTACCTACGATCCCGAAAACCGGCCAGAAAGCTCCAACCTGCTGACGATCTATGCCGTGATTACCCGGCGCAGCGTCAAAGAAGCGCAGGCGGAGGTGGAGTCCCTGCAATTCTCCGCCTTTAAGGAGAGGCTGGCCGAAGCGTTGGCGGCACATCTGTCCCCCATACGCGCCACCTATCTCGATTTGATGCAAGATCATACGCATCTGGATGCTATACTAAGCGCAGGAGCGCAGCGCGCCCGCACCATCGCCGACAAAACGATGGGCGAGGTCAAAGACATGGTTGGATTCTACAAGGTGGCATGATGGGATTTCTGATTCGCCTGTTAATTTTTCCAATTCTCTTCGTCAAACGCATCCTGTGGCCGATGGTAAAAGGAGTGCTGAAAGCCCCTTTCAAGACGCTTAAGCTTTTTTTCAAAAGCAGCCTCCTGATTTATGGAGTAGCCTTTGTCATTATTTATCTCGCGGTGCAGTCCTGGAGCGGAAGCCCCGGCACCGGGGATCACTCGCCGCCACCACCCCCGCTGAGCGCGGCGGAAACCGCGAAAATGCAGGAACAGGTGACGGAGCTTCCGGAAATTCAGGGCACTATTGCGGATGGCAACAGCCCCTTTACCAAGAAACTCTGGGGCAAGATGGACAAGCCAAGCCAGGATCTCTACTCCCGCGAATTTTCTTATGCGATGTATTATACCCCGGCGGGTGAAACGCATTTTTTCAAAGGCCCTGGGGATGTCCTCTTTGGCAGCATACAGCCGGAGGAACCTTACCAGAGCAAAACCGGCACCTATTGCCGCAATTTTGCCGAGCTGCTCTCTTTTAAGGGGGAGGCGCAGCGTTACCATGGAAAAGCCTGTCAGCGCGAGGAGAACAGCGGCTGGTGTAAGTTGGGGCCGGAAAGCACACCCACTTGCAGTCTGGGTTACAGCGAAGGTACGATGGGTAGCATAAAGCGCACGTTCAGAAGGTGGTTTTAGTCCATAGATGCCTGATCCACGAGCATCCGCACCTTTGCCATCACGGCATCAAACATCTCCACGCTCAGCCGCCCGGTGTTGATATTATAACGCGAGCAATGATAACTGCCCACCAGCGCCACGCCGGAAGGCAGCTTATGTACTGCCCCGTGTACAAAAGGCACATGACTTTGCCTGAGGCCTGAGGCCATCAGCACCGCCTTGTGGGCGATATTACCCAGCGTCAGAATAACCCTGAGGTCTTTCATTGCGGCTATTTCGGCTGTCAGAAAGCGGTTGCAGGTCTTTATCTCCACCGTTTCGGGTTTGTTTTCGGGGGGAACGCAGCGCACGGCGTTGGTGATACGGCTATCCACAAGCACCAGTCCGTCCTGTGGATGAGCGCCGTAAACACCTGATGCAAAAACGTGTTTTAACAGTGCCGGATAGAGTACCTCCCCCGCATAGTCGCCTGTGAAAGGCCGCCCGGTGGCATTCGCCCCCTTCAAGCCCGGTGCCAGCCCTACGACCAGTAGTTTCGCCGAAAATTCCCCAAAGGACGGAACCGGTGCGTTGAAAAACACAGGGAATTTCCCCTTGTTTTGTTGACGGAACCCTTCCAGTCTCGGACATAAGGAGCACTTCGCCTCAGGCAACAACGCGCTATTCATAAAAAATCATCCAAAAAAATACGTTTCCCCTTGAATCCTGCGCTAAAGCGCCTATATCTGCTCCACACAACGCGCAAAGGCGTGTAAAAGCAATATTTATTTTGGGTAATTCTGTAGTCACGGAGAGACATTATGAAAATTAAGCCACTGCATGATCGCGTATTGGTGCGTCGTATCGAAGAAGACCAAAAGACCGCCGGGGGCATCATCATCCCGGATACCGCCAAGGAAAAACCCATGAAAGGCGAGATTCTTGCCGCTGGCCCCGGAGCAAAAGACGATTCCGGCAAAGTGGTGCCGCTGGATGTCAAAGTCGGCGACGTGGTGATTTTCACCAAATGGAGCGGCACGGAAGTCAAGGTTGACGGGCAGGAGCTGCTTATCATGAAAGAGTCCGATATCATTGGTATCATTGAAGATTTCAACTCCAGCAAAAAAGCTGCGTAACTACTTACACATAAAGATAAAGGAGAAGCCTCATGGCAAAAGACCTCAAATTCGGCGCGGATGCGCGTGAACAGATCCTCATCGGCGCGGACAAACTCGCCAATGCGGTAAAAGTAACCCTGGGTCCCAAAGGCCGTTTCGTTGTTTTGGATAAATCCTACGGCGCCCCCCGCATCACCAAAGACGGTGTGAGCGTGGCCAAAGAGATCACCCTGTCCAACAAGTTCCAGAACATGGGCGCGCAAATGGTACGCGAAGTTGCCAGCAAAACCAACGACCTGGCAGGCGATGGCACCACAACCGCTACCGTGCTGGCGCAGGCGATCATCCGCGAAGGCGCAAAAGCCGTAGCGGCTGGCCTGAACCCCATGGATCTGAAGCGCGGCATCGATAAAGCCGTGGAAGCCGTGGTGGAAGACGTGAAAAAGAAAAGCAAAAAAGTCTCCAGCCGTTCGGAAAAAGCCCAGGTGGCTACCATTTCCGCTAACGGCGATAATGAAATCGGCGAGAAAATCGCCGATGCCATGGAGAAAGTCGGCGATGAAGGCGTCATTACCGTGGAAGAAGCCAAAGGTCTTGAGTTTGAAACGGAAATCGTTGAAGGGATGCAGTTTGATCGCGGCTACCTCTCCCCGTATTTCATTACCAATGCCGAAAAAATGACGGTAGAGCTGGAAAACCCCTTCATTCTGCTGTTTGAGAAAAAACTCTCCGGCCTGCAACAATTGCTGCCGCTGCTGGAAGCCGTGGTGCAATCCCAGCGTCCGCTGCTGATTATCGCGGAAGACGTGGAAGGCGAAGCACTGGCCACGCTGGTGGTCAACAAGCTGCGCGGCGGCCTGAAAGTGGCGGCTGTGAAGGCTCCTGGCTTTGGCGATCGCCGTAAAGCCATGCTGGAGGATCTCTGCATTCTGACCGCAGGCGAGCTTATCAGCGAAGACCTCGGCATGAAGCTGGAGAATGTGAACCCTTCCATGCTCGGTCGCGCCAAGAAAGTGGTCATCACCAAAGACGACACCACCATCGTGGACGGCGCCGGTGAGAAGAAAGAGATTGAATCCCGCTGCGCGCAGATTCGCACGCAAATCGAGGATACCAGCTCGGATTACGACCGCGAGAAACTGCAGGAGCGTTTGGCGAAGCTTTCCGGCGGCGTGGCCGTCCTGAAAGTCGGCGGCGCAAGCGAAGTGGAAGTGAAAGAGCGCAAGGATCGCGTGGATGATGCATTGCACGCCACCCGCGCTGCGGTGGAAGAAGGTATCGTTGCCGGTGGTGGCGCTACCCTGCTTTACTCCTCCCGTGCGCTGGATCAGTTGAAGCTGGAAAACGACGACCAGAAAGCGGGCGTGAATATCGTGCGCCGCGCTCTTCAGGCGCCTATCCGCCAGATTGTGGAAAACGCAGGGCTGGATGGCGCTGTAGTGGCCGGCAAACTGCTGGAGTCCGAAGATACCAACTATGGTTTCGACGCCCAGAAGCTGGAATACACCGATCTGGTAAAAGCCGGTATCATCGATCCCACCAAAGTCGTGCGCTGCGCCCTTCAGGATGCCGCCTCCGTTGCCGGTCTGCTGATTATGACCGAGGCGCTGGTTGCTGATAAACCTGAAGAAAACAAAGCCGCTGCCGGTGCCGGCATGGGCGATATGGGAGGCATGGGCGGTATGGATTTCTAATCCGCCCCTCCTTCAGGCATTTGCTTATAAAGGGCCGCTTCCATGCGGCCCTTTTCTTTGCGTGTCGGTGTCATAAAAAATTCACGTTCCGTTGCTGTTGATTATGCTACCTTTAAGGTGAAATTATCTGAGCAAACATCAACATTAAGGCCATGGAATCTAAAGAATCGCCCTCTTCTCAACCCTCCCCTGACGCTTTGACCGCCTATAGGGCGGCGCATCATGGGAAAGCCCCTGCGCCTACCCGAGGGGAAATGCTCTTTAATGTGGGCAACTATTTTGGGCTGGGATGGGTAGTGAACGCTATTCTTTCCACCTTCGCCGCCGATCAGGCAAAGCATGGTTACACCAAAAATATTGGCGATGCCTTAAACAAGCGTGTCAGTGTGATGATGGCACCGCGCCGCGAAGGCAAGTTTGCGCAGGAAGAACATTTTGCACAAGCAGAGCGTTTTTTCGATGCTTTGAAAGAGGAATTCCCAGAACACGCAAAGACAGCGGAAAATAAAGGCGAGCCGATAAAAGGGCTGTTCAAAGAGATCGGCCTACCTAGCGACGCCAAAATGGAAAAGCTTTACACAAAAGGCGTTATGAAGGAAGCCTCGGCGGAGGAATTCAACCTCCTCAAGAAAACCGCTCTGGCCAGAAATAATGCCGCTTTCTGGGTTTCCTTCGGGATGCTGAATCTGGGCGGATGGGCAGTACTTGTACCCATGAAGCTACTGGAAGACCGCAAAGAAAAAATTGTGCGAAAGCTGGATCAAACCCTTCATGCCGGTGCCTCTCCTACCCAGCAGGTGCGTATCGATGCCCGCCATGAGGCAATACACGAGGAACCTAAACAAAGCTGGGGAAGTGAGCTGCTCTCACGCGCCATTTCGACACCGTTGGTTTTTGCTCTCTATAACCATACGGCTTTCAGGGAAAATACCGTTAAGAAATTGGGGGTTACCTCCTTTGAGGGCATGGAGCATTATGCACGGGAAGCGGGGCAGGTCGTGGAAAACACGCTTTCCCCCAGCGGCTTGAAAAAAGTGGAAAATTTTCTGGAGAAAACTCCCAAACGCCTGGGTACAATGCAGGAAATTGAGCGCGATGGCGAAACCCTTAGCATCGGGAAGCAGCGCCTGCATAATGTCACCCGGTTTGCCTTTTTGGATGTCACCTATGCGCTTATGATGGCCTCATTGGTATTTGTCTCTACCCGTGTGTTGGCTCCCATCATGCATGTTCTCAAAAAGCCCCATCACGATGCAGTCAAAGAAGCAGCGCCGAACGCCCAGCCACATGCGGGATCTTTCGTTGCCTCCTCTCCAACGCAGGGCACGGTCATCGTCCCTGAGGAGGCGCGCCATGCCGCTCCTGCCACGAAGGTGATGGAGGCGAAGGCGGAGCCTATGGTGAAAGAACCGCATAAAGCCACTTCCGCACCCGTCCCCTCCTCTACTAAGCGAACGCCGCCGGAAGTTGTCCAGTCCCATCGGGAGCGGATTGGCGGCGAGCAACCTGTGGCAGAGCATTCCCTCTAGTTCGTTTTCTTTATTTCACAGCGCATTAACACTTGCTCAAGAAGTTCGTGCCATCATGAAACGGTAGGATTTAGCTAAAATTTGATTCATGTCAGGGAATCGAGTACCATTTCGCTGACGCCACGGGATAAAACAATGCCACCCACGGAAACACACTCCAGACCCTCTCTTTCCCGGGATTTTATTATACTTTCGGTGGCCATCCTGTTTGTGCTGGCGCTGGCGTCCCTCTGGGTTGCTTACGTCAGCTATGAAGAACATTCGGACAAAACCATCAATCTTTTGGAAAACGAAGCGGTGCGCATCGACCGATCGCTGATCGTGGAAATCAAAAACGCCTCTTACCTGCTGGAGTCGCTGGGACGGCAGATCAGCCAGTATGGGGGCGACAAGCAGGATCAGACCTCCCGGCTCCTGCGCTCTTTCAATGACGACGCAGGGAAGGACAATATCTTTGTCTGGGTGGACGCAATGCAGCGGGCGACCGTCAGCAGCAATCGCGGAATACTCGCCAAACCCATTGATATTTCGGATCGCGACTATGTAAAAAAGGCGCTGGCCGATCCGTGGAAGGTGCAAATCGGTCGTCCCGTTCTTGGCCGCGTCTCCGAAAAATGGGTGCTTCCCGTGGCGATGGGGCTGACGGATTTTGACGGGCGTCATCTGGGGATTATCGTAATCAGCCTGGACATCAACACCATGACGAATGAAATCCAGCGGGATCTCCATAATCCGGGGGTGCGTTTTGCCATTCTGAGCAAAACCCTTACCCCTTTAACGGGGGCGGGGGCGCAAGGAACGAAGGATAATCACATCCTGCCCACGGAAGCTCTGACGGATACAGATTTCGAGAAGCACCATTCGGGTATTTTGTCACGCGCCAGCCTTTTTGCCCAACATAAGGGGTATGCGCTTTATGAGGTGTCGTCCAAATACCCTTACGTTATTCTGATCGGTTACGATGGCGACCTGGGTGCGGTGGAAGTGATGGAGCTGATGCTGCCCAAGCTTACCGTCGTTATTTTTAACGCGCTTGTATTGCTGACTTTGTTGTGGATGGTGCGTCAACGGGTGATTCAGCCGGTGGATTCGCTGACCTCCAGCGTGGGAAACATCGTACGCGGAGAAGAATTCCTGCCTCTTAAGGGAGCCGTTCCCGCAGAAATCGACCAACTCGCTGAGCAGATACGGAAACTCAGCCAGTATTTGCGGGAGCGCGAGCGGGTGGAAGAGGAATTATTGATAAAAAACACCTATCTGCGCCGCGTAAAAGAAACCACGCAGTTGATGAATAAAGCCCGCACCAAGTTCCTGATGACCTTATCCGAGGAGCTGGAAAAGCCCGTGCTTTCCATTGCGGAATATGCGGAAGGGATGAAAGATCAGCATTTCGGCCCCCTCAAGAATGAGGCCTATATTCGCCATGCTTTCGATATTTATCGCCTTAGTATGGAACTCAAGCAAATGGTCATTGATGTGATGGCGGTCTCTCACATGGAGAGCGGTGTCATTATTCTGTATGAAAAACCCACCAATATCGCTTTTTGCCTGCATCGGGCCGTACGGCATTTTCAGGATCATCCGCAATATAAGCACATGGAAGTAAAGCTGCGCATGGATGAAAACCTCCCCAAGCTATTGATTGATGAGGAGCGTTTTAACACGATTCTGCTCAACCTGCTGACCCGCACCGCCACCCATCTTTCCCCCGGCAGCGCCATCGTTTTGGAGGCGTCTGTGGAAAAAACGCCCGCAGGCGCTGCAGAATGCCTTATCATGATGAAATATACCATGCTGCATCAGCATCATGAGCAGGATATCGAGCAAATCCGCCGCCTGCAGTTTATTTCGGAAGGGGGAAAGAACCAACAGCCCGTTGTCAGTAGCGAAGGTATCAATCTGGCGTTGACGCAAATGCTGGTTTCCCTCCATCAGGGCACCCTGACCATTGATGTTTCCACCAATCATGTGTGCCGTATCTTTATCCGCTTCCCGGAAACCCGTATTGTGCATACAAAAAGCGATGACAATCACAAAACCACGATGCCGGAAAAAGTCCGCAAGGCCTCATAGTCATAGAAAATTCACATAAAACACAAGCCCGGCCTGTTATACTGAAGTCTGATCGACTTTAGTTTAACGATGGAAATGTCACCACCATTACACCCGCAGGATAAGCAGGAAACCCGCGGCGGCGCGGCGACGCCTGCCGATGCTTCCGCTACCGAGGCGGCCAAAGGGAAGCCTCCTCGCACACGCGGATTGTGGCTGCTGGATACGTTTCTCTACGGATTCATCAATAATACCAGCGTTTTTCTTCTTTCTGTCGCGGCGACGTACCTGACCAACAAAGGGGGTGCCGTTAACCCGGAAGGCAAGCTGGTCTATGGCAAGCTGGGGGAATTTTTCAATAAGCGCGGGAACTGGCTGGTAAAGAAATTCGAAGCCGCGGGAATGCCGACAAAAGCCGCGGAAATGTCTAAAATGGTGTTCTTTTCCTGGGCGGATGGCACATTATTAGCCCCGGTGGTCAAGCTGGTGGAAGATCGCCGGGAGTCTTTAGGGCGGTGGCTGGATAAGAAAATGGGAACCCAGCCCGCCGACGACAGCGTCTACAGCGCCGAACCTAAGCAGAGCTGGGGAAGCGTTTTAGGAGGCCGGATGGCCACCTGCGCCATTGTCGTTCCTACCGCCGTGGCACTTCAAAAAAGCGGGCTGAACGATACCCTGTTTTACGGCCCGGGCAAAAAAATAGGAGAAAAGATTGCCCGTACGCCCAAACTCTCCCAATGGTTTGGCAAGCTCGATGTCGCAGAATTGGGGAAAGTCAGCTTGTTCGAGGCGTTTTATACCACCGTCTGCACGATCGGGCTGTATTTCAGCAGCCGCCTGCTGGCTGGAAAATTCAGCGCAAAACACTCGAAGAAGGACGCCGTATCACCATTGCCGGCACAACGACCGATTGTCGATCATGTCCTGGCTTCTCCCGCGCCCCCTTCTCTTCCTTCCCCCGCCAATGACAGTCTGCAAACCGCCCCTACGGATGCCTGCTTGCCCAGTGAGAGAATCCAGCTGCCGCCGGAAGGGCTGGAAAGCGAGCGAATAGAAAATCCACGGAAACTGGGGCTTTAAGTCGCACTCATTACTATAATATGCACGGCTGC
>Ga0209573_1002840_pt1 | contig 20653 bp, 20 predicted proteins | sample TNRBio252014_DNA_FD_185870 | JGI IMG/M metagenome (GOLD analysis project Ga0209573, IMG submission 185870) | Wastewater treatment Type I Accumulibacter community from EBPR Bioreactor in Madison, WI, USA - TNR Reactor_6/25/2014_ DNA (SPAdes)... | ecosystem: Engineered > Bioreactor > EBPR >...
AACATCCCCTGTTTTCCACCCCCCATCGCCCCCATCCCATGAGGAATTCCGCCGCCGCCAAATTACTGCTGATGGCCCTGATCGCGGGAACCACTGCGGTCGCCCGGGCCGTCCCCGAAGAAGTCGAGCGCGCCTTTGCCGAGCGCTACCCCGCCGCAAAACCCGAGGCGTGGGAGATCGACGACCACGGCTACTGGGAAGCCGCCTTCCAGTGGGAAGGGCAGGACATCCGGGCGGACTTCACCACCGACGGCGCGTGGGTCGAGAGCGAACAGAGCATCGAGTTCGAGGATTTGCCTGACGTCGTCCAGCGCGCCATCAAGCTGGAGTTCGGCGACGACGAGATCTCCGAGATCGAGTCTGTCGATCATTCCACCCGGGGGAAGTTCTTCGACGTCGAGTTCAAACGGGAAGGGAAGAATCTCGATATCGAGTACGATGAACGCGGCACCCGGATCGACTCCATGCTCACCGAGCTCACCGCGCCACTCGGGAGCTTTTCCAAGGGCAATTCACGGCCCGAGGAGATGAGCGTCCTCGGCCTTGCCTTCGAGTTCGGCTTCAACATCCTCACCATCATCGTCTACGCGTGGTTCATCTATTACCATCGCCATCACGATCACAAGATGCTGTTCCTCCTTCTCGGGTTTAATCTCTTTCTCTTTCCCATCTTTCTCCTCAGCACCAGTCTCACGGCCGGCTTTGGATTCACCATCTTCGCCCTCCTTGCCCTCGTGCGGATGCGGAGCGACACCTTTTCCAAGACCGAGGTATCCTACCTCCTCGGCGCCGTCGCCCTGACCTTCATCAACGCCATGGTCCCGGCCCGCGTCGAGATCGTCTCTTCACTCATCGTGCTCGCCACCGCCTGGTTCGGAGACCACCCCCGGATCTGGCGGGACGCCTTTCATTCCGTGAGCATCCGCTACCGCACCAAGGACATCGAGAAAATGCTCGATCAGGAATACCTCCGGCAAAAGCTTGCCGAAGAATTCCGCGTCGAAGTCAACGACATCGAGATCGAAAGGATCGCGAAAAATGAGATCCGGCTCGTCATGATGTATCGCGACCTGCCGGATATCCGCAAGGCCCGGCGGGGGCGTGGCGTCAATCGACCGCGCCGAAAGAAGGCAGTCGCCGACACCGGTTCCGAAAAGCGAGTTCGCGGGGACGGCGGCGATCCGGCGTGATGAGCCGAACGCGGATTTGATCGAATACTCCTGACGTCGACAAACCGCTCCTCCCTACCATGAAAGCACCCACCCTCCTCGGCTTTCATCCCATCGCTGTCGCCTTTATCTACGTCTCCGGAAGCCCCCTTTCTGGATCGCTCACCCTTGCCGACGAGACCCTCGAGTCCCTCGGGATCACCCCCCCTCGCTCCCGGCTACGTCTAGGTCCTTTCAAACCGCGAAGCCATCACCCTCGGCATCTTGACCGGTAGCTAGGTCTCGGCGCTGAGCCGGAGCGTCGCCCGGATTGCGCGGCTGCTCTCGCAACTGTGAATCTTGGTTTCACCGCAGGCGGGGAATGGCGATCACGATCGAATATTCCGCCGCGCCGTTGGGCGAATCGGCCACATGGAGATCGAATCCATCCGGCGTGCTTTCGAGCGCGATCGTGTCCCGCCCCTCACGCTTCACGATCCAGGCTTTGGTGAGATCGACCCGATCGGCGACGTCCCGCCATGGCCCCGGGGTGGCGTTGAGATCCTTCCAGGGTTCCCCGTCGATCGAGACGTGGGTGGGGCGACTCCAATGTTTGTGCTCGAACTTCAAGGAATCCCGCGTGAACTGGAAGCGTCCGCTCCCATCGATCGTGGCGGTGATCCGCAATAGTTTGGGATGAACGTCGATGATGGCCTCGCGCGAGGGCTTTCGTTCCGGTCGTGGCTTCTCTGGTTTCGGCGGCGTTTGGCCGAAGACCGGAGACATGAGCAGGAGGCCAAGGAGGGCGGGGATGGTGATGCGTTTCATGGGTATCAGGGGTTTGGTGTGTCGAGATTGAGGTGTGCCCGATTTCCCGATGCGGGCGGGAGAGAGCTGGCTACTTGGAAGGTTCGGACGTCTTCTTCTCCGTGCCAAGCCACAGGATATTCCCGTCGCTGTCTTTGATTTTCATGTGGTAGGCAAAGTCGTCATTTCTGGCCGCTTGATGGATCTCCAGCCCCGCCTCCACCGCACGCATCATCAGCGCATCCGTTTCGAGCCCGATCCAGGCCATCGCCGGCGAGCCTGCCTCAGCTTGTTCGCACAGCATCAGAGCATGCCCGTCCCGCGACACGGAACAAATGGATTCCGCCGCCCAATCCAACGTGAAACCAAGCTTCTCGATGTAGACCTTCCTGGCGGTTTCCAGGCTCTTCACCGGGAAAACCGGAATGATGTTTTCGACCTCGTGCATGAGTTCTGGCGATCAATCGTTCAGCCGCAGGAATCTCTCTCCGGATCCGATCGGCGCCACCTCTCGCGGCGCGTGGCGACATCGGTTTTGGCGGGTCTTCCTTCAACGCGGGCCCGACCGTGCCATGCCGGACTTGGCGTTGCCGATGGCCTTGTTGATGCGGTCGAGCATGTCGCCGCGGGCGTGGCTCCGGGCATAGGCGATGGCCTCGTTGACGAAGCCGATCGCATCCAGACGCTGGCCTTCCTTGTTGGGGCGCGAGTTCTTCAGCGCCTTGCGTGCGGCCTCGAGATGCGGCAGCGGATTCACCGCGGTCTTCGCCGCCTCGAGTTCCTCGATCGCTTTGGTCATGCGCGGCTGCGGCGGCAGGGCGCGCGCCGGAGAGAGAAGGCAGGCGAAGGCAAAAGTCACGATCAACAACGAACGAATGGGGCACGGTTTCATGGGGGGATGGGGTTTGCTCGCGGGCCAGCCTACGAAATCATCCCCGTGCCGGGCAAGACGGAAGTTCGTGGTTCCATCACGGGCTTCAGCCCATTCGATGCGCCACCTTGTCCGGCCTTGGGTGTGAATGGCGCTCAGTCATGCGTCGAGATGGGAAGGTGTCACTTCTGGAATCGATCTGCCAGTTCAAAGATCTGGACAATGTCCTTGCGCCCCTCCAGCCCGTAGCCGCCTGACTCGTCGTGCAACGTCTCCACTCCGACCCTCTTAGAGCCTTCGTAATACTCCACGAGCATAGTAGACTGGGTGGTAGATGACGCCTCCTTCTTCCCGCGATAGAAACGCAAGAAGGCATCCAGCCCATCGATCTCCTTCTTGGTGAGCCTCGATTCCCCAAGAACCTTCTTCTCGGCAATTTTAGGGGGAACACCCTGCTGCCAAGTGATCGCATACTGAGTGAACACCGAAACGCCATCAACCCGCCGTACTTCGTAGTAGAACGTTGTGTCGTGAAAGCAGCCCGTCGACGAGTATGTGACCTCGACCCGATCCCCCTCTTCCATCGTCGCAAAACTCAATTGACCAGCGGAGGCTGCCGCAGCAAAGCCGAAGAAAACAACGATGTGCGCCAGAAGCTTGATGATCCGGAAGGTTCTCATCTTGGTGCGTGTGACTTTGTTCCTCGGCCGACGTTGAACAGCACTCGGCCCTGACGGAGAGCGCGGGTTGATTGTGAGGTAAACTGCCGAATCAGAAATGTCAATGCGGCTCCTCACTGTCAGGGCTGAAGCGCCTCGTCGTGTTCGATCCGGTCGATTCCAGGTGAAGCAAGGTTACAAGCGGATGTTCGGTGTTCAACGGCCAGCGGACCACAGACATGAAACGAATTGATTCTCCGAACCTCGTACCGGTAGCAAAAAACATTTCGATGAGCTCAACGAAGCCAGAGCGCGAAACTTTTACGGACTCAACGTCTGATACAGGAACCATCTCGCTTACGAAGAAATTAGAGACTCGCAACTCCTGCCCCACCAATTTAACGGATTTCAAGGAATACCCCCAGCGAAGCGTGTATCCAAAAACCGCCAAGGGCGCCGCAACGAAAAGTAAGTTCACCGCTATCGGAAACGGCGAATCTCGATTGAAGAGGTCCGTCAATGGAACCGCTGTGAAAATCAGCATGATAACGGGAACCAGATATTTGTGGTAAAAGGTCGTGCTGTTTGAAAGTCTAACCGCTGTCATTCCTTTGATCGAACGTCGAGGCTTGGCACCCGCTACCGGGGGCGCCAGAACGCAACGGGGTTAAGGGTTGAACTTACGGGGATCATTTCGACTCGGAACGCGTAGCGGGTTGTCCAGCCGCGTTTGGTTCGATCCGGTTCGCAATTCTGAAACGGAGCTCGCTCTTTGGATCGTAGAACCAATATTGAACGTGCTGACGAAAGCCGTCCAAATAGTAGCGGCAGTCCAGAGTCGCCCCGGGCGCCAGGGTAACACTGTGCTTCGAAGCGTCCCATGATCCCTTCCGAGCATCTTCGTAAGACCATTCGATGTTTGGGTGCGGGTGGTGAAAAATAAACCAGAATTCGGGTTGCCCAAGAAGCGGAGGCGGTCCGGAGCTCCGTGCCGGTAGAACGTAAGAATCAGAATCAGAGTTGGTAATGCGAAGCGTCAGAATATTTGCTTCGGCGTCATAGGCCATAATCTCAATCGTAAGGTCATCGCTTTCGTGTCCGAACTGCACCTGTGAACTTCCTCTGACTGGGAGCAACGCGATCAGCGAAAGAAGGAGGCGCATCAAAGCTTTCATTTCTTGCCTAACGTTGAGCGCAGAGGAGGGCTGCAAGCCCTTCCCGGTCGCGACTTGTTCGATGCTTCATTTGCTATTTTGTCTCGAAGACGAGAAGATAAGGAACCGAAGGATTTCCGTCGACATCCTTGAAGTTCTTGAATTTTGGGGAATTGAGCCACAGAACATAGGTGCGATTGGGTTCCAATTCGACGTCAACGACGCATGTTCTCTTGTCGTCAAGATACCGAGGAGTTCCGAGAATCTTGGGGAACGTTTTGTCCGAGATTTGGGACCACGACCAACTCTTGTCCGTCATCTCCTTGCTGAAAGTTACCTCAATCTTCTTTGTGGTTTCAGCGTCAACTTCCCTGGCACCGGATTGGGGGATGGTCTTGACCACCGAGGCGGGGAGAGTAGTGATGGACGGTTCCTCCGCGTGAGCTGGAAAAAACAAGAACAACCCAATGCTGCTGACGAATAGAGTCCTGATTTTCATAGTGCATTTTTCATCAAACGTTCAAACGTTGGCAACCCCACCAGCGGGGGCCGCCGTCGGTCGCGGGGCAGAAGTTGAGTTACGCGGATACATCGAAAACAAAGGGGCTGGTGGTGGTTGCCATCCGTGGCTGATTCGCTGTTTCGTTTTGTTTAGGCCAGAGATGCCATCAAGGCCCAAATCGAAGCTACGAGGGTCGCTGGTAGGGCCGTGGTCGCAGCAAGTCCTATGAAGTTGCCGTCGAATTCGAATACTACCTTGGCAAAGACCATAAATATTAATGTGACAAGTGCTCCGACGGTTACCGCTGTCCCAAGTGTCATAGGAACACCGGCTTTTCCGTGTTTTACGATCGTTGTAGTGTTGTCTCTTCCTCGCCCTCTGAACCTCATCGAGCCCAGAAAACCTACGGTCACCCCTATGAGCAAAGCTGTCCCCAATAGGAGAATAGTCGTGAATAAGTCGGGAGCGACGTAGACAATCTTGTAGGAGATTGCTGCAGCTAGCGCACTAGCGACGCCGACGGAGCGCGACAGGCTAGAGAGCGCGACAACCTTTTCGCCGGGTTTCAGTGAAGGGTGCTCAGTCATTTTTTCATCAAACGTTCAAGAGGGGCAGACGAAGCCTCGCCACCCCCGACGTGTTCGCCTTGGTCAGTCGCTCGGGGCTTTATTCTTCTTTGGGCTTCACCGTATGATTCTGAAGGTCGATGGGCTTCTTGTCAAAGCTGATGCCATCAGGGAAAAGGGTGTCGAATCCAAAATGGACTTCGATCAAAAACGGGCCATCGATCTCGTTGCCTTTTGGAGCGGTCACAAAACGGTAGAACGGGAACACGACCTTGAATCCTGTAACCTTGAAGTCTCGATACGGTTCGGGCGCTGCTCCGTTCTCGACATACTTCGTTCGCTTCTCGTCGGAAGTGAACTCGCCGAGAAGAATCAGATGCTGCTCAAAGTAGGCTCCTCGAATCGTGTGCGGCTTCTCGGTCCCACACATTAGGGCGTCCTGAAAGGCGTCCAATACTGAAAGAGACTTCTCGTCTGAGTCCTTGCTGATGATAATTGCGGTCTCTTTTCCCTTCGAATCGACGACCACGTTTCCTAGGCCTGTGACTCCATCCAAGTGCTGGTATCTGAACTCCTCCGCACCCCCGATGGACACCGCGAGTAATAGACTCAGGAGCAATACTCTTGGACTCATGTTGGCGCTTGGCTCTCAGGCGAACGTTGTTTCGTCACGCCAAAGTGTGGATGAATCGAATCTTGCAGACCCACGACGCGGGGATCAAGCCGAAAGTGCCTGCGATGGGGGGAATCGGCTTCGCGTCGTGCAAGACGCCATCCTCCCTCACCTCACGGATTCCGCCTCAGCGCACTGATCATCTCGTTCACCTTGTTCCACAACGGGACGGCCAAGGCAACGACTCAGCGCCCGCACCCGGAGGACCGGAGATCCTCACAGCGACGACCCGGGGTCACGACGCCGCTTCCGGCATCGCCTGGCGGGGCAGGTCGATCGTGAAGATGCAGCCCGATTCCGGTTTGGTCCGCACGCGGAGGATCCCGCCGTGGGCGTCGACACTGCGCCGGGCGATCGCCAGTCCCAGCCCCAGGCCGGTCTGGTCCTCCCCCGCCTGTTGGAAAGGCAGAAAGAGCCGTTCGGCATCCTCCTCGCGGAGTCCTTCGCCGTGATCCTCCACCTCGATGAGGATGCGGCGGCCCTTGGCGTAGGCTCTCAGCACCACTTCGGTGCCGGGCCGGGTGAACTTGAAGGCATTCTGCAGGAGATTCCCCAAGGCCGCGAGCAGGAGATCGCGGTCGCCCTCCATGGCCAGGCCGCGATCTACCTCCTCCACGGTGAATTGGCATCCCTTCAGCCTCGCCTCGAGCGCGGCGGACGATTTCATTTCCGCGATGAAGTCCGCGAGACTGAAGCGCTCCTGAGAAAGGGTGAGTCGGGCCGTCATCAGAACATCGGCGAGAGTGCGGTCGATGAGGCCGCGCATGCCCACGAGGGCGCGATTCAGCACGGTGCCCGTCGCGCCCCCGATCCCGAGATTTCCATCCGTGATCGCATAGAGGGCGAGCGAGGCCGTGTAGAGATAGTTGCGCAGCTCGTGGGCGAGGAAGCCGATCTTTTCATTCAGCTCGCGCTCGTAGCGGCCCGCCATCGCGAAATCGCGCTGATGATTGAAGGCCGACACCGCCAGGGCGATGGCGTTGTCGAGGCAGCGGTTCAGGGTGCGGAATTCATCGACCGCCACCGGCGCGTCGAGGGCAAAGGCCAGATCGGTGATCGATTGGCAGAGATCTCCGTAATCGTGCACGACGTGCTCCACGGTGTAGCCGCGCCGCATCAGTTCGGCCCCGTGTTGGGCGGCGGTATCACCCACCTCCGAGTCGCCCTCGCCTCCCGCCGGTCCCGAGACGCGCCGGCTCTCGAGTGGCGCCGCGCCCTGCTCGATCGCGAGGGTCTCGATGAGTTGATCGAGAAAAAACGGCACTCCGTGATCGATCCCGTTGGGATGGAATGCCGGCGAGGCGCGCTCGAGCACCTTCTCCCGGCAGCTCTCGATGAGAGCCTCGCGGTGGGTCGTCAAAAATTCGTGTAGCATGGTTTGGCGTGGTGACAGGGCGGGAAAACGATTGGGGCATTGCTCATGCCGCGTCCTTTGATTCCGCGATGTCCTTCCGTCGCGACTCTCGCGGCGACCCCGCCTCCGGGCCATGGGGGAAAACCCTACCGTGTCTGGGTAGATCTCGAGGGTCGAAAGTCGAGACTCGCAGTGAAACGAAGTCAATCGAGGGTCAGGATGGCCTCCGTAGCTCGAAGAGCGAACGATGGAATGGTCGCAATCCGATATCCGAAATTCCCCTCATCCCTCCCCCACCGTTTCCGCAAGGGCCACCTTCAGGGTCCTCAGCAGCGTTTCGGCGGTGTAGGGTTTCGGGAGGAAGTGCTTCACACCGAGCCCGGCGACTTTGGCGGCGTGGCCGTTGGCACTCAGTCCACTGGCGGCGATGATGGGCAGGGCGGGATTCAGTTTGCGCAGCACACGGACCGTGGCCACGCCATCCATTACGGGCATCATCATATCAGTCAGGACAAGCGCGATCTCTTTCCCATGCCGGGCGTAGAGGGCGATCGCCTCCGATCCATCGCAGGCCAGGAGGACGCGGTAGCCGAAGGCCTCCAGAGTCTGTTGGGTGATCTGCAACACCGAGGACTCGTCGTCGACCACGAGGATGGTCTCGCCATTCCCTCGCGGCATCTCCTCCGCCTCGGTGATCAAGACGGCAGCGGAGGTCTGCGTCTGGGCGGGCAGGTAAATTTTGAAGGTCGTCCCCTTCCCCAGTTCGCTGTAGACGCGGATGAATCCGGCGTGGCTCCTCACGATCCCCAGCGAGGTGGAGAGCCCGAGCCCGGTTCCTTTCCCCAGATCCTTGGTCGTGAAAAAGGGATCGAAAATCTTGCCCATCACCTCGGGCGTCATGCCCATCCCGCTGTCCTCCACCTGCAGGAAGACATAGGGCCCCGGCTGGGCTTCCGCGTTCATCGCCGCATAGTGTTCATCCAGCATCATGTTCTTCGCGGAGATGACGAGTCGCCCGCCGTCGGGCATGGCATCCCGCGCGTTCACGCAGAGATTCAGGAGCACCTGATGCAGCTGCGTGGGGTCGCCCCGGACCATCCAGAGATCCGGCGGGATGACAGTGCTCACCTGGATGTCCCGCGGCAGCGTGTCGGCGGCGATCCTTTCCACATCGCGCAGCAGGTGGATCACCTCCACCTCCATCCGCCGCCCTTCCACACCCCGCGCGAAGGAGAGCACCTGCCTCACCATGTCGGCGCCGCGCTGGGCGCTGGTGGCCAGCATCGAGATCAAGTCCTGGCTTTCATCGTCGGTGAACCGCATCTTCAAGAGATCCAGAGCCATGATCACCGGAGCGAGCGAGTTGTTCAGATCATGGGCGATCCCGCCGGCGAGCGTGCCGATGCTCTCCATGCGCTGGGCCCGCAGAAACTGTTGTTCCAGTTTCTTGCGCTCCGTCAGGTCGAGGGCAAAACAGACGCCCTCATCCGGATTGTCCTGGAACGCGGCCGCACCGACTAGAACCGGCACCCGGGTGCCATCCTGACGCAGGTACTGTTTTTCGTAGGGAGCGCACACTCCGTGCGAGGCCAACTCGCCCAGGCAATGCCGGTCGAGATCGGCATACTCATCGGGAGTCAGGGCGATCCAATCGAGTCGTCCCGCCCGGAGATCCTCGCGGGAATAGCCGACGATGGACAAAAAGGCGTCGTTCGCGTCCGTGATTTCGCCGTTGCCCTTCCGGAAAAAGACGCCCTGGGCATTCGAGTCGATGAGGCGTCGGAAGCGCTCCTCTTGGCGCTTGCGTTCCGTGATATCCCGGACCGCGGTCACGATGTAATCGCGGTCGAGATGCACCCACTTCGCATTGAATTCCACCGGGAAGGTGCTGCCGTCCTTCCGGCGGTGGCGTCCTTCACCCGTCACCGCCCCCTCCTCTTGGATCTTCGCGAGAAAACCCGCCCATCGCCCGGCATCCATCGTCGGATCGATATCATGCACTCTGAGATTCAAGTATTCTTCCCGGGTGTAGCCCAGCTCGATCGGCCCCTTCTCGTTCACATCCAGAAATTTCGAACTCTCCGGATCGATGACCTCGAAGGTGTCGTTGGCATGATCGACGAGACTATGAAAGAGGCGCAAGGCCTCTTCGTTCGCTTTTCGGGCGGAGATGTCCGCACGGATCGCCGTGTATTGGCGCGGCTTGCCCGCGCTATCGAGAAAGGGAACGATGGTCGTGTCCACCCAATAGTGCCTACCGTCCTTCGCCCGGTTTTTGATCTCTCCATGCCAGGGTTTCCCCGACCCGATCGTGGCCCGCAGATCGCGCATGAACTCCTTGCTGTGATGGCCCGAATTGATGATGCGGTGATCCTTGCCCAGCAGTTCCTCTCGCGAATACTTCGAGATCGCGCAAAACTTGTCGTTCACGAAGGTGATCCTCCCCTGGGCGTCGGTGCTCGCGACGATGGCATGCTCGTCGATCGCGGCGTGGATCTCCAGGTTGTCGGCCAGTGCCGTCTGGAGGAGGGATTCCGATCGTGCGAGGCGCGATTCCGGATGGCGGCACGCGAAGACCAGCTTGATCTGTGCGGCGATGGTTTCCAGCGTCTCGATCGACGCTGCGCTGAGAGGCTTCCCGGTGTGGTCCGCCACGCAAAGGATTCCCGTGAAATCCTCATCGGATCCTTTCAGAGGCACTCCCGCGAGAAAACGGACCGGCGCGTCCGCGGCAGCATCCGTGATCGCCAGCACGCCATCCTGTTGCAGGACTTCGCGCACCCACGCTTCGCGCGGTTCGTATTCCGCAAAACTTTCATCCGCGGCACAGACGCAGGTGCTTCCTGATTCATCGACCTTCCAAACCCCGGCCGTGGACACTCCCAGGGACCTCTTTGCCAAAGCCACGAGTCCCTCCAACAAACAATCCGCCGAGGCGTTCTTCGAGATGCTGGAACCTGTCGGATCAAGGAGGTGTGTGTTTTTTCCGGAAGGAAAATCGGTGGCCATAGATGGAGGCGATCATAGACCTTGCGATGAATTCGCCTATCGAAATTAATTACCTGTCCATCAACCGCTTAAGAAAACTTTCAGGGGTGGGATTAGGTCCAATTCGACCTGTGTCATTCGATAGCGAAATCCCCTATCAAAGACGCCAAGCAGCTCAGCTATAATTCGTGCAATCCGCAATCCGCAATCCCAATCCGTCTGGTTCATTTTTGCTCCATCGCTGGTCAAAAAACGACCACAAAATTAATTCCGGAACTCTCACCTTGTGGCCGCCGTGAAAATCGATTCACCATGTGCCGCAGGAACCGCCTCATTTTTGCTTACCCCTGTCAAACCCATCTTCCGCGCCCCCCTTTGCTGGGCCATCGACTTGAGCACGCACCCCACATGAAATCCTCCCTCGCCGCCTTGCTCCCCCTCCTCTTGCTGCCCCTGGCGCTCCCCGCACAGGAGAAAAGCACTCCCGCTCCCGCCGGAGCCGCCGGCTCCCTCAAGCTCGAGATCGAGCGCGTCATCGCGAAAGGCACCGACTTCCTGAAGGCGGCGCAGAAGCCCGGGACCGGATCCTGGAGCGATCCCCAGAATCCCGCCTTCACCGCCATCGCCATTTCCGCGATCCTCGGCGACCCCTCCTTCGATCCCTCCAAAGGGCTGCCCGCCGAGGTCGAAAAGGGCTACGTGTTCCTCCTCGCCAACGTCCACGACGATGGCGGCATTTATGGCAAGGGCCTTGCCACCTACAACACCGCCCTCTCCGTCACCGCCCTGTCCCAATCGGGCAAGCCGGAACACCTCCCCGTCATCGCGAAGGCGCGACGCCTCCTCATCAATCAGCAGGCCGACTACGACAAAAAGGGCGTCGTCGACAATGTCTTCGATGGCGGCATCGGCTACGGTGGATCCTCCACCCACTCCGACCTCTCGAACACCACCCTCGCCGTGGAAGCCCTCCACTATTCCAAAAAGGCCCTCGCCGACACCCCCTTCGACGATAGCGCCGAATTTGACCTCGACTGGAAAGCCGCCATCGCCTTCATCAGCGCCTGCCAGAACACCGAAGCCACCGTGAAGCGTCTCGGGGATTCCGCGGGACTGCGCGACGAGGACAAGGGCGGATTCATTTATTACCCCGGCGACACCAAGTCCGAGGAGATCGAGCTGAAGACCGACGCCGGCACCAAGACCGCCCTGCGCAGCTACGGCAGCATGAGCTACGCCGGCCTCCTCTCCTTCATCTACGCCGAGATGGATCGCGACGACCCGCGCATCGCCGCCGCGATGGATTGGCTCCGGAGCAACTACACCCTCGAGGAGAACCCCGGCATGGACGCCCAGGGCCTCTTTTATTACTACCACACCATGGCGAAAGCCCTCGCCCTCAGCGGCACCCAGACGCTCGTGGATCCCTCCGGCAAGCCCATCGATTGGAAACAGGATCTCGCCAAAACCCTCATCGCCCGCCAGGCCGACGACGGATCGTGGACCAACGCGACCTCCAATCGCTGGATGGAGGACAACCCGATTCTCGTCACCGCCTATGCGCTGCTCGCCTTGGAGCATGTTCACCGGCAGCTGTGAGGGGGCCGGGGCGAACGGTCAAGAGAAGTCGGTCGAAGCGCTGCCATCCTCGTCGGGCTCGCCTCTCACTCGGCCAGTTGGGTTTCAGCGGGATCAAGGACGATAGTTCTCAAACTCCCAGTGGAAGTGCTCCGCCAGCGCGGCCGATTGTTCACGCCATGTCTCTCCACCACAAACCCCGAGGATCGCTCCCACCGATTGGAGGACGGCTTCCCATGAATAGGGGCTCACGACGATTCGGCGCTCGCTGAGGAACGTCCCTCCATTGTCGTGGTTGACGGACTGTGGCGTCACCACGTCCACGTAAAAAAGGTCAGCACCCTCCTCATCGGGTGCACCCAGGTGAAGGCAGAGAGAGTAGAAAACATCAGCGTCTGACTCCGGCACCCACTCATCGATCGGATCATGGTCGAAGCAGTCAAAACCTTTGAGCTGTGGTGTCTTCATATCCGCGGAGCAGGTCGGACGCCGCCTGAGATGTTTCGTCGCGTCGGGAACGAGGGATCACCGCAGCGGGAGCGGGCCGATCCGGACACGCGGCGGTGACTGGCGGGGAGAGATGGAACGGCGTCTATTTTCCCGCAGCCCACTTGATGCCCTCGAGCACATGCTGCCGCGCAAAAGCCGTGTTGAGGGAGCGCAGATCATGGCCGAACTCGGTGTAGAAGAAGCGTCCGCCGCTCTCTGGCTCATTGGTCCACGCGACCGGATGATCGGTGCCCATGGGTTTGCCGCCCCGCGTTTTGAAGTAGTCGCGCACGGGTTCGTAGGTGGTCTCATCCACCCGCAGCAGCACGTTGAAACCCGGCAGACCGGTCACGCTGCGGTCGTGGTTGGTCCAGTCCGCCTCGATCCAGAATTCCGCCGGCTGCCCTTTCACCGCGGGATGCTCCTTCGCCGCCGGATCGACGAGGACCTTCGCTTTGAGAAAGTCGGAATCGCTGTTGAAGTCGCAGCCGCCGAGCTGATGCAACCAGGGCCAGCCGGTCTGCCTCACCAAGGCCGCGTGCAGCCCGACGATGCCTTTCTTTCCGCCCGCAAACCAATCTTCGACCGACTTGCGCTGCTCCTCGGGGATGACCTTGTCGAGTTCGTTGGCATTGTTCAGCAGAAGGAGGTCGTATTTCGCGAGCACCTGCGGCATGAGATCTTTCGGGTGCTCGGTGATGTCCACCTCGAACCCGTGCTCATGCCCGAGCAAGACCAGCCAGCGATTGATGGCGGGGATGTCCGGATGCCGGTAAAAGGCGGTGTCGGAATAGACGAGCACCTTCAAGTCCGCGCCACTCGCGACGGCCGCTGCGGGCTCATGCGCGATTGCCGGGCACGTGACGGCGAGGATGAGCATGGAGACGTATCGAGCGAGTTTCATGGGGAGAGTGGTGTTGGAGGTGGAGAAAAACTGCCGTTGGTTTCGCCTCACTCACTGAGAGACCTTCCCCGTGGAACGGGGTCGGGACGAAACCGGGTTGCCTGGGCCTGTCGGCGAAGGTATCGCCCTTTCCGGGCGCGCGCCAGTGGTGGATTGGGATCACGGAGCGGACGATGTCTCTGGCGGGCCTGATGACGCGGGTGACGCTTGTCGCCAGGGAAACGCTGGTGCAGGGCCTGCTCGCGAGCGCTTTGAGGAATAGGGGCGAGAAGACGAGAGGGCGAGCCCGATCAGCCCGCCGCCTTTGCCAGGTGATCGACGGTAATCCAAACCGCGATCCCGAGAATCGCGACGATGAGAAGGAAGATCCCGGCCCGAGCAGTGCTTAGCCGCGCCCTGGTGGAGCGCTCATCTCCGGTAGTGGTGCCGGTGCCGGGCGCGGGAACGGAGGCGTCGAGGACCCGGGTGACGGGAAAGCGTCTCGTGCAGGTGCGACAGATCACTTCCCCTCCGGGATCGGCGGTGGGAAGCTCCATGAAGCTCCCGCAACGGGGACATTGAACGGCTCGCATGCGGAATTGGAGACGGGTCGCCGTCTCGGTAACATGGGGACGTGCTTGGCTCAATGTAAAAATGGGACGTCTCTCGAGGGGGGGGGAAGGTGGAAAGGTAAAAGGAGATGGTCGTGAGAGGAGGTCGCTCGATGGGGCCGGCGATCCCGGCTGCGCACGGTCGCATCGGCTTTGTTCCCCCTCCCCTCCCACGGTTGACAAGCCCCGGCCCCGTCCCTTACGTTTCTGCCTCGTGATCCGTCCCCTGACAGCCTTCGGCCAGGCGCTCCTGCTCGCCGCGCTCCTGATGATCCCCGGAATGGGGACGGTGGACTTCTGTCTGGCTAAAAACCAGATCTGCCACGAGGCGAAGGCGAAGGCTTGCTGTTGCAGCCACAAAGCGCCGAAAGAGGACCGCGTGCCCTGCTGCATCACGGTGCATCAGGATTGGATGGTGCCGACGAAGGAGGTGGCGACGGTCTCTCCCCCGCTCGTGCCGGCCTTGCTGACGTTGTGGAGCCACGAGTCGGTGTTGCCGCTGCCTTCGTTGGCGGCGGTCGAGATGCGGCGAGTCTCAGTGGAGCCACCACCGCCCTCGCGGAAGTGTCTCCTGGCATGGATCCAAGTGAGGCTGGTTTGATCGGAAAACGATCGGGCTCCCACGGTGCGGGAGCCTCGTGCGGGCGGCTCCCGGTTCGGAGCGTCCCGGTCTTTTCCCCCTGTCGTCGTGCGACGACGACTCCAGTCCCTCAGAAATTCCATGTCCGTCCATTCCGAAAACCTGGCTTCCCTCCGCGAAGAGAGGGAGCCGGCCCCTTCTCATCCCTCCGCACCCGTCGGCACAGGCCGATCCTGGCGCGACCGGGCCGCGACCTTGCTGCCCTGGGGGCTCCTGCTCGGCTTCGCCGCGTTGCTCCTCTTCGTGCTCGGCGACCGCCTCATTCCCGCCCGGGAGGTGGAGGTGGCGCGCATCATCGCGATCCGCGGGTCCGGCGGCTCCGATGCGAGGGCAGGGTCTGCGATGAACACGGAGGGCGCGGGCGCGGCGAGCGCCGAAAACGCTCCGCCTCTTTTCCAGGCCTCGGGATGGGTGGAGCCCGATCCCCTGCCGGTGAAGGCCACGGCCCTGATCGACGGCGTGGTGAGGGAGGTGCACGTGCTCGAAGGCGAAGCCGTGCGAAAAGGTCAACTCCTCGCCACCCTCGTCGATGACGACGCGGTGCTGAATCTCCGCACCGCCGAGAGCCGTCTCGCCTCGCTGGAGGCCCTGACCGAGGCCCAAAAGGAACAGCCCGCGATCATCCGATCGGAAATCGCGACCTTGGCCAAAGGTGTGGCGGCAGCGCAAGCCCGACGCGCCGAGCTGGAGGATCAGGTGAAACGCTTCGACGCTCTCGCCAAGGCGGGCGCGGGGGCGGTGTCGGAGCGCGAGGTGGCCCTCGCCCGGCTCCAGCTCGCGACGCAGGAGGCGGAGATCGCGGCCCTCGGGGCGCGCGAGGCGGAACTGCTCGGCAAACTCCGTCTGCAGGAGGCGATGACGCGCGATTTCGAAGCGAGGCTGGCGGAGGCGGAGACGGAGGTGGACCGCCGTCGGCTCGAGCTCGAGCGCACCCGCATCGTCTCGCCTCTCGACGGCGTGGTGCTGCGCCTCGCGGCGGTGCCGGGGCAGAAGCGGATGCTGGCGATGGACGATCCCGATTCGTCGACGATCGCGGTGCTCTACGAGCCCACCCATCTCCAGGCGCGCATCGACGTGCCGCTGGCGGAGGCGGCGAAGCTGGCCCCGGGACAGGAGGTGCGGCTGCGCTCGAGCCTGCTGCCGGAGCGGGTCTTTCACGGGGTGGTGACGCGGATCGCGGGCGAGGCCGATCTGCAACGCAACACGCTGCAGGCGAAGGTGCGCATCGCCGACCCTGATCCGCGCCTGCGGCCCGAGATGCTCTGCCGCGCCGAATTCCTCGCGCCCCGCGTCGCGGCGGAGGCCACGGGAGTGGGCCAGTCCGCGGCAGGCGCGACCTCCGCGACCTCCGCGACCTCCGCGACCTCCGCGGCGGCCTCGGCGAACACGACGGCCTCGGGCGGGCTCGATCTCTTTGTGCCGGAGGCGGCCCTGACGCAGGTGGAGGGCACGCGGGCGGTGATCTGGAAGATCGACGCCTCGGGCGACCGCATCGCGCCGGTGACGATCGCGCTCGGGGCCGAGCGCCGCGACGATCACCGCCTCGCCCTCGACGGCCTGCTCCCCGGCGACCGCGTCGTGATCGATCCGGCGGACGATCTCCGGCCCGGTGAACGGATCCGCGCGGAACCCTGACAAACCCTCATTTTTTCGATGACCGAAGAACCCTACATCCGCTGCCGCGGGCTGACGAAGACCTACCACAAGGGCCGGGTGGCGGTGACGCCGCTGGAGGAGCTGGATCTCGACGTGGCCCGGGGGGAATTCCTCGCCCTGATGGGGCCGTCGGGCTCGGGCAAAACGACGCTGCTGAATCTCATCGCCGGGATCGATCAGCCGAGCGGCGGCCAGCTCCATATCGGCGACCGCGATCTCGCGAGTCTCTCCCGCGGCCAGCTCACCTCATGGCGGGCGCGGCACTGCGGCTACATCTTCCAGCTCTACCATCTCGTGCCCATCCTCTCCGCCTTTGAAAATGTGGAGCTGCCCTTGCTGCTCGACCCGCGCCTCACGCGGTCCCGTCGTCACGAGAAGGTGCGGGCGGCGCTGGAGCTGGTGGGCCTCTCGGACCGGGCGGGGCACCGGCCCGCGGAGCTGTCGGGCGGGCAGGAGCAGCGCGTCGCGATCGCCCGCGCCATCGTCGCCGATCCGGGCCTGCTCGTGGCCGACGAGCCGACGGGCGATCTCGACCGCGAGGCGGGCGATCAGATCCTCGGTCTCCTCCGCGAACTCTCCACAGCCCACGGCAAGACCATCGTGATGGTCACGCACGATTCCCGCGCCGCCGCCGCCGCCGACCGCATCCTCCACCTCGAAAAGGGCCGTCTCATGGAAGGCCATCGCACCGAGCCGGCCCCGACCTTGCCATGATGCTGCCCCTCCATCTCGCAGTGCTGGCCGCGAAGCAGGTCTCGCGACACCGGCTGCGCACGGTGCTGACGCTGGCGGGCATCGCCAGCGGGATCTTTCTGTTCACCGCGGTCGAGACGATGCAGGCGAGCCTGCGCCTCGCCACGGAAACGTCGGCCGGCGACACGACCCTGGTGGTGTATCGCGAGAACCGCTTTTGTCCCGCCACCTCGCGCCTGCCCGAGCATTACCTCGATGAGATCCGCCGCATCCCGGGCGTGCGCGAGGCCATCCCGGTGCAGATCGTGGTGAACAACTGCGGGGCCAGTCTCGACATCATCGCCTTTCGCGGAGTGCCGCCGACGGACCTGCCGCGCTACAATCCCGATCTCGAGGTGATCGCGGGCTCGATCGACGATTGGACGGGCCGCGACGATGCCGCCCTCCTCGGCGAGAACTTCGCCCGTCGCCGCGGCTTGCAGCCGGGGGATCGCTTCGAGGCGGTGGGCGTGCGCGTGCACGTCGCCGGCATCGTGCGATCGCCCCTGGCGCAGGACAACAATGTCGCCTACGTCCACCTCCCCTTTCTCCAGCAGGCCTCGCGGATCGGGCTCGGCTCAGTGACGCAGTTCAACGTGCGTGTTGATGCGCCGGATCAGCTCGAGTCCGTCGCCGACCGCATCGACGAGGTCTTCGCCTCGGACGCGGAGCCGACCGAGACACGGCCGGAGAAGGCGTTCTTCGCCCAGACGGGGCAGGACCTGATCGAGATCATCGGCTTCACCCGCTGGCTCGGGGTCGGGGCGGTCTTCGCGGTGCTCGGCCTCGTGGCGAACTCGCTCCTCCTCGTGGCGCGGGGACGGGTGAAGGAAAGCGCCATCCTCCAGACCCTCGGTTTCCGCGCCGGCGCCATCGGCGGCATGATGATGTGGGAGGGACTGCTCCTCGGCTTCGTCGGCGGCGCCCTCGGCAGCGTTTCGGCCGGCCTGTTCTTTCACTGGCAGCGCTTCACCTTCGGCAGCGAGGGACTCACCCTCGCCCTGACGCCGAGTCTCGCCGTCACGCTCACCGGCCTCGTGCTCGCCATCCTCCTCGGCCTGCTCGCCTCGCTCTGGCCGGCCCACGTCGCCGCGCGGCATTCCATCGTGGGATCGCTGCGCCACACCTGACGATCATGCTGCCTTTTTCCTACGCCATCCGCCATCTCCTGCGCGATCCCGTGCGGCTCGCGCAGAAGATCTTCGGGGCGGGCCTCGTCGTCTTTCTCATCCTCGCGGCCGGCTCGTTCAACTCGGGCATGACCCGTGTCCTCACCGCCACGGGTTCGCCGCGCAATGTGATCCTGCTCGGGGCGGGCTCGGAGGAGAGCGTGGAGCGCAGCGAGGTCGCCGTGCAGGTGGAGACACAGGCCACGGCCGGGATCCGCGGCATCGCGAGCCGTCTCGGCCAGCCCGCCGTTTCCGGAGAGGTCCAGCACATGGGCTTGGTCAGGGTCTCCGGCCATCCCGAGGCCCGCGTCATCCTCCGGGGCATCACCCCGGCCGCGCTGGAGGTGCATCGCGAGGTGCGCCTCATCGAGGGGCGCTATCCGCGCTCGGGCGAAGTGATCATCGGAGGGCTCGCGCACGAGGCGATGGAGATCCCGTCCGGGGCGCTCGCCCCCGGAGGCACTCTGGAGATGGAGGGCCAGACCTTCACCATCGCGGGGCGATTCGAGGCGCCAGGCACCGTGATGGAATCGGAGGTCTGGTTCGACCGCAACGATCTGATGACCGCGATCAAGCGCGACAAGCTCTCCTGCGTCGTGATCCGCCTCGACTCCGAAGAGGATTTCAAAAACGCCGACCTCTTCTGCAAACAGCGCCTCGATCTCGAGCTCGTCGCCCTGCGCGAGTCCGACTACTACGGCAAACTCGCAGCCTTTTACGGCCCCCTCCGCGGCATGACCTGGCTGACCGCGGCCCTGATCTCCGCCGGGGCCGTCTTCGGTGGATTGAATATCCTCTACGCGGCCTTCGCCTCGCGCATCCGCGAGCTCGCCACCCTGCAGGCCATCGGATTCCGCCGCGGGCCGATTCTCGTTTCGCTGGTGCAGGAAAGTCTCGTCAGCGCCCTCCTCGGCACCCTGCTCGCCGCCTTTCTCGCCATCGTCCTCCTCGAGGGCGCGACGATCCCCTTTTCCATCGGTGCCTTCCACCTCAGCCTGACCCTGCCCGTGATCGGCGCGGGTCTCCTCACCGGCGTGCTGCTGGGCACCCTCGGCACCCTGCCGCCCGCCCTGCGCTGCCTCCGGGCGCCACTCCCCGCCGCTTTGCGATCCTCGTGATAGTAGAAATCCAAACCAAACCAACCCAAAACAAACCAAACCATCTCAACACCATGAAATCGAACCTGATCCTCCCCGCCTTCGCCAGTCTCGCCCTCGCCCTATCCGCCTGCGGCGAAAAATCCGTCGAAACCGCCCGTCCCGCCGATCCGCGGCTCGAAGCGCTCTTTGTCGCGGCGGAGCCCGCCGGAGCCATCTCCGTGATCGAGGCCCGCCAGAAGCCCGAACCCGGCACCGAGGTGACCGTGGTCGGTCGTGTCGCCGGAGCGATGGAGCCTTTCTCCAAAGACTTCGCCACCCTCGTCCTCGCGGACAACACGGTGATGACCTGCGAGCGCGAGCCCGGCGACACCTGCGAGACCCCTTGGGACGCTTGCTGTGTCGAGCCCGGCGTGCTCGCCGCCTCGCGCCTCTCCGTGCAGGTGAACGGGGCCGACGGGAAACCCCTCGACGCGACCCTCAAAGGCGTGAAGGGCCTGAAGGAACTCGACCAGATCGTCATCCGGGGCAAGGTCGCGCCCGGATCGACGGCCGAGAATCTCATCGTCGAGGCCTCCGGTATCTACCGTCGACCGGTGGAGATCGGCGCGAGCCGCTGATCACCGAAGTCCGAAAGGAAAGCGGCCTCGCCTCCGTCGCTCGTCGAGCGAAGGGAGAGCAGGTCGGGAGTCGGCTTCCCCACGCGTCCCTCAATCCAGCGGCTTGATGGCGATGCGCTGGGCCGTCAGGGCTCGAGTGCCTCGTCTGGTTGGCCGTTTGTCTTTTGGGAAAGGTAGAGTCCGAATCCGATGGTGGAGTATCCCCATTTCAGAGAGGCATCTCTCCACCGCTTCTCCTTTGTCAGCGGCCGGCTCCTGGCCTCTTCTTTTCGGGATAACGTTAAATGTGGTGGCACGGCGGCTCAGGACTCACAGAGCGAAGCGAACGAGAGAGGTGGCCCCAGCGGACGGAGCCAAGGGCTTGATTGGATTTGAGGTTTGAGAGTTGGGGCGTTCTCGGCAGATTTCGACCCAGAACCATGAAAAAGAAGAACCGAAGAAATTTTACCGCGGATT
>Ga0209573_1002842_pt1 | contig 20633 bp, 16 predicted proteins | sample TNRBio252014_DNA_FD_185870 | JGI IMG/M metagenome (GOLD analysis project Ga0209573, IMG submission 185870) | Wastewater treatment Type I Accumulibacter community from EBPR Bioreactor in Madison, WI, USA - TNR Reactor_6/25/2014_ DNA (SPAdes)... | ecosystem: Engineered > Bioreactor > EBPR >...
AACGGTGAGCAGTTAACAGTGGACAGTGAACAGTTGGTGACGGCAAGTGGGTCGCCGGCGCAACTTGCCACCCGCAACCTGCAACCTGCCACTCTCGTACTGATCAGCCCGGATCCCAACAGCGTGTTCCGGCTGTCGGCCGGAATGCCGGCTGAGTTACAGCAGGTACGCCTAGCCGCGCGACCGTTGGGCGCGACGCTGCCGGCCGAGGTGACGTTCCTGGTCAACGGCCAGCCGGCCGGTCGGGCGACGAGACTGCCCTTCGAGACCTGGTGGACGCTCCAGCCTGGCGCGTATTACGTCACTGCCGTAGCGACGGCCGCGAACGGGCAGCAACTAACGAGTGAGGGAATTTGGATCCAAGTCGAGTAAGATTTTTCGCAATGCTCCCGCCCGTTCACGGAACCGGCGGCATAGGCCCACGAGTAGCGGATCACGGATCCGCCCAGAGCAAGTCGAATGGATGCTGAGGTCAATATGTCCAGAAAAACGTCCCACCGAGTCTACACAGCTCTCTTGATCGTTATCATCGCCAGCCTGTTGCTGGCAAGCTGCGGCCAGCCGGCGCCGCCAGCGCCTGGCCCTGAGCCGCAGAACGTTCCGCTGGACGTGACGCCCGCGCCTGAGGCTGAGCCATCGGCCACTGCCGCGCCGACGGTCGCGCCCACGCCCACCCTGCCGCCGCTGGACCTGCCGCCGGTGGCCGTGTCCACCGCGCCGCAGCGCGGGCAAACCCAGCCGCTGGACGCGCCGATCACTATCACCTTCGACCAGGCCATGGATGAGGCCAGCACGGCGGCGGCCTTCGCCATCGAGCCGCCCGCGCCAGGTCAGGCCGTGGTGCACGGCGACGCGCTGGTGTGGACGCCTAGCGAGCCATTGGCGCGCGGCGAGAGCTACCGCGTGCTGGTCAGCCAAGAGGCGCGCAGCGCCAAAGGCGAGCCGTTGGTCGCCCCGGTCGATCTGCGCTTCGCCGCGGCCGGCTTCCTGGAGGTGACCAGCAGCCAGCCGGCCGCCGGCAACGAGGAGGTCAGCGTCGACTCGCCCATCACGGTGATCTTCAACCGGCCCGTCGTGCCGCTGACCAGCGTCGGCCAGCAGGCCGGCCTGCCCAGCCCGCTGCGCATCGAGCCGGCTACTCCCGGAGCCGGCCAATGGCTGAATACCAGCATCTACAACTTCAAGCCGGCCACGGCGCTGGCGGGCGGCGCCGACTATAAAGTCACCGTGCCGGCCGGCCTGACCTCCGTCGACGGCAGTCTGCTGGCAGAAGATGTGGTGATCACGTTCCAGACCGCCAGCCCGGTTGTGCTCAGCGTGCAGCCCGACGGTCCCATGGCCTGGCCGACCCGGCCGATCAGCGTCACGTTCAGCCAGCCGATGGACCGCGCGGCCACCGAGGATGCCTTCATCCTGCGCCGTGACGAGACCCAGACGTCCGCTGCCGGCCGCTACACCTGGAGCGCCGGCGACCGCGTGCTGCGCTTCCAACCGCTGGCGTCTCTGGAGTACGACGCCGCCTACACCGTCGAGGTGGGCAGCGGCGCGCGCGCGGCGACCGGCGCGGCGACCCTGCGCGAGCCGTTCGTGGCCCGCTTCCAGACAACACCCAAGATCGGCATCGTCAGCACGTCGCCGCCCGACGGCGCCACCGGCGTGGCAGTGGAAAACGCCATGAACGTCCTCTTCCAGGGCATCGTCGACGAGACCAGCCTGGGCAAAGACGCGTTCACCATCATCCCCGAGCCGACCGAGGTCTACAGCTACTTCTACGCCTACGACAATCGCTGGCTGATCAGTTGGCCGCGCGAGCCGGAGACCGCCTACACGATGACGCTTTCCGGCGACATCGCGGACGTGTTCGGTAACACACTGGGCGAGCAGCGCATCCGCTTCCAGACCGGGGAGCGCCGTCCCTTCGCCCACCTCAACGTACCCAACGACATCGGCACCTACAACGCTTACACCAGCACTGTGATCGCGGCCAGCTACCGCAACGTCAGCCGGCTGGACTTCAAGCTGTCCAGCGTCAACGAAAACGAAGCCGCGCGGCTGTTGGGTGTGAACCGTTGGGACCTGATGCGCACCTTTACGCCCAAGACCGAAGCGCTGCTGCGCGAATGGTCGGTGGCAGTGGACCCAAAGCGCAACACCAACAATCTGATCAAGGTGCCGCTGGCTGAGGACGGCGGGCCGCTGCCGTCAGGTATCTACTGGGTGGAAATGCGCGCGCCGGAGGTCACCTACGGCGACGGATCTCAGGAGTCGGGCCAGTTGGCCCCGCGCCACCTGTTGATCGTCTCCCCCTTTAATTTGATCACCAAACGCACAGTCGGCGAGATCCTGGTCTGGGCCACGGATTTGCAGTCCGGCCAGCCAGTGCCCGATCTGGCGGTGCGCATCGTGGGCGACAGTGAAGTCAAGGCCATCACCGACAACGATGGCATCGCGCGCGGCGCGGCTACCACCAAAGAGCCGTGGAACCCGGTTACCGTCTTCGCGGGATCGGCTGACGCGGCGGCCGCCGCGGCAGGTGAACCCCGCCCCTACGGCGTGACCAGCACCGACTGGCAGAATGGGCTGGCCTCCTGGGATTTCAACCTGCCCAGCGAGTATCCGCCGCCCCCTATGCAGGGATACTTCTACAGCGATCGGCCCATCTACCGGCCGGGGCAGACGGTCTACTGGAAGGGCATCCTGCGGGTGGACGACGACGCCATCCTGCGCCTGCCGGAGCCGGGAACCAAGGTCAACGTGGTGATCCGCAACGACCGCGGCGAGGAGATCTATAAGCAGCAGCACGAGACTAACGCCTTCGGGACCATCGACGGCGCGCTGCCGCTGGCGGAGGAAGCCACCACCGGCTTCTACAACCTGGAGGCGCAGCTGGCCGGCTGGCCCCAGGACGCGACCTACCAGCCCTATTTCGGGCTGGGCTTTCAGGTAGCCGAGTACCGCAAGCCGGAGTTCACCATCGAGCTGAGCAGCGAGAAGCCGGAGGTGCTGGGCGGCGACGTGATCACGGCCACGGTCAGCGGCGAGTTCTTCTTCGGCGGGCCGGTCAGCAACGCCAAGGTCGAGTGGTCTGCGTTCACCGAGGACGCGTTCTTCACCTTCAGCGGCGACACGCCGGGCCGATGGTACAGCTTCAACGATTACACCGGCTGGGACCCGATGCTGCAAGGGCGTTGGGGCGGCGTGGTGGCCAGCGGCTCCGGGGTGACCGGCGCCGACGGCGGATACACCTTCCAGATACCGGCCGACATCAGCGACAAGACCGCCAGCCAGCGCTTCAGCATCGACGCGCGCGTGACCGACCTCAACAACCAGGAGACGGCCAAGAACACCTCGGTGATGGTGCACAAGGGGCTGGTCTACCCCGGCGTCTCTCCGCGCGGCTACGTCAGCATCGTGGGCCAGCCGGCCACCGTCGACCTGCTCACCGTGGACTGGGCCAGCCAGCCCGTGCCCGACCAGGAGCTGACCGTGGTGGTCAGCCAGGCCGAGTGGCTGAACGTGCAGAAGCAGGCCGACGATGGCCGCTTCTACTGGACCAGCGAGGTCAAGGAGACGCCCATCCTGACCGACACCGTCGCCACGGACAGCCGCGGCGAGGCCGTCTTCACCTGGACGCCAGAAACAGGCGGCCAGTACAAGATCAACGCCACGGTGGTGGACGAGCTGGGCAACGCGGTGCGCAGTGCAGCCTTCACCTGGGTCAGCAGCGGCGAACAGGGCGCCTACGTGCCGTGGCGGGTGGATAACAACGACCGCATCGAGCTTGTGGCCGACCAGAAGCTGTATCAGGTGGGCGATACGGCCAAGGTGCTGGTTCCCCATCCCTACGAAGGGCCGGTGGAGGCGCTGGTGACCATCGAGCGCGGCACGATCATCGAGACGCGGCAGATCACCCTCAACGGCAACAGCGAGACCATCGAGATACCGATCACCGAGGACTACGTGCCGAATGTGTTCGTGTCGGTGGTGATTGTCAAAGGTGGCTCGGTCGGCCCCTCCGGGGGGCTGCGCACAGACCGGCCACAGCAAGATACCAGTAATGACCTGGGCAGCTTCAAGCTGGGCCTGGTTGAGCTGCCGGTGGACAACCGCATCAAGGAGATCACCCTGACCTTGACGCCCAGCCAGGAGGTGCTGCGGCCGGGCGAGACCGTCACCTTCACCGTGCAGGCGGCCGACTGGCAGGGCAAGCCGCTGCAGGCCGAGATCTCGCTGGCCCTCATCGACAAGGCCATCCTCAGCCTGGCGCAAAGCCCCAACCAGCCGCTGCTGGACAGCTTCTACCGCCAGCGCGGGCTGGGGGTGCAGACGGCCAGCAACCTGGTGCTGAACCTGGACCGCCTCAACCTGCAACTGGAGGAGGGGGCCAAGGGCGGCGGCGGCGGCGATGGCATGATGGGCATCGAGCTGCGCACCGAGTTCGAGGACACCGCGCTGTGGGACCCGACCGTCGTCACCGACGAGAACGGCCTGGCCGAGGTCAGCGTCAAGCTGCCCGACAACCTGACCACGTGGCGGCTGGAGGGCATCGCCGTGACCGTGGACACCGAGGTCGGCCAGGCCACGGTCGAGATCAAGACCAGCCTGCCGCTGCTGGTGCGGCCGGTGCTGCCCCGCTTCTTCACCGTGGGCGACCAGGCCGAGATCGGCGCGATCGTGAACAACAACACCGAGCTGGACCGCACCGTGAAGGTGACGCTGGACGCCGCTGGCCTGGCCACCGACGCCCAGTTGAGCCAGATCATCGCCGTGCCGGCCGGCCAGCAGGCCAAGGTCACCTGGCCGGTGGACGTGCTGACCCCGTCCGGCAGCGAGACCAGCACGGTGATCCGCTTCACGGCCGTCGAAACCGGCGCAGCCGCCGGCCAGCAGCCGCTGGGCGACGCGGTCGAGTTGACCCTGCCGGTGATCCGTTACAGCTCGCCGGAGACCGTGGCCACGGCCGGCACAGTCGGTCCCGACGAGACCCGCACCGAGGTCATCGCGCTGCCGGCCAACGTCGATCCGACCCAGGGCGAGTTACGGGTGCGGCTGGATCCTTCCCTGGCGGCCGGCACGCTGGAGGGCCTCGCCTGGCTGGAGCACTTCCCCTACGAGTGCAGCGAGCAGATCGTCAGCGCCTTCCTGCCCAACGTGGCGACCTACGAGGCCTTGCAGACGCTAGGCATCGAGCGGCCTGACTTAGAGGCCAAGCTGCAAGACCAGATCGCCGTGGCCGTGCAGCGCCTGTTGCAGCGCCAGAACCCCGACGGCGGCTGGGGCTGGTGGGCCAGCGACGAGAGCCGCGCCTTCGTCAGCAGCTACGTCACCTTCGGTCTGGTGCAGGCCAAGAACGCCGGTTTCGCAGTCGACTCGGCCGCGCTGGAGCGGGCCATCGGCTACGTGCAGCGTCAACTGCGGCCGGTGGATGCGCTCGAAGGCTACGAGCTGAACCAGCAAGCCTTCATGCTCTACGTGCTGGCCGAGGCCGGCGAGGGCGACGTGGGCCGCACGACGGCGTTGTACGAGGTGCGCGAGCGGCTGGCCAACTACGGCAAGGCGCTGCTGGCCCTGAGCTTCGCCCTGCTGGACGATCCCACCTCCGACCAGCGCACCAAGACGCTGCTGGACGACCTCAACGCGGCGGCCATCGTCTCGGCCACCGGCGCGCACTGGGAAGAGGAGGGCGTCGACTGGTGGACCATGAACAGCGATCTGCGCAGCACGGCTATGGTGCTGGACGTAATGGCCCGCATCGACCCGGCCAACGCCCTGGCCCCCAACGTCGTCCGCTGGCTGATGAGCACCCGCACCGACGGCCGCTGGGGCACCACGCAGGAGAACGTCTGGTCGATCCTGGCCCTGACCCACTGGATGGCAGCCACGGGCGAGCTGGACGCCGACTACAGCTACACGGTGACCTTCAACCGCGACGAGCTGGCCAGCGGCGCGGTCACCCGCGACAACGTGGACGAGCCCATCGACCTGCGCGTGGCCATCCAGGACATGCTGTTGGACGAGGCCAACGGCCTGTTCATCAGCCGCTCCACGGAGGGCAGCCAGAGCGGCGCGGGCCAGCTCTACTACAGCGCCTACCTGGAGACCTTCCTGCCCGCGGCCGAGATGCAAGCGCTGGACCGCGGCGTGGTAGTGGCGCAGCAGTACCGCCTGGTGGACCCGCTGACCGGCAAGGCGTCCGACCAGCCCATCAGCGAGGCCAAGATCGGCGACACCATCCAGGTCAAGCTGACCCTCGTCGCGCCGACCAACCTGTACTACCTGCTGGTCGAGAGCCCGCTGCCAGCCGGCGCCGAGGCCATCGATCCCAGCCTGCTCAACACCAGCCTGGTCTACGAAGAGCCGGGGTTGGAGCGGGTGGACGAGGGCACGCCCTGGTTCTGGTGGACGCCCACCGCGGTCGACCTGAGGGACGAGAAGGTGGCCCTGTTCGCCACCGAGCTGCCGGCCGGCACCTACGAGTACACCTACCAGATGCGCGCCAGCCTGCCGGGCCAGTTCCAGGTCCTGCCAGCCGTCGCCTATCAGATGTACTTCCCGGAGGTGTGGGGACGGAGCGCGGGGAGTGAGTTCGTGATCGGTAATCGGTGATCGGTTAGTGGAATGAAACGGGCCCCGCCGGTGTGGTGGGGCCTGTTTTTTTGGTTGGGGGTGTGGAGAAGGGTTGCGCCGTTGGGTTGGGCTGGGCGACGGGCCATCCACGAATGCTGCACGAACCTGTGGCGAATTATGCGCGCCCCAGCAGTTCAGTCTCCGCTGGCATCACTCCTGCCTGACCGTTGTAATTCAGAGACACATTCCATGCTGGTGGCTTTGGTGCATTCGTGGCCCCAATTCGTGGATGGCCGCCGCTCTAAGTCACATCCAACGCCGGCGGAACATCCCCCATCGCTCGCAGCGCTGGATGTCACGTAGCCGGGCCAAAGCAGTCCGTGATGCGGATCTCGTCGTTGATCGTGCACTTGGCCGGGTCCCAGATGATCATGGTCCGGCTGCGGTTGAGCTCATACTTCGCGCGATCCTCCGGGCTGGCGTGATAGACCGTCGGGATCCAGCGCAGCGGGACAGACATGATCCGGCCGTCGGCGAGCTCGACGTGCATGTGCTCGTCGTCGAAGTGGACGTCGCGGATGGTCGCTTCGCGGGGGAACGTATATTCGGAGATGGGATACTGAACCTTGAACTTCTTCATGCGGTGTTTTCTTCTAACGAGTCCTACGCTGGCGGTCAGGCAGGCCTGGCCGGCGTAGTGTCAGCCAAATGGCGTGTTGGCACTGGCCGGCGGCGCGTTGGCGGATGTGCAGGGTGGGGTGCGGGGGCATTGTTTGCATAGTCTCACCTGCCAACGATCTGATCAAAGATCAGGTTAGCACAGTCGACGCACGCCGCCTTGACAGTCTGCCAATTGTGCCAGCGCGGGTCCAGGTTCTTGTACTCGGCCAGGTTCATCTCTTCAAGATCATACGGAAGTGGGTTGGCAAGCTGGACCTGCAACTGCTGTAAGGCTGATTCGTCGTTGGGCTGGGGATAAAGGCGATCGAATGGGTTCAGGGCAAGGATCATATGCTCAGCTCCCATGTGATCGGCCAAAGCGACGAAATCAAGATAGTCCCGCGTGGCATTGCGTCGCAGGATCAGCACGCCCTTGATCCGCAACATTTCGGCTTCGGTGGGCAGGGTGAGCGTCTCGCCCTGGTAGTCGATCTCGGTAGTTTCCAACGGCTCGTCGCGGATCAGTTGCCTGACCCCCGTCTCGATCCCGTCAAGGCTGCCCAAGATTTGCACGGGACGTTGCACGCGTGCCGTCCTCCAGCCCGCAACCGCCTCCAAGTCCGCCAGCGTTTGGTCGAAGCGCAGGCGCAGGTCGGTCAAGACATGATCGGCGTCGGTGGATAAGCGGTGGGCAGCGTACACAGCAGCCGCGCTTCCGCCGACGAGAACTGCCCCTGGCAGGATGCGCTGAAGGTGCGTAGCAGCAGCCAGCACCTGTTCCCACTCAGGCAAGGTATCGTTCGGCATATTGCTTCCAGAAGTGATAGCGTTGCGCATACGGATCGGCCACGTGCGCCTGGCAGACGCGCAGCACCTTCTCGAACAACGATCGATCTTCCAGCGCGGCCTGGCGTAGCTCGGCCCAGTCCCGCCGCTTGCCGCGGGCGATGATGTCGTCGATGGCGGCCAGGGTGTACTGCTCGTGGGTGAGATGGCGGTGTTGCATGGCGAGATTATACCGCCAGACGGGGCGTTCTGCCAAGAGCGCGAGACAAAACAAGCATGCCCGCCGATATTGTGTTTGGCTAATGCAATCTGTCGGTGTACAATCCATGCACCATGGGCGTCGGACCTACGATAGGCCCCCACCAAGAGGAGTTCCCATGACGGTAGCAATGGCGCAGATTGCCAGAGAACTAACCATGTCCCGCAGCGAACTGGAGCGCCGCAGCCTCGAGGCGTTCATCGAACGCGAACGTCGCCTGGTGAACCTGGATATCGCCGACCTGCAGGATCGCTACGGTGTGCGCACGGCGCGCGATCTGGCCAACCCCATCGAGATCAAGGCCGTCTACAGCCATCCCGCGTGGGAGGAGATGATCGAGTGGGAACGGCTAGAGGCCTACTTGCAGCGTCTCAACCAGTGGCAAACTGAGTTGAGTTGACCATGTACGATCAACTTGCACGCATCGCCACGACAACGCCCCTGACCATCCAGAAATCGCCACCCATCCCAAGCACTTCCACAATGGCGCCGAAGATCAGGTCGAGGAAAGCTACGTCCCCGACGATCCGCGAGCGGGGCTACGGGAGTTCCTGAGATTCGTTGTTCAGCAGTTGGAGGATGTGGGGGAATAGCCCCTGGCGAGATCCAGGGTACGCCGCGCCGTGCCCTCCAGATTGGTCCAGTCGCCCGCATAGGCTTGATACGCCATGCCGGCCAGTCCGATGTGCAACTGGCAGCACAGCAGGCGCTGCTCGAAGCCGGGCACGGCCAGGCCGGTAGCGGCGTAGTGACGCCGGGCCTCCTGCACGAAGTCGATGCGCTGCCAGGCCGGGTACCAGGGCTGCCAGAAGCTGAGCCAGGCCAGGTCGTAGAGGAAGTCGCCCGCCATGGCGCAGCCCCAGTCTAGCACGCCGGTGATGCGCTCCCCATCGACCAGGACGTTGTAGTGCAGCAGGTCGCTGTGGATCAGGCAGTGTAGATCGGGGAGGCCATCCGCCAGGCTCTCGAGGCGGCGGTAGGCCGCATCGAACGGCTTGCTGCCCACGGCTGAGGCTGCCAGCCGCGCCCGCCAGCCGTGGATGCGGTCGCCCGGCCGGTCGTTGGCCACATCCAGCAGCGCGGCCCGCCAACTGGCGTGCGGCGCGTTGCCCGCAGCGTCCCAGCCCCCATAGCCGATGGTGTGTGACAAGTCGGCCAGGCGCATGGCGTCCAGCGCGGTCAGCAGCGCCGGCAGCAGACCGCGCATCTGCGCCTCGTCCACGTTGTCGATATAGCCGCCGTAGACGCGCTGGGCGATGGCGTAGGCCCCGCCGAAGGCCTCGCCCAACTCAAGCACAGCCGGGATGGGCAGGGCCGGGCCGGCAAAGGCCGCGGCCAGCCGATCCCGTGCGAAGTCGTCGCCGTGCAGGCCAAAGCGGATGACGTAGTCGCCGCCGGCCCGCCGGAAGGCAAAGGCCTGCGACCACTCGCCAGCCCCTAGCGGCGCGACGCCGCCGGCGTCCCCAGCGAAGCGGGCGGCGAGGAAAGCCTGGGCACAGGCAAGGTCAACCATCGTCGCTCAATACCGCCCCATCTCCTCCGCCAACGGCGTCAGCAACTCCAGCTTCCACGGCTCCATGCGCGGGGCGACGGAGCAGGCGGTGCTAAGGATGTAGCCGCCGCCGGGCATGCCGGTTCGGATGCGGTCGGTCGCGTGGGCGATGACCTGCTCGGCCGTGGTAACCATCAGCAGCTCGACCGCGTTCATGTTGCCCTTAATGAAGGCCCGCTCGCCGATCTGCGCCTTGGCGTCCCGCAGCTCTACGTTGCCCAGCGGCGGCGGGTCCAGGGTGTCGATGCCCTCGGTGTGGGTCTCCAGCATCAGCTCCAGCCGGTCACCGATGCTGCCGCAGGTGTGGGTGTAGACCGGCACGCCCTCGGCCTTGACCGCGTCAGCCACACGGCGTTCGAAGGGCAGCACGTAGCGTTTATACATGCGTGGGGAGAGCAGCGGCCCGCCGGCGAAGGCCGACGAGATCAGCACCGCATCGACGCCGTGCCGCGCCTGCGCCACGGCCCATGTCACCGAGGCTGCAGTCAGCCGGTCCAGCAGCGCCAGCGCCTTGCCGGCGTCCTCCAACATGCTGGTCAGCGCCTGCTCGTAGCCGAGCAGCTCCATGTAGTGGGTGAAGGGAGAGAACACCTCGCCATGCACCGACACATCATCGCCCACCTTGGCCTTGACCAGGTCGATGGTGTCAAAAAAGTAGTTGGGCGGCTCGGCCAGCGGACCCGGCGCGGCCTTGCCGTCCAGCCAGGGCGTGTGGTAGGTGTTCCAGACGTAGCCGCGCAGATCGTCGATGAAGTCCAGGTCGTCGGGGTCGATGGCCTCGAAGTCGGCGCGGGCCGGCCGTCCGGGATCGGCCGGCCGGTGCTGGGCGTTGTCGTCCCAGGGGACCAGGGTCACGTCGTCGTTGCGCCAGGTCAGCAGCTCCCCTTCGTCGGTGGCGCGAATCGACTGCACCTGCTCCAGCAGATCGGACGGCCGGCCGGGCAGGTTGATCAGAATGCCGTCGAAGCGATAGCGCCGCTGCAACTGCACCAACGCCTCGGCAAAGCCCTCGCTGGTGAACCAGATCTCGTGCGGCTTCAGCGGCGTGTTCAGAAAGTAATGCCCGATGGCGAGCTGGCACATCACCGGCACACGGTCGGGCAGTTGGTGGCGCATGGCGAGGGCGATTCGTTCGCGTCCGTTCATGGTTGTTTGATATCCGTGATACGTGCTCCGCTGATCGAGTAGGCGTCTGTGCCGTATCGAGACCCTCAATACCGTTGGTCGAGTAGGCGTCTGTGCCGTATCGAGACCCTCAATACCGTTGGTCGAGTAGGCGTCTGCGCCGTATCGAGACCTCTAGGTTTCGATACGCTAGAATCGGCCGACCTCATGCGAGTCGCGTCACCTCAACCCGCTACTCAACCCACGTGGCTTACTAACCTTTTACCGCCCCGGCCGTCAGCCCTTTGATGAATTGCTTGGACATCAGCAGGTATAGAATCAGGATCGGGATGGCGGCCATGGAGAGGGCGGACAGGATGCGGGTCCAGTTGGTCTGATACTGGCCGAAGAGCAGCGACACGCCCAGGATCACGGTGCGCTGATCCTCGGCGCGGATGAAGATCAGCGGAAACCACAGGTCGTTCCAGACCGGAATCAGGTTGAAGATCACCACGGTGGCCACGGCAGGACGGATCAGCGGCATGATCACCGAGCGGTAGATGCGCAGCTCGCCCGCGCCGTCCACGTGGGCCGCGTCGATCAGATCGCTGGGCAGGCCGCGAATGAAGGCCGTCAGCACGAAAACTGCGATCGGCAGCCCCATCGCGACATAAACCGGGATCAGGCTGAATACGCTGTCGGTCAGCCCCATGGACTGAATGATCTGAAAGATATTGATGGTGCCCAGGCGGATGGGGATCATCAGGCCGGCGATGAAGAAGATGTAGAGCGCCGTCGACCAGCGCGAGCGCCACATGGCCAGTGCGTAGGCGGCCAGTGAGCCCAGCAAGATGATCAAGGTCAGCGAGACCACGGTGACGAAGATGCTGTTGCGGAAGTAGAGATCGAAACGGCCCGCGTTCCACACCGTCTGGTAGCCGTCGAAGGTCAGCGGCCAATGGGGCAGGAAGGGGTTGCGGAAGATCTCGCGCTGCGGCTTGACCGAGTTGATCAGCATGGTGTACACCGGGAACAAAACCACCAGGCACCAGGCAACAAGGATGGTATAGGTCGCAACGGTGGAGAGCTTGAGCTTCTTCATAGCTTACATCTCCGTGCTGCGGCGCTGGGTCGTCACCAGCCAGACCGTCACGCCCACCAGTAGGATTAAGAACATCACCGTAGCCACGGCTGCGCCCATGCCCATGTTGGGAATGGCCACCGGATGCTCGCCGGCGATGGCCGTGCGATAGAAGAAGGTGCCCAGCAGGTCGGTGGAATAGGCGGGCTCGCCGCGCGCGCCGGCCATGGCATAGACGATGTCGAACGCGTTGACGTTGCCCACGAAGGTCAGCACGGCGACGATGCCGATCACCGGCAGCAGCAGCGGGAACTTGATGCGCCAGAAGGCCTGCCAGGAGGACGCGCCGTCGACCCTCGCCGCCTCGGTCAGCTCATCAGGGATGGTCAGCAAGCCGGCCAGGAAGAACATGGTCGGCAGCCCAACCCACTGCCAGACCGACACCAGGGAGATGACAATCAGCGCCCAGGTGGGGTCGCCCAGCCAGGGCAGGGCAAAGCGGTCAAGGCCGATGGCTTTGAGAAACTGGTTGACCGCGCCCCACTGTGGGTTGAGGATCAGCCGCCACAAGAAGCCAATGATGAGCACCGAAAGCGTGGCCGGCAAAAAAATGATGGTGCGCAGCAGGCCATGGCCCTTGATGCCGCTGGCCAGCAGGACGGCAAAGAGCAGGCCCAGGGTGTTCTGCACCAGCATGTGGATGGCGAAGAAGACGGCGGTGTTGCCCAGCGCGTTGAAAAAGCGATCGCGCCACAGGGGAACGGTGAATAGCTGGATGTAGTTGTCGAACCCCACGAAGCGTTCAGGGGTCAGGCCGGTACCCTGATAGAAGCTCAAGCCCAGCGAGTTGAACAGCGGCAGCGCCATGAAGCGCACATAGATCAGCAGCGCAGGCAGCAGGAATAGCAGCCAAATCAGCTTACGCCCTAGCTGGTAGCGGTGGAGGCTCCCTTTCGCCTCGCTGGCGGCGGTGGATTGCGCCATGAAGTCTCCGCAGGAAAGGGCGCGAGCGCCCGCGCAGGATTTCAGCAGGCCACGGATTACACGGATTTCAGAGATCATCCCTGCAATCCGTGCAATCCGTGGCAAGAGATCGTTAGGGCTGGCAGTTCTTGGCCGGCTCGTACCACTGGGCCAAGCCAGCTTGCAGCGCGTCGGCGGCCTCTTGAGCGGTCTCATTGCCAGCCAGCACGGCGATAGCATGGTCCTGCATCAAGGTATAGCCGTCAGGCTGGCCGTCCAGCAGCTTCTCCCAGGCCAGGCGGATGTCCAAACCCGCGCCCTCGTTCAGCGCCAGGAACTCAGCCGCGTGGGCATTGTCCGGCGCCGGCGGGTTGTTGCTGATGGGGAAGAAGCCCGGCAGTTGGTTGGCCAGCAACTTGGCGAACTCCGGCGTGGTCATCCACTCCAGGAAGGTCTTGGCGGCCTCCTTGTTGGGCGAGGCTGCGTTGACGCCCATGCCTGCGTCCAGATGGAAGGTGACGTAGCGCTGGTCCTGCCCTTCAGGCGCCGGAATGCCGAAGACGCCCCATTCGAAGTCAGGCGCTTCGCTCTCGAACACCGGGATGTCCCAGGAACCGCCCAGCCACATGGCAGCCTGGCCCATCAGGAAGAGCTGCTGGCTGTCGTAGTAGGTCAGCGCGGCCTGACCGTCGGGCACGAAGGGGCCAAGATCGGCGACAGCCTGGAAGGCATTGACCATGGCCTCGTCGTTGAAGCAGCGCTCGCCATTCAGATAAGCCTGCCGGCCCTCATAGCCGCCGATGAAGGTCGGCGCCAGGTTCATGAAGACGATCTCGGCGATAGTCCACGCGTCGCCGGAGGCGTTGGCCAAGGGGATATAGCCGGCGTCCTTGATGGTCTGCGCCGCGGCCAGCAGTTCCTGCCAGGTCGTGGGGATCTCGATACCCAGCTCCTGGAAGATGTTCTTGTTGTAGTAGATGCCGTGCGAGACAGCGATGAAGGGCACGCCGTAGGGCGTCCCGTCGGCCGCGGACCAGGGGCCGAGCGAGGCATCGCTGAAGCTTTCCTTCAGGCCAGGCAGATCAGCCAGCGGTTCGATGAAGCCCTCTTCGAACAACTGGCGTGAGGTGGCGAAGGAGCGCAGGTAGTAGAGGTCGGGACCGGTGCCGCCCTCGAGCTGGGTGCGCAGGGTGGCGTTGTAATCGGGCGGGTTGGTGGGGTCGAACTTGATGGTGATGTTGGGGTAGGCTTTGGTGAACTCGGCGATGATGGCTTCCATCTGAGCCACGTCATCGACGCGCCAGGACCCCATGGTGAGGCTGACGGCCTGATCGGCGGCCGGGGCGGGCGCGGGCTCTTCGACAGCCGGCGTTTCAGCAGCAGGTTGCTCTACGGGAGCGGGCTCAGCAGCCGGGGCGGGTGCAGCGGCAGGCGGCGCGCAACTGGTAATCAGCAGCGCCAGCACGACCAACAGTACGACGATGTACTTGGACATGGTCTCCTCCTTTGAGACTGGACAGAAAACATTCAACTAGCCATGCGCCAGTTCCGACACACGGATCTGCGCTTGGACGCGATACCTTGATTATACGCAACTCTCAGGCAATGCAAAAAGCGTCGTCACAACCCTGCGCCAGACGCCTGCCCGCCTGGAGCACACGAAACCGGGAACCACGAACTGTTGCGCAGTTGTTGCGCTCCAGCCACGCGGCTCCCGGTTTCAGCCAGTCAGCAGTTTAGTTCTCAAGTTGGTGGCAGGCCTGACACTGGGTGATGGCAAGGCCTTGGTGATTGGCGGGGAACGGCTTCAATCCGCCGGCCGCGTGACAGGTCAGGCACTGATCCTGAGGCGCTGCGATCGCATGAGGAATCTTGGGCCCGGCAGTACCGCCTCCGCCCGAACCACCTTGGCCGCTGTCATCGAGCCTATGGCAGTCCTGGCAGGTGTCGACGGTGAAGCTGGCGTGACTCGACGGAACCGGCTTCTGCCCGCTCGCGCCATGACAGGTCAGACACTGGTCCATCCCGGCGATGGCATGGGGAATCGTCGGCGCCTCAGCTTCGGGCGCCGGGCTAGGCGTTGAGGCCGGGGGTTGAGGAGTGTCCGTGGGCGCCACAGGCGTAGGGGTCGGTGGTACCGGGGTGGCCGTCGGCGGCACGGACGTCGCGGTGGGTGCAACGGTAGGAGGCACTGCCGTTGGCGGAACCGACGTAGCAATCGGCGCAGCCGCAGGGGCTTGCGTGGCGGCGCCGCTACAGCCCGCCAATGCCAAGGCCAGGATAACCAGCAAAACGAACACAGATTTGGGCATGGTCTTCTCCTCGGATGGGATGTGCTGACAAGAATGACCACTGGATGTGACGCGGCCGCCTTTGGTCAGGGGGTGCCAAGGCCTACGTCAACCGGTCGTGGTGACAGGCAAAGAAGTATACTGAGAACGTAACAGAAGACAAGCTACGCGCTCGGGCCATCGCGCCAACCCAGGACCATCGCAACGGCGTGTTCGCGGGTATGGGAAAGGCTCAAGCGCCAGCCGGCGATGCCCAGCAGTTCAGCGCGCGCCAAGGCCTTGCCATGCAGCCGCAGGCCTGGCTCCCCCGACGGCTGGCGCAGCACCTCAATCTCCGGCCAATCGATCCAGCCGGCGTCATGCATCTCTTGCGGCGCCCAGCCGGTGCCCAACGCCTTGCTGGCCGCCTCCTTGGCCGCCCAACGCGCAGCCAGCGAGCCAGCCCGGCCCGCGCAGTACTCGATCTCGGCCGGCGTATAGACGCGGCGCAAGAAGCGCTCGCCCCAGCGGGCAAGCGCGGTCTCGATGCGGTGGACTTCGATCAGGTCGACGCCAATGGTGTACACGTTGAAAATCCTGGTGGGAACTGAGGGAACTGGGGGAACTGAGAGGAAGCGGGAAGTAGCTTCTAGGTCCTCCAAGTTCCTCCGAGCTCCTCCGCTCCTACAAGCCGCTGGGCATGGCCGGCGTGACCAGCACGTCGTCGAAGCCGTTGATCCGGTTGCTGCGGCCGACGGCGTGGTAGCGAAAGCCCAGCCGGGCCATGTTCTCCGGGTCATAGATGTTGCGGCCATCGAAGATCACCGGTGAAAGCATCGCCGCGTGGACACGGCGCAGGTCCAGGTGGCGGAACTCGTTCCACTCGGTGCAGACCACGATGGCGTCGCAGTCCTGGGCCAGGTCGTAAGGATCCTCGGCCAGGACGATGTCGGGCAGGTAGCGGGTGGCCACCTGCATGGCGACCGGGTCATAGCCCTTGAGCTGTGCACCCTCGCTGCGCAGCAGATTGCCGATCTCCACGGCCGGCGCGTCGCGCATGTCGTCCGTGTTGGGCTTGAAAGCCAGGCCCAGCAGGCCGATGCGCTTGTCCTGCAGGCGGCCCAGCTCCTGGCGCAGGCGATGCACCACCTTGCGCCGCTGGTCGCGGTTGATATCCATCACTGCGCGCAGCAGCGACGGGTGTGTGCCATGCACCAGGGCCATATGCTCCAGCGCCAACACGTCCTTGGGGAAACAGGAGCCGCCGTAACCCAGGCCCGCATCCAGGAAGTAGCGGCCGATGCGCTTATCGTAGCCCATGCCCGCGGCCACCTCCTTCACGTCCGCGCCCAACTCCTCACAGATGGCGGCAATCTCGTTGATGAAGGAAATGCGGGTGGCCAGGAAGGCGTTGGAGGCGTACTTGATCATCTCGGCCGTGCGCAGGTCGGTGACCACGATCGGCGCGCGCAAAGCCAGATGCAGTTGCGCCACCTTCTCAGCCGCGTCTTTGTTAAGTGAACCCAGCACCACGCGGTCGGGGTTGAGGAAATCAGCAATGGCCGAGCCCTCGCGCAAGAACTCTGGGTTGGAGACCACCGCGAAGTCGATGTGCTGCGGCTGAGTGCGCGAAACGATGTCGGCCACCCAGTCGCCCGTGCCCACCGGCACCGTGCTCTTGTTGATGATGACCAGCGGCGCGGTCATGGTGCGAGCGATGGTCTCGGCCGCCATGCGCACGTAGCGCAGGTCCGCCTCGCCATCCACGCCCGACGGGGTGCCCACGGCGATGAAGACGAACTCAGCGCCATCCAACCCCTCTTCGTACGAGGTGGAAAAGCTTAGCCGGCCAGCGCGCACGTTGCGCTCCACCATCTCCTCCAGGCCCGGCTCGTAGATCGGCATCTTGCCGGCCCGCAGCATGTCAATCTTGTCTTGGTTGATGTCCACACATACGACCCGATTGCCCAGATCGGCAAAGCAGGTGCCGGTGACCAGGCCAACGTAGCCGGTGCCGATGACGCAAATGTTTTTCATTGCTTGGAAGCCTCCGAATTTCTTGTACCTATCGTTGCAAGTTTTGGTTGCCACTGAGCCGGCGGTCAAGCAGCGGTTGGGTCGGTTTCGATACGGCGCGGGCGCCTGCTCAACCGCCGGACAGCCTACACCGCCTCAGCGCCCTGTGCCCGTTGGCCGCGCGCAGACTCGACGTCAGCCCAGGAGAGGCGCTCGCGGCGGAAATACCAGGCGCCCAGGATGGTAATCGGGAACCAGAGCGCGGCGTGCAGCACAAGGGTGTAGCCCGCGGCCATGCTGCGCGAGATGCCGTAGGCCGCCAGCACCTCGATGCCGGGCGTGTCGAATGTGCCGATGTAGCCGGGAGCTGAGGGCAGCGTCGTCGCCAGGTTGACGATGCCGTTCATCAGCATCAAGACGTAGAATGGCACCGGAAAGCCGCCGCCCAGATGCACAAAGGCCTGCATCACGAACCAATATTTGAGCGTCTCCGCCAGCCAGATGAAAATCGACGTGACAAAAACCATCAGGACGTCTCTGCCGCTGCCCAGGAAGGCCAGGCCAGTCAGGAAACGCTCCAAAAAGCCATCCAGCGGTGAACGAAAGCGCTCGGGGATGATGCGGCGCACGGTAGCCGCGTACAGGCGCAGGGTAAAGGCAGGCTTCAGCGCCAGCACAAAAAACGCTACCAGCGCAACGAAAAACAGCACGCTGGCAGCCGCCACAAAGATCTGCAAGTTGCGCGGAATATGGACGAACGGCAGTGCGATAAAGACGAACATCAGCATGACCAGCCCATCGAACACGCGCTCGATCACGATGGGGGCCAGGCTGGCGCTCATGCTGACTGCCTCAGTGCGCTTGAGCACGTAGGCTCGCAGCACCTCGCCGGCGCGGAAGGGAAAGATGTTGTTGCCCATGTAGCCGATACAGACGATGGGAAACAGCCGCGCCAGTGAGATCACCTTGATCGGCCGCAGCATATAGTGCCAGCGCCACGTACGCCCCCAAACCGCCACAAAGTAGATGGCTATGGCTGGAATCAGCCAGTAGTAATCTGCCTGGCTGAGCCAATAGCGCACCTCCTTGAGGTCCAACCCGCGCAAGGCGATGAAGAGAAAGATCGCGCTGATCCCAAACCCCAAGATAGTTCGCCAACGTTTTTTCATTGGTCTGGTCTGTTATGCTCCGCAACAAGACGTTCGAGTGGCACGAAGCCAGGCACTATATTATAGCCGAATCCCCGCGCCGCCCTAATTTGTGCGCCACACAGGTCATGGTCTCGATACGCCGCATCTGCTACCCGATCAGCGGAATGGGCAGAAATCAAACAAAAGGCGGCGGGCCGCTTAGGCTGGCCCGCCGCCGGTTTCACTACACCAGTTCAGAGATCAGGCGACTGGTACGGGCTCCGCAGCTGGCTTGGCAGTGGCGGCCGGCAGAACCGAGTCGCCCAAAATCTTCTCCAGAGCCATGATGTGGCTGCATACGCCGGTGCGCACTGCCTCTTCACAGGTGCAGTGCCAGTGGCTCTGGTCGTAGTTGACCTGATAGGTGTTGTGTTCGCCTTTGAACTTGGCTTCGAAATGCGTGAACTCAACGCGTTCACGCTCCTGGGCATATTGCCTGGCTTTGATGATCCGACTGACCAATCCTGTGTCCATGCAGCCCTCCAAGGGGAAGAATGTTGGGTCCAGCCGTAGCTATCTGGACCGCAAGGCATCAACAACTCGCAAAAACAAAAGAACACCAAAATGCGCGGGCATTTTAGTGCTCTTTCCTGGAAACTGGGTGTGCTCTCAGGCAAAATACAGGCATAGCGGGCGATCTCCTGGCCAGTTGGGGGAGCTGACGCAGTCACCCTGCTGGCATCCTCAGTATATGCGCGTTGGCTGCATTTGTCAACCGAGATTTCCGACGATTTGCCTACGCCAAGTGGGCATCATCTCTATTGAGTAGGCTTCTGAAGCCGCAGCGCAAGGATTTCGTAAGACAATCTGCCGGATTGTTCGGAGGCGCTCCGGCCGATTGCGCCATGACAAACCAACGGTCTGCTTCTGCCTGGCTGAACTACGCTTGGCGCGCGACCAGATCGTAGACGTCGGAGCGCGCCCAGCCGGCCAGGCGCGAGACGATGCGGGCGATGCCCGACGGCGCCACGCCCTCGGCCGCCAGCATCTCGATGGCTACACGCACCTGCGCCTCAGGCCAGCGTTGATCGTCGCGCCGCCGTCCCGCGCCCGCGATCACGAGGGTAATCTCACCGCGCGGCGGGTTGGCCGTGAAGTAGGCCAGCGCCCCTGACACCGTCCCCCGCCAAATCTGCTCGTAACGCTTGGTTAGCTCGCGGGCGACCGCGATTTGGCGATCGCCCAGCACGGCCTGCACGTCGGCCAGCGCGTCCACCAGACGGTGCGGCGCCTCGAAGGCGACCACAGCGCCCGGCTCCTCGGCCAACTCGGCCAAAAAGCTGCGCCGCTCGCCCGCCTTGCGCGGCAGGAAGCCCACGAACAGGAAACGGTCAGCCGGCAGGCCAGAGGCGGCCAGCGCGCTGGTGACGGCCGACGGGCCGGGAATGGCCTGCACTGCGTGCCCGGCAGCCATGACAGCCTGCACCAGCTCGTAGCCAGGGTCGGACAGGCCCGGCGTGCCGGCGTCCGATACCAGCGCCACATCCCGCCCAGCCGCCAGCTCATCCAACACGCGGCCTTGCCGGCTGGTCTTCTGGCGATCGTAGGCGTCCGTGTAGGTGGACAGCGGGGTCGAGATGGCGTAGTGGCTCAGCAACTGGCGCGTGACGCGCGTGTCCTCGGCCGCGATCAACGCCACCGCGCGCAACACGCGCAGCGCTCGCTGGCTGATGTCTTCCAGGTTGCCGATGGGGGTGGCGACGAGGTACAGGGTGGGCATGGGGGAGGGGGTGTCACAAGGAATAGAGAACAGCGCATGGAAAACAGAACTGGACGAGGAGGATCGTTGAAGTTTGTACTGACCAGAACGTTTGTGCTATAATTGCGTTATGTCCACGCTGCGGGTCAACTTCCAACTACCGCTGCCGCCCAGCATCAACCAGCAATATGCCACCGTCGATGGCCGGCGGGTGCTGAGCGAGGCTTCGCGCACCTATAAGCAAACGGTGCTGAAGCAAATCCAGCTCCTGCGGCGCAACGGAACCATCAACGACGCCTTCGTGGCTCAGGCCCAGGCTGGCTACCTGGCGCTGTTCATCGACTTCTACTTCGAGACGCCGCTGCGCCGCGACCTGGACGGCGGCCTGAAGATCGCCCAAGATGCCATCTGCGCCGGGCTGGAGACCGATGACCGCCGCGTGGTGGACATTCACCTGGTCAAGCGCACCGACCGCGCCAGGCCGCG
>Ga0209573_1002843_pt1 | contig 20630 bp, 19 predicted proteins | sample TNRBio252014_DNA_FD_185870 | JGI IMG/M metagenome (GOLD analysis project Ga0209573, IMG submission 185870) | Wastewater treatment Type I Accumulibacter community from EBPR Bioreactor in Madison, WI, USA - TNR Reactor_6/25/2014_ DNA (SPAdes)... | ecosystem: Engineered > Bioreactor > EBPR >...
GTCGACCTGGCGCAGGTGCCCGGCACGGGCATCTCGGGGCGCGTGACGAAGTCGGACCTCGCCGCGTTCCTCGAGGCTGGAGGCACTCCGGCCCCGGCTGCCGCAACCGCTCCCGCTCCGGCAGTTCCTGCCGCCGCGCCCCCGCCGGCTCCAGCCCCGGCCCCCGCCGCAGCTCTCGCCCCGCCGGCCGCCCCGGTCGCGGCAGCGGCTCCTCCCGCTCCGGCCGCCCCCGCCAGGCCCTCGCCCGCCGTTCCCGTCATCGCCTTCCCCGTCGGCGCGAACGTCTCGGTCGAAGCGATGTCGCCGATGCGCAAGAAGATCGCCCAGCGGATGGTGGAGTCGAAGACGACCTCGGCCCACGTCGCCACGGTCTTCGAGGTCGACTACACGGCCATCGCGAAGCTGCGCGAGAAGGTGAAGGACCGCTTCGCCGCCCAGTACGGGACGAAGCTCTCCTACATGCCCTTCATCTTCAAGGCGGTCATCGCCGGCCTCAAGGCCCGCCCTTCCGTCAATGCCTCGGTCTCCGGCGACGACATCGTCTACCACCGCGACATCAACCTCGGAGTGGCCGTGTCGCTCGACTGGGGCCTCATCGTCCCGGTCATCAAGAACGCCGACGACCTCTCGCTCGTCGGCCTGGCCCGCGCCGCCAACGACCTCGCCGGCCGGGCGCGGACGAAGAAGCTCCTCCCCGACGACGTGCAGGGGGGCACCTTCACCATCACGAACCCCGGCGTCTACGGATCCCTCTTCGGCACGCCGATCATCAACCAGCCGCAGGTCGCCATCCTCAACATCGGGACGATCGAGAAACGGGCGAAGGTCGTCGAGCTGCCCGACGGCACCGACACCATCGCCGTCCGGACGATGGGCTACCTGGCTCTGTCGTTCGACCACCGGCTCGTCGACGGGGCCGAGGCCGACGCCTTCATGGGCGTCGTCAAGGCCACGCTGGAGAGCGGGAGCTTCCCGGAGATCGATTGACTCGAGGACGGCCGCGCACGGCCGCGGAACACGGGAACGGGGGGCCTCCGGGCCCCCGTTTTCGTTCCGGCAGCACGGACGCCGCGGTGAAGGGGGGCGCGTGAGGGGATTCGCCGGGACGACCTACGACGAGGTGCCCTACATGGCCGCCTCGTTCGCGAACACGCATCCGGAGATCCTCGCGGCGACGGCACTGAGGCGCGGGCTCGAACCGCCCCCTCTCGCCGGCGCCCGCGTCCTCGAGCTGGGCTGCGGCCGCGGCGCCAACCTCGTGCCGATGGCGGGCACCATGCCCGACGCCGAGTTCGTCGGCATCGACCTTTCCCGGAGGCAGATCCAGGAAGCGACGGCCGCGGCCGCCGGCACGGCGAACGCCACGTTTCACGCGATGGACCTTCGCGACCTCGACGAAAGCTTCGGCCGGTTCGACTACATCATCGGGCACGGCCTCTACTCGTGGGTTCCGCCCGGCGTCCAGGAGGCGATCCTCGAGGTCTGCGCGCAGCGGCTGTCGCCGGCAGGCATCCTCTATCTCAGCTACAACACCTTCCCCGGCTGGCACCTCGGCCTCATGTTCCGGGAAATGATGCTCTTCCGGATCCGGAAGACGCCGGACCCCGCGGAGCGCCTTCGCCAGGTGCGGGAGCTCATGCGCTTCCTCGCGACCTCTGCGAGGTCCGAAGGGACCCTCTGGTCGATCCTTCTCGAGGATCAGGCCTCGTACGTCGAGGAGGCGAAGGACTGGTACCTCCTCCACGACGACCTGGAAGCGGAGAACAACCCCGTCTATTTCTCGGAGATGGTCGAGCGTGCCGGAAGGCACGGCCTCCAGTACGTGGAGGACGTGCTTTTCGGGAGCCCGGACGAGATCCTGGCCCCGGAGGTCGCCGAGACCCTCGACCGGCTCGCCACGGACCGGATCGAGCGCGAGCAGTATCTCGACTTTCTCCGCAACGGCCGGTTCCGGCAAAGCCTCTTCTGTCACGCCGGGCTCACTCTCGCGCCCGGGCCGGTTTCCGGCTCCTGACGAGCTGCTACATTCCCGGCAGAATGCGCCGCGACCTCGATGTCGTCTCCCTCCTCCCGCTCGGACCGCGGCCCTACGACGACGTCGTCGCTCTCCAGCAGGACGCCCGGACGCGGGCGAAGGCGGGAGGGCGGGAAACGCTCTTCCTCCTCGAGCACGCGGACGTCATCACCGTGGGGCGGAACGCGGGAACGGGCGACCTCCACGTCCCCGCCGGTCAGCTCGAGAGCCTCGGCGTGACGCTCCGCCCGTCGGACCGGGGCGGCAAGCTGACGTTTCACGGGCCGGGCCAGCTCGTCGCCTACCCGATCCTGCGCCTCGAGGGGAGCGAGCGCGACGTGAAGCTCCTGGTGCGACGCCTCGAGGAGGTCCTCATCCTCACCGCCGGCGACTTCGGCGTCGTGGCGGCCCGCAGCGACGTCCCGGCACGGTGGTCGTCGGTGTGGGTCGGGAACGACAAGCTCGCCGCCATCGGCGTCCACCTCTCCGACTGGGTGACGACACACGGCGTGGCCCTGAACGTCACGACGCAGCTCGAGCGCTTCGACCTGTTCGTCCCGTGCGGCATCCCGGACGGCGGCGTCACGTCGCTCGAGAAGGCGCGGCCCGGCCTTCCTCCGCCCTCCGTGGCCGACGCCGCGGAGCGCTTCGTCGTCCACTTCGCCCGGGTTTTCGACCGCGCGCCGGCCGACGAGCCCTTCCCCTCCGCCGCGACCGCCATCGGCGACTGACCGCGGCCCCCTATACTTCCCGCCTTCGCAAAGGGGGTCCCCATGTGCCTCGGAGTTCCCGGCCAGATCCTCCGCATCGACGAGAGCCCCGTCGGCATGACGATGGGGGTCGTCAGCTTCGGCGGCGTGACGAAGGAGATCTGCCTCGCCTACGTCCCCGAGGCGGTGGTCGGCGACTACGTCCTCGTCCACGTCGGCTTCGCGATCTCGAAGATCGACGAGGAGCACGCGAACGACATCTGGGCGGCGCTCGAGGAGATGGGCGAGCTCGGAAGCCCCGAGAGCCCGACGAAGGCCGAAGTCTCGTGAAGTTCGTCGACGAGTACCGGAGCGAGGCGGACGTCCGCAAGGTCGCCGACTCGATTCGCGCGCTCGTCACCCGTCCCTGGACCCTCATGGAGATCTGCGGCGGGCAGACCCACACGCTGATCAAGTATGGCCTCGACCGGATGCTCCCCGAGCTCGTCACGCTGGTCCACGGGCCGGGCTGCCCCGTCTGCGTCACGCCGCTCGAGCTGATCGACCGCGCCGTCGCCATCGCCCGCCGCCCCGAGGTCACGTTCGCCTCGTTCGGCGACATGCTCCGCGTCCCCGGCTCCGAGCTCGACCTCCTCTCGGTGAAGGCCCGCGGCGGCGACGTGCGGATGCTCTACTCGCCGCTCGACGCGGTCCGGCTCGCGCAGAAGCTGCCGGAGAGGCAGGTCGTCTTCTTCGCCGTCGGCTTCGAGACGACGGCCCCCGCCATCGCCGGCGCGCTCCTCGAAGCCGAACGGCTCGACCTCCCGAACTTCTCGGTCCTCGTTTCCCACGTTCTGGTCCCGCCCGCGATGGAAGCGCTCCTGTCCTCGCCCGCCTGCCTCGTGAAGGGGTTTCTCGCCGCGGGGCACGTCTGCACCGTCATGGGGACGCACGAGTACCTCCCCATCGCCGAGAAGTACCGGATTCCGATCGTCGTCACCGGATTCGAGCCGCTCGACCTGATGGTCGGCATCCGGATGACGCTCGCGGCCCTCGAGGAAGGGCGCCACGGGGTCGAGATCCAGTACTCCCGTTGTGTCTCGCCCGAAGGCAACCTGCCGGCGCAGAAGCTCCTCTCCGAGGTCTTCGAGACGTGCGACAGGCCCTGGCGCGGCATCGGCGTCATCCCGAAGAGCGGCTACGCCCTGACGCCCCGCTTCCGGAGGTTCGACGCGGCAAAGCGCTTCGACGTCGAGACCGTCACCGCCGAGGAGCCCGCGGTCTGCATCGCCGGGTCGATCCTCCAGGGGCTCGCCAAGCCGCGCGACTGCGCCGCCTTCGGCAGGGAGTGCAGGCCCGAGAGGCCCCTCGGCGCGCCGATGGTCTCTTCCGAAGGGGCCTGCGCGGCCTACTTCTCCTACGGCCGCGAGTGAGGATCGACTGAACCGATGAGCGACGATCTCGGCGAGAAGCTCCAGGCTCTGACCTGCCCCGTTCCCGTCTCCGACACCCCCAACATCCTCCTGGGTCACGGCGGCGGCGGACGCCTCTCGCAGATGCTGGTCGAGAAGATGTTCGCGGCCTCGTTCGACAACGCCGCGCTCTCCGAGATGCACGACGGCGCGGTCCTCCCCGTCCCGGCCGGCCGTCTCGCCTTCTCGACCGATTCGTTCGTCGTCCGCCCCTACTTCTTCCCGGGCGGCGACATCGGCTCCCTCGCCGTCCACGGCACCGTGAACGACCTCGCGATGTGCGGGGCGCGGCCGCTCGCCCTCTCCTCGGCTCTCATCCTCGAGGAGGGGCTCCCGATGGAGGACCTCTGGCGGATCACCCGGTCGATGGCCGAGGCCGCGAGGAACGCCGGCGTCTCGATCGTCACGGGCGACACGAAGGTCGTCGATCGCGGAAAGGGCGACGGCATCTTCGTCAACGTCTCCGGCGTCGGCCTCGTTCCGGACGGCATCGAGATCTCGCCGCGGAGGGCGAGACCCGGCGACGTCATCCTCGTCTCCGGAGCGATCGCCCAGCACGGCATCGCGATCATGGCGCTGCGCGAAGGTCTCGAGTTCGGAACGACGGTCGAGACCGACTCGGCGCCGCTCCACGGAATGGTCGCGGGCCTGCTCGAAGCTCTCGGCCTCGACGTCCACGTCCTGCGCGACCCCACCCGGGGCGGGGTCGCGTCGGTCCTCAACGAGATCGCGAAGGCCGCGGGGATCGGAGTATCGATCACGGAAACCGCGTTCCCCATCGCCGAGGAGGTCCGCGGCGCCTGCGAGATTCTCGGCCTCGACCCGCTCTACGTCGCCAACGAGGGGAAGCTCCTCGCGTTCGTGGCCCGCGAGCGGGCCGACCAGGCGCTCGCCCTTCTGCGCGCACACCGCTTCGGCGCGGAAGCGGCGATCGTCGGCGAGGTGACGGACGAGCACCCGGGGAGGGTCGTCCTGAAGAGCCGCGTCGGCGGCCGGCGCGTCGTCGATCTCCTGACGGGCGACCAGCTCCCGCGGATCTGCTAGCGGCCTCGCCCCGGTCGGGCGCTCCGGCTCAGCGCGTCCGTGCGGGAAGAAGCGTCTGCTCGCGCTCCTCGCGGCGGGTGCAGAGCCCGTTGACCATCTCGTCGACCCTCGCCCTCGGCAGCGCCTTTGGACCGCTCCCGGGCCCCGCGCCGATCACGTGGGCGTCCTCGAGGCACTCGTTCACCGAGCAGCCCTCGCAGAGGTAGTACTCGGTCCCGTCCGGAAGCTGCGGCTCCGCGGCGGCCACCAGCAGCTGGACCCCGCGGCCGGCCACGGTCTCCCTGGTCATGAGGCCCGCTCCGACGAGGTCGTTGACGGCCCTGGAAATGGCGGTTCGCGTCCAGCCCATCTTCCCGAACTGCTCGGCCACCTCGGCGAGGGTCGAGGGGCCGCCGGCCCGCTGGAGGCCCCAGAGAACGGCGACGCGGGCTGAAGTGGTGGACAGGCCGGCGAGCTTCAGCACCTCGCGGAGGCGGAGCGCCTCGATGCGCGTCAGCTCGACTCCCCAGCGGGGTCCGTCGTTCGCTGGAGGGCGCGTCCGTCGCGTCGGCACGGCAGAGGTGTAACATGGGTTGTTTGCCCGGGCAAGCGTGCTCTGGGCGCCCTCGGCGCTTTTCACGCGTTCTTCGCAGATCGCCGCCATCCGACGTCCTTTCGAGGCCGCCGTTCCCGTTGCCGGGAACCGACGCGGGCCGGTCTACTTCTTCTTTTCCACGCGGTACCGCGCCGTCGCGAGGCCGGGGTAGAGGGCTTCCAGAAACGCGAACACTTCACGGGGCTTCGGGCTGTCCTTGCGTTGCCAGGCGGCGTCGCGGAAGCGGAACTCGGCGTCCGCGGTCTTCACGCCCCACTCGAAGCAGGCCTCGTCGGAGGAGGCGTCTTTCGGGCAGACGAGGAAATGCTCGCGGATCGCCGACGCCGCCAGGGCGAGGTTTTTCGCTGCGTCTCCTGCCGCGTGCCAGGACAGCGTTCCCTCCCGGAAGGAAAGGCTTCCCGGCTCCCAGGGATTCCGGAACAGGACGACGCCCGGGCTGCGCCGGACGAGGCCGTCCCACGAGCGCTCGGCTGGCGGCGGCGGCGCGACGAGAGGAGCGGGCACGGCGATCGGTGCCGGAGCCGGTGGAACGACCCGAGGCGCGGCCGCCGGCGTGGGCGTGGGCGTGGGCGTTGGAGGTGGCACGGGCGGCACGACAGCCGCAGGCGGCGCCGTCGCCACCGCGACGGGCGCCTCCCGGCCCTCGGTCTTCATCATCGCCTCGATGATCGACTCCGGGACCCCGGCCGCCTTGCAAGCGATGATGTCTTCGGTCGACAGCCGGTAAACGACGGCCTCTCTCTCGATCTTCCTGAGGAGGAACTCCTCCGAGAGCTTTGCATTCCACAGCTTGACGATCTGCTCGAAGGCTTTCGGGTCCGGAGCAGAGACGGGACCGGTCTCCCTCGACGGGCTGTTCGGCGGCGCACCCCGGGAGACGGCTTCCTGCCCGGTGGCCGCGCCCGCGAGAACCAGGGTGACGACGAGAACCGCGTGCCGGATGGCTCCAGGGTGCATGGATCCCCTCCCGTGCCGGAAGCGCCGTCCGGCCGACGTGGAGCCGGGATTCTCGCTCAGGAACGTCGCGTGCGCGCTCACCCGCGGCACCAGGCCGTGGACTTCCGCCTCAGCACCATTCGATCCGAACCTCCTTCCCGAGGCGGCCGAGGACGTCGGCGAGCTGCGTCACGAGGTTCTGCCGGATGGAGACGCTCTTCGGGAGGAGCGGGTTCTGGTAGTGCGGATTCGTGCTCTCCCCCGCAAGGAAGAAGACCGAGTCGGAACGGAGCAGCTCGTCTGCCAGGAGGCTCGCGCCGTTGCGGTCCGTCGGGAGCCGGCGCCCGTCGCGGAGGTGATCGCCGAGGAGCCGGAGGGCCCTGGCCAGCGTCAGTATTCCCTCCGTCAGGAGGTCGACTCCCCTGAGCTCGCCGATCGGCGGGACATCTTCCCGCGCCGTGCTCTCGTCCGTCTGGATCACCTCTCCGAGGGCGTCGGCGACGATGTTCCCCGTCGTCCCTCCGCAGACGACGCGGCGGCCGTCGAAGGCCATCAGCCTGCGCACGGCCTCGGCGTCTCCCGCCTTCTCCTTCGGCGGCCCCGTGAAGACCATGAGGCGCCGCGGAGCCCGGGCCAGGATGCCGACGAACGTCGCGTCGTCCCCGACGTCCTCCCCGTACCGCACGCGCGTCTCGCGGATCACCCCTTTCACGAGGCGCTCCGCCGAGAGGCTCCTCGACTGCGCGGACGCCTCGAGGCTCGCGGCAATCTCGTCCCAGCCCCACTTCAGGTTCATCAGGTGGCCCCTGCCGGCATACGGGACGCCGTCGCTCATCACTCCCAGGAAGTCGCCCGGGGCGAGAGTCCCCTCGCCCATCTCGAGCCGCTTTCCGGCCACGGTCTCCACCGTCATCGGCACGTGCTCGCGGCGTGATTTCTTCAGGAGGACCGGCGGGGGCGTGTCGGAACCCACGACCTGGAACCGGCCGTCGGCGTGCCGGATGCGGACGATCGTGAAGGCCGCGTAGGCCACGCCCCGCTCCCGGCAGACGGGCAGCGTGCTCGAAACGGTCTCTATCACGTCGCGCAGGGAGACGCCGTGCCGGAGCATCGTTGCGACGATGACGCTCGTCAGGCGCGCGAGGATGTTCGCCTTCACCCCGGAACCCAGGCCGTCGGCCATCACGACGAGCGTCTCCTCCGGGAGCCGCACGGTCTTCACCTGGTCGCCGCAGAGCTCCTCGCCCTGGCGCGTCAGGCTTTCGAAGAAGACGTCGTAGAACGCCGGTGCGTCAGTCACGGTCGGAGCCGAGAAGAGCCAGGAGGCGGAGGAGGCTCACCTTCGTCTCGGCCGTCCTCTCGCCGAGGAGACCGGCGATCTCCTGCGCCACGCGCATCTGCTCGTCGACGACGGCCCGGACCTCCTGCGCCGCCTTCCGGCGCAGCGCCTCGAGCTCCTCGCGCTGCTTCTGCTCGCGCGTCACGTCGACGAAGATCCCGGCGACGACGTTCCCCTCCGCCACCGGGAAGATGACCTTCCTCACGTGAAGGTCGTACCGGGGGTAGTGGACCTCCTCGCCGACGACCTCGCACTGGTCGTGGAGCGCGCGGCGGAAGTCCGAAACGTCGCCGAGGAGCTCTCCGGCGGGGCGCCCCACGAGGGCCTCCGCCTCGCACTTCAGCATCCGGCACAGCGCGGGATTGGCGACCCTAACGTTCAGCTCGCCGTCGAGCACGAGGAGCCCGTTCGGGTCGTAGTCCCAGAGGAGCTTCCAGAGGTTTGGGGTCAGGTCTTGATTTTCCATTATAGAAATGCCGGTGGCGGGCCGGCCTCTGCCGATCGGCTCCGACTCGTCAGGGCGCGGGGGTGAGCTGGCGCATGAGCGCGGTCCACTCTTCGGGCGTCAGAATCCGCTGCAGCTCGCCCGAGGAGCCGACGAGCGCGTTGTCGGCCTTCACCTGGGTCTCCTCGAGGGTGTTCACGAGGTCGATGAACTCGTCGCGCCGGGAGTCGTAGTTCTCGAGGAGCTTCCAGAACTTGTCGGTCGCCTTCATGCGGGCCGACTCGTCCTTCTTCGCGGCCGCCGTCAGGGTCGCCGCGACCCCTTCCGCCTGCTTGAGGCGAGCGGGATCCGTGACGACGGACGGAAGCGCCTTCTGGACCCTGCCGGCCATGACCGGAGGCAGCCCGGCGGGAGCAAAGTAGCCCTCGGGCCAGAGCTGCGACCACTCCTTCTTCGACACGAAGTACCGCACCCGGAAGAGCGCGTCGACGGCCGCCATCGAGGCCTTCCGGCGGTCGTCCCTGAGCAGGCCGACGGAGAGCTGGCGGTCGCCCACGGAGGAGGTCTGGCTGAAGAAGGCCTTCTTCACGTCTTCCGCCGACGCCTTCATGGCGTCCAGGGACGCCTGCCGCGTCGCGTCGTACTTCCGTCCGGCCTCCGCCACGTTCCGGGCCCGCTCTGCTTCAGGTATGACCGCGGAGACCTTCTTCTCCCAGTCGCCCGGGAGACCCTGCTGGGAGAGGGCGAGCGAGGAGCTTCCGAGTGCCAGGAGCGCGACGGCCAGAAGCGGCTTCATCTTCATCGTTCGAGTATAGCGACCCGCCCCGGGCATGGGGTCAGGTCTTGATTTTCCACTATAGGCCCACCACTCCCCTGGCACGCCGCTCGCTACCCCGGCCCTGCCTGCCAGTCCGGCAGATATCGAGGAGGACGTCGATGCAATGTCGCCGAGGCCTGTCCGTTCGCCTCCTTGCGGCTCTCGCCCTGCTTGCCGCCGTCGCGCCCTTCGCGGGCCCGGTGCGAGCCGCGGAGCTGGTCCAGGGCGTCCGCTCGAAGCTCTCCGCCGGCGACCTGTCGAGCGCAGAGGCCGCGGTCGAGACCTACCGGCTCGAGAAGGGTGTCGACCCCGAGTACCTGAACGCCGTCGGCTGGCTCGCGCGCGGCGCGGAGATGCTCGGGAAACGCGACAAGGCGGCCGCGTGGGTCGCCGGGCTGCGGCGGGAGATTCGCGGGGAAGCCCCGGAGACGATCGTTCCGCTCGGCGCGGCGATCGAGGTCGAGGGAAAGCTGACTCTCGCCAACGTAGGACGTGGCGCCGCGATCCGGTTCCTCGAGGGCGAGCTGGCGCTCGCGAAGGACGCGGCCCTCAGGTCGAGAATCCGGAAGAACCTGAACATCCTGACCCTCGAGGGTGGGTCGGCTCCCGAGATCCTCGCCGCAGAAACCCTCTCCGGCCCGCCGGTTCGGCTCGCGGACCTCTCCGGCCGGCCCGTCCTCCTCTTCTTCTGGGCCAGCTGGTGCGGGGACTGCAAGGCCGAATCGGCCAAGCTCGCGCGCCTTCGCGAGAAGTACGCACCGAAAGGCCTCGTTCTCGTCGCGCCCACCCGGCTCTACGGCTCCGTCGAAGCGAAGAAGGATGCCTCTCCGGCGGAGGAGAAGGCGCACGTCCGGAAGGTCTTCGCAGAAGCCTATCCGGGCCTCGACGGCGTGAGCGTCCCCGTCGACACGGAGACGATGGTCCGCTACGGCGCCTCGGCCACCCCGACCTACACCCTCGTCGACCGGAAGGGCCGCGTCCGCTTCTACGCGCCGACCCGGGTCAGCGAGGCCGAGCTCGAGCGCCTGATCGAGTCGGTCCTGTCGAAATAGAAAGACGAACCCGGGGCCCCGCCTCGCCGGTTCTTCGCATGACGGCGCTGGGGCCGTGCCGCCACCCAGCCCCTCAGGCCGCGGCCGCCGTGACCTGGCGTGCGTCCAGCATCTGCCGCACCCAGTCCACGAGGTTGTTTCCGAGCGCCTCCTTCGGCAGGCAGATGTTCGCCCCGGCGGAAAGGGCCGCCTGGCGCGACGAGTAGTCGTTCATCGTCATCGACTGAAAGACGATGATCGGGCGGCGGTCCGGCGGCTGAGCCGCCAGCCTCCTGCAGACCTCCGGCCCGTTGAGGCCCGGAAGGACTCCGTCCACGACGACGACGTCGAACAGCTCGCTGAGCCCCAGCTGCGCTCCTTCGGCGCCGTCCGCCGCCGTCAGGACCTCGAAGCCGATTTCCTCGAAAACCGCCGTGGTAAGCCTCCGGACGAACGAGGAATCGTCGATGACGAGCATTCTCCAACGCGCCTTACTGGTTCCTTCGCTCATCGCTTCGTCTCCTGGCCACCGAGGCGCAAGCGCCATGCCGCGTGTCGTCCGACCACGCACCGCGAGAAACACCGGCCTGAGCGGCCTTCCCGTAACGGCGGCCGTGTGCCAGGCACGTCTCGCGACGTCTCCTGACACACGTCTCGCGGTCACGGGACGAGGGAGGGAACGACGGGGAGACACGGCCGGAGCGTTCGCGCCCGGGGCGCGGCCCCGGGGCCGGGTCCGGGTTCTTCATCCCGCGGCCGCGCGGGCGGGGGCTCGGACCCCGCCCGCGCTTCGAGGAGGGAGGAGGGTCAGGACAGGGGCTCGAAGCGCCCCTGGAAGAAGCGGAGGGCCGGCGGCTCGTAGACGAACTTGAGGCCCTTGATCTCGTTGCGCCGCGCGTAGAGCCGCGCGATGCCGTCGGCGACGGCGCGCATGTGCTCGTTGGAGTAGACGCGCCGCGGGATCGTGAGCCGCACGAGCTCGAGGGCCGGGCGGTAGTTCTTCCCGTTCTTGTCGCGCCCCTTCGAGACGTTGCCGCGCTCCATGACGCGGACGCCCGTCTCGAGGTAGATCTCGCAGGCGAGGCGCTGGGCCGGGTACTCGTCCTGGTCGACGTGCGGCAGGAAGCGCTTCACGTCGACGAAGACCGCGTGGCTCCCGGTGGGAGCGACGACCGGCACGCCGGCTTCCACGAGCCGCGCCGCGAGCCAGGCGGCCTGCTCGACGCGGGTGCGGATGTAGCGGTCGTCGAGCATCTCCTCGACGCCGCGCGCCATTGCGGCGAGGTCGGCCGTGGGGAGACCGCCGTCGTGGACGCCGCCCTCGTAGATCCTCAGCTTCTCCTCGGACAGGCGTGCCCACTCGGCGTTGTCCTTGAAGGCGAGGAGGCCGCCGATGTTGATGAGGAAGTCCTTCTTCCCCGACACCGTGCACCCGTCCCCGTGGGCCATCATCTCGCGCAGGATGTCGCGGATCTGCGTGTTCCTGTACCGCGGGTCGCGCTTCTGGATGAAGTAGGCGTTCTCGACGGCGCGCGTCGCGTCGAAGAGGACGGGGATCCCCTTCGGCCGGCAGTACGCGTAGACCTCGCGGAGGTTGTCCATCGAGACCGGCTGACCGCCGGCCATGTTCACGGAGAGCTCGAAGGAGATGTAGGCGACCTTCGCCGCGCCGTGCTCCTGCACGATGGCGTCGAGCTTCCTCAGGTCGATGTTCCCCTTCCAGGGGAACTCGCTCTCGGGCTGGTGCGCCTCGTCGACGATGATGTCGACGAAGATGCCGCCCGGCAGCTCCTGGTGGGCCTTCGTCGTCGTGAAGTACATGTTCCCCGGGACGTACTGGCCGGGCTTGATGAGCACCTCGCTCTGGATGTGCTCGGCCGCGCGGCCCTGGTGCGTCGGGAGGATGTACTGGTAGCCGTAGATCTCCTGCATCGCGTCGACGAAGCGGTGGTACGCCTCGCTCGTCGCGGGCGTGGCGTTCGCGCCGTCGTAGGCCGCCCACTGCTCGGTCGACATCGCCGTCGTGCCGGAGTCGGTGAGGAGGTCGATCGTCACGTCGGCCGAGCGGAGGAGGAACGTGTTCCAGCCCGCCTCGCGGACCGCCTTTTCGCGCTGCTCGCGGGTCGTCATGCCGATCGGCTCGGTGGTGTGGATGACGAACGGGTAGCAGTCGAAGTCGTAGGTGGCGAGGTCGGCGTAGACCGACCGGAAGCGGAGCTGGTCGTTCCAGGGGCTGTCCGTCTCGACGTCGAGCGGCGCGACCTTCTCGCGCTGGCGGAAGAGGGCGAGGACCGCGTCGGCCACCTGGTCCAGCTGCCAGTTCGTCATGGCGAGGCGCGGAATCTGGATCGGGAGGAGGTGGTCGTGCCCCTCGCGCCCCGGGACGACGGTCCGGACCGCGGCCGACTGGTAGAGCGCGGCCGCCAGGGCCTGCTCGGGATGCTCCGGGACGTGCGGGAGGAACTCGTCGGCCTTGATGTAGGCGCCGTCGCAGCCCCTCTCGAGCGGGACGCCCCCTTCGCGGAGGCGCGCCGTGAAGCGCTCCGTCTGGTGCATGACCCACTGCACCTCGTCCTCGGCGCACATTTCCGAAAGGCCGCGCGCGAAGACCTCCATCGTCCGGCCGGCCATGCCGCCGTACGTGTGGAGCCCCTCGTACAGGACGACCTCGTTCATGAAGTGCTCGTTGTCGGCCGGGTTGTCGGTGGCGAGCAGGCCGCCGGTGTTCGACTTCGGGTCCTGCGCGCCGTCGAGGAGGACGACGTGGGCCGTCTTGGCGATCTGCTTGACGATGTCGGCGATCGACCGCTCCGCCTGCCCCGGCTCGTGCCGCTGGATGTACCAGGCGTTCTCGATGACGCGGGAGACGTCGAGGACGAGGCGCAGGCCGTGCCGGTCGGCGGTCGCACGGACGGAGCGGAGGTTCGCGAGGCTGAAGGGGTGCTGCCCGTCGGCGAAGGCCTGGAGGAGGACGACCGCGGCCTTCCGCTCCGAGAGGAGCACCTCGAGCTGCGGGAGGTCGACGTTCCCGGTGAAGACCGCCTCGTAGCGGTCGCGCACGTCGGCGATCTCGATGCCGCGCGGCGTCCAGACGTCGATCCGTCCCACGGAGTTGCTCGGGACGAGCGACCCCTTCGGGATGATCGTCGTGACGAGGAGCTTGATCGCGCCGAGGCTGTTGTGCGTCGGGCAGACGTAGGTGTGGCCGAGGACGCGGTTCACGGCGTCGACGAGCGTGTCGAAGTTGCGCGCCCCGGCGTAGGCCTCGTCGCCGACGAGCTGGCCGGCGATCTGGTCCTGGCTCATCGCGCTCGTCCCGTACGACAGCATGTCGAAGGAGACCTGCGACGGCACCAGGTTGAAGGTGTTGAAGTGCGCCCGGGAGAGGTTTCGCTTGCGCTCCTCGAGGGTCGGGAAGGCGACCAGCCGGACCGTCTTGATCTTGTGGGGTTCGTGGAGAGGTGTGGTGGGCGGCACGTCTCTTCCTCCTGTCAGAAGGAATCGTAGTGACGGGAACGGTCCCGGAGAATTTCAAACGTAAGTTCTCCAGCTGATTCGTTTAACATTCAGAAGGAGTTTTGTCAGAAAGTGCTTCCGACCAGCAGGCTCCTCGACGCGAAGGGCTGGGCCATTCTCCGGGAGCTCCAGCTCGACGCCCGCCTCAGCTTCTCCGAGCTCGGCCGGCGGGTCGGCCTCTCGACCCCCGCCGTCGCCGAACGGGTGAGGAATCTCCAGTCGGCCGGCGTCATCACGGGCTATCGGGCAGACGTCGATCCGAAGAAGCTCGGCCTTCCAATCCTGGCCATCGTGCGCCTGAACGTCGTGGGCGACGTCCTCCCCCGCGTCACCGCCCTCGTCCGGGGCCTGCCGGAGGTCATCGAGTGCCACCGGGGCACCGGCGGCGACTCTTTCACGATCAAGGCCGCCGTCGCGACGATCGCCCACCTCGAGGCCCTCATCGACCGGCTCACCCCGTTCGGCACGACGTCGACGTCGATCGTCCTCTCGTCGCCCGTCGAGCGTCGGCTCATCGAGAAACCCCTCGCCGCCCCGGCCCGGACGTCGAAGGACGCGAAGGCGGGCGGACGCTCGGCCTGACGCCCCTCCTCCGCTCCTTCAGCCCTGGCGGCCCTCGACGGCGCAGAGCAGGAGGACGGCGGCCAGCCCCAGGCGCCGGTCGAGGAGCCCGGCCGGGTCCAGGGTGAAGTCCACCGTCAGCTTCAGGACGAACGGGTTGAAGTTCTGCCGGACGGTGGCGACCTTCCGCCCCATCACCTGGATGTCGAAACTCTGGGGGACGAGGTTCGTCAGGAAGCGGCGCAGGAGCGCGAGGCCCATCGAGTCTTCGCGGACGAGGCCGATCTCCTTGTCGGCGCCGTCCAGTAGGGCCCACTCGTCGCGCAGGAGGGACCGCATCCCCTTCCGCTGAATCGCGCCGACCCTCTCCCCCGTCCGCGAGTCCGTCACGTCGTAGGTCGCGGAGATGTCGAGGACCTTCCGCGCGTGGATCGCCAGGAGCTCCTCGCTCATGTCCTCCCCCGTGAAGAGGCGGATGTCCTCCTTCAGCCTGAAGGCTTTCAGCTTCGAGTAGAGGACGAGCCGGCCCTCTCCGTCGTAGAAGTGGAACGCGCCGCCCGCCAGGGTGAAGACCTTGCGGCGGACGATGTAGGTCGGGCTCGAGAAGCGCTCGCTCATTCCGGCTCCTTCAGAAACCGCGGCGATCCGGCTGCGGTCCGCGGATGCTAACGGTTCGGATCGCCCCCCTGGCACGGATCTTCGATACGATGGGCTCGATGCCTCTCCGGCACGCCTTCCAGATGCGATCGCTCCTCGCCCTCGCGCTCGTGACGGGGCTCCTGCCCCTCGTCGCGACGTCGCCGGTCGAAGCGATCTGCGCCACACCGGCGGCGATGCCCGCGGGCTGCTGCCCCCAGAGCGCCCCGCCCGCGTGCCCGGCCTGCCCACGGGAGGGAAGGTCTCCGGCGCCCGCCGCCCCGTCGCGGACGGCGACCTGCTGCTCCCTCGCCGCGCTGCCTCCGGGTGAGGTAACGCCCGAGACCCGGGAGTCCCGCTCCGGAGCCTCGACGACCTCCGTTCCGGAAACGGTCCAGCCTGGCCCGGCACGGTCCGCTTCGGCGGCCCGGTTGACCGCCGTGAGAGAAGCCTCCCCTCCTTCCCGGCTCCTGGCCTGCACGTTCCGGAACTGATCGGCCCGGCGAGGGGCCGCTTGTCCCTCGCACCGCGACAGCGGACACGACCACCCTTCGTCCGCACGCCGAAACTCACCGTGAACGGCCATTGCCGGCACGATCCACCTCACGAGATTCGAAAGCACCCAAGGAGTCGTCCATGCGTCAGATCGCTTCCCTCGCCCTCGCCTTCAGCCTTTTCGCGGCCCCGGCCGCCCTCGCCGCCGATTGCGCCGGCCATGCCAGCAAGTCCACCTGCTGCTCGAAGAAGGAAGGCGCGACCGCCGCCGACAAGAAGTGCGACCCCGCCAGCTGCAAGGACTGCAAGAAGTGCACGCCTGAGGAGAAGGCCAAGTGCGCCGCCGAAGCCGCCAAGAAGGCGGAAGCGCCGGTTGCTCCGAAGAGCTGAGCCCGGATCTCCGAGACTCTTCAGGAAGGCCCGGGGGCTTCGGCCTCCGGGCCTTCTTCCGTTTCCGGGATCACGGCCACGGCGGCCCGTCCAGCGCCGGCGGGAACGGCACTCCCGGCTCGAAGCGCGCCCATGCGAGCGCCGTGATCTTCCGGAGGAGCCGGTACCCGGCGTTCGTCGGCTCCCACGTCTGGTCCTTCTGCTCCTTCGTGATGACGCAGAGGACGAATGGCCCCGACGGCGCCGAGACGAGGAGCACCTCCGAGCGCGAGGCGTTTACGGCCCCCTGCTTCGAGATGACGTGGACGGACGGCGGAATCGACGAGAGAGCCTCGTCGGTCCAGAAGGTCCTGCCGAGGGCCCGATCCGCGTACGCGTCGGCGCCGGGCGAAACGGCCCTTCGCTCGCGAATCGCGGCGAGCATCTCCGCCATCTCGCGAGGGGTCGTCTGGCCCCAGCCCCAGGTCTCGCGGTCCTTCTCGCGGCCGGGCGTGCGGGAGTTCACGCGCGTCGCGTTCCAGCCCTTCGAAGCGAGCCAGGCGTTGATCGCCTCTCCCCCGCCCGCGAGCTCCTGGCACCAGAGGCTGGCAGAGTTGTCGGACTTCGACTCCATCAGGAAAACCAGCTCGGGAACCTTCACCTTCTCACCCTCGGCGAATCGCGCGAGGAGGTCCTCTCCCGGGTAGACACGCTCCTTCGTGAAGGTGAGAGGTTCCTCGAAGGAGGCCTGCCTCCGCTCCACGCGGTCGAGAAGGCCGAGCAGGATCGGCACCTTGACGAGCGATGCGGTCGGGAACGTCTCGTCGGCGCGGACGGCCACTTCGCCGGGCTCGCCCAGGCGGCGGGCTAAGACGCCCACAACACCGTCGAATCCGCTGATCGCCTCCTCGACATCGGCCCGGAGCAGGGCGATCGCGTGGTCCCCGCTCCCAGCCCGGGAGCCGGACGGAGCGCGCGCAGACGCGCAGCCTCCGAGCACCGCCGAAGCCGCGAGCAGGACCGCGACGGCGACCCGGCATTCCTCGACTTGCTTCATGCGGCGATCATAGGGTCCGCCCTGCCCGCCCGTCGCCGCTCCGCGAGGGTTTTCATCCCCGTCGTTCGGGCATATGCTCACCAGTCGAGCCGGGCCGCCCGCCGGGGCGGCCCTCGACACGAAGGAGAGAACGATGGGAACCAGAGGACGCGAGATCGTCGGGATCGACGTCGACACGCTGCTGAAGATGCTCAACGCGGCCTACGCGAGCGAGTGGCTCGCGTACTACCAGTACTGGCTCGGGGCGAAGCTCATCAAGGGGCCGATGAAGGACGCCATCGCCGCGGAGCTGACGATTCACGCCACGGAGGAGCTGAGCCACGCGACGCTCCTCGCCGGCCGCATCATCCAGCTGGGCGGAACGCCCGTCCTCGACCCGCGTGAGTGGTTCGCCCAGAGCCCCTGCGCGTACGACGCTCCGGCGGATTCGTACGTCGCCGTCCTCCTCGACCAGAACATCGCCGGGGAGCAGTGCGCCATCGACACCTACAAGAAGCTCATGGACGCCACCAAGGACAAGGACATGGTGACGTACAACCTGGCGCTGACGATCCTCGAGCAGGAAGTCGAGCACGAGGAAGACCTCCAGAGCCTCAAGGAAGACCTCGACCTCCTCTTCACCCGCGGAAGCAAGTAGGGGGGCGGACCGCCCCACCCCGCAAGCAACCGATGCCCCGTCCACGCTGCTGCCGCCGGATCGCCGGAGAGCCTCCGGCCGGGATCTTCAAGCCCGCTGGGATCCCGGGACGTTTCCTGGAGGAGGTCGTCCTCGGGCTCGACGGGCTCGAGGCCCTGCGGCTTGCCGACCTCGAGGGGCTCTACCACGAGGAGGCGGCGGCGCGGATGGGGGTCTCGAGGGCGACGTTCGGACGGATCGTCGCGGACGCGCGCCGCCGCGTCGCGGAGGCGCTCGTCGAGGGGAAGCTCCTCCGGATCGAAGGGGGTACGGTCAGTACTGCGACCGCAGAAGACCGTACATCCACTCGAGGAACTTCTGTCCGAGGGAGCGCTTCTTCCACTCAGCCAGAGTGATCTGCCGCGACTCCTGCAGGTCGCGCTCGAACATCCGCTCCATTTCCGCGGCGAACCCGACGTCGAAAACGTGGACGTTCGATTCGTAGTTCCACGAGAACGAGCGGTTCGTCAGGTTCGACGAGCCGACGCTCGCCCACCGGCCGTCCACGACGAGGGTCTTGGCGTGCAGGCGCGACCGCTGGTACTCGTGGATCTCGACGCCGGCCTCGAGGAGATCGTGGTAGTCGCTTCGGCCGGCGTACCGCACCGCAGCGATGTCCGTGTGCGGCCCCGGCAGGAGAACCCGCACGCAGACGCCCCTCTTGACCGCCTCGGCGAGCGCGCGCTTGGCGGGGCCGTCCAGGACGAAGTACGCGCTCGTTATGTCGAGACGGCTCGTGGCGGAGCCGACCGCCACGAGGAACGAGAGCCGCGCCGGGTTCGAATCGAAGCCGGGCGTGGAGTCCATCACCTGGCACACCGCGTCGCCGGCACTCCCGTTGGCGGGATAGAGCGCCCGGCCCGCCAGCAGCTCGCCCGTCGCCTCCAGCCAGGCGCGGCCGAAGGCGGACTGGAGCTGCCGCGTCACCGGGCCCTCCACGCGGACGACCGTGTCCCGCCAGCGGGTCGGCCTGTCGGCGTCGCCGAGCCAGTCGTCGTCGATGCAGATCCCGCCGACGTAGCCGACCCGGCCGTCGACGATCAGCACCTTCCGGTGAGTCCTCAGATGCACCTTGAGAAGCGTGGACGCGCCGATCGGCCGGAAGTAGACGAGGGTGGCGCCGGCGTCGCGGAGAAGCTGCTCGTTCGCGGCCCCGAACCCGGAGGACCCGATGGCGTCGACGAGCAGCCGGACGGCGACGCCGGCGCGGGCGCGCTCGGCCAGCGCCTCCGCGAACTGGCGGCCGATCACGCCGTCGCGGTAGATGTAGGCCTCGAGGTGGATGCTCGATTCGGCCGAGGCGATCTCGCCGAGCATCGCCGGAAACGTTCCGTCGCCGTTCTCGAGGGGCCGGACGGTGTTTCCCCCGACGGGCTCGTTCCCGGACGCGAGGGTGAAGGCGGCGAGCGGGTCGGCCGTGGGCGAGGTCAGAGCCGGCCGGTAGCGGAGCCGCAGCGCCGTGGCGCAGCCCGACAGGGCCACGAGGAGGCCCGACAGGAGAAGCACGCGGAAGAGCGTTCGTCTCTGCACCCGGCCGGAGAGGATACCCGTGCCCGCCTTCGCCCGGCCCTCGCCTATGCTCCCACCGCGCCTCGCCCGGCGAGCGCAGGAGGTCGTCCCATGCCGAGATTCGCCCGCCTGCCCCTCGTCCTGCCGCTCCTGGCGCTCCCCCTCCTCGCGGCAGACGCCCGGTTTGAGAGCGTTCGTCCCTCTGCGGACCCCGGCTCGTACGAAGCGGTGCTGACCGGGGGCGGGCCCTCCCTGGCGGCGAAGGGAGCGCTCGTCTTCGCCGTCGACGGCGCCCCGGTTCCGGTCGAGGTCGAGCCCCTCGGCCAGGGCCGGCTGACGGTCCGCCTGAAGGGGATCCTGCCCGCGGCCGAGCTCCTGACGGTGGCGTCGGGCGGGCCGAAAGGAGCGCCGCTCGCGGCCGTGAGGCTCGGACCCGGCAAGGGGACCGCCTTCGGCGACTGGGTCGTCTACCACGTGATGATCGAGATGTTCCGCAACGGCAACCCGAACAACGACAACGCCGTCGCGGGTTGGAAGCACCCGAACTACGCGGGAGGCGACCTGCAGGGGATCCTCGAGAAGCTCGACCACGTCCGGTCGCTCGGAGCGAACGCCATCTGGCTCAGCCCCGTCCTCCTGAGCGGCACGTCGCACGGGTACGACGTGAGGAACTACTACGCCATCGCCGACCAGTGGGGCTCGGTCGGCGACCGCGCCGCGTCGCTCGAGCTGTTCCGTGCGGTCGTGAAGAAGGCGCACGAGGCGGGGATCCGCATCGTCCTCGACCTCCCCCTCAACCACGCGAGCAAGCTCTACGAGAGGCCCGAGGGGGACCCGGGCGGACTGAAGCCCCGCTTCACCGGCCCGATGCAGCCGGCCGAGAGGCTCTGGGAGAGCTGGGGCAGCGGATACGGCTACTGGAACTTCGAGAGCGCGCCGACGCGCCGCTTCCTTCTCGACGCGGCGCTTCACTGGATCCGCGACGAGGGAGTCGACGGCCTGCGCCTCGACTACGTCCGCGGCGTCCCGTCCGACTTCTGGGCCGACCTCCACGCCGAGGTGAAGAAGGCGAAGCCCGGGGCGCTTCTCCTCGGCGAGTGCTGGGCCGACGACCAGGGCCCGGACCGCAACGCGAAGGAGATCGCGGCGTACTACCGCGACGTCCCGGGGAAGGGTCCGCAGTTCGACTCGCTCCTCGACTTCCCGATGCAGTCGACCCTCACGTCCGTCTTCGCCCGCGGCGGCTCGGCCGTCTCCCTGGAGGAGCGTCTGCAGGCCGATCTCGCCCTCTACGGTCCGGCGGCCGGGCCCGCGTACTTCCTCGACAACCACGACATGAGCCGCTTCCTCGCCTGGACTCCCGACCCGAACCGGCTCGTCGCGGCGCTCGCGTTCATGGCGACGCTCTCGGGCCCCCAGGTGATCTTCT